>Ga0206107_1000036_pt1 | contig 161913 bp, 121 predicted proteins | sample 2B0metagenome_FD_148652 | JGI IMG/M metagenome (GOLD analysis project Ga0206107, IMG submission 148652) | Enriched microbial communities from leaf-cutter ant dump, University of Wisconsin, Madison, United States - 2B0 | ecosystem: Environmental > Terrestrial > Nest > Insects nest > Nest dump... | reverse complement strand
TGGAGTTCCCCGACTAGAGTGGACACCAGATTGTGAGCGTACGTTGCTCGCAGGAGGGTTCCATGTCACAGACCAGTTTCAGCGAAGAGTTCAAGCAAGAGGCGGTACGCCGGAGCTACACCAGCGGCAAGAGTGTGCGGGCGGTGGCGGAGGAGTTGAAGATGTCGGTCAACACGCTCTACGACTGGCGTCGGCGATTGGGTTACCAGTGGAAGACGCAGAGGTCGGAGAGTCCTCCTGCATCGGAGGAAGGTGAGGAGATGAGGCGTCTCCGGCGAGAAAACGAGATGTTGCGACAGGAGCGGGACATCCTAAAAAAAGCTATCGGCTACTTCACGCAGCCCCCGCAGAAGTAGCGGACATTCGTGAAGTAGCCGAAGCGCGTCGGTTTGCCTTCATCAAGGAGCATCGCACCGAGTACCGGGTGCGTCTGCTGTGTCGGGTACTGGAGGTCTCCCGGAGTGGGTACTATGCGTGGTGTCGACGCCAGCCCTCGGCGCGCCAGATCAAGGATCAAAGGCTCTCGGAGGAGATCCGCCTGATCCATGCGCGATCAGGTGGCAGCTATGGCTCACCGCGCGTGCATGCGGAGCTTCGGAGGCGGAGCCACACCTGTAGCCGTGGACGTGTCGAGCGGCTGATGCGCTCCTGTGGGCTACGCGGAGCGGTGAAGCGCCCAAGCGTCATTGCAACAACGCAGAGCAAGCATCTGCTGCCGGTGTCGGAGAACCTGCTCCATCGAGACTTCACAGCAACCAAGCCGAACCAGAAGTGGTCGAGTGACATCACCTACATCCCGACGAGTGAAGGATGGCTCTATCTGGCGGTGGTGATCGACCTATTCAGCCGTCGCGTTGTCGGCTGGGCGATGAGTCAGAGGATCGATCAGCAACTGGTGGGCGATGCTCTGCGCATGGCCTTCCTCAGTCGGCAGCCTGCTGGCTCACTTCTGATGCACTCTGATCGTGGTGTGCAGTACGCTGCCAATCGAACACGCCAGTTGCTTGGTGACTGGTCAGCGCAGGCCAGCATGAGTCGGCGGGGGGACTGCTACGACAATGCTCCGACCGAGTCGTTCTTCGCCTCGCTGAAGAAGGAACTCGTGCATCACACGTCCTTCGCAACACGCGAGGAGGCACGCCAGAGCATCTTCGCCTGGATCGAGATCTTCTACAACCGGCGACGCCTCCACTCTCGGCTCGGCTATCGCTCACCTGTCGAGTTCGAACACCTTGCTATCGAACAGTAGACTATCCCAATATCCCTTTCACCTGTCTACTAAAGTCGGGGAACTCCACCATCGGTAAGCTCCCATTTCAGGACACCATCACTGCTGCATCCAAAGTGCCGTATGCCTATTGGTCCTCCACAACTCGGGACCGTGTCAGTGATAGTTATTATCTGATCTACCGAGGCGGAGACAGCATCTATGTCGATGGCCGTCATGTCGTCGAGGTGTGGGAGCTCGCACCATGGCGGTTCACAGTCTCGGCATCGCAGGCTACCACTGTCTGGTCACGGGCCCATGAATATTTAGCGAACCTCTCCATCCTCTCGGGAACAGAATACGCAGTACAGGCGACAGGAGACGACTACAAAGTTTCCGTGGCCCGCGTCCCTACCGGAGACAGCGTAACCTTCACGGTCACACCGAGCGACTATCGCTCACCCTTCGCAGCAGAGCCTGTGCGCAGCAACCCATTTTCTACGACGCCCGTTCGCCGATTAACGGGATACGCTGACGCAAGCAGGTGCGCTTACTATATGCAGACGGGCGACCGCTGCTACTAATCACTATACAGGAGTAGTAACGGAATGGATGCTGGTGGCGCACTGATCGTGATACTGGGAAGCTTCTCTGCGGGTGTTGTTGTGGGGATTATGATCGGACTGCGGCGGGCAAACAAGGCCGTGCGGGAACTCACCAATGATGTCCTTCGGAAGAAGGCTGGATTGTAGTCTTATCTCTCCTCTCCCATGAATCACCTCTACTACGGCGACAATCTCGAAGTGCTCCGTGAGCATGTTGCTGATGAGTCTGTTGACCTCATCTATCTCGATCCCCCCTTTAACTCGAAGCGCGAATATAGCCTTCTCTTCAAGGGACCGAAGGGTGCTTCAGCAGATGCACAGATCACCGCCTTTGAGGATACGTGGCACTGGGGCGAGCAGGCAGAACGCGAATTTTCGCAAATTTTACGGGGGGGGGGGGTCAAGCGGGGTATCGCAGATCATGAATGCTCTTCGCTCGTTCTTGGGCGAGAATGATCTGATGGCCTATCTCACCATGATGGCCAACCGACTCATTGAACTGCATCGTGTACTCAAGCCTACCGGCTCACTCTATCTCCACTGTGATCCTACGGCCAGTCACTATCTCAAGATTGTACTTGATGGAGTGTTTGGGAAGGATGGTTTCAAAAATGAGGTAATCTGGCAGCGTACAGCGGCACACGGTAGTGCTAGGCGTTGGGCCCCTGTTCATGACATCATCCATTTCGTTAGTAAATCAGATCAATACATCTGGACTAACCCAAGTATTCCTCATCATCCCAATTACATCAGCAAGCACTTTCGCCAGACGGACAAAGCAGGCAGACGTTATCAAGCAATCTCCCTTACAGGAGCAGGCAAACGCAACGGAGAAAGTGGGCAACCATGGCGTGGCATTAATCCGACGAATGTCGGAAGACATTGGGCAGTGCCTCGAGAGATTCTAGAAAGAGCGAATCTCACAGGCAAGACAGTGCAAGATCGGTTAGATGCGCTGGATAAAGCCGGCCTTATCTACTGGCCTAAAGATGGTGATGGCACACCTCGCCTAATCTGGTATGCAGATGAGCTATCTGGTATGGCAATAAGTGATGTCTGGGCAGATGTTGCTCCCATCTCAGCACAAGCACAGGAGCGCCTTGGATATCCAACGCAGAAACCCCTCGCCCTACTCGAACGGATCATCTCAGCCTCGTCAAATGAAGGGGATGTCGTACTCGATCCCTTCTGCGGATGTGGTACGGCGGTGCACGCAGCTCAAAAGCTTGGTCGGAAATGGATCGGCATCGACATTACCCACCTTGCTATCGCACTAATAGAGAAGCGATTGAAGGATGCATTTGGTGCGAAGCTTGAGTTTGAGGTTCATGGCGCACCAAAGGATCTCGATGCCGCTCGTGATCTAGCTGAGCGCGATAAGTATCAATTCCAGTGGTGGGCCTGCTCGCTTGTCAATGCCCAACCGTTCGGTGGTAAGAAGAAAGGAGCTGATGGTGGCATCGATGGCGTGATCTACTTCCAAGATGAGAAGGGGCCGGCAAAGCAAATCATTGTCAGCGTCAAGGGTGGGAACAACGTATCTGTAGCAATGATCCGGGATCTGGCACACGTTGTCGAACGAGAGAAAGCAGCAATAGGCATCTTCATTACACTCGCTCCACCTACACGGCCAATGCAGACCGAAGCAGTCAAGTGTGGATACTACGAGTCTCCCATGGGTCGTTCTTATCCTAAGGTGCAGATCCTTTCCGTCGAAGACCTACTCTCTGGGCAGGTGCGCGCTGAATATCCAGACCTGATGCTCGGTGGGCTCAACTTTAAGAAGGCCCAGCGCGAAAAAGAACAGGACACGCAAGAAAGACTTTTCTAATGCTCCTTCCCTCCCCGCGCAGCGGGGTAGATCCCAAAGGATGTGCCGTTCTGATCACCATGAAGTCGCGTTCCCCGCACCTGCGGGGATGAACCGCGCTTGGCAGTCTCAATTCTTACAAGGAACATCATCATGTCGAAGGTTATCGCAATCATGTCCATGTCGCTCGACGGCTATGTTGCCGACCTTAACGATGGCGTGGCTGAAGTCTTCGACTGGTACTTCACCTCGGGGGACGTCGAAATCCACGCCGGAGGCTCGGACCCCATGACATTCAAGGTGTCCGAGCCGAGCGCCGAGCACCTCCGCAGCCTCACCTCAGAACTTGGCGCACTGATCACCGGCCGACGCACGTTCGATGTTGCCCAGGGCTGGGGCGGAAACCATGCTTGGGGACCAGCATTCGTCCTTACCCACCACATCCCTGAGGGATGGCCGCGCCCCAACTCGACAGTCCACTTCGTGACTGACGGCATCGAGAGTGCCGTGCACCAAGCAAAAGCTGCTGCCGCTGGGAAATCTGTTGGAGTTCATGGCGCAGATACTATCCAGCAGTGCTTGAATGCTGGGCTCCTCGACGAGCTCTCCATCGACATTGCGGCGGTACTGCTGGGCTCCGGGATTCCCCTCTTTGGCCACCTCGCCGGCACGCCCGACGTTCTTGGCAACCCAACGATAGTTGCGGGTGTCGGCGTTACCCATCTGCGCTACCCGGTACGCAAGGCGTAATCCTAAGGCGTGTTGAGGAGAACCCTCACCCCCGCCGTGCGGGTGTGATCCGGAGAGCGATGATCAGCATGCCTCATCAGGGGTTTTTCGTAGGGGGTGGCATTCTATGGTTTTCCACCGGGTGCAGAGCCGGTACTTTCTTGCCCGATCTGGAACGAAATCAAGCAACCTAATTCCCCCACCATCATGCACCGCATAGTCGCCCTGTTCGCCTGCGCCCTCGTCTTCGCTGCGTGCTCTGAAACAGTAGAGTCAGTGGATCAAAACATCGGTGAACGGCATCCTGACCTTTCGATTCCTCTTGCCAAGAGCAATCGCTGGGTGTATGCCGAACAAAGCCTTGCTCCAGTGTTTAGCGATTCCCCGGAGCATACTGGCTTTATTGCCCGCATCGATACGTTCATCAGCAGAGATGATCTACAATCGTATGCGCTGTATCGCACGAATCAGAGTGGTGCCTGGAGCGATGTCGGCCTTGTCTACCGCCCATTGGAGTCCCGAATTACTGCCGCAACGCTCTCGACGATAGGCGGCACAACAGTCCTCACATTCCAACCGGATCGGTTTGATGTTGCAGCCCATCCTTTTGTAGGCGATACCATGCCCGCCTTCGGCACTGCCCGACTTGTGTGTCGAACCGTTGATACGACCGTGGTAATGCAAGGACGGACATTCAAGAACGTGGCGATCTACCAGCGCTTGGGTGCGACCAACGCCTCCCCAGAGGAGAACGACCAAATGTGGGTCCGACCAGGCATCGGCATCATTTACAGTCGTGAATACGTGGGGCCTGGTCAAACCAGAGAAAGCTCACTCCAATCCTGCAAGCTTCACTAAACGCTCACCGCCTCGCTTCAACACGGACCAGAGCGGTGGCTCTCCTCGATAGCACAACGCCCACCGGATGTTCGCATCCGGTGGGCGTTGTGCTATCTTCGCAGCTTCTATTCCAGTCTCGTACCACCCACCCTGCTTCGTTCCAATCGCGCAACGCGCTTCCGCACTCTTCTCTGTTCGAGCCCTACTCGAACGAGAGAGGGAGTGCTCTGATCATTGCAAGTTTGAGGAGTAGACGAATGTCCCTACCAAGAACCAAGGGAAGTACGACTCTTGACCTTGAAGAGCACTCACAGGCAAAGGTTGAGTTTATACAACGGTATCTCGCCATCTACCTCAACATCCTAGAGAATGTCCCGTTCATCAATGAGGTGCACGTGCTGGACCTCATGTGCGGTGAGGACACCTACGAAAACGGCAGACATGGAACTGCGGTGGAAATCACCAAGACCGTTGTCGAGCATCACAGGTTCTTCAAAGAAGTAACTCGAAACCGACTAGTCGTTTGGCTCAACGACAACGGCCAATCGCTCATCGAGCCCTCTCGTTCAAAAGTCGAGCGCGTCCAGTCTATCTGCGCGCCGATGGTCCAGCACCTGCCTCGGAACATCGAGTTCCGCTATCGTCGGGAGGATGCTCTGGACCTTGCTCGATCCGTTCTCCACCAGACCCAGTCAGGGCGGGGAACGCACGTCCTCTTCGTTATTGATCCCTATGGTTATAAAGAAGTCCGTCCAAGCATTTGGAAGGAGCTTCTCGGTCGTTCAGGAGTCGAGGTGATCCAGTTTCTTCCCATCTCGTTCATGTCGCGGTTTGCCGAACGTGCGTTGGAAGATCCGTATCCAGGCAGCGAGCCGCTGACACAGCACCTCCAAGAATTGTGGGGCGCTGAACCGGCCAATGTCTCCAGTGCTCGCGACTTTCTTCGCCAGTACGTTGCGCGACTTCAATTTGTTCTCGGCAACGATTTCTACTTGGCAGACATTGCCCTCGAAACCAACAAAGGGAACACCTTTGCTCTCATCTTCATTACCCGCAATCTCCGCGGTCTTGAGGTGATGATCAATGCGAAGTGGAAGTACGACACCGAGTCTGGAGAGGGGCATCGTCGCAACATGGATCAGATGTCGCTGTTTCAACCACATCAGGATCAATTTGAAGTCGCTCTCCTAGAGTATATCAAAGCCTCTCCGTCCGGACGAACGAATCTCGATGTTGCATGCTTCACGCTCAAACAAGGGTTCCCGGTCTCACGCGCAGCAAATATTCTGAAGCCCCGCTGGCGCTCAGGGAACGTGACCGTTCATGATCCCACACAAGAAGGAGGCCGGGCAAAAGGACTGTATCTCACCTCTTCTTCCAAACCCTCCTCTCGCGACAAGAAGACAGTGATGATCAAAGTCGTATCCCGTTAGCGCTGGTAGGAATTCGCCTATCTGCGAACTTTCATTGCCGGACGGGATGGCAGCAACTATGTTTGCTGTGCCCAAATAGACACGTCTCCACATATTCTTAAAACCATGCCACGCACCACCGGCATCGAGTGGACCGAAGCCACCTGGAACCCCGTCACCGGCTGCGATAAAATCAGCCAGGGATGCAAGTTCTGCTACGCCGAGCGCATGGCGAAGCGACTGCAAGCGATGGGCACCGAGCGCTATAAAGACGGCTTCAAAATCACGCTGCACCACGACCTGCTCGACCTGCCGCTCCGATGGAAGAGTCCCCGCGTCATCTTCGTCAACTCGATGAGCGACCTCTTTCACCCGAAGGTGCCCGTAGAGTTTATTCAGGCAGTGTTCGAGACGATGCAGAAGGCAAGCCACCACACCTTTCAAGTGCTCACCAAGCGCAGCGAGCGACTCCGGGAGCTTGCGCCGTTGCTGCCCTGGCCCGAGAACGTATGGATGGGGGTGAGCGTGGAAGACGATCAAGTCATCGAGCGGATCGACGATCTTCGTGCCGTCGATGCCGCGGTGCGCTTCCTCTCCTGTGAACCCTTGATTGGACCACTGGGCACCATCAACCTTGACGGCATTCACTGGGTGATCGTTGGGGGGGAGTCAGGTCCTGGCGCGCGCCCGATGCAACCAGAGTGGGTCGATTCGATCCAGCGACAGTGTAAGAAAGGCAAGGTTCCCTTTTTCTTCAAGCAGTGGGGCGGTGTCCAGAAACATCGGACCGGTCGCGAGCTTCACGGGCGTGAATACAACGGAATGCCGCGACTTGCTGCGGCAGGGTAGAGGAGGCCCGTCGCCGAGAACGCTAACGGCGCAGCCACAATACACACCGGCCCGATGCTGCCATCCGCGCGCGCCTGTTGCAAGGGCAATAAGCTTCTTCATGAATATCCGCTCTCGTATGCTACTCAGAGCCCCCAACGCCTTTGCTATTCAACCCAAGCCGGGAACATCTTTTAAGAGATCCCAATCGGTTGCCAGCTTTAAGATGTGGTCGCCGGTCTCCGCAAGGGCCTCGGCGTGTGATTTGTCCGCGAAGGTGCGAACGAGTGCAGTCTCTAAGTCGAGAGACTCTGAGTTGGGATTCCCATTCATGAGTGTTACGGGAGCTACCGCAGGTTTATCGGTGAGCAGAGTTCAAGCGTAGCACCCCCCCTACTCGGTTCACCGCCGATCTTCATCAGCATGATGTTGGCATTGTCTCCGTATTCATTCGCTCCGGCGATAATGAAGCCTGTGGATGTCTCCTGAATTGAGCGCCCACTCTTGTAGCTACTGAGTGATTCCGGCCCGTACCGCTTGCTCCACACAGGCACACCATCCTGACCAATCATTGTGAGTTGCACCCGAGACTGGGTTGCTGAGATGTCTGTTCCACCGACTCCCAGAAAGCCGTCTCGATAGCGAATCATGTCGAGTACGCGGTTCTCCTCCCCTTGCTCCTCGTGGACCCGTGACGAACGATAGATGCCGTTGGAGTCCGTGCGGATGATGTAGAGGTCTTGATCGAACTTAGCGTTGGTAGTTCCCACGATGACAAAGCCTCCATCCTGTGCTTGGCGAACGGCATAGCCGTCCTCATGGGAAGAGGTGCCATAGAGACGGCTCCATAGCGAGTCTCCAGAGTCAGAGACACGGAGCAGGGCGATATCACCATTGATGGCGGGAGCGGCTGTGGCAATGCCGACAACGATATAGCCACCGTCCGTTGTTTGGTCGAACCCACGGGGGATGGTCATACCACCATATGCCTTACGCCACTGCATCTCGCCTGTTGACGTGACTTTGATGAGGAGCGCCCCGTTCGGACTATCGCCCATCAGTATATACCCACTGTCAGCAGTCGGAGCGGCCCGGTAGATGGGATCATCGCCATTGGCAGGATAGACCTTCTCCCACACAAGCGTTCCCCCGAGGTCTAGCTTGGCAAGCCATGCATCATTCTGGGTGCTGTCAAACTGTCGAATCGACCCCAGCACGATATACCCATCGGCGACGGCATAGACGGCACGTGGATCGGTGATGAGGTGAGCACCGAAGGCGCGCTCCCACTCAACAGCGCCATTGGCATCCGTCTTCACCGCATATCCGCTCTCATGAGCTTTTGAGTTGCTCTTGTAGCTTTGGGTTGAGCCAACCGCCAGATAACCGCCATCGGGAGTCGCGATGGCATGGAGTCCCTCATCCTGACTACTCCCTCCAAATGTCTTGGTCCATTCGAGGTCTTGGGAGTATGCGGTGAGCGCACTAATGAGGAAAGCAAGGACGGACAGGGAGAGCAGTGTCTTCATAACAGGAACTTGGAATGGAGAGGAAGGAAAAGAGGCCCGGACTGGGGCGGACCGACAAGGTACACACACCGAACCGTCCGACACGAAACCCCATGACAAGCGTCAACGGCATCCGTATACTCAAGCAGAGTGGTACGTCACGAAACCCCGACGTGACTGTCGGGGCGGGGCACTATGTACCCTCACCCCTCGTTATAGCCCCGAAGGAATATTCCTTGCAATCTATATTTCAACGCCCTACATTTGTGCATGGCATGGGAAGTAGAGTTCACTGATGAGTTCGGCAAGTGGTGGGATACGCTTACCGAGAAACAACAGGACACCATCGACCGCTTAGTCGAAATCCTCGAAGCGCAAGGGCCACTGTTGAAGGAACCCTACAGCAAGCGGATCGAATCATCGCGGCACTTCCCGAGCATGAAAGAGCTTCGGGCCAAGCAGGAGGATTACATCCGGGTGTTCTACGCCTTCGACCCGCAACGAACAGCGATCCTCCTCATTGGTGGCGGCAAGGCGGGGCGGTGGGAGGAGTTCTACGACGAATACATCCCCCTTGCTGACAAGCTCTACGACGTACACCTTCAAACCATCCAGAATGAACAGGAAGGAACGTGATGGCACGCCCCTTTAAAGAACTCCGCGATAAGATGGGCCCGGAGCGTCGGGCACGGAACAAGGCCGCAGCCGAAGAGATGCTTCGGGAATTGCCGCTACAGGAACTGCGCAAGGCACGCCAGCTAAGTCAGGAGCAGATCGCTGTTGCACTTAAGATCAAGCAGTCCAGTGTGTCGAAGATGGAGAACAACGCCGATGTGTTGATCTCGACCCTTCGCCGCTTCATCGCGGCAATGGGGGGGCGGTTGGTGATCCGTGCCGAATTTCCGGACGGAGTAGTAGACATCAACCAATTCAGCGAGTTGGAGGAGCCGGTAGTCGTGCCCGCATAGGCCAGCACGACTTATCGCGAAAGCCCCTGACGGCCGTCAACCGCAACCACTTTCGTATACTGAGCAGTAGTTATGTGGTGTGAAGTGCTGCCCTTTACACGGGAATTCTTGCACTGATCGTGTCCCGATGCTTCAGCACCGCGGAGGATTACCAGAAAATAGAGGATGTTCAAGTCCTGCTCCCGCTACAAACACTTCCTGCAATCCCTTTTGCCACAAGGGTTTCAGGAGAACCACAAGAGCCATTGTACACTACGTTGTACACTAACTCGGGTGGAGTTCCCCGACTAGAGTGGACACCAGATTGTGAGCGTACGTTGCTCGCAGGAGGGTTCCATGTCACAGACCAGTTTCAGCGAAGAGTTCAAGCAAGAGGCGGTACGCCGGAGCTACACCAGCGGCAAGAGTGTGCGGGCGGTGGCGGAGGAGTTGAAGATGTCGGTCAACACGCTCTACGACTGGCGTCGGCGATTGGGTTACCAGTGGAAGACGCAGAGGTCGGAGAGTCCTCCTGCATCGGAGGAAGGTGAGGAGATGAGGCGTCTCCGGCGAGAAAACGAGATGTTGCGACAGGAGCGGGACATCCTAAAAAAAGCTATCGGCTACTTCACGCAGCCCCCGCAGAAGTAGCGGACATTCGTGAAGTAGCCGAAGCGCGTCGGTTTGCCTTCATCAAGGAGCATCGCACCGAGTACCGGGTGCGTCTGCTGTGTCGGGTACTGGAGGTCTCCCGGAGTGGGTACTATGCGTGGTGTCGACGCCAGCCCTCGGCGCGCCAGATCAAGGATCAAAGGCTCTCGGAGGAGATCCGCCTGATCCATGCGCGATCAGGTGGCAGCTATGGCTCACCGCGCGTGCATGCGGAGCTTCGGAGGCGGAGCCACACCTGTAGCCGTGGACGTGTCGAGCGGCTGATGCGCTCCTGTGGGCTACGCGGAGCGGTGAAGCGCCCAAGCGTCATTGCAACAACGCAGAGCAAGCATCTGCTGCCGGTGTCGGAGAACCTGCTCCATCGAGACTTCACAGCAACCAAGCCGAACCAGAAGTGGTCGAGTGACATCACCTACATCCCGACGAGTGAAGGATGGCTCTATCTGGCGGTGGTGATCGACCTATTCAGCCGTCGCGTTGTCGGCTGGGCGATGAGTCAGAGGATCGATCAGCAACTGGTGGGCGATGCTCTGCGCATGGCCTTCCTCAGTCGGCAGCCTGCTGGCTCACTTCTGATGCACTCTGATCGTGGTGTGCAGTACGCTGCCAATCGAACACGCCAGTTGCTTGGTGACTGGTCAGCGCAGGCCAGCATGAGTCGGCGGGGGGACTGCTACGACAATGCTCCGACCGAGTCGTTCTTCGCCTCGCTGAAGAAGGAACTCGTGCATCACACGTCCTTCGCAACACGCGAGGAGGCACGCCAGAGCATCTTCGCCTGGATCGAGATCTTCTACAACCGGCGACGCCTCCACTCTCGGCTCGGCTATCGCTCACCTGTCGAGTTCGAACACCTTGCTATCGAACAGTAGACTATCCCAATATCCCTTTCACCTGTCTACTAAAGTCGGGGAACTCCAAGCGCAAACTCCCCGTCGAATATCGCCCAGCGGCGCGTGTCGCTCCGGTCGTTGAGGTTGTGAGCGATGAAGAGGAACTTCCCTGTAGCGTAGGTCGTCTGCTGGTCGAGGCTTGCAAGTGTGAAGTCCATCCTGCCGCTGAACTGATCGCCACCGACCACAAGCTCATCCTCGTTGAAGCGCAACTCAAACGATCCGAGCGTTCCGGTCTCTCCCACCGTCTCCACCCCCGCGGCATCGATCGTCAGCGCCGAGGGGAGGCCCGGTTGGAAGGGATGGACGTCCGCATCCTGACCGCCCAGCAAACGCGTGCCACCGCTGTGCGAAGAACCGGCAGGAGTAACAATCACTCTGTTGACGGAGACCTTCTGTCCCCCCCACGGGTTCGTGAGCGAGTCGGCGGTGGGGAACCAGTGCTCGGTTGCGCCTGCGCGGAGCGCGCTGTTCGCCTCCGACCGCATCAACAGCAAGGCTGCCTCGTTGCTCATCGTTGAAGGAATCTCCACGAACTTGAAACGGAGGTAGCGAATCAGCGGAAACGGTTCCTCTCCATCATTACCTGTCAGCTTGTCGAGGTCGCAACCGACGAGAGTTGCTCCTATAAGCAGAAGCGCGAGGGTCGATAGCATCTTCTTCATTGTTCTTCTTCGGTATGTGTTGTGGATTGAGACTGAAGGTTGTGTGGAGGCGAACAGACCGTCTCGCTTGCGTGCGATGGACCAGCAGCGCTCTGCATCGAGCTTCCGCACCGTGGACAGTAGAGGGGATGTGCGTGGCCTGTTCGGCTTCCGCACTTCGTACACTGGTTGAGAGCCTTGGGACGTCCGCAGCACGAACAGAAGGAGTCCGAGCGAAGCTGCCAGGCACCGCACCCATGGCAGCGAACCGGACGATCTCCGGGGGTGTGTTGCGCTGGTGTGTTCATTGTTGTCCCCGAGGAGCAGGTGCGTGCCTAGTGGAAAAACCACTCGATACCGGCTCGCGGCTGTAGCAGCCCGATCCGTGTTGCCTGGGGTTCGAGTCCGATATCGAGAAGGCCGAGGTAGGCGTAGATTCCCAGACGCGACGAGGGGAAGTACTCGGCTCCGCCGCCGATAAAGAGCGAAGTGCGAAGGCTGCTCGTCGTCTCCCCCTGGCCCGGTGTGTAGGTATAGGTGCTCCCACCGTTGTCGAGGATCATCTGGCCGATGAGGAAGGGAGTGAACTCGTCCCGGAGCGGGAACAGCAGCTTGGCGTAGGGGGCAAGGAGCCAGTAGCTTCGGGAGGATCCCACCCCACGGCCCGACTCCAGCGCAAAACCTGCCTGCGCTCCGACGTGCAGATTTGCCGAGGGAACGAGCGCGAGATGCCCTCCCAGAATGTCATTCCGGCTGTTCATCGAGCCGACGGTGGCACCGATGCCGACCGTCCCTTCTGGAATCTGCTGGGCCGCCGCTGGAACAGTGCAGAGAAGAAGGACGGTGACGATCTGAACGAAACGTGGGGCAAACATGGTCTCTCCGGGTTGCGTGTTGTGAGCGCTGATTGACGCCGGCAAAGGTCACGTTGCAGCCTTACGTTCCTGGGAGATCGGCCTTACGATTTCGGGAGGGTGAGATTTTTTGATCTGGCGGTCTGTACAACCCCGCTCCCGAACCATGCTCCCCGATCCACATACACTCGTCAACTTCCTGAACCACGGCACCACCCCGTTCGTTGGGCGCAAGCGGGCGGTGGAGGAGATCGTGGAGTTCCACAACGAGGGAGGAGTCGCCGAACGGCTGCGAACGATGCTCGTGACTGCCGAGGCGGGGATGGGCAAAAGCAGATTGATCGAGGAGACGCTGCCGCACATCCAGGATGGAACAGGCATCGCGCTCCACGTCAAACTGGTACCGGAGGCGGAGGCGAGCATCGTTCCACTGCTGGCACGTACCCTTTCCAGCAACCGCACAGCACGACGCATCCTCCAGCAGCGGCAGGTTACCGAGGATATCTCCTCCCTCCTCCCCGCACTTCGCACTCTCGCACGCCTCCGGCCACTTCTCGTTGTGCTGGAGGATCTCCACCTGCTCCATGCACGCTCGCTCGGTGAAGTGGCCACCCTGCTCGACCATCTCGCCGACGAGCCGCTTGGTCTCCTCGCCGTCGGTCGTCCCGTCGATTCGCCGGCACTGGGACTGCTCGAACCATCGCTCTACCGCCACACCGAGCTTCCCCCCCTCTCCGTTGACGATGTAGCGCTCCTCTGGTCCTCCCTGTTCAGCGTGCCGCCGCCTTCCTCCACCTTCGCCGCCACCCTCCACGATGTCAGCCACGGCTCACCGCTCGCGCTGCGCACCATCCTGCGCGAAGGGGTGGCAGTGGGAGCAATCGTGCTGGGGAAAGGAGATGAGGAGACCATCCACGTCGACATCTCCAGGCTTGTGCAGAGTGGCCGGGCCTCGACGTTGAGGATTGGCAGGGGTATGACAGCAGCCCTGACTGCCGAGGAACGCGAGGCGGTGATTGCGCTGTCGCTGCTAGGAGAGTCGTTCTCCCGCGAAGCGGGTGTGGCGATTCTCTCCAGGAACGGAGAGGAGACACTCGACAGACTCCTCTATCGCGGCGTGTTGCATCCCCTGCGCACCGTGGTCTCCCCCCTGGCGGGTCTCGACCGCGAGACCATCGACTTCCCGGCAACCAAGGCTCCGCTTCTCGGCTTCACCCACACGCTGCTCCACCAGTACTGCCTCGACTCTGCCATACGCCGCCGCACAGCACTCCATCGCCCTCTCGCCGCTGACGCGCCTCTCTACTCTCTCACCCCCATCACGGCATTCCTCCACGCCGTCGCCGCAGGGGAGGTTGAGGAGCAGGGGACCATCTATCCTGCTCTCCTGCGCTGCGCCAACGCGCTGCACGAGATCATTCTCTCGACGGGATGGAGTGAACGCCGTGAGCGTGTCGAACTTTTGGAAAAGGCCGTTGAAGCAGCGAAGAGCAGCCTTGACCCAGAACAGTATCTCGATCTCTCCGTCTCAACACTCTACAAGCGGGCGATCATCGCCGAGAGTGAAGGACAGGAGAAAGTATGGGAGGAGTTGTTGAACGAGGCGCTCGGCCGTACCGCCGCCCCGGCCTCGGCGGTTGGCGCCCGGCTTCGTATCGGTGCAATCGCGAAAGACCCCAGCGCACAGTGGCAGGATGGAGCGTTCTGCCGCCGGGCACTCGGCGAGATCGAGACAATCGCGCACACCTACCCCGACGTGCGCAACTGCCTCGACTATCGTCAGTTCATGTGCCTGATCGGTGTCATCGGGACCATCAACAACGACCTGGAACTTGTCGGGCACGCGGAACGGTACTACGAGAACGCACGCGCCACCACCGGCAGACCGCGCGTGCAGGAGATGCTCGACACGTGGTTCCTGCCTGTCCTGATTCAGACGTTCACCACCCCCGCCCAGCTCGAAAAGCGACGTGCACAATTCCAGATCGTCGAGCAGATGCCAAAAGGAGGGAGTGCAGCGGTGCACATCGCAGACCACACGCTCATGTTCCTCTATGCCACCGGCGAGTTTGACGCACTGCTCCGCCGAACCGAGGAGAGCCGTGAGCTGTTCCTGCTACGGAACGTGGAGCAGCTCTACGTGCGGGCGCGCGTCAGGAAACTCGTGGCACTTGGAGGCATCGGCGTCAGGATGGAAGAGCTTGATCGGGAGTTCCAAAGCATCCTCGACGAGAAGATTCTGCCCGACTATACGAGTGTACATCTCCACACCGAACTGGTCCATACTCTCTGGATGCGGGGTGACGACAGGTGGCGCACAACCGCTCTCAACCTTCCATCGCTCAAAGATCTGCACCCTGCACTCTGTGCCCTGCTGGCAGTCGAGAAGGGTGAGGCGGAGATGCCGGAGGAGGACGCATTGCTCCCGACCCGGCCCATTCTTTGCCTGAACGATCTTATAGCGTGCACGGCTTCTCTCGCCATGGGGCAGAAGAGCGGTTCCTTCCCTGCCTCCCGCATGCTGCGCACGGCTTTTGCGGAATGTGTGGAGTGGTGCAGCAAGCGTCGGCTTGCAGGATTTCTGGATGGGGTGGTGACAATGGCCACAGGCTGGGTGGAGGAGCGAAGTGTGAAGGAATGGCGCAGCCTCGCCGAGCAGGTGCGCCGTGACCGGAACACGACCCCCACCGACGAGAGTGACGGACGGATCACGCTCTCAATGCTGGAAACAATAGAAGTGCAGACAGGAACGAGCCACCCTCACAAGGTGTCGGGGGCACGGATGAAAACGGTGCTGGCGCTGATGGTGGCGAACACGACGGCGAAAGCCGCCCTTACTCTCGAAGAGTTTGCGCTTCTTGTCGCCGGCGACGAACGCACTGATCCCGAAGCCGCACGAAACAATCTCTATGTTCGCCTCCACAGTCTGCGAAAGCTGCTCGGACACGATGCCATCCTCAGCGCGCCGGGCGAAGCTCCACACCTCAATGAGGACAGGGTACGGGTCGATCTGATCGACGTGCAGAACCGTCTCCGCACGGTGCGTTCGCTCCAATCCACCGGGAAGCTCGGCAAGGCCACGATGCTCCTGCGCACGGTACTCTACGAAGTGCGCACTGCAGTTCCCTACCCCGGCCTCTACGATGACTTCTTCGATGCGGCACGGAACGATTACGACGTCGCGCTGCGCAGCACGATCCTCCTGCTGGCCGAAGAACTGGCATGGGAGGGGGATCACGAAGGAGTGGCAGCACTACTACAGCCAGCACTCGAACGAACCCCGGACGACGAGGAGTTTGCGGAGGTTCTCTGTCGGTCGTTTACTGCACTGGGGCACAAGAGCCAGGCAGAGTGGGTCCGCCGAACGCTGGCGCGTGCGCTCGCAAACGGATACGACAGCAGCAACTACTGGGTGAGATGATCGAGATCGCTCGTTCGTCATCGTCGAACGTGTCATCAGCGAGCCAATCAACCGTGCAGCACTCCACACACCATATCGTTGAAGGGATTGCCGTTGAGATCTGTGGCAGTGGACCACCGACACTCTTCGTGCACGGTGTGCCGGCAACCCACACTCTCTGGCGTCCGGTGGTTGAGCGGGTGGCAGACCAGCGATGCTGTATCGTCCCCGATCTTCCAGGATTTGGTGGGAGCTTGGCTCCCCATCATTCTCTCTCACTTGCTGATCGGGCTTCACGGCTGCTCGCCGCGCTCGATACGCTAGAAGTGGAGACGTTCGATCTTGTCGGCCACTCCTATGGTGGAGCCGTCTCGTTGTTGCTCGCAGCACGGGCACCAGCGCGTGTACGTTCTCTCGCCCTGCTCACACCGCTCACGCCTGTGCCACCCCCACTCGCTCGCCTGACACAACGTCCACGGCTGATGCGCGGTGTGTCGCGGCTGTGGCAGCTCGCTCCCGGCGTTGTTCGGCGCACCTTCATCGCCTCGATCTGGACACGCGTCAACTACGGCGCGGCGTGGCAACGCGAACGCGCGCACGAGGTTGCGCGCGAGGCGGACCGCCCCGACATGATCGACACACTTGGGGGAGCCATCGCCAGCGCCGACTTCGACGCGTATCGCCACGCACTCGACACCCTCCCGGCACAACACGTTCCAACACTTCTCCTCTCCTGCGGACACGACAGAGTGGTCCCGTGCAGGCAGCAACAGGATCTTCTCGACCGTATTCCCCACGTATCGCACCACCACCTTGCCGACGGCACGCACCTGCCGATGTGGCAGCACCCCGATACGGTAGCAGGGCTGCTCGTGCAGCACTGGAAGGGTGGCGGGGAGTAGTGAGCTACCCGTTAGCGCTTGTCTTTTCTTCCATCACTCCCCTATCCCTTTTCCTTGCCCGATCCTCCGTGCTTCTCCCCTCTCTTGCCATTCTGCTTCTGCTCCTCGCTGGTCTCGTCCTGAGCATTCTGATCGTGCGCGCCGTACCACGGGCGTCGCGCGCTCCCGCGTTCGAGCGCATGTGGCCAACCGTGTCGATCATCGTTCCGGCAATGAACGAAGAGGGAACCATCGAGCCGGCAATGCGCTCCCTGCTCGCGCTCGACTATCCCCACTACGAGATCATCGCGGTGAACGACCGGAGCACCGATTCCACCGGAAGGATTCTCGACAGGCTGGCCATCGAATCAAACGGACGGCTGCGGGTCACCCACATCGAAACGCTGCCGGAGCGCTGGCTGGGGAAATGCCACGCGCTCGCACGTGCCACGGAAACGGCGCGGGGATCGTGGCTCCTCTTCACCGATGCCGATGTCGTGCTCGCTCCCGATGCGCTCCGCCTGGCAGTAGCGTGGGGAGAGGGCGAAGCCAGCGATCACGTCGTTCTCTTCCCGCAGCTTCTCTGGCACAGCCGAATGGAGGCGGCAATCCTCACCATCTTCGCGATGCTCTACACGTTTGGCTTCCAGACGTGGCGGGTGCGTTCACGGTCCCGGAATGGCTACGTCGGGGTGGGCGCATTCAACATGGTGCGGCGGTCGGTGTACGACCGCTTCGGCGGACATGAACCGCTTCGCATGGAGATCGCCGACGACGTGAAGCTGGGGTATCTGGTGAAGACGGTGGAGGGACGATCGCTGGCGGTGGCGAGCGAGGGGACAGTGCGCGTCCGGTGGCGCGAGGGCGCGCTCGACACTGTGCGCGGCATCGAGCGGAGCGGATTTGCCGGTGTGGGCTTTGCGTGGTGGAAAGTGGTGGGACTCGAACTCTTCTGCAGTGCAATTCTGCTTGGCCCCTTCATCCTCCCGTGGGCTGCTCCAACAGCACTGATGTTCGCCGTCAACGGCACGTCGATCCTCATCATTCTCCTCACCTACACGCTCCACGCCCGCCTGCACGGCCTGCCACCGTGGATCGGCGTGCTGCATCCGGTTGCCACGCTCCTCCTCATGTGGGCGTTCCTCCGCTCGGCAATCGTCACCACCGTGCGGGGCGGGGTTGGCTGGCGCACCACCTTCTACACCATCGATGAGCTGAAGCAGGGGTCTGTCCCGTAAGGGCAGTGCCGGAAGAGCAGGGCGGGAGCCATTGGGAGAGAGTCCGTGTGGTGGAACGCGTCGATCAGCTTCGCATCCCCCCCTCCACGTCTCACCAGTCTCTCAGTAGCCAAAGCTGCGGAGCTTCCCTTCGCTGCTGCGCCAGTCCTCACGCACCTTGACGAAGAGTTCGAGATACACGGGAACGCCGAGGAACTCCTCGATTGCGGTGCGCGCGCGCTCCCCAAGCCTCCGCAGCGACTCTCCCTTGCTTCCAATCACGATGCGCTTCTGGGTATCCCGCTCCACCACCAGCTCCGCGTGGATGTAGGTTTTCTCCGGCAGCGCACGCTCCTTGTACTCCACAATCTGCACCTCCATCGCGTAGGGGATCTCCTGACGGTAGAGGTGTAATGCCTGTTCGCGAATCAGTTCGGCCACAAAGAAGCGCTCCGGCTGCTCGCTGAGCTGGTCGGGATCGTAGAGAAGCTCCCCCTCGGGCAGAAGCCTGCCGATAGCCGTTGCAAGTTCCTCAACATTGTCCCCGTTCAGCGCGGAGATCGGCACCACCTCGCGGAACACGCCGAGGTCGATCAGCTTCGCCATTGCTGGCAGGAGCTGCTTCTTCTCGTGGAGGAGGTCAACCTTGTTCAGCACACAGATCATCGGCTTGCCGAGCGAGCGTACATCACCAAGCGGCGTGGAGAACAGACGGTCGAGATCCGGGGTTGAGGCGTCGAGCATCAGCAGCAGCGCATCGGCGTCGGCGAGCGCACGCTCCACATAGCCGATCATCCGTTCGTGCAGCAGATAACGCGGCGTGAGCACTCCCGGTGTGTCGATGAAGATCATCTGCGCATAACGGTCGGTACGGATGCCCAGCACGCTGCGCCGCGTCGTCTGCGGTTTGGCGCTGACAATCGAAAGCTTCGCCCCCACCAGATGGTTGACGAGAGTGCTCTTGCCAACGTTCGGCTCCCCAACGATTGCCACATATCCAACGCGAGAAGTCATAGTCAGTGTGTCTGGAGTCGTGAGATGCAAGGGTTGCGGGTGTGGAGTCCGGTGTCTGCTCAGAGAGTCTGGGTGCGTGGCGGAGATCCCCAAGGAGGGCGGGCAGAAGAGCAAAGAACACTCTGCTCCCACTGCCAGCCGCCCGCAGGCGACCGTTCATCCAGCCACTCACCCTACGGCTCTACTCGCCGGAGCACCACAACGATACGCCGTCGCTGCGCCAGGTCACCATCATTCTGTCCGGTATCGACATCGGCACTGATCGGGCGCCAGCGGATCGCTCCATCGGCAACCATCTGTTCGTAGAGGTCACGGCCGGCTCCCTCGGCAGCACGAAACCGCGCATCAAGTTCGGACACTGCGTAGGCTGCACGAAGACCGGCCAGCAGATGGTTCGTCAACCTCGCGCCACGCTTCACCACCACCTTCCCCCGGGCAGAGTCGTAGAACACCGTCTGCTCCTCTCGGTAGCTGCCAACAATCGGTCGCGGATCGGCATAACCGATGACGTTTATCTCAAGATACTCCCCCGGCTTGCGCACCCCCTGATAAACGGGGAAAATATTCGTCAGGGCGCGACGCACAAACCTGTCGATCTCCCGCTCCACATCAACCGCCTGCTCGCTGTAGAACGCGTAAATGCTGTCGTTTCGGACATCGGCAATGTAGTTGGAGGAACGCAGGGCAGAGCTTGTCTGCTGCCAGGCGCGCAGACTGTCGAGCGAGGCGGGAGTGTTCAGGCGATAGTAGCCGCTGACGTAGAGCGGAAGGTTCACCCCTTCGATCGACAGCGTTACTTCAGGCGGAGGTGGCAGCGGCGGCTCTCTATGAAAGCCGATGTCGAGTGTGATGTTCGTGTCGGGAGGGATCATCCGGGTCACCACCGTTTGAACGCTGTCGTCGAGGGTGCGAAGCTCCAGACGGTAGGAGAAGCCGGAGGGGAGCAGGATCATTCCGCCACTGGCCGGATCGATCGGTATGTCGTTGACGAGATGGTCGAGTCCTGTCTCGTACACCCGCACTGACCCTCCCAACCATGCGCCGCCAACGGTATCAACCATGCGGACCCGAAGCAGGGTGTAGCCGGTAGCGAAGATGTTCGGGTAGCCCTCATACAGATCGAAGCCTCCGGCACCACCGGGCCTGTCGCTCGCCACGATACAGCGTTCGCGGCCAAGCCCGAAGAAGAACGCCTCGTTCGCCTCGGTGTTGATCGCAGCTCCCAGATTTTCCGGTTCGCTCCACCTCCCGTCGGCTCCGCGCTGCGTTCGATAGATATCGCTCCCGCCAAATCCCCCCTCCCGTGTGCTGGCAAAGAAGAGCGTTCGCCCATCCTGGGCGAGAAAGGGGGAGAAGTCGTTCGCGTCGCTGTTGATCTCTCCACCGAGATTGCGGACGGCAGCGTAGCGTCCATTCCGCCCCCGGTCAGCAATCCAGAGATCCGCCCCCCCCACACCATCCGGGCGTGCCGAGGCAAACACCACAAAGCTGCCGTCGGGAGCAAGCGCCGCCTGCGAGTCCCACCACGTCGAGTTGAGCGGCTCCTCCTCTGCCGAATCGGCGGGGTCGGGCCGAGAACCGTCGGACGCAAGGTGAATGTTTTCGATCAGGTGCACGTCGGGAACCATCGCACCATCACTCCAGCGGACGCGGACTGCGGCGAGATCGGCGTCGGTAAGGGTTCCGGGGCGCTTGCCCGTGACGAGCACGCCAAGCACGGCATCCCCCCGCACGAGTTTCGTCATCTCGGCATCGCTCAACGGTCCAAGCTGCACCTCGCGCGGCAGTGCCAGCGCGAGCGCGCCATTGTCGGTGCGAGGGTCGAGAACCTTTTCATTGACGACGCGCTGCGGCGTTCCCCACTCCCCCCCCACCTTGCGGCTACGGTAGAGCGTCGAGTGGCCGTCGCGCGCGCTCGTCAACATCAACCACGTCCGCGTGGGCGAGATTGTGACGGCGTATTCGTCGCTGGGACTGTTCAGCCCGCCAATCGGGTGGAGGACAAATCCGGCGGTATCGACGCGGTGCGGCTGCGCCCGACCCACAACAGGGATCAGAAGCAGAAGGAGCAGGAGGGATCGCGGCTTCGGAGGGGTCACTGAACGCGCGGAAGATGGAACGTCGGACGATGAGGGATCAACCGGAGAGCAGGGGAAGCGATACGGTGCTGTGGGAGCTATCGGATGCGGTACAGTACACCAAGCGTGACGGTTATCCCACGCTGCTTCATCTCCTCCGGCGCGGCAAGCGAAGAGGTAAGGGGATGACGATAGGTGAACTCGGGATTGATCCAGACCGGGCCAACCTCCCACATCCACCCCGCACCAACACGCAGATCGAAGGAGTTCGACTCGTAGGTAGAGAAGGGTATGGCGGTCAGCAGCGTGTGTTCCGTGCTGCGGGAGTCGCTGTACCGGATACCGTCAGGACCGAGAATCCGCTCGCTGTAGTCGTAGCTGCCACCGAGCTGGATGTTGTACCCGACTCCGCCGAACAGATAGGCACCGGTGCCGAGGATTTCCCACCCCGCCCCGATCTCACCCACAAGGGCAGCAAGGGAGGCGTCAACCTGTGCCTCCTGCCGCAGCATCACAATGCTGTCAGCGTGGTTGCGCGTTGGCTCCTCTGCCAGCAACGTGCGGTAGCTGCTGTTCCGCACCTCGTAGCGAATCCGGGGAATGAAGAGGATGTGGGGACGCAGCGTGTAGATCCCTTTTGCGGCGAAGACCGGCCCCTGCCCGTCCCCCACCGAAAAGCTCACGCACGGCACCGAGATATCATTAACGGTGAAGCTGGCGTTCCCGCCCCACCACCCATACCCACCCTCCACTCCTACGAAGATCGGCAGCGGGTCTGGCTGGGGGAAGAGCACATTGTCCTCGGGGCGTCCGCCGCCGGTCTGTGCTGCAAGCACGACAAGACATGCGGGAAGCAACGGAAGCGCACACAGGAAGCTTCGGAAGAAGGGGCGACTCATCCTCATTGTGCAACCACCACCGGACGGAATTCACTTGTGCCAGAGGGGAGACGGACCATCAGATAGTAGGCCCCCGCTGGCAGTCTATCGAGCACAACGCTCACTACCCCGTCGCCGCGATTCAGATCGACGATCCTCGGCGCCACGGCAAGCGATCCGTCCGCGGCGAAGAGGGCAACGCCCAGCTGCAATGGCGAGTCGGCATTGACCGGGACGTGCAGCACCGTTCCAGAGCGAACCGGCTGCGGACCGGGAGTTCCAACCGTCACTTTGGCCCCCGGATCGAACGCCACAAGGGGCTTGCTGTTGCGGAAGCACATGCTGTCGAAGAGAATCGTGCCAGCCCCCGACAACAAGGCCACAGGGTTGCCGTCGGCAAAGGAGCCACGGGCCAGCTCCACTGCCGTACCGAGCGAATCGCCCCGCAGCACCTGAAACTGGAGTTCTGCCAGCACCTGCCCGCCCCCCACGACTCGCGGCGCTCCCGTCACGGCGATCCCCACCGTCCCCTCACGCGCTCCGAAGGAGACCGGCGAGACGATGGAGGCAGAGCCAACCGCCGCGCCGGGCGAGACCGAGCGGAGATCGAGCATCGTCTTGTTCCAGCGCACGCTGAAATTGACGACATCGACGTCGTACGGTAGCAGGCTACTGTCGGCATACACCGGGATACTCACGATATCTCCCGGCATCGCCTTCAACACTGTGCTCATATCCTGGATGCGGATGTTTGCCTCCGCAGTTCCAACGCCGGACAGGACCACATCGAGTGGCTCACCGAAGCAGTTGAAATAGCTTCCCACCCCCTGCGCCTTCCGCACACGAATGCTGTCGGGCCGGAAACAGATCTGCAGCCGCACCTGCAATCTCTCGGGAATGGTGATGGGGAAGGTGAGGCCGGTGGCCGCCGGGTCGAGCGAGAACTCGGAGGAGGTTCCACCGAGCAGCGAGAGGAGCTGCACGCTGTCGAGCAGCGCATCACCCTCACCGATATTCGTCACCGTCAGCACACGGCACTGCTGTGTCCCAAGCGCAAGCGTGTCGAAGCGAAGGGTGTCGGTTGACACAAGCTCGGGCGCGGTGATCTGCAACTCGAATGCTTCGTAGTCCTTTGCTCCCCGGCTCACGATGTCGGTAATCGCCTCGAACGCCTTCTGCAGGCTGGAACAGTCGCTCCCGTCGTAGCTCTCCGCACCGGTCTGCCGGGCCAGCTTCAGCAGATAGTCCCGCCCATACTCATCCATGCCGATGCCGATGGTGAAGATGCGGACACCGAGGGCCTGCGCTTTCGCAACGATACTGTCGCGGGGGTGCATGGCCTCGTCAGCCGCGGCACCGTCGGTCAGCAGCACGATCACACGATTGTGCAGCGGACTCAGTGCCAGCGTGTCGAGCATCCGGTTGAGCGCCGCCCCTGTTGGTGTTCCCCGTATCGGTATAATCTGCCCGACCGTGTCCTGCGCAACGGTCCGAGTGGCGGCAGTGATGCTCGTCAGGGGAACGATAAAGTTGATGTAGTTGAAAATTTTCCCGTTGACCGGGTCCAGACTGTCCGTATAGGAACAGACGGCAAGCTGATCCTGGATGCCGAGAGGCGGGATGTGGAGAAGGGTTCTGGCAATGAAATCCTGCGCCTGAAGCTTCGCCTGCTGAATCCTCCTATAGGGAGTGCCGCTGCACTCCATGTTGGTATTCATGCTGTTGCTGGCGTCGATCACCATACCAAAGGTGATGGAACGCCGGTTGTTGCTGCCAACGATCAGCGTGTCGCGCGTGAAGCCACGCTTCATGCTCGTGACACACACCTGCACGGTGTGGTCGTCGTTGGGAGCGATGAAGAACGGGAAGGGAAGCGAGGAGGTGACGCTGTACCCCATGTTGTGCACCCAGACCAGTGAGTCGATCATCAACGGAGCGTTCCCAACATTCCGTATTGTCAGATTGCCACACTGTTCGGCGCCGCACGGTATCTGGTCCGGGTTGAGCGTGCTGAATTTTGCGTGTGTCAGCCGCAGCACCGCTCCGGTACCGATCAGATCGGTGACACCGTTGAACTCCATCGTCAGCCCGGTGCCGCACGAACCAACCACCTTGCTCGTCGAGGTGAAGTACCCGCTGGCGGTGGGTTCAAAAAAGATCTCGATGACAACGCTGTCGCCCGGAGCGATCACGGCTGGAAGCAACGTGCCAACTCGATAGGGGGGCGACACGGGAAACGAGGCGGCATCGATCAGCAGCGGCAGTTCCCCAACGTTGTAGAGTGTGAAGGTCTGGCTGAGGGAGCTGCCCGTTGCCGTTCTCGGGAAGTTGAGGACAGTGGTGGAGACCAATGGCTGCGAGCCGATTCCCCTCCCCGTCATCCGTATACGCACCGTGTCGTAGGTATCGGACGAATCCTTCAGGTACACCACGATCGAGTCAACAGCAACGCCACGGCGCACCGGAGTGAATCGCAGAGGAATGACGAGCGTATCGCCCGCCGCAAGGCTCATCGGCAGTGATGCCGCCGAATCGCACCGAATAGCGACGCTGTCGAGCAGTTCCACCGCCATTACGGTCCAGACCGTTCCTTGCGACTCCACCATGCGGAGCGTATCGAACGCAACGCTTCCGCAGGGAACAGGATTGGGGAAGTCGAAGACCATCGGCCACTGCTGCGCCCGCACAGCCGGGGCCAGCAGTGCCACCAGCACCAGCAGAAGAACTGCACAACGCTTGATATTCATTGGGTCGCCGAAGAGCGTAAGAGGGAGGGGGACGCCGTCGGGATAGACAGAGGGGGAGGAATGCGGAAACGTGGACGAACCAGCCGAGCAGGCGCAAGTTAGGTCCCCACGATAGCAATCCCAAGCCTACACAGCTTTATACTCCTGTACAAAGCAAAGGACAACCGACGTTTCTTCAAAGACACGAGCGATCCCCCGTGTGTTACCGGGGATCGCTCGTGTGTGTCAATCGCCGCCGTTTCAGTGCGTCACGACGAGCGCACGGGTGACGCTTGCGCCGCCCTGCCGCACTCGAACGATATAGGGACCGGAGGGGAGCGTTGCCGTAGGCACCGCAACGCTCGCGCGCCCGGCGTCGGCAACAACCGTCTGCTGCAGCACACTCGCACCCATTGCATCGAACACTTCGAACTCCACCTCGCCACCGCGCGGTGCGGTGAACTCCACCACGGCACTCTGGTGGGCAGGATTCGGCGCAATGGTCGAAATCGCAAGGGCATTCGCATCTGTGCGACTGTTCACGCTCGCCACAAGCTGCTCCTGTGCCCACGTCACCGTGGTCGTGGCGGTACGCGAAGCCTTCAGGTTGACGAGGACGTAGACGATTTTGGTATAGATCGGCCAGTCCGAAATATCGCTGACCTCTCCATTGCCGAGTTCGCGCACATCGATCACCGTCTTGTTGCGATACATGATTGCGTAGACCGCTGCATCGCTTCCGCTCCAGTTGAACGTTGAGCGGAGACCGCCCCCTGCCGGCGTATTGTAGACGAGATACCCGATACCGTAGGGCGCGAGATCCAACGATCCGCTGGCAGGGTAGTTTCCGCCAACATAGTTGGCAAGCTCCGTGCCGATCCGACTTGCCGACGGCGATCCGGTGACCGAGCCGTTCGAGTAGGTCGCGAGAATGGGATCGGTATAGATAAACTGCGAGTCGGCATAATCCTTCACCACATAGTTGGTGACGGCAAAGCCGCGCAGAGCCTCACGCCAGGTCTTGTCCGATCCAATGCGCCGCAACGCTGAATCAACACGCGCCATTCCGCTCCTGCGCACAAGGTTGAGTTCCGTGAGGTACTGCTCGCCAAACTGCTCGCGCATATAGTGCGTGAAGGTCATCGCGCGCTCGTAGTCGCTCAGAATCTGCGCTCCGGTCGGATCCTGCTGTGCCGTCGTCCAGCGCAGCATCGGCACGTTCGTATTGGCGCGGTAGGCGGTGTTCCTGCGCGTCGCGTAGCCGTTGAGAAGGCTTGCCTCTTCGCTGCATCCCTCGTTGAAGAAGGTCTCGCTGTCGGGATTGGTGTTGTAGTGGATGTTGTGCTGGAACTCGTGCGCCATCGTGTTCAGCATACCCGGCACGCTGCCGATCCCTTGAACATCGATGTAGAGCATGTTCACCCCGTTGGAACCATAATTGGTTGCCGGATCACGCTGATCGTAGGAGAAGAAGTAGCCAGCGATGTAGGCCCCACCGCTCAACCCATCCTTGATGTCGAGAATCAGGAAGTGGAAATAACCATCGTCGTCGGGCGGAGTTGGCGGATTGCCGAAGACGTCGATGTCGTTCTGGATGATTCCCTTCGTGGAATCGCGCGACGTTCTGGGCGTGGTGCTATCGATACCCTTTGCCATCTGTGCCAGCTTCGTGGCGGTAACCTGCGACGCAATCGCATCCTCCACCCAGATCTTTCCACGAATGCCATGGTACCGCAGCGTTGCAGGCACCTCCTCGATCATATGCGTCTCCTGGTTCACCACGTAGAAGTCGCGCTTGTCGCCGACGGTCGCCAGGGAAGCGCGTGCTCCAGTCTTTGACTGCTGCACCATGCGCTGATAGAGTGCCGGGTTCTGCAATCGGGTCTGTTCAACGGCACGCTGGCCATCCTCGACAGTGAGGTTCCAGACGTCGTTGCCACACAAACCAACAGCAACTGCCTGGTCCTCGGAACTGCTCTGCTGCGCCTGCAGCTGCGGGGTGAACGCCGCCAGCGATGCCAGCAGAACGGCGGCGGGTAGAAAGCGTGTCTTCACTACAGCTTGAAGATTTTGATGAACGGATAGTCCTACCGAGCGATGGGATTCTGAACGAAAGCTTTCCCTGGGGATCCGGCACTCCATAGCAGAGTAACCGTCGCAGCCATGTCGAAGTGAAACGGCCAATGGACTGGCACCATGCCAACCAGTTGCTCCATCACTCCCTGGACGCAATCAGTGTGCGACCACGAGCGAACGGGTGGCACTCACCCCACCCTGACGCAAACGGACCACGTACGCACCCGAAGCCAGACCCGCGGTCCGCACACGAACGCTCGCGTGACCCACCTCCGCCAACACCTCCGCTCGATACACGCTCGTCCCACCACCATCAAACACCTCCAGCTCCACCGACCCACCACGCGCCGAACTCAGCTCGATCTGCGCCTCCTCGTCCGCCGGGTTCGGCGTGATCCCCACGATCTTCAACACACCCGCGGCGCTGGCGACATCCACGCCCGAGGTCAGACCCGACTGCACCCAGTTCACCTGCGTGTTCGTTCCACCCGGACGCAGGTTCACCACCGCAAAGATGATCTTCGTGTACTTCTGCGACTCCACCAGATCGGTTGGCTCGCCGTTGCTCAGCTCCCGCACTCCCACCACGTTCGTGTTCCGGTACAGGATGGCGTAGACCGCTGCCTGGCCGTTCCAGGTGAAGGTTGACTGCAGGCCGCCGCCGGAGAGTGCGTTACCGCTGTAGGAGAGGTAGCCGATGCCGAAGCCTTCCAAGTCGATGCTCCCGCTCGTTGGAAAGTTCGCTGCCGTGTAGCTCCCCGTCGTACCATCTTTCAACGTTGAGGCTCTCGGGGTGTTCACGAGACTCCCCTGAACAACTCCCAGAATCGGGCTTTGATAGGTATAGCGCGCGTCGGGGTAGTTCCTCACTACAACATTGGCCACGGCGAAGCCCTTCAGCACATCCTGCCAGTGCTCGTTGCGACCGTAGGTCTGCAATGCCTGGTCCAGACGTTCCATCCCGCTGACACGCGTCGCGTTGAGCACCGTCAGCAGACCCTCGCCGAACTGCTCGCGCAGGTAGTGCGTGAAGGTCATCGCGCGCTCGTAGTCGCTCAGAATCTCTGCCGGCTTGCTCTGGTCGTAGGTCCACCGCAGCAGCGGCACGTTCGTCTTTGCGCGGTAGCCAGCACTCGTCCTCTTGGGGTAGCCACTGAGAAGGCTTGCCTCTTCGCTGCACCCCTCGTTGAAGAACGACTCGCTCTCAGGGTTGGTATTGTAGTGGATGTTGTGCTGGAACTCGTGCGCCATTGTGTTCAGCACTTCCATCACTCCACCGTTCGACTCCGAAAAGCCCTGAATGTCGATGTAGAGAAGGTTGAGTCCGTTCGAGCCGGGATACGATCCCGGGTCCAGCTGATCGTACGGGTAGAAGTATCCCGCAACGAAAGCGCCGCCGGAGGTTACCCCGTCCTTGATATCGGTGATCAGGAAGTGGATGTAGCCGTCGTCGTAGGTCGGCGTCGGCGCCGCACCGTAGACCTCCAGGTCGTTCTGGATGCACCCCTGGTTCGGGTTGCGCGATGTCGCGCCCGAAGTCGTCTCAAGCCCCTGTGCGAGCTGCTGGATCTTTGTGTCGCTCAGCCGCGAGTCGTTCAGCAGCGCATCGTCCACCCAGATCTTCGCGCGCGTTCCCTCCGCCTGGAGCGTCGCGGAGACCTGCTCCAGCTCCCCGGTCGTCCGATTGCGGACGTAGAATGGGTAGGTGTCGCCGATGTCGGCGAGATTGGCACGGTCGCGCAGCTTGTCCTGCATCTGCATCTGGCGGTAGAGCGCCGGGTTGTTCACCCGTGTCCGCTCCGCCGCCTGCATCCCATCCTCGACAGTGAGGTTCCAGACGTCGTTGCCGCACAGACCAACAGTGGCGGTGATCGCCGTCTCGTGATCGGCATCGTGCGACGTCTGCTGCGCGCGCAGCGGCAATACGGACGTCACCCCCAGCAGCGCAGCAGCGGCGGTACCGAGCAGAAAAGTTTTCATAGCTGTACTCACGTGAGATTGGTCGAAAAGCGGAATGGGGGGGGTAGGGAGAACTCCAGATGGGGTATACAATTTACAGCATTTTGCACGGGCAATCGGCGGCTCAATGCTCCACAGTGTGACGAGGATGCGAACCCCCGAAGGATAATCGAGTTACAACGGCACCTGCGACACAGGTGTGGTGGAAAGCCAGCACCGACGCGCCCTGCGCTGCCCGGAACTGGTCACCGCGGCGGAACGAATCCGCAGCGAACGTTCGTCGTCGGCAGCCAGCGTCAGGCTCACGGTGCTCAACTGCGCTCCGCGGAAGAGCGTCACCTCAACACTCTGCCCCGGAGCATAGTGCGAAACCAGGGATTCCCACCGTCTGCGCTCGATACGCTCGCCGTCGAGGGCAAGGAGCATATCGCCTGCACCAAGTCCTGCACGTTCCGCAGGAGAGTTCTCGGCAACGCTTCCCACAAGCGGGAAACCGTCGCGTTCGGCGGCAGATTCAAGAACGATACCAGTGTACGGCGGTGATGGGTCTACCGATGACGCATCACCGGCACCTTTCGTGTACTCCTTCCCATTCTTCAAATCTCCACGCACCAGCTCAAGACCGAATACCTCAAGCGCCTGGTCCAGATCGGGATCATCGGTTCCCGCAACCATCTGTTCGAGCGTATCCCGAAGCGCCCTTCCCGCCACCTTCTCCACCGCATCGAGCACATCGTTCTCCGTGTATCCCTCTCCCCGCAGGAAGTAGTCCCCTTCGGGGGCACTGCTGTAATTCGAGTGATAGAGCGTACGGAGAACGTCGTCCAGCGTACGGCGGTGGGCCGTGGTGCTGCGTATCGAGGCATCGAGCACGAGCGCGACAATCGCCCCCTTGTGGTAGTAGTTCACCCACGTCGAGCGGATGTTGCTCGCGTAGGGGAGGCCACTCCGTGTTCCCGCCGCCAGCCAGGTATCCCAGCTCGCCTCGCGCAGGGAACGGTGCCGACGGCCGGGGGAACGGTCAACCTGGTTGATCTCTGCGGAGAGTTCGCGGAGCGTTCGCGTCTCGTCCCACACCCCGGCACGGCTCAGCGCCATGATGCCGTAGTACTGCGTGAACCCCTCGGCGAACCAGAGGAGTGTAGTGTGGCCTGGACGGCTGTAATCGAATGGACCCAGCTCACGAGGACGCAGGCGCTTGACGTTCCAGATGTGGAAGAATTCGTGCGAAGTGACGGCGATGAGGTCATCGTATCCCTTCGCGTCGGTGAACTCTCCGGCAAGCACAAGCCGCGTGCTCGCCAGGTGTTCCATCCCGTCCCCCGCCGCCGCCCAGGGATCAATGTTTGCGATGAACCAGTACGCCTTGAACTCCGGTCTGCCGAACGCATCGGTGTAGGCTCCCACTATCTTCTTCACATCCTCCACATACCGGTCGATCTGTCGCCGGGTACGCTCGGAACCGAGTGTCGCCGGGCCGGCGGCGATGTCGAGCACGATGTGGTAGACAACGCCGTCGAGCGTGAAGCGGCGGGTAACAGGTGTGCCAACCTCGATGGGCGAATCGAGAAGGACGTCGTAGTTCGCTGCGCGCCATACCGCCCTTCCGTCCAATCGTCCTTTCGGCAGCGCCGTGTGCACCTCCCACCCCTCCGGCCGTTCGACCGAGAGAACGATGGGCATCGCCTCCGCTCCCACAAGGGCCATGAACACCGATGACCCGTTGATTGCGGCGTGACGCGCGTTGAACTGGGAGAAGGTTCCACTGATCGTGTCGGCATACACCCTGTAGGTGAAGCGTACGCGCTCAGCACCACCACACTCCACGCGCCACCTCCCGGTGTCACTCTTGACGACGTTGAGCTGGCGGCCACGCTCGCTGTGCGCGGCCACGTTCTGCACGTTGCGTGCAAAGTCGTAGATGTAGTAGCGGCCCGGCGACCACGCGGGCATGGCGAATTCGAGCGCATCGGCTCCACCAGTTGCAGCGTCAATTGCAACGCCGATGAGATGGCGCTCGGGATGCTCAAGCGTGAGTGTATAGTGCATCACAGATCAGTTATCGATAGCTGGTGAGGGGATCGCGCAGAGAGCACGAAAATGCTCTGGTCCGTGGACGGCTTTGGCTCGAAACGCCGGGAATATCCTCCTTCACTCTCCTCTGGCTCTCCTTCCACACCTCCCACCGTTTATCGGGGTTCAGCGTGCTCAACCTCGTCGGTCATCATGCCAAGAATGCCGCCAAAGCCGCCGTTCGACATCACCACCACCACGTCGCCCTGGCGCAGGTGCCCGGCAAGGTGCGCCACGATGCCTGGGGCGTCGGGAAGGAAGCGTGCATCGCGCCCGCGCGAGCGCATCTCGTCGATGAGCGCAGCGGGATCGAGCCGTTCGGCGGGATCGAGCTGGTCGAGCCTGTCAACCTGGGCCAGCAGCACGAAATCGGCGCTGTCGAAGCAGGTGGCAAGCTCGTGCTGGAACACGTTGCGGCGCGTCGTGTTGCTCCGTGGCTCGAACACCGCCCACAGCCGCTCCCCGGCATGCCGCGCACGCAGCGCACGCAGCGTCTCGCGAATCGCTGTAGGATGGTGGGCGAAGTCATCATACACCGTTGCGCCGCGCCAGACCCCGTGCAGTTCCAGGCGACGGCGCGTGTTGCGAAAACTGCGGAACGCCCGGTCGATGGCCTCCCACTCCACACCGAGCGCGCGGGCAATCGCCACCACACCGAGCGCGTTGCGCACGTTGAATTCGCCGAGCAGAGCAAGCTCGAGCCGCGCCTCCACCACCCCGTTGTGCAGCACATCGAACGTCGTGGAGTCCGGGTTGTAGGCGATGGCCCCGGCACGCCACGTATTCTGCGAACCCAGCCCTACGGTCTCTATCGGCGTAAAGCTGGTGGCAGCGGCACGCGCAACGTTGGGATCGTCGCCGTTGGCAACGATCAGTCCGTTCCCCGGAACGGTGAGGACGAGGCGCTGGAAGGAGAGGATGATCTCGTCGAGCGAGCCGAAGATGTCGGCGTGATCGAACTCGACGTTGTTGATGAGGAGGAAGGTGGGAAGGTAGTGGAGGAACTTGGAGCGCTTGTCGAAGAAGGCCGTGTCGTACTCATCCCCCTCCAGCACCATCAGGTCGTTCCCCTCCGGCAGCCGCCAGCCAGCATCGAAGTTGCCGGGGACACCGCCGATCAGAAAACCGGGACCGAGCATGGCGGTTTCGAGCGTCCACGCCATCAGACTGCTGGTGGTGGTCTTGCCGTGTGTGCCGCTGATCACAATCGACCGGCTGCGCTCCAGAACCTCGCGCCGGAGCAGCTCCGCCATCGAGATATAGGGGATGCGCTCCGCGAGCGTTGCCTCCACCTCCTCGTTTCCCCGCGACATCCGGTTGCCGATCACGACGAGATCGGGACGGGGAACCAGATTTGCCGAACCGAATCCCGGCTGCACCTCAACGCCGGCAGCGGCAAGGAGATCGCTCATCGGCGGATAGATGTTCTCGTCGCTGCCGGTAACTCTGTGTCCAAGGCGGCGCATCATCAGCGCAACGTTGCCCATTGCCGTCCCGCAGATGCCGATGAAGTGAAGGTGCATGGAAGGAAGTCAGGAGAAGGGACCGAGGGAAGAGGAGCGAGGAGACGCTACCGACATACACAGTCCATCTCCTGTTCCCCAGACGTTTTCATACTTCAGCAGCGGGCGAGCGGCAGTCGCTCACTCCTTTGCGCTCCAATCATTTGCGGCCTCGACGGCACGGAGGATGTTCTCACGGTCGTCGGCAACGAAGATGTAGCTCCCCACCAGCACGCGAAACGCCGGCAGCGCATCCTCGAACGAGTCGTGCGTGCGGCCACAAAGGATAAGGAGCACCACCGACCCGCGCTCTTCGATGTAGGCAATCGCCTCGCTGTTGCCGTTGGTTCGACCCCGCACGATTCGCACGGCAGCGGCACCGTGTCCGTTGCCTATCGGGATCGAATCCCCTTCGGTCACGACCACCCCGGCATTTGTCCGGCGGATCCGGGCAACGTCGGAGGCGATTGCACCGTTGCGATCCTCCACCGTCCCTCCGCGCAGCAGCACCTGGCAGTAGAGCACCACGGGACTCCCCACCCACGATTCCTCCTCTGGATAGAAGACCGTGGGCAGTCCCTGTCCCAATCCGCTCCGGCGGTCGGCAACCCAGCCACCGGGTGCACGCACGGTGAAGGCGTGTCGTTCACCGAAGAGAAGGACCGCTGGGCCCACGCTATCCACGGGACGCACCGCCACGCCCGTATCCAGCGAATCGAGCGGTGGCGGCACAGAGTCTCCCTGTCCCCAGAGGACACCGGGAGCAAGGAGGAGGAGAAAGAGGCAGCGGAGAATCAAAGCCGGGAATGGGGTGCGGATAGAGTACAGGGGAGAAAGTTACGGAAGCCGGGAGAAGTCTCCGGCAGCAGACGGAAGCAACAAGATATACCTGTCCGCTCCCCTCGTCCATGCGCGGCGACGGGAACGGTCCCGTACCTTTCGCGCGCTCACCCCGCCCCATCTCCACGGATCAGCTGCCATGCGCCCTTTTCTCCCTCTTCTCTCCATTCTTCTCCTCCCCCTTGCGGTAGCCACAGCCCAGATACCGCGCACGATCAGCTACCAGGGAGCACTCACCGGCAACGGCCAGCCGGTACCGGACGGCGACCACATCGTCACCGTCTCGCTCTACGACATGGCAGCCGGAGGTTCCGTGCTCTACAGCGAATCGCGCTCCCTTCGCACGACAGGCGGAATCTTCTCCCTTGAAATTGGCTCGATCAGCGGCGGCATCCCCTCCACTCTCAGCTTCGACAACCCGATGTGGCTGGGAGTATCGGTGGACGGAGCCACAGAACTACAGCCGCGCACCCCGCTCACCTCGGTCCCCTATGCACTGTATGCGCAGGCCGCAGCGGCGCTCAGCCCCGACGCCACGGGCGTTGTGCGGTCGATCAATGGCCAGAGCGGAACGTTGACGTTTGTCGGAGAAGGTGGAGCAACGGTAACGCAACATGGCGGGACGATCACCATCGGCGCAGGAGGCGGGGGTGGAGCAGGAGGAATCCAGGGAGTACAGAACAGCGACGGAGCGCTCCTGATTCAGAACGCCAACGGACCCAGCGTTACCGTCAACGTGATGGACGGAGGAATTACCGCGGCGAAGCTCGCACCCAACGCCGTCACCACCGACAAGATCGACGCGGCGGGAGCCACGGCAGGAGCGGTGCTTACCTACAACGGCCAGGCGGTGGTGTGGGGCAGCGCAGCGGGCGGAGGCTGGGGACTGGAAGGGAACGGTGGAACTTCGTCGGGAACGCACTTCATCGGCACACTCGACAACCAGGCGTTCGAGGTCCACGTGAGCAACATCGCAGGTCTCGCCGATGATTCTCTGGGTGCCGGGCGTGTGATGCGCTGGGCACCGGCACCCGGTTCACCGATCCTCGTGGGGGGATACCACGGCAACACCGTCCCGGTCGGGAACGGCGGGAACGTCATTCTCGGCGGAGGAATCAAGGGGGCCGTCCAGCAGATGACGGGGAGCACCACGTTCTCCATCATTGGCGGCGGCGCCGGGAACGCCATGGCCAACAGCTTTGCCTCGACCATCGGCGGCGGCATCCTCTCCTACACAAGCTCCTACGCCGCAACGATTGGCGGCGGCCAGGCCAACGGCAGCACCGCCCCGTTTGCAACGATTGGCGGAGGAGCCTACAACCGCGCCTCTGGAGCGAACGCGACAATCGGCGGGGGTCTGCAAAACGCTGCCGACAGCAGCGACTGCGTCGTGGCCGGAGGCATCCAGAATCGGGCGCAGGGCACACGCTCGATTGTGCTTGGGGGACTCCAGAACACAGCGCGCGGAAGCTACAGCATCGTGGGCGGCGGCTACGCCGACACCGCCTTCGGCTCCTTCTCGACGGTTGCCGGGGGGTACGCCAACAGAGCGGACAGCGCATTCGGCGCGGTCGGCGGCGGCTTCTTCAACCGGACGGGACCAACAGCGGTGGTTGCCGGGGGAACCGGGAATCACGCGGCGGGACAGTATGCAGCGATCGGCGGCGGCTCCTTCAACAGCGCGCGCGGGATGAACGCAACAATCGGCGGCGGGGGCTACGACAGTTCCTTCGCCCACTACACCACGATTGCCGGAGGCTACGTCAACCGCATCGACAGCAACTTCGGGACGATTGGTGGCGGCCTGCTGAACCGTGCCGGCCTTGCCGCCACGGTTGCCGGCGGTGGAGGTGGATATGCGCGAGGCTCCTATGCAGCAATCGGCGGCGGTCTTGGCGACAGTGCCCTCTCCAGCTACGGCACCATCGGCGGTGGACTGCTCAACGTGCTCGGCACGAACGCGATCGGCGGCACAATCGGCGGTGGCAGCCATAACTCCGTCTCCGCCATGGGTGGCGCTATCGGCGGCGGCGACAGCAACAGAGTGGCAGGCATCCTCTCCACAGTGCCCGGCGGTTTCAGGCTGACAGCCAGCGGCAACTACTCCACGGCGATGGGGAGCTACGCCACGGCAGCGACGGCTGGCAGCTTCGTCTACGGCGACTACTCCACAACCCTGCCCGTCGCCTCCACCACACCCAACCAGTTCGTCGTTCGCGCACAGCACATCTGGCTCGGCACCAACAACGCCGTCTCCGCAACCCCTGATCGCTTCCTTGAGACCTCTACCGGCGCCTACCTCTCCATCGGCGGATCATGGACAAACTCCAGCGACCGCAACCGCAAGACGGAGATTCAGACCATCGACCGGCGCAAGGTGCTGGAAGGCGTTGCGGCAATGCCGATGACGGAGTGGCGCTACCGCGACGACGCACGCGAGGTACGGCATATCGGACCCATGGCCCAGGACTTCCACGCCGCCTTCGGACTCAACGGCCCGGACAGCACCCACATCGCCACCGTCGATGCCGACGGCGTGGCACTCGCCGCGATTGGCGGCTTGAACGAAATCGTGCGCGAACAGCAGCAGCTCATCGAACGTCTTCAGCAGCAGAACCAGAGACTTGAGGCACAGCAGACAGAACTTCTCCGCCGTATTGAACGGCTTGAGACCGGGCAGGAGAACTGAACAGGAAGGCACGGACAGGGAACGGCACAACTGCAACGGTCAGGAAATGAGAGGGGGCGTTCAACCATGAGCGCCCCCTCTGCTTGATCGAGGAAGTGCCGGGTGGAGCCGCTGTTATCGCCGTGATCGGGAGCTGTAATCGAGCGACCGGATATTGAATGCCGTTCGGTTGTGTCGATACGATCCCATCACAAACCACGCTCCGCGAGCTATGAAGACCATGCTGACGATCATCACCATTCTTCTCATTGTCGTCGTCGTTGCGGCAAACGCACAGATACCGCGCATCATCAGCTATCAGGGGCTTGTCACCGATGGTGGTGGAGCAATCTCCAACGGCAACCACGTCCTCACCGTCTCGATCTACGACGCACTCTCCGGCGGCTCCCTGCTCTACAGTGAGTCCCATTCAGTTGTCACAACGGACGGCATATTCTCGCTGGAGATTGGCTCGATCAACGGCGGCATTCCCTCGACGCTCACCTTCGATAAACCCGCCTGGCTCGCCGTTTCGGTCGATGGCGGAGCAGAGTTGCAACCGCGCACACCCCTCACTGCCGTTCCCTACGCACTCCACGCCGAACGCGCCTCCCACCTCGATCCCGATGCCCCCAATGTCGTCCGTTCGGTGAACGGACAGACAGGCTCGCTCTCGATTGTCGGTGCCGGAGGGACGGTGGTAACCCAGACCGGTGGGACCATTACCATCACCTCCAGCGGCGGGACCGGCAATGCAGGAGTGCAGGGAGTACAGAACAGCGACGGGACGCTGGCGATTCAGAACCCGACCGGACCGAGCGTCACGATCAACCTTGCCGACGGATCGATTGGAACGGAGAAGCTGGCGAACGGTGCCGTCACCTCGGCGAAACTTGCCGCAGGGGTACTGCCAACGGCACTGCCGCCAAGCGGTGCTGCCGGCGGCAGTCTGAGCGGATCCTACCCGAATCCGCAGATCGCAGCCGGAGCGGTGGGCACAACTGAAATCGCCGATGCAGCCGTCACCGCCGCAAAGCTTGCGCCGGGAGTGATTCCCACATCCCTGCCGCCAAGCGGTGCTGCCGGTGGCAGCCTGAGCGGAACCTATCCAGACCCAGCCATTGCAGCCGGAGCAGTGGGCACAGATCAGATTGCCGACGCCGCCATCACCGTTGCAAAGCTTGCGCCGGGAGTGATTCCCACATCCCTGCCACCGAGCGGCGCTGCCGGAGGCGACCTGACCGGAACGTACCCGAACCCCACGATCGCCAGCGGTGCGGTCACCGACGCGAAGATCGCCGACGTAGCGTGGGGAAAGATTACGGGCGCTCCCACATCCCTGCCGCCGAGCGGCGCCGCCGGAGGCGACCTGACCGGAACGTACCCGAACCCCGCTATCGCCGCTGATGCCGTCACCACGGCGAAGATTGCAGCGCGAGCCGTCACCACGGCCAAGATCGACACCACCGGGGCCACAGCAGGAGCGGTGCTCACGTTCGACGGCACCGCTGTGGTGTGGGGAACGTCAGGATCGAACGGCTGGGGAACGACGGGAAATGCCGGCACGGTGCCGGGAACGAACTTCATCGGCACCACCGACGATCGGGCGTTCGAGGTTCGGGTGAACAACACTGCGGCGATTGCCGACGACGCGCTCGGCGGCGCGCGTGTGATGCGCTGGTCGCCCGACCCCGCCTCTCCAACACTCGTGGGGGGCTACCAGGGGAACACGCTTGGAGATGAGCACACAGGATCAATGATCCTCGGGGGTGGAGCGAAGGGACAGGAGCAGCGGATGTCCGGCCTGACGAGCTATGCCTTCATCGGCGGCGGCACGAACAACTCGATTACCAACGGAGAGCGGAGCACGATTGCCGGAGGAGCGCACAACAGCATCACCGGGGTCAACGCAACGATCAGCGGCGGCAACGGCAACGCTGCCGCCCACGGCGCAACGGTGGGCGGCGGTGAGTACGACAGCGCACAGGCGATGCACTCCACCGTGGGTGGAGGCTACGCAAACCGCGCGCGCCGACACGTAAGTGCGGTGAGTGGCGGCGCCTACAACGACGCAACGGACACCGCAACGTACATCGGCGGGGGATGGATGAACCGGACGGCTGGATTCGGAGCGGCCATCGTTGGCGGACTCTACGACACGACGGCCGGAGCGCAGGCGTTCATCGGCGGCGGCTACCATAACGTGGCGCTCGGACACTACTCGACCATCCCCGGAGGCAACGGCAACAGGATCGAGGCATTTCCCTTCACGACGATTGGTGGAGGTTTTGGAAATCGCGTCACCGGAAACCAGGGGACGATTGGCGGAGGAGCCAACAACCTTGCAGCCTACGGCGCAACGGTGGGTGGCGGCGAGTACGACAGCGCGCAGGCGATGCACTCCACCGTGGGTGGGGGGTGGCACAACCGCGCCCGCCGACATATCAGCGCCGTAAGTGGCGGCGCGGACAACGATGCCGCCGACACGGCAACCTACGTTGGAGGTGGAATCGGGAATCGCGCTGCCGGGTATGGATCCACCATCGTTGGCGGACTCTACGACACGACGGCCGGAGCGCAGGCGTTCATCGGTGGTGGCTACCACAACGTGAGCGTGGGGAACTATGCAAGCATCGCCGGAGGGATGGAGAACCGCGCCGGTGGCACACGGTCGGCCATCGGTGGCGGCTATCGCAACACGGTGGACAGTCTCGACTGTGTCGTGGCGGGAGGGTTGATCAACCACGCCCAGGCACAGCGGAGCGCAATCCTCGGGGGTGAGGGGAACCTCACGCTCGGACGCCACAGCGTGATCGCCGGCGGCTACTACGACACGACGCGCGGGATCTACAGCGTGATTGGTGGAGGCTTCGGCAACGACGCGAACGGCAACTCAAGCTTCATCGGTTCAGGACAGTTCAACACCACCCACGGCGACTTCTCGTCGATTGCCGGTGGCCTGCTCGACACCACACACGCGCGCTTCTCCTTTATCGGCGGCGGCTACCGGAACTCTGTGGGGGATTCGGGATACATTGGCTACGTGGGTGGCGGACAGTTCAATTCGGCAATCGACACCGGTGGCACCGTTGGTGGTGGACAGAACAACACCGCCGGGGGCAACTTTGCAACGGTGGGGGGAGGGCACAGCAACATTGCCTCGGGGAGTTACGCAACGGTGTCCGGCGGGTTCAACCTCAACGCCTCGGGCTACTACTCCACAGCGATGGGGTCCTATGCGAACTCCGCACACTTGGGGAGCTTCGTCTACGGCGACAACTCCACGACATCGCTCGTCGCCTCCAACGCGAACAATCAGTTCGTCGTCCGCGCACAGCGCATCTGGCTCGGCACCAACAACGCCGTCACTGCAACCTCCGGTCGCTTCCTTGAGACCTCTACCGGCGCCTACCTCTCCACCGGCGGATCGTGGACAAACTCCAGCGACCGCAACCGCAAAACCGACATCACCGCAGTCAACAGCGCACGGGTTCTGGAGATGGTGGAGAACCTGCCGATGGCGGAGTGGCGCTACCGCGACGACGCACGCGAGGTGCGGCATATCGGACCCATGGCCCAGGATTTCCACGCCGCCTTCGGACTCAACGGCCCGGACGACACCCACATCGCCACCGTCGATGCCGACGGCGTGGCGCTTACCGCCATCGGCGAGCTTGCACGGCGCAACCGCGAACTCGAGCAGCGGAACGCAACGCTCGCACAGCAGGTGCAGCAATTGATACTGCGCGTGCAGAAGCTCGAGGATCGGTAGGAGTCAACCACTCCGATTGTCCCCTCCGCCCCTGTTGCTATGGTATCAACAGGGGCGGCGATGTATCGGGACGGCGGGTGTTGTATGTTCGTCCCTGCGGCCTCCACCCTCCTGCGCCGATCCGCCGACCCTCACGGCACCGTCCACAATTCCATCTCTCTCACAAGCCCTACGGAGATCATGAAGGTCTGCGCCCCGCTTTTCCGTTTTCTCTGCCGTACGCTCCCTCTCGCCGGAGCCTCGCTCCTCCTGGCAACGACGCTCTCGGCGCAGGCACCGCGCACCTTGAGTTATCAGGGACAACTGAACGATTTCAACGGCGTTGCGGTCAACGACGGACCCCACATGATTGCTGTGGCGCTCTACGAGAGCGACCTGGACGGCGCGTCGCTCTGGAGCGAGACACAGACGGTGCAGACGGTGAAGGGGAGCTTCAGTCTGCTGCTTGGAGGCACAAATCCCATCCCCGACTCGATCCGCTTCGACAAACCGTTGTGGCTCGGCGTGCGCGTGGATGGAGCAAACGAACTCACGCCCCGCACTCCCCTCGCCTCGGCTCCCTACGCCCTGAACACGACAACGCTCAACGGCGCGAACGGCGACCTCGTCCTGCGCGGTTCCGGCGGCACGACGGTACACACGGAGGGAGGAGTGCTGACGATTACCAGCGACACGATTGGAAGGATTGTGCGCTCCATCGAGAGTGGCGATCCGGGCATTGTCGTCACCAACCCGAACGGTCCGGTAACGACCGTTGGACTCGCCGACACGGGAATCGGACCCGAGAAGTTGATCGATGGCGTTATCACGACGCCGAAGCTCGCCAACGCATCGGTAACGGTGGAGAAGCTGAGCGGAGCGGGGAGTACCAGCGGCCAGATTCTGATGAGCAACGGTGGCGGTGTGGTGTGGAACTCGGTAGGTCTGGGGGGTGGATTCTCCCTCCCCTACACCACCACCACCACGACCTCCACCGTCTCGTTCGGCATCAACAACGGTGGGGGCGGCGGCGTTGCGCGCTTCGCCTCGACGGCAACGGGGAACAGCGAACCGGTATTCCACGCGCTCTCGGCAACGATGGCAGGCGGAGCCAGCAGCGCAGACTCCCTTGCCGGCGAAGCAATCCTGGGCGAGTTGACGGCGGCGAGCGGCGGGGCGTATGCCGCTGGCGTGCGGGGCATCAACCGCTCGGCGGGCAGTGCCGGGGCGGGCGTCGTCGGCTACCACGCCGGCACCGGAACTGGAGTGTACGGCGAGGCAGCGGGAGGCAGCGGGATCGGGGTGCAGGGGGTTGGAGGAACGGCGGTGTACGGCACCACCATCAACGGCATCGGGGTACGTGGCGTGGCCACCGGTACCGGCAAGGGTGGCGTGTTCCAGGTCAACAACAACGGGAACGCCTCGATTGCGCTGGAGGCCACCACCAACGGCACAAACGGTGGAGCAGCCCTTCGCGCCTACACCAGCGGACGCGGCAAGGGAGCGCTGGTGCAGATCGACAACACTGCAAACGCCGACACTGCGCTCACCGTGCTGACCAGCGGAACCGGCTGGGGAATAGCCGTGGAGCACGCAGGCTCATCGGGTTACAGCGCCCATCTCTCCAACACCAATCCACTCAACACCAGCCCGACGTTCTACAGCGGCAATGCAGGAACGGGCCGCGCCGGTGTGGTGCAGATCACAAATCCGCTGAACAGTGCGGTGGCGTTGTACGTTGAAACGCAGGGGAGCGGCAACGCACTCCAGGCACGCGTCCCCTCAGGATCGAGCAGTTACGCAGTCTACAGCGACGGCAACGCCTTCAAGAGCGCTGGCGGCAGCGCCTGGTCGATTCCGAGCGACGCACGGCTGAAGCAGGATGTGCGCCCCTTCACCGATGGACTGGGCGTGATCGCGCGTATCGAGCCGGTGCGCTTCCGCTACAACGGCCTGTGCGGAACCTCCAGCGCACACGAGGAGATCGGGGTGATTGCGCAGCAGATCGGTGCGGTGGCCCCCTACACCGTTGAGCCGCGCAGCCTGGCCGTGCACCCCGAACAGCCGGGAGGCGAGCGCATGGAGGTGATGACCTATAACAGCAGCGCCCTACAGTACGTGACGATCAACGCGGTGAAGGAGCTGAACACCACGGTGCAGCAGCAGCAGGCAACGATTGACAGACTGGAGCGCGAACTCCGCGAGATGCGCGAGACGATGCAGCTGCTCCTCCAAGCACGCAGCGGCGTGGGGAGTGGAGATGGAGGCCCGGCAAGTGGTGGGAGTGCGGGGAGCAATGTGAGCGTTGGACCGTAGAGCGGCACTCGACATCTACAACAGGGAAGGCCCGAACTGCCTACACCGTTCGGGCCTTCTACTTTTGAGAGACAGGTACTCAAGGTTCACCCACCCGACAGCCATCGCCATTCTTACCTCCAACTGCACTCCGGGCAAATGGGGTGAGAGGAATCCGATCCACATGGCGACTCTCCACCCACACAGCACCACCCGAATCCTCACCATCCGGCTCGGTTTTGAGCGAGCTGGAATCGGCGGCAACAACTCGATAGATCAACCCCAGATGGTGCATGTCTTCGATGCCGCCGGAGGGGAGCCGGTAGCGCACGCGGTTCGAGAGTGCGCCAATCAAAGAGTGTTCGGTCAGGATCAGACCTGTCTCCTCCACGAACTCGCGGCAGAGCGCGGACACCGGGTGCTCCCCAAAATCGATGCCGCCTCCCGGCAGGTCGAACCTGCCGCGATAGGGACCGCGCTCCTTCCGCACCAGAAGCACCGCACCGCCGCGTTCCAGCAGACCGTAGGCACCAACATGGCGGTACTCTGTTGCCTCGATCGCATCCTCCACAATCTCCCCATCCCCAACCATCACAGGTCTCCCTGAAGAATCGATTGATGGCGTGCGAGGCGCGTCTGGAGGTGGAGGCGCACGTCGGGCCACTCGGCGGCGAGGATGCTGTACATCACCGAATCGCGCACCGTTCCATTGCGACGGCGATAGTGATGGCGGATCACGCCGTCGCGCCGGGCGCCCAGCCCCTCAATCGCCCGCTGCGAGGCGAAGTTGAAGTTGTCGGTGCGGAAGCCAACAACGCCGCAGCCGAGCAACCCGAAGGCGTGCCCGAGCAGGAGCAGTTTGCAGGCGGTGTTCACCCCCGTGCGCTGCCAGCTTCTACCGTACCACGTATAGCCGATCTCTACCCTGTCGATATCCGCCATGATGTCGTGGTAGCGTGTGCTGCCAACGATCCGTCCGGTCTCCACCTCCTTCACGACCCACGGGAGCATATGCCCGTCCCTCTGCCCGGCAAGCGCCGTGGCGATGTAGGATTCGACATCCTCCGGTTGGGGAACGAACGTCACCCAGAGTTCCCACAACCTTCCGTCAGCAGCAGCGGCAGCCAGACCATCCCGATGCTCGTGGCGAAGCGGTTCAAGCCGCACACCGTGGCCTTCGAGAACTATCGGACGGGGATCAATCACCTGCTGTCTCTCCTCATTGTGTTTATGCAACTACCGTGTCCTTGCAGTCCACCACATCAATCCGTTCACGGCAGCGCCATTACTCCTCCTGCGGCACGGCACGGGCAATCGCCACGGCATCGGCGGTGAGGCCGGTACGGCGGAGCGCCTCGGCAAGAAGGTCCCGCGCCTCCTCGTCCTCCGGTGCTCCGGCAAGCCAGGGACGCAGAAGCTCGGCAGCCCCCTCGGAATCATCCATGGCAAGGAGTCGTCCCGCCGCTGTGAGGGTTCCCTCGCGCAGACGTGCTTCGAGATCTTCGCGCATCGACTCGAACAGTTCGTCGTAGAGTCCGGGGAGCGCGATCCGTCCGGCAAGGATCGAGAGCGCCACAGCCAGCTGTTCGCGCGCCTCGGCCAGCACACCGCGCCGCAGCGCACTCTCCGCACGCCGCACGGCCTCCACGCCCTCCCACAAATCCACCCGAACGCAGGTGGGATCGAGCGAGGGAACCGGCGGATCGCCCAACTGCACGATGGCCTCCTCGCCCAGCACCTCGCGGAGCCGGAGCACCGCAATGTTCGTGGCAACACGAGCGCGGTCGGGATCGCGCTCAACACCGCTGGCAAGTTCCAGAAAACTGTGGCGGTCGAGCGGCTCGCGGAGCAACGGCTGCACGACGAGCAGGCCGAGCAGAATGCCGTTGCGCGTTCCCCGCAGGCGTTCCGGCGGCGCTCCGGCACGCTGCACGGTGATTTCGCCGCACATCGAGATGGCAAGCGGCGCGTTGCTCTCGGTGGCCGCGGCGGGCCGTCGTTCGGCGGCAATGGCCTCGGCCTGCGCCCTCCAGCGCCGCAACTCGCGTGCCGGAAGGAGCGACCCATACCGGCCAAGGAGCGCCAGCATCGGCTCGTTCAGCCGCCGGGAGTCGTGCCACTCCAGCATTCGCCGCAGCACATCGGCGGCCAGCGACTGAAAGGCTTCGCGCACACCCTTCTCTGCTGCCAGCTCCGCTCCGCGCACGAGCAGCAGGAAGATGGTGAGCTGGTCCGGGATATTCAGTTCGGTGGGAGCAACTGTGTCAGTGCGGAGCCGGAGTGCTTCGGCTGCGGACTCGCCGAGCGGATAGCGACAGTTGTAGAGTTCATCGACGAGCAGATCGAACTCCTCCCTGCTTCCCTTCGTCGTGCTCTTCTCCCGAAACTCCTCCCAGTTGCCGTGGAGCGCCGCAGCGGCGATCTCGAGCAGCACGAACGAGGACTCCACGATACCCACGGCCAGCGTTTCAGCGTCCTTCAGCAACTGGGTGGAGAGATGCAACAGCGCCGTAAGGCGCATATGCTCCACAGCCATCAGCCGGTAGCGCTCGTGGCGAAGCGGCAACACATCCCTGCCGATCTCCTCCAGCACCTGTTGTGTTCGCTGGAGAGCGTCGGGAGTCAGGTGGATGGTGCGGCGTGCGGAGTCCAGAAGAATCATTCTGGTTGCCATCGTTCCGATCACGCCGTAGCGGCGCAGGTCGGGGATCAGCACCTCCAGTTCCGCCACCAGGTCATCGTAGTTGCCGACGGTCGAGTGAAACTGGGCACGCTTCGCGTGGTACATCACCTTCTGTAGGCTCTCCCCCGGCACGTGGCTCTCGAACAGCGCGTCGATCTCATCCATCATCGCTCGCCGTTGTGCCACCTCCTCGTGGTTTGCAAGGAGCATGAGGAGCATCGGCCAGACGCGCATCTTCACCTCCACCTTCTCCTGTTCCCCGAGCATCGGATCGGCCAGGAGTTCATCGGCAATGCGTCCAACGCGCCGCAGCTCGACGTAGTTGTTCTCGTTCGATGCGGCAAGAGCACGGTCGGCCAGATACCGCAGATGGCGCTGGGTGCCTCGAATCGATGGATAGGCGTCGAGCAGTCCGTCGAACCGTGCGTGTACGGCGTCGCGGTCCTCACCATCCACAACCGTGCGGCGGAAGCGGTAGAGGAGCGCCGTGGCGGAGAAACAGGCCATCCGCTCATCCATCGGAACTTCGTCGATCAGCGCCTCGATCCTTTCCAGATGCTCCAGGTAGCGCGTGCTGAGCACCTCGTTGTGGATGTAGGAGATGTGGAGGAGGTGCAGGTTGATCGCGTTGCTCACCCGTTGCTCCTGACTCTCCACCATCGTGGCGAAGACGCCGTTGAGTTTGTCGAGCGCTTCGAGAAGGACGATGGAGATATGGCTGTCGACCGTGTAGAGGATGTGGCGAGCGGCTCGGTGGAGTTCGCCGAAGAGCGTATCGAGCAGTTGATACGGCATCGTCTCGAACGGCACGCGATCGCGCAGAAGCGAGTAGGAGAGCGAGCTGAGGAGTGGGATTCCCCGCGATACCGCAACGGGAAGAGCGGCCATCGCCTCGGCATCGTGTTCGCCCTCGCTGGCAAGCGCTGCGTGGAGCAGTGTGTGGGTGAACGCCAGCGGCTCCTTCCCGGAAACGAGTCCGTTGAGCGTTCGGCCGGAGGCGATGGTGTGGGCGATAATTCCACGATCCACAAGCAGCTCTATCGCTGAAGGGAAGCTGCCGTCCAGAATCGCTTCCGCCCCCTCGATGGTAAACACCTCGCCCAGCAGCGCCAGCCGCTGCGCAGCGCGCAAAAGCGCCGGATCGAGATCGGCAACGATGCCGAGCGCAATGGCGTGCGCCGTTCGCTGCGCCACCGTTGCGAACGCGGCGGTGTCGATAGTGAACGTCTTCCCGTCGCGCACAGGATCGTGGCCCCGCAGCGCCGCACGCAGCGCAGCGCGAACCGCCAGAGCGTTGCCGTGCGTGGCGTTGACCAGCGGAGCCAGAATCTCCGCCCCCGGCGCGGTGCCGAAGAGATGCGTCCAGAGCACTGCAAGCGCGTCGGGGCTAAGACCGTGCAGATACACCTCCTGGGAGGCGTGCCCCGCAGCGAGATCGCGCACCCTGTTCTCCAGCGGCCGCATCGCGGCAATGATCACCACCGGGAGATTGCGCACGCCGTCGAGAAGCTGGGCAAGCTCGCGGTGCGATCCGGCGTCGGCGAGATGGAGGTCCTCCAGCACCAGCACCGTGCGGCGGAGCGCACAGAGGCGTTCGAGTTCGGGAAGGAGTTGCGGCACCGTGGGGGGAGCGAAGGGATCGCGACGGCGCACGGTGGCGGAGGTGGAGGCGTCGAGCGCGGCGGCGAGAAGCGCAGCTACGGAGGCAGTGCCTTCGGGCCGAAGCCGTGCGTTCAGGGCAACTCCGCCGTGTGCGCGAACGTGGGCGGCAAACTCGTCGAGCAGGCGCGTCTTGCCACTCCCCGCCTCGGCGACAAGCAGGAGCAGACGCATTTCGTCGGGAGTTTCGTCGTCCCCGCGCCAGAATCGTGTGAGGGCGGCAAGCTCCTCCTCACGACCGACGAAGGGGAGGCGGCCATGCTTCAGAAACGCTGCAAGGAAGGATCGATCACTCATGAAGGTGGATGCGCGCCGGGGGTGGGCGACTCGACGGCAAAGGTACGCGTGCCGGGGGTATCGGGAGTGTGCTGGCTGCCGAATATCGGTGGCCGGCAGACGGAACAGCGTGGAGGATAGCGGGGGAGATATTCCGCTCTCCCTGCTCCTCCTGCCTTCATCCTGATACCTTTTCCCCGGAGCCTCCATGCAACAAACCCTCACCGAACCCCGTTGACCACCGGAATAGATTCGTCATCTTCCTTTTCATATCGCCATTTCATCATGAACTACAAGCATTATTCCGAGCGTCCCGATCACCTGAAGGCAGAGTACGCTGCGGCGGAGTACGCAGCGCTGAAGAGCAGGATCGAGGCAGCGGAGAACGCGGAGAGTCCCGATCTGTGGCTCGCACTCTACGCCGACTGGAACGCGCTGAAGTCGTACCTCGGCGGCGAGGGGAGCCGTCGCAGCCACGAACAGTCGAAGGATATGAACGACCCGGCCCGCGACGAGGCCGACCGGGAGTTCCGCGAGGAGATTCGCCCGGTGTTCGACAACGGCGAGGCAACGCTCGTTGCGGCTCTCCTGGCAAGCCGCCACCGCGAGGCGATTGGCCAGGTCTACGGCCAGCACCTGTTGAACGTGCTGGAGATCGCCAAGGAGCCGCTCGCCCCGGTCAACAGCGATCTGCGCGTGAAAGAGGGAGACCTCGTGAACAGGTACGAGAAGATCGTTGCCTCGGGCGAGGTGGAGGTGGAGGGGCAGACGGTCACGCTGCCGGTGGCGCGAAGCATGCTCAAGTCGGCAAACGCCGAAACGCGCCGCGCTGCGTTCTACGCCTACCGCAACTGGTTCGTGGAGCACCGGGACGAGATTGCACCAATCTTCGACGAGATGGTGAAGCTGCGCGACCAGATGGGGCGCAATCTGGGTCACGCAAACTTCATTCCGCTCGGCTATGCCGGGATGGGCCGCACCGACTACGGTCCCGAGCAGGTGGCATCGTTCCGCGAGAGCATCCGCCGCTACGTTGTGCCGCTTCAGAAGAAGCTGTACGAGGCGCAGGGCGAGGCGCTCGGCACCGGATCGCTGAAGCCGTGGGATGTGGAGTTCGATCCGCAGACCACCCTCCCCGAGGGCGTCGCCCCGGTGGAGGAACAACTCGACCGCGCACAGCGCCTCTTCGACAAGCTCAGCCCGAAACTTGCACCACACTTCACCCGGATGCGCGAGGAGGGACTGATCGACCTCGAAAATCGCAAGGGGAAGCGTGCCGGCGCCTACTGCACGAGTTTCAGCGACGAAGGTCGCGTGGCAATCCTCTGCAACTCCACGGGTGAGGAGGGGGATGTGGGAACGTTGATGCACGAGATGGGCCACGCCTTCCAGGGATGGGAGAGCCAGGCGATCGACGCCGTGGACCTGCAGTGGCCCACCTCCGACGCCTGCGAGATCCACTCGATGGGGATGGAGTACCTGTCGATGCGCCACATGACCGAGTTCTTCTCGCCGGAGGATGCGGAGAAGTTCCAGCGCAACCGCTGGAAAGCCGCGGTGGAGATCATCACCTACATCGCCATCGTGGACGAGTTCCAGCACTGGGTCTACGAGAACGCGACGGCAACGCCCGACGAGCGCGACGCGGCGTGGAATCGCATCTGGGACGTTTACAAGGATGGAATCGACTACTCCGGCGAGAGCAGCGCGGTCAAGGCGGCACGCTGGTACGCCCAGGGTCACATCTTCGCCAACCCGTTCTACTACATCGACTATGCGGTGGCCGAGATCTGCGCGATGCAGCTCGCCCTTCTGGATGTGCAGGACCACGACCACGCGATGGAGACCTATCACGAGCTGTGCCGCATCGGCGGGACGAAGAGCATCCTGACGATCATCCGCGATGCGGGCCTCCGCTCGCCGTTCGACCCCGAACTGGTTCGCGACCTGATGGGCCATGCCGCTGGTCTGCTCGGCGTTGAGGCGACGGCATCGGCCATGAACTGAACACACAGCATGGGACGGTAGAAAACGGGGTCGCTGTACGATTGTACAGCGACCCCGGTATGCTTTACATCCTGCCCGCACAAGTCGTGCCCTTTCTACCGCACCGACACGGCGATGCTCTCCACATCCTCTTCGGTACGAAGGCGGACAACGTACGTGCCGGAAGAGAGGCCCAGTGATTTCGGACGAACCTCGACGGTGTGTGCTCCGGCATCGCGTCGCTCGCGCAGGACGCTTGCCGCAAGCCGTCCCGAGGCATCGACAATTTCAAGTTCCACAAGCTCCGCACGCTCCAGCCGGAAGTTGACGACGAGCGTGCCGGTGGCCGGATTGGGGTGCACCGCCAGAGCGAACGCGGAATGGGAGGGAGCAGTATCAGCAAGCGCAGGAGCCGAAGGCGTTGGACGTGGGGAACGTTCGCGCACTGTGCTCGGAGTTGCACTGCACGTCCAGTCGGCAATCCACCCCCACGAGATGCTGTCGGCGTTGGACCGGAAGCGAAGGGTGAGCGCACCGCTGCGCGCTACCACCGTACCGGGACTTACCTGCCCCGTGTAGCTGCCGAGGCGCGGAGCGTTCGTGTCGCGTCCGTCGAACAGATCCATTCTGTCGTCGGCAATGCTGAAGCTGCGGAAGGCAAGCCGCACCTCGCGCGCATCGCGCGGCGCAATCGTGTAGTGCAGGGTGTCCCCACCAGGATAGTTCCCGCCCGGCCCTCCCATGTCGCTGATGGTGCCGGTGCAGGGGAGCGCGCCGCACGGGGTGAACCGGGCAGCCAGCGCATCCCACAGTTCGGGGCGTGCGCCGTCGTATCCCAGCGCCCAGATGCCGACACCCGCAAGACCTCGCATCACTGCTATATCCTCCTTCCCTCCCAGGCTCACGTCGTCGTCGTACCAGCACTGCCGCCAGAGCGAATCGGGACGATAGGCGTACCACGGAGTTCCGCTCTGCGCCTCCCAGCGCCGCCCGTACGTTTCTGCTTTTGGCCGGGCGTTCGCGTAGGTTACCGATGCCCCACTCCCGAGAGCCGCAGCCTTCAGCGCGGTATCGCGCGTACTCCACTCGTAGCCGTAATAGGGGAGCGCCAGCACCAGCTTTGCGCGCGGCACACCACGCCCCAGATAGCTGGCAGTGGAGCGGGCAACATCATAGGGGGACCAGATCGAGCCGCTGTTGCGCGGCGCAACAGGCCCGGCCTCCTCGGCGTTGGACCAGTGGTAGTCGTATCCCATGATGATGAAGAGATCGACGTGCGGGGCCATGGCCGCCACGTCGAAGGTGCTCGACCAGTCGACGGCGGGAAGGGCGATGGACACCTGCGAGCCGGGACGTTCGCTGTGAAAGCGACGGCAGAGTTCAACCATGAACGCCGTGAGCTTCGTCCGCTGCGACGAGGGAACGGCTTCAAAGTCGATGTTCACCCCGTCGGCGTTCCGCAGAGCCACGAGACCGATCAGGCTGTCGATCAGCCGCTTCTGTGCGCTGGCGCTGTTGAAGAACGTTGCGTGATTGCTGAAGAGAACCGCGCACAGGTGGACGCGCGTTCCCGCAGCGTGTGCGCGGTCAACAAGCTCGGTGGTCTTCCAGTTGTGGATCGACGTATAGCCGCCGGTCGCCGCGTCCACATCATACCCGAAGTAGCAGACGTCGGAGAGGAGGCGGTAGTCGTAGCCGTTGTATGAAGTCCCCCCCCAGTAGGGGTGCCAGCCGTAGACAACCCTGTTCACGCGGCAGGTATCGGCACCGGCGCTCCGCACCTGCTGCGTCTGTGCATTCACGACAAGGTTGGAGATTGCCAGCCTCCCTCCTGCACCGTTCAGGCTGTCCCACCCCCTCTCGCTTCGGTCGGCAAGGCCGTGGCGCGCCTCCCATTCGCGGGCGGCAGCCGAACGCGAGCTGGGTCGGTCCGGCTGTGCATGAAGCAGCGGAGCGGCAAGGAGCAGAAGGAGAAGAGGGACGATAGCTTTGCGCATGGATCAGCAGCCAGTGAGACTGATTGTTCGTTTTTCAGAAGGAGACGCGAGGCTGTTGGGGAGAACGAGTATGTTGGCAGATGCAGGGATACGCTGATCCTTTCTTCATCTCCGCTCGCGATTCTCCACAGTCGACAAGAATACTACGTCCCCTCAAACCATCGATGACCACGTCAGCAGCTTCGCAGAGCCTTACGGCAACACTGCGCCAACGCGCCCAGCCACTGGGACGGCGCATCGCCCTCCCGGACGCGCTCGACCCGCGCACGCTTCGTGCTGCCTGCACTCTGGTGGATGAGGGGATTGCACGCCCTGTGCTTATCGGCGAACGTGGCGACATTGAATCGCTTGCCGACGCGGAACGCATCGAACTTGAAGGGGTGGAGATCGTCGAGCCAGCGGAGGAGATCGAGGCGAACGCACAACTGCTCTACGAACTTCGTGCCGCCCGTGGCATTACCCTGGAAGCCGCACGCACGACGGCACTGCACCCACTGTACAGCGCAGGACTTCTTGTGCGCCGTGGAGTATGCGACGGCGCAGTGGCCGGCTCGCTGAGCACGACCGGCGATGTGCTTCGCGCGGCGATCCACACAATCGGGCTGGCGCAGGGGGTGCGGACGGTGAGCAGCTTCTTCCTGATCGCTTTTCCCGACCGGGTTTTCGCCTTTGCCGATGGGGCCGTGGTACCGCAGCCCACACCCGAACAACTTGCGGATATCGCGCTGAGCACAGCAGCAAACTACCAGTTGCTCGCTGGCAGCGAGCCGCGCGTGGCGATGCTCAGCTTCAGCACGCATGGAAGTGCCGAACACCCCGATGTGGCAAAGGTGCGGGCAGGTCTCCAGCTTGCGCTGGAGCGGGCGCCGCAGGACCTGATCATCGACGGTGAACTCCAGTTCGACGCAGCAATTGTCCCGGATGTCGCTCGCCGCAAAGCCCCCGGCTCACCCGTTGGAGGCGAGGCGAACGTTCTGATCTTTCCCGACCTCGATGCCGGCAACATCGCCTACAAACTTGCCGAGCGGCTGGCCGGTGCACAGGCCATCGGCCCAATCGTACAGGGCCTTGCGCTTCCAATGTTCGACCTGTCACGTGGCTGCTCGGTGGAGGATATCGTGGATGTGGCGGCGATCTGTGCACTGTCGGCAACGCAGCGCAACGTCTAGCAGATCACGCCTGTCGGTCGAGAGGAGCAGGGGCCAGCATGCGAGGCAACGGTTGCAGACCCGACTCTCCCCCCCTCACAATCGAGAGCGAGCCACCCCGTCCGAACGACACACACTCTTAATCGCCCCGGCACGCCGAGGCGCTATGTTTGGGGTCACGCCGAACCCGTCTCCAGCCCACTTCTCTCTCCATGATTACCGAAGCCGCCGTCCGTTCCGCACTCTCCACCATCAACGACCCCGATCTCGGGCGCGACATCGTCTCGCTCGGCTTCGTGAAAGACGTTGTGATCGAGGGAGCGAACGTTTCGCTCACTATCGAACTCACCACCCCGGCCTGTCCGGTCAAGGACCAGATGCAGGCGCAGGCCGAAGAGGCGATTCGGGCGCTCGGTGCGGCAAGCGTGGTGGTGCGCATGGGCGCGAACGTCTCCGGCGGCACCGGCACGCGCGCCAACGCGGTGATGCCGGGGGTGCGCAATACCATTGCCGTTGCCAGCGGCAAGGGGGGAGTAGGCAAATCGACGGTGGCGGCAAACCTCGCCGTTGCGCTCGCGCAGGAGGGGAGCCGCGTTGGGCTCATCGATGCCGACATCTACGGACCGAGCGCACCGATCATGTTCGGTCTGGCTGGCCGCCGCCCGATGCTCTACAACGACGAGCGCGGCGAACGGCGTCTGCTCCCCATCGAGGCGCACGGCGTGAAGGTGATGTCGATCGGCTTCCTTATCGACCCCGACCAGCCGGTGATCTGGCGCGGACCGATGGCCTCGGGCGCGCTCAAACAGTTCATGAGCGATGTGGACTGGGGGGCGCTCGACTATCTCGTCTTCGATATGCCCCCAGGCACGGGTGACATCCAGCTCACCCTCACCCAGACGATTCCCCTTACCGGCGCCGTGATCGTCACCACACCACAGGATGTGGCGCTGGAGGATGCGCGAAAGGCGCTGAAGATGTTCGAGCGGGTCAACGTGCCCGTGCTCGGCGTTATCGAGAACATGAGCTACTTCGTTGCCCCCGACACCGGCAACCGCTACGACATCTTCTCGCACGGCGGCGCGCAGCGTACGGCAACAGAACTGAGCGTTCCCTTCCTCGGCGAGGTGCCCATCGTGATGGAGATGCGCGCCGGCGGCGACACCGGTGTCCCCTACATCGCCGGCCATCCCGACACACCACAGGCCGAAGAGCTGCGCACCATCGCCCGCGCCGTTGCCGCCCAGGTGTCGATTGCAAATCTCGGACCACAGGCTCAGGGTGTACAGATCGAGGTGTAGGACAGAGCCGCCCGCCTCCGAACCCGGCGTTCCTCCCCCCGATTCCCCTCTCCGCTGAGGAGAAAGCTGCTCCACGCGACGTTGCAAATCGGGAGACCGGGGGTCATGGGTTGGTCCGCAGAAAGGTCATACCGCACATCAGTGATCGAGTCAGCGATCCCCAGCAATGACAGAACCGAAGGGACAAGTGGCTCACCTCCGCTCCATCGACGAACGCATTCGCGCGACAGTTGCGGAGGTACGCCCCTACCTTCAGCAGGATGGCGGCGACCTGGAGTTCGTGCGCTACGAACCGGAGACACGAACCTGTGAGATACGGATGGTGGGAGCGTGCGAGCATTGCGCACTGGCTCCCCTCACACTGCGTGCAGGGGTGGAACAGGCGCTGGTGATGCGGGTCCCGGAGATCAGGCGGGTGGAGCGGGTTCGATAAAAGGGGGAACTTCCCCAGACTCCATGGCTTCGAGGATCTTGAAGAGACCGGCGAGGTCTGGAGCATACCGTTGAGCGTCGGGATGCGGTTTGCGGACAAGGATGGCAGGGATGCCGGCAGCCTCCGCCCCCAGCACGTCAGCCACCATACTGTCACCGATCATTCGTACCGTCGAACCCGCAGGGATGTGGGAGAGCAGATGCTCGAACGCTGCCCGATGCGGTTTTTCATAACCGATCTCGGCGGAGTTGAAGCAGCGGGAGATGTGGGGAGACAGGCCAACTCCCTCCACGATGCGCGGAAGCTCGGGAACATGATTCGAGAGGATCATCTGCTCCCACCCCTGCGCAGAAAATCGCTCCAGCACCGACAACGTCTCAGGAAAGAGTGTCCACCGCTCGACACGGGTAAACTCCTCGCGCGCCTGCAGCGCAACGCGGCGGGCATCGTCCGTCCCGAAACCGACCCCGGCCAGGGCATGTTCGAGAATGGGAAGCATCAGCTCCCGCCACCACATCTCCCCCGTTGTAATGTGATTGTGCGGCAGGTGGTGGTTGTGCCACGGGAATCCCTGCCCCAGGTGGGGTTGGACCGTTTCGAGCGTCAGGGCAAGATCCGGCGCAGCGACACGTGCAGCATCGACCAGCGCCCCACTCCACTTCCCCTCCCGGTAGCCGAGCGTGTCGTCAAAATCCCAGATCAGATAGCGCATTGTGCAAACGTGATGTGAAAAACACGGTAAACATCACCACTCTTCCGCAAAAGACAGCGGAGAAGAGGGAGCGCACTACACTCCCTCCAGCGACTGCACGTCCCCGGAACGTCGATATCCGTTCCACCATCCTGCGTCTCTACGACCTGCAACCCTCGGTCCATTGCACACTCCGGCACATGGCCCTATGTTTGGGGTTGATTCCGAGGCGCGGCCACCGTCATCCGGCGGTGGCTTCCCTGTTTGTTTACTCCTCTCGATGACCCATACACGCAACTTCTGCATCATCGCGCACATCGATCACGGGAAATCCACGCTGGCGGACCGCCTGCTGGAGCGCACCGGCCGGATCACCCAGCGCGAGATGACAAACAACCAGATCCTCGACGACAATCCGCTGGAGCAGGAGCGCGGCATCACCATCAAGCTGCACGCCATCCAGATGGACTACCTGCGGCCGAAGGAGACGGGGGACACGGCGCTCTACAGCCTGAACCTGATCGACACGCCCGGACACGTCGACTTCAGCTATGAGGTGAGCCGTTCCCTTGCCGCGTGCGAAGGTGCGCTGCTGGTGGTTGACGCAACACAGGGGGTGGAGGCGCAGACCATTGCCAACCTCTACCTCGCCATCGATGCAGGACTGGAGATCATTCCGGTGATCAACAAGATCGACCTCCCCAGCGCCACCACCACGCTCGACGGCGTGAAGCAGCAGGTGATCGACCTGATCGGCTGCAAGGAGGAGGAGATGATTCTTGCCTCGGCAAAGGCGGGGATCGGCATCGACGAGATTCTTGAAGCCATCGTCACCCGCATCCCGCCACCGCGTGGCAACCCCGATGCCCCGCTCCGCGCGCTCGTCTTCGACAGTCTCTTCGACAGCTACCGCGGCGCCATCGCCTACGTGCGCGTGGTGGACGGCACGCTGCGCGAAGGGGAGAAGATCAAGTTCATGTCCACCGGCAGCGAGTTCACCGTGGAGGAGACGGGCATCCTCTTCATGAACCGGAAGCGGACGAACACGCTGCCGTGCGGTGCGGTGGGGTACTTCACCGCCGCCATCAAGGATGTGAAGGACACCCGCGTGGGCGACACGGTGACTCTTTCCCGCAACGGTGCCACCGAGCCGATCCCCGGGTTCCAGGAGGTGAAGCCGATGGTGTTCGCCGGCATCTACCCGGCGCTCAGCGACGACTACGAGGCGCTGCGCGACGCGCTCGGCAAGTTGAGCCTCAACGACTCGGCCATCGTCTACGAGCCGGAGACATCCACGGCGCTCGGCTTCGGCTTCCGCTGCGGCTTCCTGGGGATGCTCCACATGGAGATCGTGCAGGAGCGCCTGGAGCGCGAGTTCGACCAGACGCTCGTCACGACCATTCCCAACGTCGAGTACATCGTCACCAAAACCAACGGCGAGCAGATAACGGTGGACAACCCCGCCGATCTCCCCCCGGTGGGGGCAATCGAGCGGATCGAGGAGCCGTACATCCGCGCACAGATCATCTGCCCCAGCGACTACATCGGCGCGGTGACGAAGCTCTGCATCGAGCGGCGCGGCATCTACAAGAACACCAACTACCTCTCCAGCACCCGCGTGGACATCACCTTCGAGCTGCCGCTGGCCGAGGTGATCTTCGACTTCTACGACAAGCTGAAGTCGGGCACGCGCGGCTACGCCAGCTTCGACTACGAGGTGATCGGCTACCGCGAGGGGGACCTCGTCAAGCTGGACGTGATGCTCAACGCGGAGCCGGTGGACGCGCTCTCGATCATCATCCACCGCGACAAGGCGTACCACTACGGCCGCAAGCTCACGGTGAAGCTGAAGGAGCTGATCCCCCGGCAGATGTTCGAGATACCGGTGCAGGCGGCGATTGGCGCAAAGGTTATCGCGCGCGAGACGATCAAGGCGCTTCGCAAGGACGTGCTGGCCAAGTGCTACGGCGGCGACATCAGCCGCAAGCGGAAGCTGATCGAGCGGCAGAAGGAGGGGAAGAAGCGAATGAAGCAGGTCGGTGCAGTGGAGATTCCGCAGGAGGCGTTCCTTGCAGTGCTCTCGATGGACGAGTAGAGGATGACGGATTGTGGGGTTGGGGGAGAGGGGCTTCGAGCATTCACAGCCGCTGGACCACAACTCCTACCCCGCTACGATGATTGTTCCCCGTCGTCCCCGTCCACACCAGGAACGCACTCCACGCAAGCGACGCTGGCGGTTGATCGTCGGAATCGTTCTGCTGAGTCCGGTTGCTCTCTACGCCGTGGCGCATCTCACCGTGAGCCGCAACTACACGGTTCCAACAGGATCCATGGAACCAACCGTTCTTGTCGGCGACCGCGTCTCGTTCATGCGCACGACGGGCGGAATGCCGGAACGAGGGGAGATCATCACGTTCGACTTCCCCGGCACACGCGACCAGACCCAGCCGCTGACGACGGAGACCCATATGGGTCGATGTATCGCCGTTGCCGGGGATACCGTCCAGATCGTTGCAAAGAACGTGACGGTGAACGGCAGGGCGGAACAAAGCGCAGCGACGACCGTTCATGCCGATGCAACAGTCAGCAGAGCCACGAACGAACTGTTCCCCCCACGCAGCGGCTTCACGCGCGACGACTGGGGTCCCATGCGCGTACCGAAGCGGGGGGATGTGATTCCGCTGAACGATTCGACCTACGATTACTACAGGACCTTTATCGAGCGCGAGGGGCATACGATTCACTGGAACGACGACAGCACTGTGACGCTGGACGGAAGGAACGCGCGCTCGTATACCGTGGAGAAGGACTACCTCTTCAGCATGGGGGATAACCGGGACCGCTCATTCGACAGCCGCTTCTGGGGCTTTGTTCCGGTCGATGCCATCGTGTGCACGGGTGGTGGCCTGGTCATCTGGTCCAAGGCACCCGACTCGGGCTTCCGCTGGAACCGTACATTTACCACGGTGCGCTGAACCGAACTCCCTCGACCCGCTCCCTGCAAAGAACGACCGACCGACTACTCTCAATCCGATGACTCCCGAAGAACGCAAGCGACTCCTCTCCGGCAAGAGCAAGCCCTCCCGCTCGGGCAGCACCAGCCGTTCGGCAAACGGACGGGACGCGCAGGCGCAGGGCGCCGACGGCAAGGGAAGGAACGTTCCCCAGCAGAAGCAGACGCTCGGTCAGTTTGCGTGGTCGTGGGTGAAGACGATTCTTGGAGCCGTCGCGATTGTGATGGTGGTCAACGGTCTGCTCATCGCCTCCTTCGTTGTCCCCACCGGCTCGATGGAGAACGAGGTGATGACCGGAGACTTCGTGTTCGTCAACAAGTTCATCTACGGCGGCTCCAGTCCGCAAACGATCCCCTTCCTCGACATCCCCCTCCCCTTCTTCCGTCTCCCCGGCCTGCGTGACCCGGAGAAGGGGGATGTGATCGTCTTCATCTTCCCCGGCTTCCGCAACGAGATCAAGGCCAAGAACTTTGAATACTATCTGAAGCGCTGCGTGGCAACGGCGGGGGATACGCTCCAGGTGATCGATAAAAAGGTGTTCGTCAACGGCAAGGAGCAGCCGGTGCCACCGAACGCGGTGTTTGCCGATCCGGCAATCTCGAAGATATCGAACGAGACATTCCCGCCGGAAAGCCACTTCACCCGCGACAACTGGGGGCCGATGCGGATACCGAAGGAAGGGGACGTAATCCCCCTGAACGACTCGACCTGCACCAGCTACGAGATCTTCATTCAGCGCGAGGGGCACAAGCTTGCGCGGCAGGGGGAGGTGGTGCTGATCGACGACAAGCCCGCAACCAGTTACACCGTCGAGCGCGATTACGTCTTCGGCATGGGCGACAACCGCGACATGTCGCTCGACAGCCGCTTCTGGGGGTTCGTTCCGAAGGAGAACGTGGTGGGAACGCCGCTGATCGTCTACTGGTCGATGCCGGTGGCGGAGAACTACGATGCGGACCAGGACGGCAGACCCGACCCGATGAACCTCTTCAAGCGGTTCAGCAACGTCCGCTGGAACCGCATCTTCAACACCATCGAGTAGCGGCCACGAACCGGCGCGCCATGGAAGAGCCTGCGCACCAGCGCGAGGGAACCGGTGCCGAGCCACAGCCGGAGTTGAAGCCGCCGCACCAACAGGCACCACCCTCGTGGCGGCGCACGCTGCGGATCGTTGTGCCGGTCCTGCTCCTTCTGGTGCTCGTGCGCGCCTGTGTCGTGCAGCCCTGTGCCATCCCCTTCGGCTCCCCCTCGATGCGCTCGACGCTTCTGGAGGGGGACGTCATTCTGGTGAGCACCCTTGCCTACCACCTTCGCTCACCAGCGAGGCTCCCATTCACCGACATCACTGTTCCGCGCATTGACCTGCCAGGGCTTTCGCAACTGGAGCGAGGCGACGTGGTCGTGTTCGACCACACCGATATGCGCGATGGACTGGCGGTGACGGAACAGTACGTGAAACGCTGCGTCGCAATCGCCGGCGATACGGTACAACTGGTGGATGGCCGGGTAACGGTGAACGGACGCGAGGTTCCCCCGGCCATACCGGAAGAGGATCGCCGCATCGCCGCCGACACAGCACGGGTGCTCCTGCTGTTCCGCCGCGGCAACCCCGTGGTAATGCCGAAGGAGGGGGAGAGTATCCCCCTGGACAGCCTCCGTGCCGAACTGTGGCGCCCGCTGATCGAGGCGGAAGGGTCGAGCGTTGCCTACCGCAACGGCATCGTCCTGATCGGCGGACTCCCCGCAACGCGCTATCAGGTGCGCCACAACCATTTCTTCGCGCTCGGCGACAACGACGCGAACAGCCGCGACAGCCGCGTCTTCGGTCCCGTCCCCTACGACGCGCTCGTCGGGCAGGCCTGGATCATCTACTGGTCGCGCGATGGCGAAGGGAGCATACGGTGGAACCGTATCGGACGAGCAGTGCGGTAGTTCCCCCACGTGCCTCGGTGAGCGCACAGCCGGACCGGGAGCGAGCCGTCGAACGCCGACACGCAGCGACGCACCGTTCCCTCGCATCAATCCCTCTGCTGGTAGATGCCAGTCGCGGATGTTCCACTCAATCCCTTTCTCCCACTCCTGATTCCGTGCCCGGTCTGTACGTTCATATCCCCTTCTGCGAGCGGAAGTGCATCTACTGCAGCTTCTACTCCCTCGAAAACCACGAGGGGCGCGCCCGCTATCTGGCAGCGCTGCCGCGTGAGATTGCGGCACGCGCCGAGATGCTGGAGCGCGAGGGAGTTGCGCTCCCCACGTTCACCACGATCTTCCTCGGGGGAGGAACGCCCTCGCTCCTCTCACCGGAAGAGATCGGAGGAATACTCGACACACTGCGCAGCCACTACACGGTGGCGGCGGATGCCGAGGTGACGATGGAGTGCAACCCCGGAGCACTTGCGGAAGAGTGGCTCCCCGGCTACCGCGACAGAGGGATCAATCGACTGAGCTTCGGCGTCCAGTCCTTCCACGACGACGAACTCCAGTTTCTGAGCCGCATCCACACGGCGCGCGAGGCGGAGGCGGGAGTGGAACGTGCGTGCTCCGTCTTCGAGAATGTGTCACTCGACCTTATATTCGCCCTCCCTCTTCAAACGCTCGAACGCTGGCGCTACAACCTCGAACGCGCAATCGCGCTCGGCACAAGCCACCTGAGCGCCTACTCGCTGATCTTCGAGGGGGGCACGCGACTCGAAGCACTGCGCCGCGCCGGTGCCGTTCAACCCGCGCCCGAAGATCGAGAGGCGGATATGTACACGCTCACGATGGAGCGCATGGCGCAGGCTGGGTTCGCGCAGTACGAGGTAAGCAACTACGCGCGCAACGGACGCCGCTGCCAGCACAACCTGGGCTACTGGGAGCGCCAGACCTCTCTGGCCTTCGGTCCGAGCGCCCACGGATTCATCCGGGAGAGCCGCAGGCGCTACGCCAACGCCGGCAACCTCGAAGCCTGGCTCACCGCTGTTGAGAGCGGCCGTGCACCCGAGGTCACCAACGAAACAGTCGGCACCGAGGCGGAGTTGGAAGAAATCGTCTTCCTGGGTCTTCGCAGCCTCGGCATCGACCGCTCCGAGATTCGCAGAGTTGCGGGGAGCGATCTCTCCGACCTTCTCCCCGACCGCGTGGCCCGGCTTCAGGCCGAGGGCTTCGCGGTTCTCACAGACGAACGCCTCCGGCTTACTGCGCGCGGCTACAGCTACGCCGACCGCCTGGCGCTGGAGATCATCCACGAGCTTGAGCAGACCCTGCTGGGTCGTGCCCCATCGGCGACGACGCACGTCATCTCCTCTTCCAATCCGTCCGACTCCATCATCCACGAGACCGCTCGATGAAGCAGTACACACGCGCCAACCGCCTCCTGGCGGGACTGACCTTTCTGGTGGCGCTCCTTACCTACACCCTGACTCTGCAACCGTCGGTTCCCTTCTGGGACTGCGGCGAGTTCAGCGCGGCAACCGCATGGCAGCAGGTGCCCCACCCTCCGGGCGCTCCACTCTTCCTGATCGTCGGGCGGCTGTTCCATATGCTGCTACCGGGTGATCCGGGGTGGAACATCAACATGATCTCGGCGGTGGCCGGTGCGGTCACGGCGATGCTGGTCTACCTGATCACCGCGAAGCTCATCGAGCGCTGGCGTCCGTGGCGCGAGGGTGCGAACTGGTCGCTGGCACAGGCGCTCCCCACCTTTGGCGGCGCGCTGATTGCGGCGCTCGCCTTTACGTGGAGCGACACGCAGTGGTTCAACTCCGTCGAGTCGGAGGTGTACTCCGCCGGCAACATGCTGATCGCGCTGAACATCTGGCTGATGATGCGCTGGAACGAGCGGGCCGACAAGCCGGGACACGAGCGCTATCTGATGCTGCTCGCCTACACCACGGGTCTCGCGTTTGGCGTTCACCTGCTGGCGCTTCTGGTGATTCCAGCGGTAGCCATCACCATCTACTTCCGCTCGCGGAACTTCACCTGGCTCAGCTTTGCCGTCATGCTCGGCATCACGGCCGTAGCGTTCTACATCTTCGTCTATCAGGCCCCGCTACAGATCATTCCGAACATGATCAAGGGAAGCCCCGTGGCGATAACCGTGGTCCTGCTCGGTGCGCTCAGCGCGCTGATGTGGTGGAGCATCCGCAACAAGAAAACGATCCTTGCCCTCAGCTCCACCGCGATGCTGCTGATCCTGCTGGGCTTCAGCACCTACGCCCATATCCTGGTGCGCGCCAACGCGCACCCGCCGATGAACGAGAACGAGCCTGACACGATGGTCGAGCTTGTCGACTATCTCGGTCGCGAGCAGTACGGCCAGGCTCCCGGACTCTTCCCGCGCCGCTACCAGCGCGACCCCTACTACAGCCGGTTCTACACACAGTACGGGGAGTGGAATCCGAAGAAGGACGCGGGGGGGAACATCGTCACGAACGAGAAGGGCTGGGTGCAGTTCGACAAGATGAATCTGGGTGGCGAGCTTAGCTACATGTTCGGCTACCAGATCAAGGACATGTACCTGCGCTACCTCGGCTGGAACTTCGTGGGCCGCACCAGCGACGTGCAGTACGCCGGTGTGCCGTTCACTGGCGTCACCGAGCGCGAGCGGCTGGAGTTCATCGAGGATACCGGCTTCAACGACGTCTTCCCGGTCCGCTTCTTCGCACTGCCCCTTATCCTTGGGCTTGTCGGCATCCTGATCCACTTCCGTCGCGACTGGCGCATGGGCGTTGTGTACACCACGCTCTTCCTCCTGCTCGGTGTGGTGGCCGCACTCCAGCAGAACCAGCAGAAGCCGCAGCCGCGCGAGCGCGACTACTTCTACGTCGGCTCGTTCATGATCTTCTCGATCTGGATCGGCATCGGCGTTGCCGGCCTCGCTGAACGATTTGCAGCCTCCCGCCGCGAGGATGAGGAGGAGAATCGGGAGAGCACATTCGACCGCCCCATCGGGATGCCGGTCAAGACGGGCATGGCCGGTGCAGTGCTGGCCGTGGGACTTCTCGCCGCGCCGATCAACATGGTGGTGAACGGGTGGAAGTTCCACGACAGATCGGGCAACTGGAGTCCGTGGGACTTCAGCTACAACATCCTGCAGAGCTGTGAGAAGGACGCCATCCTCTTCACCAACGGCGACAACGACACCTTCCCGCTCTGGTTCCTCCAGGATGTGGCGGGCATCCGCCGCGACGTTCGCATCGTGAACCTGTCGCTGGGTCAGACCGGCTGGTACGATCTCCAGCTGAAGAACGAGCGTCCGTGGGGCGCGCTGCCGGTGCCGATCAGCATTCCCGACAACCAGATGAACGAGCGGGAAGGATCGCAGTTCCTCTCGCTGGAGCAGGCACGCGCGAACGAGATGGTCACCGTTGACGTGCCGGCCGAGGTGATGGCGAAGGCAACCAATGGCCGCCAGACAACGGCGGGCACCATGAGCTTCGCCTTCCAGGGCAAGCCCTACGGCGAGGGAATCAGCGTGAAGGGACCGGAGCACAAACTCGTGCTGGACATCCTGAAGACGAACAAGTGGAAGCGGCCCCTCTACTTCTATGGAAGCACACAGGCCGACGTTCACTGCGGCATGGAGAACTTCTTCCGCACCGAGGGGCTCTGCTATCGGATTATGCCGACGAAGCAGAACGCTGGTTCGCCGGGCGAAGGGGTCAACGTGGAGGTGATGCGCCGCTGCCTGATGCAGCCGCTGGGCGACGACGAGAAGTACAGCGACGCGCACTACGGGTTCAAGTTCCGCAACCTGAACAACCCATCCATGTTCTACATGGAGGACCATCGCAGACTGGTTCCGGGCTACCGCAACCTGTTCCTGCAACTCGCCAGCTACGAGCTGCTGATCAACAAGGACAAGAAGGCGACGATTGCCACGCTCGACAAGCAGGAGCAGCTGATCTCGTCCACACTGTTCCCGATCCCCTACCCGATGCTGATCCAGATCGCCGACCTGTACCATCAGGCCGGGGCGAGCGACAAGGCGAAGCGGTACGCCGACATGGCACTTGCGGCAATGGCGGTGTTCAACAACGCTCCAGACCTGAACCCCTACGCCGACCGCTACCCACCGGAGGTGGCGAAGTCGCAGCTCTTCGCCGCGCAGGGCCGCTACGACGAGGCGATCAAGACGTTCCAGGATCTGCAGAAGCAGTACCCGAGCGATCCGAACGTCCGCTCGCAGATCGACAACCTGCGCATCGAGAAGTACACCTCGAAGAGCGACACCGCGGGGGCGATCAAGGAGATCGAGACGATCATTGCCGAGTATGGCAAGGAGAACAATCCTGCGTTCCAGCGGAACCTGAGCGCACTCCAGGCGCGGCTGGCCGAGCTGCGCGGCGAAGCTCCACCGGCTCCAGCAGACGGAACGGCAACGCCGGATTCGGGCAAGCGCGCGGCGCAGCCGGCGGGGGACAGCTCCCGCCGCGACTCTGCACGGAAATAGCGGCCATTCGCCGGAGAGTATCAGCAACGCGCCGACGACTCACATCGTCGGCGCGTTTGCGTAGCGGGAGCAGGCAGGCGCCTTCCGGCTGCACCCCACCAATGCAGACCGGCGGAACACTCCGGTCTCGACATCCGAACCGTAGCTGAACCATCAAATTTTTCATACCCCCCAATGCCTTCTCGCAGGAACCTTCGTGCATCGCTTGATGTTACTCCTGCCGACGCGGACGAATGGAGTGCCGGCGGAGTGGTGATTCGAGAGCGTGAGGAGAAGCTCGAAGTGCTCCTCATCCACCACAGTGCACACGACACGTGGGGGTTCCCGAAGGGGTGGGTGGAGCCGGGCGAGCGGGCGGAGGCGGCGGCAATCCGCGAGGTGGAGGAGGAGACGGGAGTGCGTGCCAGGAGCGTGACAGCCCTGGAACCAACACGCTATACACTTCGACGGCGGGGACGGGAACGAAAGAAGGTTGTGTCGTGGTTTCTCATGCAGGTAGCAGGTGCCGGGCGCCAGACGCACGCACACGAAGTACGAACGGTGGAGTGGATTGCAGTGGAGGCGGCACGAGAGCGACTAACCTACGATCTCGATCGTGCGTTACTCGACAGCGCCGTGAAACTCTACACGGCGACAAATTCAGACCCAGGCAACGCGCAGCGACCGTAAGCATTTGCTTATTTCGCTTGGATATCAACAATTCGACTCTAAGTTCGCGGAGAGCGTGATAGCACTACAATCGTAGACTGTCGATTTGTAGCTCCTCTATCCACAACCCGCTCATCAATCAACTCACTCTCACATCACGAGGTGCATCATGTTTGTGAAGCGACTTCTCACCGCCGGCCTTGCCGCCGCCGCACTGCTCATCAGTGCACACTCCCTGCATGCCCAGGGGGGAAGGATCGCTCCCGATGGCCAGGTTGGTATCGGTGTCTTTGTCGGTAGCGGAAACGGTGTTGCGGGTGGCATGACCTTCGGGTATGCTTTCTCCCCATCGTTCCAGGCTGGCATCGAGACGGGTGCCAACTTCCAGACCTCAAGCGGCGTCTCCGGCAACCGGTACTCGCTCGGCGTCAACGCCCGACTCCTCTTTGAAGGAACTGTCAATCCCTTCCTTCAGGGTGGCTTCCGCTTCAACAGCTTCGATCCGTTCGATACAGCATCGAACTCGGTTGACGCCAGCGACATCTACCTTGGGTTCGGTCTCGTCTACTACATCACGCCGAACTTCGGCCTGAACGGTATGACCGAGCTTCTGAGCTACAATCTCGACAGCGAGACGTTGAGCGCTGGTATTACCAGCACGCGCATCGGACTCGAGTGGTGGTTCAGCCGCTAAGCACACCCGAAGGAAACGCTTCGACGACAGAACGAGCGGTCCGGCTGAAGAAGCCGGACCGCTTTATCTTTCCACCCATGCGCATTCTTGCCATCGACTACGGAACAGTCCGCGTGGGGACCGCACTCAGCGATGAGCTGGGCATCCTTGCAAGCCCATTCCGCCTGCTCCGCTACTCGCGCGCGGTGGTCGAGGAGATCGCGAAGATCGTGGAGGAACACAACGTCGGCACGGTCGTGGTTGGAATGCCGACGGCACCGAATGGAGAGGACAGCCTGACGGTCCGGCAGGTACGGAACTTCGTTGAACGACTGCACGGAGCACTGCCAAACGCGACAGTCACCACCTGGGACGAATCGCGCAGCACACTCCGCGCCGTGGGAATGATGCAGAGCGCGGGAGTTGGACGCAAGGGCCGCCGCGAAGACGGCAAACGTGACCTGTGGGCGGCGGCGCTCATCCTCCAGGAGTATCTGGAGGCGGAGAGGGAGAGCAGAAAAAGGGACCAAGGAAGCAGCGGCAGGAATTGAGAGCGGGGCGAACAGGCCAAGTGGACAATCGTCACCAACGACTGCACCGTTATGGACGCACTCACCGCTCCCCCCTTCCTCCGCGCAGAGTGGCGCTGGCTGTTGATGCTCAACTTCCACATCGACCCACACGTGCTGGCGCCGCTGGTGCCACGCGGCACCGAGCTTGACGACTGGAACGGAGAACACTACGTCAGCATGGTCGGCTTTCGCTTTCTCCGCACCAGTGTGCGGGGTCTGGCGATTCCCTTTCACCGGGACTTCGACGAGATCAACCTGCGATTCTACGTGCGGCGCGAGGTGGGGGGCGAGCTACGCCGGGGCGTGGTGTTCGTGCGGGAGATCGTCCCACGCCGTGCTATCGCCTGGGTTGCCCGCACCGTCTACAACGAGAACTACGCCTGCCACCCGATGCGCCACACGGTGCGCATACCAGAAGGAACGAACGGCGGCGAGGTCGGCTATGGATGGTGTGCAGGAAACCGCTGGCACGAACTTCGAGCACGTTTCCGTGGCGAACCGGTACTTCCAGGCCCCGACGCAGTGGAGACCTTCATCACCGAGCACTACTGGGGCTACGCCCGGCAGCGCGACGGCAGCACCGTTGAATACCGGGTGGAGCACCCACGCTGGCGCGTGTGGAGTGCAGCGAGCGCCTCGTTCGACTGCGACGTGCCCGTCGCCTACGGCCCGGAGTACGCCACGGCGCTCTGCGCAGCTCCCCACTCCGCCTTCGTTGCCGATGGCAGCGCGGTGATCGTCCGGCGAGGTGCAGGGATCATTGAGCGGACGACATCATCGTGGTTGAGCTGATACAGAGGGTGGAAGAGATGGAGTGAGTGCATGCCCCAGGCGCGACAGAATCGTAGAGAACGGACCTGGGAGGACGATTGCCCATACCTTGTTCAGGCAGAGTGCGCCCGGAAGCAGCGCGAAGGACACACGCAGGATGATCGTGGACTGGAAATACAAGGAAGGCGTGCTGCTGCATCCCGACTCCCATCGAACCTGAGTCTCTATTGAAATTGAAAGCGCCCGCCGCAGTTGCCTGCGGCGGGCGCTCGTTTGTCATGCGCTCTCCTCACGACGAGGGAGAACGCTACCGCACCAGTTCGAGACGCTGGACGGTTGCCACTCCATCGATCTCCAGCAGCATGAAGTAGGTGCCGGAGGCCAGACCGGAGAGATCGAGGCGCTGGCTGTGGCGTCCCGGCTCAACCACCCGGTCATTGATGACAGCGAGCAGTTCGCGGCCCGCAGCGTCGCGCAGCGCAAGCCGCACGTGCGCCTGATGCGGAAGGGTGAAGGCTACCTCCACTCCACCGCGCGTCGGGTTCGGCAACACGCTCATGATGCTCTCGGCAACACCCGGACGAACGGGCATCCCGGAGGTGCCACCACCGTTGCCACCCACCGTGGTGCCGACAACCGTTGCAGTGTCGCGGCCAACCTCGCTGGCGTTGCCGTCGAAGTAGATGATCTCCACCGTTGGCTTCTTCTCCGACTGCGACGAGTAGAGCACCGTCAGATCAAGGCCGTCCTCCGGGATGCTGTCGAGCGTTCGGGTGAACTCGACCACCATCTGCGGCGCAGAAATTCCGGCGAGCGGTCCTGCCTTCGGACTCATCTGAACGTTGCGGAATCCGTTGCCGCAATCCTCCGTCGAGTCGCACGGCAGGGAGCCAGGGGTCACCGCAATGATCGACTCCACGTCGCGGCTGTAGCGGATGATCGCGCTCTTGATCGGCGTGGCCTTGTCGATCCTCTTGAACTTGAGCTTGTGCAGATGCCAGTGGCTCAGGATTGCGCTGTCGAGCGTTACCGGCGTGCCAACGTCGATGATCGGACCCTTGTCCGCCTTCCACGGACCGTAGCGCATCGTGCAGCTGTCGCCGTCGCAGTGGTAGACGGTGACGATCACGTTCCCCACCCAGCCGATGGTGTAGTCGATGCCCAGATTCCACTGCACGGTGGTGTTCGCCGGCAGACCGTGGATCGGGGAGATGATCTGCGAGTAGCCCACGGACGTACCGAACGGCCACGGCTTCGGCACACCGTCAACGTAGAGTCCACCACCATTCACGCCCGGTCCGCTCGGCGGCGGCACCACGTCGATCTTTACGCTACAGATCGGCGAGGCTGGCGACTTCAGGTTGTAGACCGTGAAGGTGCGGCCGCTGAGGTCGAGATTCGGATAGGGGAAGGGCTTCACGCTGATCGAGTCACAACGGGTCTGCGGTGCGCGCGGGCAGCGCCAGCAGATGGTGTCGCGGCACTCCACCTTGTTGCCGCCCGACTTCGGAGCAATCGTGGCGATAAGCTCGATGCAGATCTCGCCGGTTGCCGAGGTGGGTGTTCCCGAGAACTCGACGCCGAGCGGTCCGTTGCCGGTGCACGCAGGGTTGAAGTTGAGCGTGCCGCTCGTGGTATTCACCAGGCTGGCGGGCACCGTCGATGTGGTGGGGCAGGGATTCGTCTGCACGCCCTGCACCGTTCCGCTACCACCCAGCACGTTGTACTGGAGCGAGACAACCGCACCGAGGTAGTTGTTCATCTGCACCTTGTAGCGGCAGCAGCTGTCGGGTCCAGTGTTCTGTCCCAGCCAGAAGTCCTCGCACTGCGACTGGCTCGGCTGGTCGCTGATGGTGACGCAGGCCGGCACCGACTGTGTGGAGAGACAGGTGGACGTACCTGTCGGCGTGGCCTGCACGGCAAAGTTGTTGCAGGCGCTCTGCCCGGCCTTGCCAGCGGCGGTGCCCGTCATGAACACGTCGAGCGTGCCGCCGGGGAGGAGCTGCGTGGCACCCGTTGCCGAGACGCTGAAGGAGTAGGTGCTGCTGCTGAACGCGCCGGGACTGAAGTTCGCGGCGGTGCCGACACCGGTGCCGCTGGGCGGATCGGCAACACCACAGAAGCCACCGCACACCGTTGTGCGCTTCGGGTTCTTCGTGTTTGCACCGTTGTTGAAGCCGACGGTGTAGCCTCCGGGCGCTATCACGCTCCCGGCGGAGGTCACCGGCATGTCGAACGCGCTGCCACGCGACGTGTAGGCCGGCAACACCATGATGTCACCCACATGCGGCGTGATGTCGAGCAGGCAGAGGTTGGAGAGCGCGAGGTTGCCGGTATTCTTCACCCGCAGCCGGAACTCCACGAGCGAACCGTTGGGCACCGTCACGCCCGACGAGAAGGTCCCGCTCGGCTTCAACCGCACCTCTTTCAGAATCGTGAGCTGCGCAATCGCGTTCACCGTGAGCGTTGCAACGTTCGAGGTGACAGGCGTTGTCAGGTTCGTTGCGCTGAAGGTGAAGGTGTTGTCGTAGTTGCCCGGCGGCACCGGCGGAGCATCGCCGATCTTCACGTCGAACTCGATCACGAAGTACTCAACCAGCCCGTCGCAGCGCGCGGGAAGCGTGGGGAAGTTCCATGTGAGCGCGGTATCGCCCGGCGAGGGCGTCGAGATGGTTCCGCCCACCTGCGATGGCACCGCCACGCCCAGCGAGCAGCAGGGCGGATTGTACTGGTTGGCCATCCAGTTGAAGGTGCCGTAGAAGTAGGTCGGGTTTCCAACGTAGGTCAGTCCGGTCGGCAGCAGATCAGTGATGGTGCAGGGGGAGGCCGCCTGGTTGCCGACGTTGGCCACCGCCATCCTCCAGCGCACCGTCTGTCCCGGAAGGAACGGACCAGCGGTCTGCGGCGAGCAGCCGGCGCACGCGCCCATGAAGAACTTGCTCGCCAGAATCTTCGGCCTGAGCGAGTCCACAGGCTTGGTGTGGGTGGCGGTGATCGTCGAGAGGTTCGAGGCCTGCGCCGTTACGGTGTTGACGATGTTCTGCCCCGGCAGCACGGCCGCGAAGGGGGGAGCATAGCTGTTCGAGCGAACGCAGACGTCGAGATAGTTTGAAACGCTCGAGGCAATCGGGATGGGATTGGCGTAGATCCATCGCACCTTGCAGACGTTCGCGGGCAGCCCCGTCATCGCCTGCAATCCCGGCGACGAGTAGACCGCCGTGGTGCAGGGCGTGCTGCTACAGCTCGACCCGCTCCAGCAGTAGACCTCCACGGTAACGCTGTTGCCGGTGGGGACGTTGGTCTGCACCGTGCTCACGTCGAGCGTGCTGGGAACCTGGTCCTCCATCACGAAGCCCGGCTGGGCAACGTTGCCGCCGTTGTAGTAGCTGAGCGTGTAGGAGCCGCAGCAGCCCGGCGAGAAGCTGGGATAGTAGTAGGGGTTCGAGGGGAAGTAGATGTTGATCGACAGATACTTTCCGAGCGATCCCGTCGAGTTCGCAGCGCAGAGCGTCACCTTCGCCGTGTCGGTGTAGGTCGCCTTCTGCTGCGTGCAGGGGGTGGTGTAGCTGAGCGTGGCGTTGTTCACCACCGACTGCCCCTGGGTGAAGTTCGCCGAGGGGAAGGTGACGTGGATGTAGACGCAATACCAGGCGTTCCACGGCGACACCGGCAGTGTCGTGGGTCCGCCGCCGAGCGTCACGTTCGTTCCGCTCTGCGTAAACGTCGTCCAGCTACCGGAGACGGACGTTACAACAGCGTTGGCCGGAAGTACGTCGGTGAGCGAGACGTTGGTCAGGTTCAATCCACCGATGTCGCCACCGGCGGGGTTGATCGCGCAGACGCGGAAGATCACATCGTTGTCAAGCGCGCACCCGGCCACCAGCGCCTTCTCGAAAGTCCACTTGTTCGTTGCGCTCGCGGTGTTGCACACGTTGTTGGACTGCACGGCCTTGTCGTTCCCCTTCACCCTGATCCACGCCGTGTTGCAGGCACGGTCGCCGTTGCAGGTCACACCCGGCTTGAAGCGGACGTTGATCTGCACGGTTCCGGCTCCCGCACTTGCGGCGAGGCCGGTGATCTGAAAATTCACAATGTTGCCGGTGACAGTGGCCGAGGGGAGCGTGCTGATCACGTCGAGTCCCGTTGGCACCGTGTCGATGATTTCCAGCGTTCCCGGCGCTCCCCCCGACCAACTGTAGGCGATGGTGTAGGTGAACGTCTGTCCCGACGGAACGGGGGTGGGAGCGTTGCTGGTTTTTGAGAGTGCGAGGCTGATCGGCGTACTCCCCTGCGCATGAATTGTGCCCACCGCAATCGTCAGCAGCGCCAGAAACGGCAGCAGCAGACGCAGAAGCGGTCGGGCACGAGCGGGGAGACGACAAAGCAGATGGTCGGATAAGGCCTTCATCAAGCGTTCCTCCAGAAATCGTGAAATCCCCCGGAAGGATACTGTCGCTGGACGGCGACAACACAGGGGGCTGCGGATGGGAATAGAATGAGGGTGTCGCCAAAAGTACACTTAAAGCCGGCTCGTTGCTCGGAAATTCATCCCTGAACATCCAGTAGAGGGCGATCATATGCAGCCCGGTGTTGCCTCAGCATCGCCTGTGCAATCGTCCTTTTCCTCGAAACTCCCCTAATACCATCCCTGTAATGCCTCTCTCCCCCAACGATACCGCCCACGCCCACAGTCGAGCCGTGGAGGAACTCCTGGAATCCCTTCGAGTCGATTCGGCGCTGGGACTGCCGGAAGAGCGGGTGGAGGAGATGCGCGCACGGTATGGGGCGAATCGACTCCCGGAACCGAAGACCCGGAGCAACTTTCTCCGCTTCCTCGACCAGTTCAACAACCCGCTGATCTTCATCCTGCTTGGCGCGGCCGTGCTGACAACGGTGGTTGCCGACGCAAGCGAGGCAATCACCATTCTCTTCGTTGTCATCTTCAACGCGGTGATCGGCTACGTTCAGGAGCAGCGGGCCGGAGCGCGACTGAAGGCGGTGAAGGCACTCACCGCACCGAGTGCCCGGGTGGTCCGCAGCGGTGTTCCGGCAACCGTGGAGACGGGAGACCTGGTGGTGGGAGATATCGTCCTGCTGGAGAGCGGCATGCGTGTTCCGGCAGACCTGCGGCTGCTGCTCACTACCGACCTCTCCGTCGATGAGTCAACGCTGACCGGGGAGTCGCTGCCGGTAGTGAAGAATCCGAACGCCCGCCTCATCCCGGAGACCACCCTCGGCGACCGGATCACGATGGTCTACGCGGGAACCACCGTACGGCGTGGACGGGGACGAGGGGTCGTAACGGGCGTGGGAGAGCACTCGGAGATCGGGCGGATCAGCCGTGGAATTGCCGACGCCGAGGAGAGCAGCAGTCCGCTCCAGGAACGCCTGGCACGGTTCGGCACGGTGATGGCCGTCGGTATCGCGGTCGTGCTCGTGGTGATCTTTGGGGTGGGCCTGCTGCGCGGCTACGACGCGCTCACCATGCTCACCACCTCCATCGGTCTGGCCGTCAGCGCCATCCCAGAGGGACTTCCCATCGCCGTCACGGTTGCCCTTTCGATTGGCGTCTACCGCATGGCGCGGCAGCACGCCATCGTCCGCAAGATGAACGCGGTGGAGACGCTGGGGAGCACGAGCGTGATCTGTAGCGACAAGACGGGCACGCTGACGCGCAACGCGATGACCACGGTGATGGTCGCCACCGACGACCGCATCGTCACCGTGACGGGAACAGGCTACGAACCACGCGGGACGCTGCTCGACGACGCAGAGTTTCCCGTGACTCCACAGGACAACACCCCGCTCGACTGGACGCTGCGGATCGGGCTGCTCTGCACCGAGAGCAGCTTTCGGGCAGGGGAGACGGGCGCACGCGAACTTGTGGGAGATCCCACCGAGGGAGCGATGATCGTTGCAGCGGAGAAGGCGGGGATGGCCGAGCGTGAGTGGAAACGGTGGCAGACCGAGGTCACGCTCCCCTTTGAATCGGAGCGGATGTACATGGTCTCCACCATCGAGTCGCGTGAAGGCGAGCGTGCTCTGCTCGTGAAAGGCTCGCTTGAGCGTGTGCTGGCAATGTGCAACAGGGAACACCGTACCGAGGGGATCGTCCCGCTCAACCAGAACTGGATCGAGGAACGAACAGCGCAGTTCGCAGCACGCGGTCTCCGCACGATTGCGCTCGCCTATCGCCCCCTGGGATCGGGAGAACGGCCCGACCCGGCACACCTCGAAAGCATGATCTTCTCCGGCATTCAAGGGATCGAGGATCCACCGCGCGAGGAGGCACGGCAGGCGATCTCCGACGCGCTCCAGGCCGGCATCAAGGTGGTGATGATCACCGGCGATCACGCAGCCACCGCCGCATCGATTGCGCGGCAGCTCCACCTCGCCGGTGACCGCGAGGTGCGCACGGTGACGGGAGCAGAGCTTGAGAATATGGACGAGGGGACGTTCGAGGAGCGGGTGGAGCGGATCGACGTGTATGCGCGCGTGGCACCGGAACACAAGCTGCGCATCGTGCGGCAGCTCCAGCGGCGCGGACACGTTGTGGCGATGACCGGCGACGGCGTCAATGATGCGCCCGCTCTGAAACAGGCCGACATCGGTGTGGCGATGGGAAGCGGCACCGACCTCGCGCGCGAGGCCTCGGCAATGGTGGTGCAGGACGACAACTTCGCCACGATTGTGCAGGCGGTGCGCTACGGCAGGGTCATGTTCCGCAACCTGCAGCACATGGTGCTCTACGTCCTCACCACCTCTGCCGGTGGCGTGCTCACGCTGATGACAACGGTCGTGCTCGGATTCCAGCTTCCGATGACTGCGGTGCAGCTTCTCTGGATCAACCTCGTCACCGACGGCACAAGCACGATTCCGCTGGCCTACGAGCCGGAGCACGGCAACTCAATGCGCCAGCCACCACGCAGCCGCCGCGAAGGTCTGCTGAACTGGCAGATGGGTGAACGCATCCTCGGCAGCGGACTCATCATGATGCTCGGCACGCTCTTCATCTTCGAGACAGCGCTCGACAGGCACGGCTACTCCATCCTCTCACACAGCATCCCCGAGTCGGAACTGACCTACGCGCGCACGGCCGCCTTCACGGCGCTCGCGCTCTTCCAGATCTGGAACGTCCACAACTCACGCGCCTTCCACCACTCGATCTTCCAGATCGGCGTCTTCGCCAACCGCCCCCTCGTCGCCGTCACGCTCCTTGCGCTCGCGCTTCAGGTGGCCGCGGTCGAACTCCCCTTCATGCACCCGCTGCTCAAGACCACGGGGCTGGAGATGAGAGACTGGTGGCTCTGCATCGGCACGAGCCTCGCGCTCGTGGTGCTCGTGGAACTGCGGAAGCTGGCGTGGCGCGCGTTCGACCGCCGCAGGGACGATGCCGGCCCTGTCGTTTAACGGAGATCCTCACTTCGGTTCAGCCCTCACCTCGGTGATGATTCCCTTGTCCGGCTGTTCGGCTCGGAGATGGAGCCGGGTGTCGGTAAGCTCAAGCACACTCCACACCGTCTCCAGATCCTCCTCACTCGGAGCGCCCGGCGTGATGCGGACCATCGTCTCATCGTCGTTGAAATTCCACGTGCCAATCCTGTCGTTGCACTCCAGCGCAGTCAGGATGAACATTCCACCCAGACGGAAGTCGAGCACGGTGATGGGGGAGGATTTGACCGCCGGACCGCTGAGGTCGAAGGCGTACACCTTCCACGCGTGTGCGGTGAGCAGATCGGTCTTTGTCTTCGGTCCGGCGCTCGATTCGAGGCAGCCGGCGAGAGCGAGCAGCAGAACCGGCAGCGCAGGCAAGGGGTGGCGATAGTGCATGGCATCTCCTGTTCGGGGGAAGGGAATGGATTGATTGCTATGCCGCATAGGCCATGCCATGCTGTAGCACCATCGCTTCTCCGCAATTGAACAGGATCGCTCGTGATAGTCTTGCACAGAGCGTGAAAAGGTCACAGCGTTCTGTCAATGCGAACCGGGCATCCACAGTACGTGAATGCCCGGCATATCCTCTATCAGGAGCGACAATTAGTCTGGCTCGCCCTCGTACTCCACCGGCTGGCCCATCAAGGTAGCACGCAGCTTCAACGAACTCGCGGTGAGCGTGAGGATCTCCCAGTTGACCGTTCCGCTGCTCCCCTCGGTCATCTCGAGATTCGTCTCATCGACGTTGAACTTCCACGTTCCGGTCTCGGTCTTGTTCGAGAACGTTGCGCTGTAGGTGCCGTCAGCGTTGAAGGTGGTTGTCTGCTGCACAAATTGCCGGTAGTCGTTTCCACCCACCGTGTACTTCGTCGTCGTCCACGTGTTGTTTGTCAGAAGCGTGGTCTTCGAGGCGTTCGGATCAACCGAATCGGTACAGCCAGCAGCGGTCAGCGCCACAATGGCGACGGTGGCGAGCAGAAATGCGCGAATCTGGGACATAAGCGTTAAGGTTAGGGTAGAGATGGGAGAGGGCTTTATTTGGATCTACAATTTATCCTATTGCGCGTGATTAATGCTGCAGACCCAGCAGTTGCGGAGGGCGGCTTCGTTCGTTACAGCAGCATAGCCCCAACGACGCAGCGTACTCCAGCGAGTAACACCGGCCCTCTACCCTCGCGCCGAATAGAGGGTGCGATATCCGCTTCCGCTGCTACCGCGCCCGCGTTGCACGGCGCTTCGGCAGCGCGTCGGCACCGGGAACGCGTTCCGCGCCGTTCAGCGCGGGGAGATCGTCGCGCACCGGAGCGCTCCCATTCACCTTCGCGCTCTTCACCGCCTTCTTCGCGCTCTGCTTTGCTCGGCCCGTCGTCGTGCTGCTGTCACGATGCTCCACCGCGGCACGCACGAATGCCTTGAAGAGCGGATGCGGTGTGAGAAGGCGGGACTTCAGTTCGGGGTGAAACTGGCACCCCACGAACCATGGATGTCCCGGCAGCTCGACGATCTCCACGAGCCGCGCGTCGGGGCTGAGACCGCTCAGCACCAGCCCACCCGCGGCGAGCTGTTCGCGGTAGACGTTGTTCACCTCGTAGCGGTGGCGATGCCGCTCGGTGATGAACTGCTCACGGTAGGCGGCGAGCGCCTTCGAGCGCTTGCTGAGAATGCAGGGGTAGCTCCCCAGCCGCATCGTCCCCCCCTTCTCCTTCACACTCTTCTGCTCTGGCATCAGGTCGATCACCGTGTGGGGGCTGCGGGCGAACTCGGCACTGTTGGCGTCGGCCAGGCCACACACGTTGCGGGCAAACTCGATCACGGCGCACTGCATCCCGAGGCAGATACCGAAGAAGGGAACCCCGTTCTCCCGCACGTGGCGGATCGCCATGATCTTCCCCTCCACCCCGCGTGAGCCGAAGCCGGGCGCAACCAGCAGACCGTGCAGACCCGAGAGCGCCCGGCGCACATCCGCCGGAGTGTGGAGGTGCTCGCTGTCCACCCACTCCAGTTCCACCTTGACGTTGTTCGCCGCGCCGGCGTGGATGAACGCCTCGATGATCGACTTGTAGGCGTCCTGATACTGGGTGTACTTGCCGCAGATGCCGATCCGCACCACCCCGTCGGCAGGGTGCTTGATGCGCCGCACGAGGGTGCTCCAGCGCTTCATGTCGGGAGCAGCGGCATCGAGACCCAGCTTGCGGAGAACGATGTCGTCAAGCTCCTGTACGGCGTAGACGAGGGGCACTTCGTAGATCGTCTCGACGTCCCGCGCCTCCACCACTGCGTCGCGATCGACGTTGCAGAAGAGGGCGATCTTCTCCCGGATCTCCTTCGAGAGGCGGTGCTCCGAGCGGCAGACGAGGATGTTGGGCTGGATGCCGATCTCCAGCAACGTCTTCACCGAGTGCTGCGTCGGTTTGGTCTTCAACTCACCCGCCGCCTTGATGTAGGGGACATAGGTGAGGTGGATGTGGAGCGTGTTCTGGCGTCCGAGCCGCTGGTCGAGCTGGCGTGTGGCTTCGAGAAAGGGGAGCGACTCGATGTCGCCCACCGTGCCGCCGATCTCGATCAGGATGATGTCGTAGTCCCCCGACTCGCCGAGCGCGGTCATGCGTCGGGCGATCTCGTCGGTGATGTGGGGCACCACCTGCACGGTCTTGCCGAGATAGTCGCCGCGCCGCTCGCGGGTGATCACCTCGTAGTAGACCTGGCCGGTCGTGGTGTTGTTCGCCCGCGTCATCGACTGGTCGAGGAATCGCTCGTAGTGCCCGAGGTCGAGATCGGTTTCGGCACCGTCCTCGGTGACGTACACCTCGCCGTGCTGGAACGGCGACATCGTGCCGGGATCGACGTTGATGTAGGGGTCGAACTTCTGGATTGTCACGCGCAGCCCGCGCGCCTTCAGGAGGAGTGCGAGCGAACTTGAGGTGATACCCTTGCCGAGCGAACTGAGCACACCGCCGGTGATGAAGATGTACTTCACCGGGGGCTTGCCGTTGTGCTGAGCGGAACCATTGGAGAGATGGGATGCCACGGATCAAACAGGAACAACGTCACCATCTCCCGCCGTGTGCAACGACCGGCAGCGCAAGGTGCACTGCCCGGCGGCGGGAAGAGGTAACTGGATTGTCAGGGGAAGAGGGTCGTTGTCGGGGGCGCAATGTAGCACATGCCGCCGAACCGGCGGCGCGGCTGTGACGGAACGGCACGATCGCAACGGCTCGCAACCTCCCGACGCCCAGACCCGGCTCCAGATCCGCCGATAGGTGAGGACCTCATCCCGCTCGAATTGAGCGCCGGCAATCGAACGATTGTTGTAGTTTCGGGCGCTTCTGCCAGTCTGGACCCACCCCACTCCTCGAAACAACCGAGCCGGCAGGCTCCCAACGAGTTCCAACAACCCGTGGCCCGATAGATCGGAACGCCCTTCGGCCTCCGCTACCGGCTGCCCCTTCTCCTCCATATCTGTCAAGGATCGTCAATGAAGTCCATCATCAACCGCATTGCTCTCCTGGTCGCCTGTGCCACCATCGTGCTGGGAACCACTGCGTTTACCATGCCCGACACAAAGGTGATCACCGTCTCGAACAAGTGCAGCTTCAGCATCGACAGGATCTATATCTCCGCTGTCGACGAGGATAGCTGGGGCAACGATCTGCTCGACGAGACCGAGGTGCTGGCACCGAACGCAACCGTCGATATCGAGGTTGATTGCGGCAACTGGGACGTGAAGCTGGTTGCTTCCGACGGCTCCACCTGCGAGATGCACAACGTGCACCTCTGCAGCGCCGACATCTGGGAGGTCCACGCCGACTGCGCCGCAGAGTAGGGAGCACTCGCTCCATCACCTTCACGGCCGGCATGCAGCGAGTGCATGCCGGCCGTGCTGTATTTGCAGCGTCCGTCGTTCGATTGACGACAGCAGGGAACTGACGCTGCTCCCATGCGTCTCCCCTTGCCCATCCTCCCCGCTGTACCACTGTTCCGGCGCTGCTCTCATGAAATCCTTGCTCCGCCACGGCCCCGGCATCGTTGCGGCGCTGCTGTTGACGGCCCAGCACCTGTCAGCGCAGAGCGACACCGCTGGCACAGCATCGCTCCTGCTCTTTCAGGACATCCCGATGCGCCAGCTCCACTTCGCCGGAGCGACGTTCGCAACGTCGTTGAAGAGAAGCCTGCTGACGGGATGCGTGCCCTGCTCCGGCCTCTATGAATGCCAGATCTGCCCCAAAACACGCGAGGATTCGCTCTTCTACTCCACTCCACCACGGCATTTCGCTACACTCGACGGGATGACGGTACTTGCACTACAGGCAATCCAGAGGGAGGGACGTAATGTCGTGGAGTATATGCTCCTGCTCCACCTGAAGGATGTGGGGCAGATTCTGAGTATACAAGACGATACTGCCCGCAACTACGTTGTGCTGGTGTACGGCTCTGTGTGGAGAGCATCGGATTCAATTGTCAGTTTCTGGGGAGTCATCCCCCGCAGAGCGCGGGAAGCCGTCAAAGAGCGGCCAACGACATCCACCAGCCAACTGCGAAGGCGGCAGAGGAGAAGAAAATCAATCGAGCTATCCCCGCCAGAGTTTAGTGTTACGACACCCGCGGAAGCTTCGATCTTCTCGGAATGGTCGGGCACAGCAGAGTTGACGCATCTCAGGGCGCAACGTGCTGCACGAGAACGATTGATGGAAACGGAGCCGGCACGCATCCTCGACTCAACCTTCCGGGATCGCTACCCGACCAGATCCGAACGCTTCAGGAGTCGGAGCTTCTCCTCTACGGCGGATACTGATTGCAGCGCAGTATGGGTGACCGACACGACACCAACTCTCAGGGACGTGCGCGCACTTCTCGCAACGGTTCCCGGCACGTTTCCCATCACGGACAGGAAGCTCACGTGGGCGATCCCGGAGGGCTACCGGCTCCTTCATGGCTGGGTGAACGCTGAAGCGTGGACTCGACTCTTCGGACCGGCGGCACCGATGGTTCGCTTTCCGCGAACCAGCTCCGAAGCCCACCAGGGCAAATAAAAAGTGCCGGTGTGGCTGTACACCACACCGGCACCGGATGCTCTTCCAGATCCTTCGAGCCTCGCTCTTCCTACCCTACATGTCCCATGATCGTCGGCTGCTCGCCGAGTTCGGCGAGCCGAGCCAGGACTGCATCGACAGCCGTGGGGGAAACCACCATCACCAGACCGATACCGAGGTTGAACGCCTGCCGCAGATCCTCCTCCGGCACGTTCCCCTCGCGCGCGATCATCTCGAAGATCGCCGGACGCCGCCACGCGCTCCAGTCCACACGCAGCTCCAGCGGCGCGCGCACCACGCGCCGCGTGTTCCCCTCGATTCCCCCGCCGGTGATGTGGCTGTAGGCGTGCACACCCTCGATCTCCATCGTCCCCTGTATTGCGTCGAGGTAGCTGCGATGCACCGCGAGCAGCGCATCGCCGAGCGTCCCCTCACCGTCGGGAACCGGCGTATCCAGATCGAAGCGGGGGAAGAGCGCAGCGCGGGCAAGCGAGTAACCGTTGGTGTGGAGACCGGTACTCGGCAGGCCGATCAGCACATCGCCAGCCACAACGTCCTGCCCGGTAATGAGTCTGCTGTGCTCGACGACACCCACAACGGTTCCTGCAAGGTCGAACTCCCCGTCGTTGTAGAGCGACGGCATCTCCGCGGTCTCGCCGCCGATCAGCGCACAGCCGTTCTGGCGGCACGCCGTTGCAAACCCCTCAATCACCCCGACAGCAACCGAGGGTTCGAGTCGTCCAGTGGCAAAGTAGTCCAGGAAGTAGATCGGAACCGCGCCACACACCGCGATGTCGTTCACACAGTGATTCACGAGGTCCTGCCCGACGGTATCGTAGCGACCGGCCATGAAGGCCACCTTCAGCTTCGTTCCCACGCCATCCACCGAACTGACGAGCACAGGGCGCTGGTACTCCTTCAGGAAACTTGCGTCGTACAGCCCGCCGAACCCGCCGATGTCGGCGAGCACGCGATTGTTGAATGTGGAACGCACCAAAGGAGTAATGCGGCGAACGGTCTCCTCGCCCGCCTCGATGTCAACACCGGAGGTTTTGTAGGTAGTCATGGGTCAGGATTGAGGACAGGGAATTGAGGATCGCAACGATGAACACGCGTGGAGAGAACACGAGAGGAGGCAGTGGCCGGAGAGGACGCCGTATCTCGCTCTACCTCTGAGCGCTCTGCCACTCCTTCTCCGCAAGCGCCAGACTGTCGAGGGTGCCCACGTCGCGAAGATAGCCCTCGATGCGCACTCCGTTCATCCGGCCGATCAGCCGCGGCATGACGTCTCCGCCAAAGTCGTAGGGTCCGGGATGTTCCGGCTCGAAGGAATCGAAAAGCTCCTGCCGCGCAACGAACACTCCGGCGCTGGCAAGGTCGCCCTGCGGATGCTCCGGCTTCTCGACGAACGCTGTGATGATGCCGCGATCATCAAGCGTCGCAATGCCACATGCGCTCGGGTTCGCGCTCTGGAACAACCCAACGGTAAGGGGCGCGGGACGCTCGCTGTTGAAACGAACAAGGGCCGTGATGTCGAGGCTGGTAAGGTTGTCGGCGTAGAGAATCAGGAACTGTTCTGCATCCCGCACGAACGCGCGGTTCGCCCACAACGTGCCGGCACTGCCGAGCAGCGCAGGCTCAAGCACCGTTGTGATCGACACAGGACCACGATATCCCCGCACGAACTCCAGGACCTGCACCGGAAGATGGTGGAGATTGACCAGCACCTTCTTCACACCGTGTTGTGCCAGCAGGTCGAGCCACCACCCCAGCAGTGGACGTCCGGCAATCGGCACCAGACACTTCGGCAGGGTGTTGGTGACCGGACGCAGGCGGGTACCAAGTCCAGCGGCAAGAAGGAAGGCCGTCACGTGATGTTCTGCGTTATGAAGGAGAGAAGAGGCAGCATCGGCTTCCACCGCGCTGCTCAGGTTTGGCTGCCGAATCGGCACCGATACTTCTGGACATTGCTCGTTCGCGTGATCTCCTTCTCACCCATCCCTCGCAACGCCTCTCACCACATTCTGCTCCCGCATCGTCTGCATCGAGCGATCCAGGATGTCGTCGATGTCGGTGCGGCTGCGGAGCCAGGCGGCGTACTCGCGAATCGAATCCTCAACGGTGCGGCGCGGTTCCCAGCCAAGCGAGCGCAGACGCTCGATGCTGCTGGCAGCGTGACGGGTATCGCCGTAACGGTAGAGACCCGGCACCTGTGGCTCAAGTTCAGGGTGACCGAATTCCCGCGCCACTGCGCGCGCAAAGTCGAGAAGACCCCAGCGCACACCTCCACCAACGTTGAACACACGACCCACGGCATCGGGATGCTCCACGACCAGGACGTTCGCGTCAACAGCGTCGTGGATGTTCACGAAGTCGCGCGTCTGCAACCCATCCTCGTACACAATCGGCGACCGGCCAAAGTGGTAGTGGAGCGAGAAGATGCGGCAGGCGCCGCTGTAGGCGTTGTGGAACGACTGCCGCGCGCCCTGCACAATCGAGTAGCGCAGCACCGTTGATGGAATACCGTAGCGCTCACCGAAGCGAAGCGCCTGCAACTCCTGCGCGTACTTGCTGATTGCGTAGGCGTTGGCAGGTGCTGCGTGCTCCTCCCCGGTCCAGAGCGGTTCGAGCGGAAGGCCATCGGCATCATCGGAGAACTCCCACTCGGCACGCGCGAGCTGCCGCTCTCCCCGCAGCATCGGCGAGACTATCGCTCCGTCGCCAGCGCGGCGGTAGAGTCCCTCCCCCTGCACAAACTGCGAGCTTGCCACCACCACACGCTCAACCGGCAACCGTTCGGCCACGATGAGTTCGTAGAGGAGCGCGGTGCTGGTGGCGTTGGTGTCGAGGAAGGTGGAGAAGTCGGTATGATAGTCCTGATACGCCGCAAGGTGGTAGATCACCTCCACATCGCGCATCGCCCGCAGCAGCGCGTCACGGTTGCGAACGTCGGCGTGGTGAAACTCGACCTCGCGCGAAAGGTAGTCGGGTCTGCCATGGGGATGCACACGCTCGGCAAGGTTGTCGAGCACGCGCACACTGTGGCCCAGGGCCAGAAGACGATCCACGGTGTGGGAGCCGATGAACCCTGCACCGCCGGTGACGAGAACGCGCTTCGGAGAAGGCATGGGTCGGAAAGAGATGGAAGAAGCAGACGACGCCGGACAGACAGGTGTCGATCCGGCGTCGTGTGGCTCAAGCGGCGGAGCCTAGTTGCCCCGGTTGATGATGTCGAGCACCTTGAAGGTGATGTCGAGTTTCGGGTCGTAGTAGACCATCATCTCGGTGCTCATCACCCCGCTCATCTTCTCGTCGCGCGCAACCTTCTCCACGGCAGCCTTCACCTTGTCGCGGAGCGGAGCAAGGAGCTGCGCCTGCACCTGCGCCAGCGTCCCCTCGTTGCCGAAACGGGCATTCTGGTAGGCCTGCACCGTGTCGCGCATCCCCACCAGGCTCTGCTCCTCCTTCTGGCGCGCATCCGGGGTCAGCATCGCCTGGCGGCGCTGGTAGTCCTCGACGCGGGTCTGGAGGTTGGACTGCAGTGCGCGCAGCGTGTCGCTGAAGCGCTGCGTGAGCGCCTGGATCTGCGTGCTGATCGTCTGGAACTCCGGGAGCTGGGAGATGATCTTGTTGCCGTCAACGAACCCGAACTTCTGTGCATGCGCCGCCGACGCGGTGCAAAGAAGGCCGAACGCCAGCAGCATGGCCGTGATACGGAACTGCTTCATAGAGCACTTCATGATGGTTGTGAGAGATATATGTTGCGTGAAAAAGGTCGAAGGAGCAAGGTCGGAAAGGACGTCAAAAACAGACGCGCGGACCTCGAATCTGCAATACCGGGGATGCTGCATCAACAATCGAGAAGAGGCGCGGAGGCTGGACTGCGATCCTCACACTGCGGCCCGCTGGCCCTCCTGCACATACCACTGCACCGTTCTGCGCAATCCCTCGTCGAACCCCGCCTCGGCGTGCCACCCCAGCTCCGTCTCGATACGGGTGGGATCGATCGAGTAACGCAGGTCGTGTCCCGGCCGGTCGGTCACGTAGGTAATCAGCGACGCGTGCCCACCCTTGGGTCCACCCTCCACCTCCTCGTCGAGCACCGCGCAGATTGCCCGCACCAGGTCGATGTTTCGCCACTCGTTCCGCGTCCCGATTGCGTAGGTCTCGCCAGCGGTTCCCCGCTCGAACACCGCGTTGATTGCGCTGCAATGGTCGCCGACGTAGAGCCAGTCGCGAACGTTCAACCCCTGGCCGTAGACCGGAATCGGCCTGCCGGCGAGCGCCGTGCGAATAACCGTGGGAATCAGTTTCTCGGAGTGCTGGCGCGGACCGAAGTTGTTCGAGCAGTGCGTCGTCACCACGTTCATCCCGTGGGTGTGGTGCCACGCACGCACCAGATGGTCGCTTGCAGCCTTCGATGCCGAGTAGGGGTTGGTCGGAGCGTAGGGTGTGTGCTCGTTGAAGGCGGGATCGTTCGGACCGAGCGTGCCGTAGACCTCGTCGGTGGAGACGTGGAGGAATCGACGCGAACGATCATCGCCCCACAGCCGCTTCGTCTCCTCGAGCAATACCCACGTCCCGATGATGTTGTTGCGGATGAACGGCTCAGCATCGCGAATGCTGTTATCCACATGCGTGTCGGCAGCGAGGTGGAAAACCCCCTGTGGCCCCACCTCCTCCAGCATTGCGCGCACCCCGTCACGGTCCGAAACGTCGAGGTGAACGAAGCGATAGCGCGGATTATTCTCCAATTCCTGCAGATTGTGCGGATTTGCAGCGTAGGTCAGCGCATCGACGTTCACGACCTGCCAGTCGGGATGCCGCTCCAGCAGGAAGTGGACAAGATTTGATCCAATGAACCCGCACCCGCCGGTGACAACCACCCGCCGCAATTCGCCTGTAGCCAAGGGACTGGAAGATTAAGGGATCGGAATTGGGTCGAGAAAGTCTGTTCGACCTGACTGTGTCAGAGATTGAGAGACGCAGAAGAGGAACATTTGATCCATGGAGCCTGCCCGCCTCTTCCGGCGCAAACGCTCCACGCTGCTACCTTTCGCTCCCTGCGTTCTCAGTCAGCCCAATAGACTCCACAACGTAGGCGATCTGCGCATCAGCGAGTTCGGGATAGACCGGAAGCGCCAGCACCTCGCGCGCAGCACGCTCCGCCACAGGAAACTCTCCCTCCCTGTAGCCAAGGTCGGCAAAGCACTCCTGCATATGGAAGGGAACGGGATAGTACACCTCGTTCCCGACACCCCGCTCGGCCAGCGTTGCCCGCACCGCGTCGCGATTCTCAACGCGAATCACGTACTGGTTGATGATGTGGTAGTCCTCTACGCCGCTCTCACGGTAGGCCTGGAGCGGGAGAAGGGCGCGGTTGCGCTCGTCGAAATCGAGCCGCCCCACCCCTTCGCTCAACCCTGCCTCGACAAACAGGCGGTTATAGAGATCGGCGTTGTCGCGGCGCCTGGCGCTCCACCCTGCAAGGTGGGGAAGCTTCACGCGAAGCACCGCCGCCTGAATCTCGTCGAGCCGGAAGTTGCCGCCAATCACCGCGTGGTAGTAGCGGCGCTCCCCACCGTGCACGCGCATGATCCGCATCCGCTCGTACAGCTCGGTATCGTTCGTCGTCACAAGGCCACCGTCGCCGAAGGCACCGAGGTTCTTGCTCGGAAAGAAGCTGAAACAGCCCACCGTTCCAATGGCTCCGGTGCGCCGACCGTCGCGCCACTGCGCGCCAATCGACTGCGCTGCGTCCTCCACCACCGCAATGCCGTGCCGGTCCGCAATCTCCACAATGCGGTCCATCTCGGCGCTCTGTCCGTAGAGGTGCACCGGCACCACCGCCCGCGTGCGGGGGGTAATGGCCGTCTCGAACCTGTCGGGGTCGATGGTGTAGGTGGCGGGATCGACGTCGACGAACACCGGACGCGCGCCGAGGCGGGCAACGGTTCCCGCCGTGGCGAAGAAGCTGAAGACCGGAACGATTACCTCGTCCCCCGGTCCAATCCCGAGCGCCATCATCGCGAGGAGGAGCGCATCGGTACCGCTGGAGACGCCGAGAGCGTGGCGAACGCCGAGGTAGCTTTCCATCTCCCGCTCCAGTCCCTCAACCTCCGAGCCAAGGATGAAACGCTGGCTCGCCGAAACGCGCAGCACCGCCGCCTCCAGCGCCTCGCGCAGCGCAGCGTACTGGGGTGCAAGATCGAGCAGAGGAACTGTCATGCCGGAGGAAGGTCTGCGGTGTGTGAAGCGAAGCCCCGGAAGCCGATACACGAGGCCCGGTTGTGGGTCTTCAGCGGGGCACAATCGAGCGGCGCAAATTCGGCCTGGCAGAGCGATCTTCCTGCATCTCTCTGTATCGCTGCCATCCCGTTCGGGACGCACACCCGACGGTATCGTTATCTTCGCCCCTCGCATTCGTCCAGGAAACGCTCGTCCTGCCCCCCCCAGAGGGAAGCGGATTCCGCGCGTCACCCCGCACGAGTTGCGGCAACGCGGAAGTGGTGAAATTGGCATACACGCAAGACTTAGGATCTTGTGCCGCAAGGCGTGCGGGTTCAAGTCCCGCCTTCCGCACAGTTAGTTGTCCGAACCGACACGTCTCGAACGTCCACCCTGGAGAGAGTGCGCAGCATTCTTTCCTCCTCTCCATCCACTCCAACGCATGGAACCGACGATCCACAAGCAGAGCGATATCCGTTTTGACCTCGAAGTCACGCTCACTCCCGAACAGCTCGAGCCTTACCGCAGCAAGGTGTTCCGCTCGGTGCAGAAGAATATCTCGCTGAAGGGCTTCCGCAAGGGTCACGTTCCCCCGAGCGTCATCAAGCAGATGTACGGCAAGGGACTGGAGCAGGAGGTGATGGAGGAGGCGGTGCAGGGCGAATTTGAGCGGCACGCGCGCGAACAGAACGTTCAGCCCGTTGGCGCGCCGCAGGTGACACACCTCCACCCAACCGAGGATGGTGGCGTTCACTTCACGGTGAGCTACGAGATCATGCCGACAATCGAGTTGAAGGACTACCGCGGTCTCCCCGCACGGCGCATCGTCCACACGATCACCGAGGAGGAGTTCGACAGCGAGATGGAGAGCCTGCGGGGACGCTACGGCACGCTTGAGGATGCCGAGACCGCGGCCGACGAGAACCACGGCGTCACCGTCGACCTGCAAAAACTGGTGGACGGAGAGCCGGAGGAGGGGAGTGGCATGAACGACGTGAAGATCAACCTGCGCGATGAACGGGTCAACCCCGAACTGCGCGCAGCGCTCACCGGCGCGAGCGTTGGAGACGTGCGCGAGGTGGAGCTTCCCACCGGCGAGGGGGAGACAATGCAGCCCTATCGCGCCACGGTGAAGGATATCAAGCGGATCACCCTGCCCGACCTCACCAACGAGTTCGCCGCCCAGGTGATGGGTCGCGAGGATGCCGTGGTGGAGGACCTGCAGGAGGCGCTGCGCGGAGGGATGGAGGGAGAGTACGAGCGGCGGTATCAGCAGCTCTTCCGCGACGCCCTGATCAACGAGCTTATCAACCGCCACCCGTTCGAGGTGCCGCGCGCGGTGGTTGCGCAGGTGCTGGAATCGATGGTGGACGACCAGCGCGACGCCAACCGGAAGCTGCCGGAGAACTTCAACCGTGATGAGTTCATCACCGGGGCGCTCCCAACCGCGGAGCGCGTGGCCCGCTGGGCGCTGCTGCGCGACATGATCGTGGAGCGTGAGGAGCTGACGGCGGACCCGGAGGACTACGAGGCACTGGCCGAGGCGGACGCCGCGCGCACCGGCATCGACCACGACATGCTGCTGAAGTACTATCGCAAGAACGAGAGCGTTCGCGACAGGATCATCGCCGAGAAGGCGATTCAGTTCCTCGAAGACTATGCAGTGGTTGAGGAGATCGACGACACCACGCTGGCACAGCAGGCAAACGCACAGCCGACACAACAGGAGATCGAGGGAAGCGGCACCGAGCCTGTCAAGGTAGCGCTGTAGAGAAGCGCTGCTCGCGGTTGATCCTTCATCCTTGGAGAAAGGATCACGATATTCTCACCGGAATTGATCGTCAGTGGAGCGGGGGCGTGTGGCCTTCCCGCATGAAGCCCGGAGCGACGGAATCATAATTACTACTCCTGCGCGTCGTTGGTCTACACCCTGTGCCGGCCCCTATCTCCGGCATGGCACAAACCAATGACAAAGGACCAAGGAACAACCCCATGGTTATCCCAACAATTGTTGAGCATTCCGCCCGCGGCTCGATGTCGTGGGATCCCTTCAGCCGTCTGCTGAAGGATCGCATCGTGATGCTGGACGCGCCGATCGACGATCAGGTTGCCAGCATCGTGATCGCACAGCTGATTCTGCTGGAGTCGGAGGATCCGGGCAAGGATATCATCATGTATATCAACTCGCCGGGCGGCTCGGTGAGCGCCGGCCTGGCGATCTACGACACGATGCAGTACATCCGCCCCGACATCAGCACGATCTGCATCGGCATGGCCGCCTCGATGGCGCAGGTGCTGCTCTGTGCCGGCACCAAGGGGAAGCGCATGGCGCTGCCGAACAGCCGTATCATGATGCACCAGCCCTCGGGCGGTTCGCAGGGACAGGCAACCGAGTTGGAGATCTACCTGAAGGAGATGATTCGGATGCGGCAGCAGCTCTATCAGATCATCGCCGCACACACCGGCCAGGACGTCGAGAAGATCCACAAGGACGCCGACCGCGACTACTGGATGTCGCCACAGGACGCCGTGGATTACGGGCTTATCGACCGCGTGCTCGACAGCCGCAAGGAGATCGCCCGCAGCCTTCCAGAGATTCCTTCGACCACCGGCGACCAGCGGGTGACAATCGAAACGGGAGCACCTGAGCGCCAGCAGGTCTGATCTGCCAGGCGGGTTTTCATCAGAGATCAATCGTGGGAGAGCTGCACCTGTGGCTCTCCCACGCACGTTTCGGTCCATCGGTCAACGCTGCCTATCCCCCTCTACCACCCTCTTCACACACCATGCCTGTCGCCTCATGGATTCCATTCTCCGCAGCGAACTCCTCGCTCTGCTCGAATCACTCGTGACCGTGGCACACAAGCACAACGAGATCTTCGACACCGAGGTACGGGAAATGATGTTCGAGGCCGTCCACGACGGCTTCCTGAAACCACAGCCGTCGTTCGTTCTTGCCAAGCGATCCGGAATGTTCTCCGACGAGGGCAACCAGGAAGTCCGGGAAGCGCTTGGGCGGTACATCGAATGTGCCGGTGCGCGCGCCACAGCGATAGGGATGTTCGACCCGAACGAGCGCCTGGCAGCGTTTCAGGATGAAGAAGTCCAGGCGGACGACCACGAAGGGGGCACTCTCGAACAGGAGGATTTCTTCGGTTGGGCGGAAACCATCTGAGAGACAACGGCACCGGGCGGAGGAGGTCACCACTTTTCCCTGGGGCGCACAGGACCCGGTTGAAAGTATGTGCCCATATCGCCAATGCTTGGCGTATCTTGTGGTCTTTCAACGTTTGAGTCCCTCCATGCCCAACGACATTCATCCTCTCCCCAGCGACCTGGCACGGTGCAGTTTCTGCGCCCGCACCTCCGACGAGGTGACGTCGATGATTGCCGGACCGCACGTTTATATCTGCGATATCTGCATCCAGAACTCCGTGGAGATTCTACGGCAGAACGCGAATCTCTTCCGCGAGAGGCAGTTCGACCGCGACTTCACCCCGGCCTCGATCCGCTTCGCGCTCGACGAGTACGTGATCGGGCAGGACTATGCGAAGCGGGTGCTGGCGGTGGCGGTGTACAATCACTACAAGCGGATCGAATCGCAGGGAACGCTCTCGGCGTTCGACGACGTCGAGATCGAGAAGTCGAACATCCTGATGCTCGGCCCCACCGGTGTGGGGAAGACACTCCTGGCGCAGACGCTGGCACGCCTGCTCGACGTTCCCTTCGCCATCGCCGACGCCACAACGCTCACCGAGGCAGGCTACGTTGGTGACGATGTGGAAACGATCCTTGTCACCCTCCTGCAGAACGCCGACTACAATGTGGAGCGCGCGGAGCGGGGCATCATCTTCATCGACGAGATCGACAAGATCAGCCGCAAGAGCGACAGCGCGTCGATCACCCGCGACGTGTCGGGTGAGGGTGTGCAGCAGGGTCTGCTGAAGATTCTGGAGGGAACAACGGCAACGGTTCCGCCACGCGGCGGACGGAAGCACCCGGAACAGCCGCTGATCTCGATCAACACGCGCAACATCCTCTTCATCTGCGGCGGTGCGTTCGACGGACTGGAGAAGGTGATCGCCCGCCGCATCCGCTCCACCGCCCTCGGCTTTGGTGCCGAGGTACAGGACAGGGTGGAGGAGACCCCGGCACTCTTCCTCAACGTGGAGCCGACCGACCTGACCAAGTTCGGTCTCATCCCCGAGCTTATCGGTCGCCTGCCGGTGATTGCCCCGCTGGAGCCGCTGGGAGACCGGGCAATGCGTCAGATTCTGACGGAGCCGAAGAACGCGCTGGTGAAGCAGTATCGAAAACTGGCAGCCCTGGAGGGGGTGGAACTGGAGTTTACCGAAGGAGCCATCGAGTCGATCATCCAGAAGGCGCGCGAGCGGAAGACGGGAGCACGGGCGCTGCGTGGCGTGCTGGAGGAGGCGATGCTCGACGTGCTCTACGACCTGCCCGAGCGCCGCAGCACAACACGCACGGTGGTGATCACTCCCGAGGTGATCGACCGCTCCGGGCCACCTGCCTACATCCCCCGCGAGGAGGAGCGCCGGATGGCCGGGTAGAATACCGAGATGCCAGGAGCAACATCAAGCGCCCCGCCAGTTCCTGCTGAGCGGGGCGCTCGTGTATCGCGGGTTGCCGCTCAGTTCCTGTCACCCCTGGGCCGACACTGGTTTGCGAGCGAAAGGAGGTGTGCAGGAAGCGAATGATTGCTGGCACAATGCTCCCTCAACTGGCGACAAAGGGAGCCAAGAGGTGTGACGACAATTCTCCATCGACATTCCACCCCATCCGTTCCCGGAGCTGGATAATCTGTGCAAGGTGGTGCCGACCATGCGTGGCATAAAGGGCCAACAGGGACTCCAGCATGACCTCTCCACTCTCAGGGTGGTGTGCCGTCCTCCTCCACGTCCCGTCATCCCTGATTGAACCGAGCAGTGCGGCCCAGCGAGCGTGAAGTCCGTCGAGGATGGCGAGCGAGGGTTCGAGCGGCAATGTTCGGGAATCATCGAGAAGCGCCCAGCGATCCTGATCGTACGGTTTGAGTACCGGAGAGTCCTCGGTCATGATCAACCGCATCCTGACGAATCCGTTCATGTGCGAATCGGCGAGGTGATGGACGACCTGCCGGACAGTCCACCCACCGTCACGATAAGGAGTGTCGAGCTGCTGATCGTTCAGCCCAGTCACTGTGCTGCGCACCTCACCGGGAAGCGCACGGATAGCCTCGATCCAGGCACTGATCATCTGTCTCTGGTTCAATAAGGTTCTGGTTTCTCCTCCTCTATGTCCTCCCCCCATCTTCAGGAAGCTCATTCCTCTCTCATTTCTCACCGCTCACTTCTAACTTAGCGGTATGGAGACAACAACCCCTACTGCATCAACTGTGACTGGAACACGCTGGAGCGACCGGACTGTTCGTGCACCGCGCGGGCCAGAACGCACGTGCGCAACGTGGGAGATCGAGGCCGCCTATCGTATGATCCAGAACAATCTGGATCCCGAGGTCGCCGAACGTCCGCACGAACTGATCGTCTACGGCGGCCTGGGTCGTGCCGCGCGCACATGGGAGTGCTTCGATGCGATTCTTGCCTCGCTCCGCTCGCTCAAGCCGGACGAGACGCTGTTGGTCCAGTCGGGGAAGCCGGTGGGAGTCTTCCGCACCCATCCCGATGCCCCGCGCGTACTGATCGCCAACAGCAACCTCGTACCGAAGTGGGCAACGTGGGAGGAGTTCCGCCGCCTCGATGCGCTCGGGCTGATGATGTACGGCCAGATGACTGCCGGGAGCTGGATCTATATCGGCACACAGGGAATTTTGCAGGGCACCTACGAGACCTTCGCCGAGTGTGCGCGCCAGCACTTCGGCGGCACGCTCGCGGGTCGGTTGATACTCACTGCCGGCGTTGGTGGCATGGGGGGCGCACAGCCCCTTGCGGTCACGATGAACGGGGGAGCGTGCCTGGCCATCGACGTGGACGAGAGCCGGATTGACAAGCGTATCCACGACCGCTACTGTGACCGCAAAACCCACAGCCTCGACGAGGCGCTCGACTGGCTGCGCGAGGCACAGCGCGAGCAGCGTGGATTGTCGGTGGGACTCGTCGGTAACGCCGCGGAGATCCTGCCGCTGATGGTGGAGCGTGGAATCATTCCCGACGCCGTCACCGACCAGACGAGCGCCCACGACCCACTCAACGGCTACTATCCGGCGGGACTGAGCGTTGCCGCAGCGGATCAGCTCCGCGCTGAGGATCCCGACGAGTACGTTCGCCGCTCAACGGACTCGATGCGAGTTCACGTGGAGGCGATGGTGGCGATGATGGGCCGCGGTGCTGTGGCGTTCGACTACGGCAACAACATCCGCGCGGAGGCACAGAAGGCTGGATTCGACCGCGCATTCGACTTTCCCGGTTTTGTACCGGCGTATATCCGTCCCCTCTTCTGCGACGGCAAGGGTCCGTTCCGCTGGGTTGCCCTCAGCGGCGATCCCGAGGACATCCGTGCCACCGACCGTGCGCTGATGGAACTCTTCCCGGAGAATGCTCACCTCCACCGCTGGCTTGCGATGGCACAGGAGCGTGTAGCGTTCCAGGGCCTTCCCAGCCGTATCTGCTGGCTCGGATACGGTGAGCGCGCGCGTGCGGGAGCGCTCTTCAACGAGATGGTGCGCGACGGTCGTGTGCGTGCACCAATCGTGATTGGCCGTGACCATCTCGACTGTGGATCGGTGGCCAGTCCGAACCGTGAGACCGAGGCGATGCTCGACGGCTCGGATGCCGTGAGCGACTGGCCGCTCCTCAACTTTGCACTCAACGCCGTAGGGGGCGCAACGTGGGTTTCGTTCCATCACGGTGGTGGTGTGGGCATGGGCTACAGCCAGCACGCCGGCATGGTGGTGGTTGCCGACGGCACTGATGCCGCGGCAGCGCGACTGGAACGAGTGCTCACCTACGACCCCGGCATGGGGATCATCCGCCACGCGGACGCAGGGTATGAACGCGCACTACAGAATGCCCGGCAGCATGGCGTGCAGATACCGATGCAGCGAAATGCATGACAACACCCTGCTGACACTACGGAAGGAGTTTGAGGCACGTCCTGGCTCCTTCCTTCTCCAGCTCCGTAGCGATCTTCGATGGGATACAACGGCGTTCTCGCAGGTGACGGAAGCCATGCACACGTTTGTCAGCCAGCGCGCCACCGAGGAGCCGATTCCTCGATGGATTGCCGAGGGATTCTGGTATCTGGGATGGTTTGTGAGAGACTGGTCCGAACATCCGAACTTTCCGCGCCAGCACGACCACACCTACTATGCCCACGCCTATGAACGACTCCACGATCTTGCCTCCTGGCTGTTCATAGGCCAAAGCCCCTACGAAGAGGGGCAGGGATTCGAGCCGCTCCAGGTATATCGTTGACCAAACCTTCACGCTCCAACATCCTGCGTCCCCTACAAGCAACTCCGTTCATGCCGTCAACCGCACGGCCCCGCGTTCTTCTCTCCGCAACCGCACGCTACCCCTTCGTGGAGGCGGACATTGCACTGCTCCGCAGCCATTTCGATCTCGACGTCTATATCGGAAGCGGTGTTCGAGGCGTGTGGCAAAACCTCCTCCGAGCCATGCGGGCAGATGTCTCCTTCTGCTGGCTCGGCTCAGTCTACACATTCTTTATGACGCTCGGTGCCCGCCTCGGCGGAAAGCGCTCGATGGTCATGCTCGGCGGTGTGGATGTTGCGCGCGAGCCGGAGATCAACTACGGACTCTGGCTCACGCCGTGGAAGGGACGGCTCCTCGGCGCCGCGCTACGACGTGCAGACCGTGTGTTCGTGGTGGACATGAGTATGCGGGAACAACTCGAACAATCGAGCGGAGAGCGCTGGGAGAAGATCGAGTGGCTTCCCACCGGCTATGACCTTGACTACTGGACACCAAACTTCCCGAAGACACGCCGGGTGCTGACCGTAGCGGCCTGCAACGCCGGAAAGCGCCCGGAGGTAAAGGGAATCGACCTGCTCATCGAAGTGGCTCATCGTCTTCCAGACGTTCCGTTCAGGTTGATCGGACCTTCGCCCGATCTCCTTCCCGAACTCCGGGCACTCGCACCGCCGAACATGGAGATCCTCTCCCCGATACCGCACACACAACTCCTCGAAGAATACCGCGCAGCACAGGTCTACTGCCAGCCATCGCGGCGGGAGGGGCTGCCCAACGCCCTCTGCGAGGCAATGCTCTGCGGATGTGTGCCGGTGGGAACGCACGTCAACGGTATACCCACCGCCATTGGCCAGAGCGGCTACGTGGTACAGCCGGACGATGCAGATACTCTCCAGGACGCGATAGCTGAAGCGCTTGCCGCCCCGGAATCGGCAGGGCTGGCAGCGCGGGAGCAGATCGCTTCCACCTTCCCGATGGAGCGGCGCGAGAACACCCTTGTCCACACCATCCTCCAGCTCTCCCGTGCGCAAGCTCACCGCTGATGCAGCGCTCGTCTTCGGCAGCGATGCCGCAGCGCGTGCGCTCGGCTTTCTGGCCGCGGCCTACGCTGCGCGCGTCCTCGGTCGCGAGGGCTACGGCGTCACCATCATCGGCATCGCCTTCCTCTCCTATGTACTCTGGTTTGCCGATCTCGGGCTTGGCACGCTCGGTACACGCGAGATGAGCAAGGGGGAGGGAGCACGTCAGCACGGACCGGGAGAGATTCTCTCTGCACGGCTTACCCTCTCGCTCCTCGTTGTAATTCCAGCAGCAGTGGCAGCACTGCTGCTCTATCACAACGAACCGGAGCGAAGCGTCGTCCTCCTCTATATCCTCACCGCACTTCCCTACGGCGTTCTGCTCGAGTGGTACTTCCAGGGAATCGGCCACTACACACCTCTCCTTCTTTCTCGTACCCTTACCGCAGCAATCAACGTTGCAGGGCTATGGCTCCTCGTGTCGGGTCCAGAGGAGATTGCACGGGTGCCAGTCATCTACGCGGTCAGCTACCTTCTCCCTGCGCTTCTTCTGCTTTGTTTCCGACGCCCTCAGGATCAGCAACTACCACACCCCGTCGCACCGCAACGCGCGCTTGCAACTCTGCGCCATGCAGGACGCATCGGCTTCGGCTCCATTCTGGCACAGACGGTACAATTGCTGCCGCCGCTGGTGCTGGGATTCATCTCGACTGCTGCCACCGGCACACTCGGCGCAGCAACGCGCATCGCCTTTCTGCTGCTTATCGTGGATCGCGCAGTGGGAGCGCTCTATCTTCCCCGCATGGCCCATCTGCTCCACAGCAATCGCACCGCAGCAGCACACGCGGCAACGGCCGCGCTCCGCATCTGCCTTGCTGCCGGTGGCGCGATTGTTGTAGGAACAGCCGTGGCAGCGGATCAGGCGGTCTCGATTATCTATCCCGGCGAGTTTGCCGATGCGGGACTACCCCTGGCTCTCCTTGGCTTGTTCGTTGCGCTCACACTGGTGAATAGCGTTGCCACCTATGCGCTGATCGCCGACCGGCGCGAACGCGACTGGCTACAGGCAACCGTCGTTGGTGCAGTCGGCACCGGAGTATTTGCTCTCGTGCTGATCGTTGTATTTCCTCTCGGCGCGGCGGGAGCGGCAGCAGCCATGGTTGGTGGGGAACTCCTCCTCACGGTTCTGACGTGGCGGACGGCGCACGAGGTCATTCCAATCCCGCTCCCTGGTCCCATCCTCCACGCTCTCTTTCTTAGCATTCTCGTTGGCGCTGCTGCCTGGCTGCTCGATGTGCGTGGAGTGATCGCTGGAATCGTGGCAGCGCTTGCGCTTCTCGTGCTAGGAATTGCCACTCGTCTCGTTGGGGTGGCGATGCTTCGCACGATCCGCTCGGAGGAGCCACAGGGATGACGCACACTCGCCTTGCCGTTGGCATTATCGAACGTGAGACAGCATGGTCGCGCGTGCTGGAACAAATCGGCGTAGCCACGGAACACGTTGCAGACCTCTCAACGCTGAGTCCCGCAACCCACTCGGTCCTGATCGTCAACCGGACACTCGACGACATGGCGCTGAAGGCAATCGAGGCGTATGTCACGGCGGGTGGAAACGTTCTCGACACAGGCCCCCTCGTATCAAGGCTCGACCGAACGGCGCTGCGTTCCCGCTGGTTCGGTACGATCTCTCCCGCCCCTGCAGAGCGTGCGTTCGCCGGGGTTGGCCTTGCAGATATAGAACTTCGGCTTCGCGTCCACCGCGACGCAACGTACCTGCACGGACTGCTTGCTCTGCTTCCGCTTGGGAAGGGAGCCATCTTCCACCTCCCCCTACCGCTCAGCCGTCTGCTGCTTGACACATCGGCACGACGGCGAGGCTTCCCCGCCCAGACACCTCGTCCACCAAACGAGCGCGTTGCGCGGATTGCGAAGGGAGAGATCCGGCGGATCGTGGACGCCGTTCTGCGCATGGCACACTTTCGGTCCGGGCTTCCCTACATCCACCGACGCTGGCTGCCGGGAGCAGCACAGGGGGTGCTCTGCTATCGCATCGACAGCGACAGCGGATCACGCGAACAGATCCTGGCGCTCCACGAGGCGGCACAGGCGCACCACACCCGGCTCACCTGGTTTCTCCACACCGAGGCGCACGAAGGCTGGCTCGACCTCTTTACAACGTTCGCCCGGGACGAGCTGGCCCTGCATGGCTACCGTCATGCCACGTACGACACGCTTGAAGAGAATCTTGTGAATCAGAGCGAGGCCCTCCGCCTGCTCAACGATGCTGGAATACAACCGGATGGGCTTGCCGCACCGTACGGCATCTGGAACCCCGCAGTTGCTCACACCGTTGCGAGACTGGGATTGAACTACTCCAGCGAGTTCGCGCTGGATTACGACGATCTCCCCTTTCATCCCATCATCGACGGCCGCGAGACGCGAGCACTGCAACTTCCCATTCATCCGATCTGCATTGGAAGCCTGCGCATTGCCCACGCATCATCGGAGACAATGAAACTCTACTTTCGTAGAGTCATCGACAAAACCGTGGCCCGGCGGGAACCGACACTTCTCTATCATCATCCCACACACGAGCACATTGGAGTGATGGAGGACACGCTCGCCTACGCTCGCACGTGCGAGGTTACATCGTGGACAATGGGAGAGCTTGCGGAATGGTGGAGGAGGCGCGAGGCCACAGCGTACAGCGCATGGTACGGGAACAACCAGATAACAGTGGTTCCGCGCGCGTGTGCAGGGGAGGATGTGATGATCGAGATTGAGCGGCCGGGCGAGTATGCACTGCTGCCTCTCAACCAGGAACAGCACGTTGTGTGCACCTCCCTCCAGTGGAACCCCATGATCGTTCCATCAGAGGGGGGAGTGATAGAGGACCAGGCACTGCGGCGCCCCTCACTTCACCGCGCAGTACGCACCGTGGAACACGCCATCCACCGAACACAGGGATGAAAGTCTGCTATATCGTTCCGCAGAGCGCCACAATGGTCGCTGGCGGCCCGCTGGTACAGGCGCAGCGCACCGCCGATGAACTGCGAAAACTGGGTGTTGAGGTTGCTCAGTTCAACCCCTGGGAACGGTATCCCGATGAGGCATTCGATCTCTATCACATCTTCGTTGCCGACTACCTGACCTACGACATTGCGGTCCGCCTGCGCGAGTATGGCCGCCGTTATGTTGTGAGTTCCATCTTCTACACGCTCCGCTCGCCACGCTTCGTGCGCTTTGCCGAGCGTGTTGAGCGTGTGGCACAACGAACATTCGCAGGAGTGTGGACCAACTACGGCATGGCGGGTGGTGTCTGCAGAGGCGCGGCCGCAGTGCTCCCCAACACGCAGGATGAGGCGCGGCTCGTGCGGGAAGGGTTCGGAGTGCCGGCAGAGCGCGTGCGAGTAGTGCCCAATGGTGTTGAGAGCCGATTTGCCGATGCCACCCCCGAACTCTTCCGATCAACGACAGGATTGGCAGAACCATTCGTGCTGAATGTGGGACACGTCGGTTCCTGGCGAAAGAACGTGCTGGCCCTGATTCGTGCGCTTGCCGATGTGCAAGTGCCGGGAGTCATTATCGGCCAGGTGCAGAACAACCGCTATGCGGCGCAGTGCCTGCGCGAAGCGGAGCGGAATCCGAGACTACAGATCATTCCTGGCCTATCGAACGACGATCCTCTTCTCGCATCGGCCTACGCTGCGTGTCACGCCTTTGTACTTCCCTCCCACTTCGAGACGCCCGGCATCGCTGCACTGGAGGCAGGTCTGGCAGGTGCCAGAATCGCTATCACGCCGCACGGCGGCACACGCGATTACTTCGACGAAGGAGCTGTGTATATCAATCCACGGTCGGTGCAATCGATCCGGCACGGGATTGAGGAAGTATTGCGACAGCCGAAGGACGACGTGTTGCGCAAGCGTATCGAGAGCCGTTATCTGTGGCGGCATGTTGCAGAGCGGACGCTCGAAGCGTATCGTGCTGCGCTCAACATGTCGTAGATCCCTTACAGCGTTTTCAGTAGACACACCCGTACTTCCACACCTCGGATGCGACACGGCGAATTTCATGGCGGGCGGACCAACTGAGCGTGCGCCTCGGTTCGTTCAAAGGTGTGTTGATGTCGGTACGGACGACCGATTTATGGCGCGCCGTACAAGGAGACGAAAGAGGCTGGTCAACAGCTACGGGTGGAAGGTTCAGGGAGGAATGCCCTCCTGCGGAGGTAGGTCAGGGTCTTCTAATCATCGCCACGCCATCGGCGTTGCTGCTTTCGTTGTGAGGCATGACGCTTGTGTTCGAGTCGACGCTCCTGTGCACCAAGAGTCGGCTTTGTGGCGATCCGCTTTCGCTGCACTTTGAGCGCATCGTTGAGCAACGCCTCGATGCGTTCCACCACTTTCCGTTTGTTCCCCAACTGTGTGCGTTCGGTGGCACTGACAACGCGCAGCACCCCCTCGGCATCGATTCGGGAACCGAGGCGCTCAAGGAGGCGCGCGCGCGTTCCGTCGGAGATAGTTGGCAAACCGGTAATTGCCAGCCGAGCCTCAACACGCGTCTCCACCTTGTTCACGTTCTGCCCACCCGGTCCACCACTTCGGCTCGTGGAAAAGACAAGGGCGGAGAGTGGAATACGCTCTCCGGTACGAAGAAGGATGGATGGCGGAGTATTCTCGTTCATCGTCTGATCCCTACACACGCAAGGAGAAGAAATCTCCAGCGGACGGTGGTCCGGTTAAGATGTTTTTGAAGCGGGAGGCTCATGGCGAAATGTACACCGGGGCGACCACTTGCGTGATCGCCCCGGTTGGATGATGCGAACGGCTACCCCCGTGCCGTGCCATTCGCATCCCTTGCTTCGGAATCCTGGAGAGGACAGGATCAAATTTTCCTATGGCCTTCCCATCCCTGTGACAGCATCGTTGCTGCCGGAATGCTTTCGCGTCTTGCGAACCCGCGATGGGCTTGTGCGCGAGGAGCCTTTGGCTTTGGAAGGCTCAACCTGCGCTGGACCGGCACTCATTGCCGTGCTTATCGAGTCCCGCAGGGCGCGCACAAGCGAATCGTGATTGGGCGCCGTCACTGAAATTGGAGCCGCAACCACAGCTGGCTGCGGGTTCTTCATCTCGGTGTTGAGCACCACCTGTCGCTGGGCGACAAGCTCATTGACTCCATAACCGATTCCGATGCCTGCAAGAAGTGCAAGCCCTGTGCGCCAGAACCCTCCACTGCGGCGTGGAATACTTGGTGCCGGAATCGTCGCCGTTGTCTGGGGGATACCAATCGCGGCCGTTATGTTGCCAAGGATCGACGCAGACTCTGCGGGGGTTAGTCGCCCTGCACAGCCGTTCCGTGCAAGTTCGGTCTGCAATCGCTGATGCTGTTGAAACTCTCGAAACTCATCGGAGCCGAAGGCCCCGCCTTCGAATAAACGCTCTATGTCTTCGGTACCCTCACCGTCGAGCAGGGCGTGTAGATCATCACGCATTGGAAATCTCTCACCTCAATCATTCAGGTAGTGCACCAACCGGCGTCGCAGTGTTTCTCGCGCCTTAAAGATGCGGAACTTGACGGTGGACAGAGGCACATCAACAATCGAAGCAATCTCTTCGTAGCTGTGTCCCTGCACGTCGCGAAGCACAACCGCCTCGCGATAGATGGCCGGGAGCTTCTCAATCTCCTCGGTCAATGCGTCCTGCAACAGCACATCGGGGGTGCGCTCCTCTTCTGACAGTGGAAGATCTTCGATGTCGTCGAACTCCCGCCGCGAGCGAAGCATGTCTATGCAGACATTCCGTGTCAGCCTGAAGACCCACGCTGTTGCGTTGGTACCGGGCTGGTATTGCGCTGCATTCTGATAGATCTTGATCAGCGCGTCCTGCAGCGCGTCCTTGCCCACATCCCTGTCGCCAACCAGTCGGCAGCAGTAGATGAACAGGCGATCGCTAAAGCGATCGTAGAGCTGTGCAAACGCGCGCTGATCTCCCCCCGCCACGCGGCGGAGCAGCGCATCGTCGCTGGAAGCGATATAGTGACCGTTCTCTGTCACCACATCGTTCTCCAGAACAGCTTCACGAGGTTCTGTGGATTGAAGGTACACGGGGAGTACTCTCGTTCCTCTCGACTCCCACACCCGTCGTTCCGGGCGTCATGGAATACAACGGGAGGAGTCTGAGAAAAGTTAGAGGGACGTTTCCAAAAGATTTTCTGGAGCGGATGCAGACTCATTCCTCATCGCCTCCTGCGCGATCCCACGCCTCGGTGACGGTAATCGCCGTCATATTCACGATGTCCTGCACGTCGCTCGTTGTCTGTAACACGTGAACGGGCTTATTCATTCCCAGAAGAATCGGTCCGATTGCCTCACACCCCCCGACGCGCATCAGCAGTTTATACGCGATATTCCCAGCGTCGATATTCGGGAATATCAGCACATTTGCGCCGCTATCGCCCAATTCGTTGAACGGATAGGCAGCATTGAGCAACTCCGGCACCACCGCAAGATCGGCGTGCATCTCCCCATCTGCAGGAAGCTCGGGTCGTGTGGTTTTCACCAGTTGCGCGGCGCGGCGCATTTTCACAGCATTCGGGTGTTTGTTGTCTCCGAAATTGGAGAAGCTCAGCATTGCCACACGTGGCTCGGTACCGAAGCGACGGGCGGTGTCGGCCGCCATGATCGCAATTTCAGCGATCTCCTCCGCTCCAGGATCGATATTCACCGTCGTGTCGGCAAGGAAGAGAGGACCACCAGACTTTGGCATGATGACGTATAGTCCCGCCGCACGGGTGTATCGGGCATCGCGTCCTACCGTTTGAAGTGCTGGACGAATGACGTCGGGATAGCTCATCGAGACACCAGCCAGCAGACCATCGGCATCCCCCTCCCGCACCATCATCAATCCAAAGTACATGGTTCGCTGGACGAGCCTCCCCGCTGTTGGGAGCGACACCCCCTTGCGACCACGAAGCTGGAACAGCCGGTCACGATAGCGCAGACGCACCTCGTCCGATTCCATCGGATTTATCACCTCGATCCCCTCCATATCAACGTGCAGCGCTTCGGCAAGGGGCGTTACCACCGAGGGACGACCGAGAAGGACTGGACGACAGATCTCCTCCTCCACCAAGCGTTGGGCAGCGCGAAGGATACGTGGCTCCTCCCCCTCCGGGAACACCACCCGCTTCAGCGGCCGCCGCCGCTGCGCACGATTGATCACCGGCACCATAAACCCGCGTGAGACACCGAGGCGACCTTCGAGCTGATCGAGATAGGCGTTCCAATCCTCGATTGGTCGACGCGCCACACCGCTCTCGATTGCTGCCCGCGCAACGGCGGGAGCCACCCAGAGCAGCACCCGCTGATCGAACGGCTTTGGAATGATATACTCCGGGCCGAAGCTGAGGGGCTTGTCGCCATAGCTGCGCATGACGGTGTCGGGCACATCCTCGCGCGCAAGCTGGGCGATAGCCTTGGCAGCGGCCAGCTTCATTTCGTCGTTGATGGCACGGGCACGCACATCGAGTGCACCGCGGAAAATGAAGGGGAAGCCGAGAACGTTGTTCACCTGGTTCGGGTAGTCGCTGCGCCCCGTTGCCATGATGATGTCGTCCCGCACCGCCGTAGCCTCCTCGTAGCTGATCTCTGGATCGGGGTTCGCCATGGCGAAGACGATAGGGCGAGCTGCCATCGAAAGCACCATCTCTGCAGTCACCACCCCTGCCTGCGACAAACCGATGAAGACGTCGCTTCCCACCATCAACTCTGCAAGTGTGGCGGGTCCGTCACCGTTGGCGAACTCCTCCTTGTACCTGTTGAGATCGGAGCGATGCTGATGGATCAGTCCCTTCGAGTCGGTCATGAAAATATTTTCGCGCCGCGCACCGAGCAGCGTATAGAAGCGGGAACAACTGATTGCCGCAGCGCCCGCGCCGCTCACCACAATTTTGACATCCTCAATCCGCTTCCCCTGCAATTCCAGCGCGTTGATCAGTGCGGCACCGCTGATGATCGCGGTGCCGTGCTGGTCGTCGTGAAACACCGGGATGTTGAGCCGCCGCTTCAACTCCTCCTCGATCTCGAACGCATCGGGCGCCTTGATATCCTCCAGGTTGATGCCACCGAAGGTCGGCTCGAGCGCCGCAACCACCTCGATGAATCGCTTCGGATCCTCCTCGGCCACCTCGATGTCGAACACATCGATATCGGCGAACTTCTTGAAGAGCACCCCCTTCCCCTCCATCACCGGCTTCCCCGCAGCAGGGCCGATATTTCCCAGACCAAGCACCGCGGTGCCGTTGGAGATGACCGCCACAAGATTTCCCTTTGCCGTGTACTCGTACACCTTCTCCTCGTCGCGCGCAATCTCACGGCAAGGCTCTGCAACGCCGGGGCTGTAGGCGAGGGAAAGATCGCGTTGCGTACCAACTGCCTTGGTGGGAACAACTTCAATCTTTCCGGGCCGCCCGGAACGATGGTATTCGAGAGAGTCGTTGGGTTTGATCATAGGGTGAGAGAGGTTTGCCGCACGTCCTTTGTCATCGGGCATTTGTTCTTTCGACGGAGAGCGTGCAAGGGTCTATTGTGCCGACTCGACACACCGCAGGAGGAAGAGGCGGAGACGTCGAGGGAAATCGCCGACCAGTACCGTTGAGGGACCAGTAATCGAGGATGGACAGTGTCGGCACTCAACCGCGCACGGAGGGGGCACAAACATAGCGCCACAGCGCCAAGGTCGCGGCGTAAAAGAATTACAACCGCAGCTTGCGTACCCGTGCAGCACGGTCCTATATTTGGGACCCCAAAACGCGGAAGTGGTGAAATTGGCAGACACGCCATCTTGAGGGGGTGGTGCCGCAAGGCGTGCGGGTTCAAGTCCCGCCTTCCGCACACAAAAGAAGCTCTGATGCCTCGGCGTCGGAGCTTCTTCGTTGTACAGACGTACAGCAGCCTCCCATGATCTCCTCAACCCTCTGGCTCGTCGGCGGCGCAGGCGCTTCGGTCCTTGCACTCGCTTCCTATCGACTCGGCCTCCTCTCACGCTCGGGCGCAATCGTTGCAATCCCGATTGGCACGGCAATCGTTGGCGGTGGCGGACTCGCATGGGCAGCTCCCCTCTTCCTCTTCTTCGCAAGTGGCAGCGCTCTGTCACGGCTGGCCCCACGCAACAGGTTCGAGGCAAAAGGAGCACGGCGCGACGGCATGCAGGTATTCGCCAACGGTGGCGTAGCAGCACTTGCTGCACTGCTCCATGCCGCTACGGGAGAAGCGCTCTGGAGTATCGCCGCGCTTGGCTCCCTTGCAGCAGCAGCAGCAGATACATGGGCGACCGAAACCGGAGGCACCATACGTGGAAGAACCATCTCGCTCGCGACGCTCCAACCCATTACTCCAGGCCGATCTGGAGGAGTATCGCTTGCTGGAACGGCTGGCGGCATTGTCGGAGCGGGAATAGTGTCGGCCGGCGGCGGTGTCGTGGGCATGGTGCCGTGGAGCGTCCTCCCACTAACGGTGCTGGCCGGTACGCTCGCCATGCTTGTCGATAGCCTTTCCGGCGCAACTCTCCAGTATGCCGGCGTTTGCCCGGTCTGTGGTGCAACTGTGGAACAGGTACAGCACTGTGGTGTACGCACTGAACGGCAGCGTGGCGCAGCGTGGATCACAAACGACCTGGTGAACATCATCTGTACAGTTACGGGCGCTCTTCTTGTGTGTCTGCTCACCGTCCTTGCCGGACTTCAACTGTAGATTCCCTCTCAATTTCTCCGTGCCCCCCATGCGATTGCTCCTTCTCCCTGTATTCGCACTCCTTCTCTCCAGCTGCGCTACAATCCTGTCGGGAACAACCGATCCCGTCCGCTTTACCTCGAAGCCAAGCGGTGCGGAGGTGTATGCAAACGGCAACTACGTCGGCACCACTCCCTGCTCTGTCGACTTGAAGAAGAAGGATTATTCGGTGGAGTTGCGACTGAAGGGCTACCAGACAGGACGCGCGTCCATCTCATCCTCGACGGGCGGCGGATGGATCATTGCGGATGTCCTGTTCGGAGGGCTTGTCGGCATCGTGGTGGATGCGGCAACTGGCGCCTGGAACAGCTTCGATAGCGATCATGTCCACGCAAACTTCGTGGCAGAGTAGAAGCACGCTTATGGTTGCGTCGTCCCGACAGGACGAGTCACACGCACCTGCACACCACGGGAAAAGATGCGCCCCTCCGGCAGCTCATTGGTGAAGCGGCTCTCGTTCGCACCTTGTCCCTCCACCACAACTGACACATTCAAACCATGCTGCGCTGCAAGATCGCGCAGCATGGCCCCCACACGCTCTGCGCGCCGTCGTGAGAGGCCGCTGTTGTAGGCAGGCTCACCGAGACGGTCGGTGAAACCAACCACCTCCACCTGACTTTCCCCATCGAACGTGGCAACGACCTCCTCGAGGAATTTTCGGTTTTCCTCGAGAGGCTCGATGTCGTTGAAGTCGAACGCCACGAGCGTGTAGATCGTGCTGTCAGCATCATCTCTTCCACGCCCGCCAACAACGCGGGCACGGCGCCGCACCGACACCGGCATCTCGTCGTGCGCAACGATCCGGGCACCGGTGCTGTCCTCCACTTCCAGTACAGCGGAGATCGGCGTCAGGGTCGTGTCCCCCTGTCCCGCACCGATTGTCCACACCATTTCCGTCATACTCTCATCGCCGTCGCTCGACGCACGCTGCACAACAACGTCCGCCTGACGCAACACGACTTCCCAGCGGCGAACTCCCGCCTCTGCCTGCATCGTTGGGTGAGCCACGATTCCCGGAGGGTCGAACGTTCGATCCACGCTCTCCATGACAAAGGGAGCAAGGATGCGTGGTGAGCTTGAAGCGATCACAACACGGCGATTCTCGGCCCGGCCATCGGGCGCGGCATCGGAAGAGCGACGCATGCCACCATCGCCGGAACCAACGGTTATCCTCTCCGGTGCGATGCCGCACCGCGCCACAAGCAGATCCCTCACCGCAACGGCCCGTTTGTATGCGAGCGATGCCGGTTCACCCGATGTCGTCGATCCGAACAATGTCAACTGCGCCGATGGCTCTGCCCGCATCCGTTCGCCGAGCACCTGGAATATCCGCACGTGAATCGTCATCGGGTCCAGATTGTCGGTGCGGCTCAGCGTGGCAGAGTCGGTCAGGATATAGCGCGAAGCGGGCGTCGTCGCACCCTGCTCGAAGAAGATTGCAGGAAGAAGGGGCACATACCGGCGGCTGAGCACTTCGTCAACGGTGACAGTCGCGCGGTCATGCTCCACTCCCGCAGCGTCAACTCCGCGCAGATCGATCGCTGCGGCGAGAAGAGGCACACGCTGCGGCTGCGTCGTGTCGGACGGAGGTTCCGGCTCAGAGGATGGTAAAAGATCGACGAGGAGCGCGAGCGAGGCCCCAAGCTCGAAGCCACGCAGCGGAAGCCCCTGGAACGCGGAGACAAGACCGAGCCGTGCCTGAAGCTCAGGAACGAGAGCAACCCAGCCTCCCTTCGCGAGTGGAAGGGTATAGCCCACCGACGCCACCGCGTCGAGTGTGCAGAAGGCGGGACGAAGTTCGGTTCTCCCCGTCATGGGGTGGGAGCGCTGGCCATCGGAGAAGCTCGTGCGGCCGGGTCCCAGTATCGTATCCACCTGCTCCTGCTCGACACTGGAGAACGTTGTCAGCGAAGGCCCGAAGGCCACAACCAATCGCTCGTGCGGCGAAGTGCTGGCGAGGAGATCAAGGCGAAGTCCACGCAGTGCGGTTCGCAGTTGATAGCGGCGATCAAGCTCGACAAGTTCTCCGGTCTCCGCACTACGAATGAACTGCGGATCGACGGGAGTTGTGTTCATCGTGGTGACACTGTGGCTGAGCGCCACCGTTGTCTGCGCGCCCCAACGGCCGAAGAGTTGTGGCAGTGCGAGGCGTATCCCTCCCCACATGCTGCTGCCCAATCCGCTCTCAAAGACTCCACACTCCGGCGACCCGGCGTAGACCGATATGCTGCCGAACCGGTACGCCCCACTGGCACCAAAAATCGGGCCAACAAGCAGAGTCCTTTCATGACTCTGGGCGAGCAGTGTGCCCCCCAGAATCACGCTGATCACCACGGCAAGGCATGAAGTACGAACCAGCATCAACATTCCTCTTCGGCCAGCATTCAATCGGGGTGACTGCCACATTGCACCGGGCACGCAATGAGGAGAAGGGAGCGAGCACTGAAGAATCACCTGTGACGGCTATCCTTCAACGCTGCGCAACGGCACTGCTACTGTTGAAGAACAATGATCGCACCATCGCGCTCGGCACGGTCGCGCAGTTCGAGCCGATACATTCCAGAGGGCGGCAACCCTTCACCAACTCTCGCCTGCTGCTCCGTCCCGGTTCCCTCATCCAACGTCCTTTTATCCACCACGCGCCCCATCAGATCGTACACCACCAGTTGCGGAGCCGATCCTACAGGCGCTCGATAGCGCACATCAACTTCATTGCCGGTCCAGCGTACTCCAACAATCGTCACGGCACGGTCGAATCCGCCGGTGCGCCCGATATCACATCCACTCAGAAGAACGATCCCCTCCGCAATCCCCAGAGAATCACCTCCGATCAACTCTGCCCGCTCCACGCCGAGGATGTTGACCGGCTGCCCGGTCACCAGCCCCATCATCTCCAGTCGTGCCAGCAGCGAACCGCTGAGCATATCGGACGAGGACCCAACAATCTCTGCGCTACCCTCACCAAGATGGACGAGCGCGGGATCAGGAAGGCCCGGCATACCGCTTGTGACCCGGAGGAGATAGATCGCACGCGGATCGTAGCCAACCTGGACGCGATAACCGGTGACGCCCTCGGCAACCGCCAACGGCGGCGTTATCCGCACATCCATCGTCAGCCATTCTCCCACCCTTCCCTCGATAGTGTTGAGCACCAGTTGATGGGAGACGGTTGTTGAAGGATCGAACGCATAGGGCGCGCTCGTTGCAGCACAGCCGCTGGTATCCACCACTGTCACGGTGTAGTTCCCACTACGTGATGGACGATGCCGACGCTGTGTTGCGCCGTCGATGATTGCACCGTCGAGCCACCACTGGTAGTGCACCCCGGCATCGGCCTCCAGTTCATCCCCTACGGACGTAATGGCGGGAACGGATCCAACCCGGAGCAGAAGGTCGAGCGTATCGGAAGAGTTCCAGCACTCACCGAAAACACCCTGGACAGCAACGCTGTATCTCCCGGCAGACCTCACGACAATGGTTCGGGTAGTGTCACCGGTACTCCAGCGATACCGCCTGTAGTCTGCCCCGGCATCGAGCAGTGTAGAGTCGCCTGCGCAGAGGAAGGGACTGTCAACGGCAATTCTTGGGGTTGAAGGAACGGCATCAACAACAATCACGGTGTCGGATTTTCCACGACATCCCTCAAGTGCCTCTACCTCCACCCAGTATTCGCCTGCGCTTCGCACCACAATTCTGGAGCCGCTCTCCCCTGTATTCCACCGATAGCTGGCATAGCCCCTCGGCGCCACAAGCTCCAGACTGTCGCCCACGCACAGCGCGTTGATGCCTGCTCCTTCAAGGTGGGGATGAAGTGCCGTAGCAATCTGCACCTGGTAGTGCTCGCTGCGGCTGCACACGGTATTCGCTGCGGTAGCCACAACCTCCGCAGTTCCCGGCGCACCCCAGCGCACAAGGATCTGCCGCGTTCCCTGACCGCTCACAATGTCCCCACCCTCAACGCTCCAGATCACGGGCAGCGCAATCGAGTCGCCCACGACGTATGTCCCTTCAGCATCGCCACACACCGCGTTTGGTCCATCGATTCGGGGACGTGGAGCATCGGCCGTGCCGAGCGTAAACGGCACGGCGTTCCCGATGCAGCCAACAGTGTCGGCAACCTCCACTCCGTAATCTCCGGCACTCCTTACGACAATGGTCGGGGTCGTCTCGCCGGTACTCCAGCGATAGCTGGCAAACGTTCCGGCAACACTGAGCGTGGTGGAATCCCCGGCACAGAGGACCGGCCCGGCAGTCGAGGACACCGTTGGTGTTGGCGGCACGTTCAACCGCACCGAAACCGGCGCGCTTGTGCCACCACACCCGTCGGCGTCCTGCACACTCACCGTATAGTCTCCAGCGGTATGCACCGTGATCGTGCGGGAGGTTGCTCCGGTGCTCCACTGGTAGGTTGCGTATCCATCACCAGCGTCGAGCACCACGCTGTCGCCGGGACAGAGAGTCGTGGAACGGCTCGCACGAACAAGCGGCTGGAGAACGTTCCCAATGTCTACACGGATACTATCGGTGGTGCGGCATCCGGTAGCCTGATCGGCTCCCTCCAACCGTACCCATCCACTGCCGGCACCACCCCACTGCACCGTGATTGCCGCGCTTCCCTGTCCGCCGATGATCATTCCCGACTCTGCCGACCAGAGATACTGGACTCCAGGCTGCGGGGTTACTGCATAACCGCTGCGGCTCCCGGCGCACACCGCCACGGCTCCCGAAAGATTGAGCACGGGTCGCCGGGCAACGATTACCTCCAGAGTGTCGGTAAAGTTCGAGCACCCGCTGGCATCCCACACCTGCGCAACGTAGCGTCCTGACTGACGGAGGGTTCGCCGCCAGCCGGAGACTCCGTCGGACCACGCCACATTCACGTAGGGGATAGCCGTGCTCACAAGAAGGCTGTCACCCTCACACAGCCGTACAACCTTCCCCAACGCTGTTCCCCCAGCAACCAGCACCGGCTTCGACGGTGAGGAGATCGTCACGGTGATCGATGCGGAATCCCGGCAGCCATACTGGTCGGTCACGATCACCTTATACAGGCCCGAGGTGCGCACGAAAATTGCTGGATTGATCGCGCCGTTGCTCCACTCGTATTTGGCGGCCCCTCCGGGGAAGGCGAACAACAACACGCTGTCACCGGCACAACGCGTTGTCGATCCCTGTGGAATGATGCGAGCCTTGACTGGCGCACGCCACCGGATATTCACCGGAGCCGAGACCTGATAACAGCCGTTGACGTCAACAGTGGCGACGGTATACCGTCCGCTGTCGCGTACCACAATCTCGCGTCCGAACTGGCCGTTGCTCCACTGCCAGCTGGTGTACCCCTCGCTCGAAGCAGAAAGGAGAAGACTATCGCCGGGGCAGATCCAGGTGACTTCGGCAGCCTTGATGGAAGGACGGGCGAGACGAGAAGCGCTGATTCTTATCCACGCCGAGGTGGAACAACCGTTGCTGTCGGTCGCCACCACGCTGTAGAGTCCACTGTCGCGGATCACGATTCGTTGTGCGGTGCTTCCAGTATTCCACCGATAGCGGTGGGGACCAGGCACTATCGCCTGCAGAAGAGCGCTGTCGCCGGGGCAGAGCGTCATCATCGAACTGGTGACCACCACATCCGTCCGTGGCTGCTCCCGAACACTCACAGCATAGGGGAGGGAACTACAGCCCATGCTGTCGATCACCGTGAGGATATAGCCGCCTGGATTTCGTACGGCGAGTGAGCGCGTGGAATCACCCGTTGACCAGCGATAGCTGCGGTAGCCACCGGGGGCGGTAAGAATGACGCGGCTCGTTGTATCTCCTGCACACAGCATCCCCAGCGAGTCGAGGACAGGAGTTGGAGCCTGGCACTCGAACTTGACGAAGAAGGCGTCGCGCACACCCGCAGGCTTCGACTGGAACGCACCGGGAGAGGAGGGGAAGTTGACGCTCTCGGTATACCCGGCCAGGTAGAACCCTCCCGAGCTGTCACAGGCTATATCGGTGCTGACATCCTGCCCCGAATTTCCATCACCGCCGTACAGACTGCTGTAGAGCAGGCGCCCGGCACTGTCGAACTGTAGAAGGAACGCATCGCTCGATCCACCAGCGTAGGTCATCTGAAACGCGCTGGCGCTCACGGGGAATGCCGTCGTCGTCGTCGATCCACTGACCCACACACCTCCCTGTCGATCGAGCAGCAGACCATAGGCACGGTCGTCCCCCTCGCCGCCGAAGTACGTGCTGCGCAGCAGCTGCGAACCGTTGGCCGAGAGCTTTGCAACGAACACATCGTTGAGGCCGCCTGTGTAGGTCGTCCGGTAGGCTCCCGGTGTCGTGGGCATCATCGGCGAGGGAGTGATCCCTGTAATCGTCACTGCTCCGGCAGCATCGACAGCAACACCCTGCGCCGAGGTCGTGGGACCGAAGTAGGTAGCCCAGTTGCGTCCGCCGATGCTGTCGAACATTGCCACGAACGCGCAGCCACCACCCGCCACGGCCGTCTGGTAGGCACCAGAGGTCGTGGGGAACTCCGAGCCTGCCTGTCCGGCGATGTAAATCCTGTTGTTCTCGCCGACGGCGACATCGTTCCCCGCACTCCCGCCGTTTCCGCTGAGGAACGTGGACCAGAACAGCACCCCGACGGGGTTGAACTTCGAGACGAACGCAGCGCCCGATACGCCAGCCTTGTTGCTGCTCTGAAATGCTCCTGCGGTGATCGGGAAGTCGTACGAATAGGCATAGCCCGTCACCACAATGTTGCCGGCACGGTCGTAGGCAACAGCCGAGGCACGGTCAAAGTTGTGGAGCCGAACGCCGTTTGCATCACGGCTGCCACCGAGGTAGGTGGCCCAGCGCCGCGCTCCGGTGTTGTCGAACACCGCAACGATGGCGTCCTCGTTCGTCTCGACCCCTATCGCTGTTCCTGAATTCGTGCGCTGGGGTGCTCCAACCGTGGTGGGGAAATTCGAACTCCACGAGGAGCCAACGAGAGCAACGTCGTTGTTCCAGCCTGTGGAGATCATGCGTCCAGTCCCTGCGATCTCCTCACCCGTGCCGCCGATGTAGGTAGCCCAGCGCCGCGATCCTGCGGGTGTAAATCGCATGAGGAAGAGATCGGCATTGGAACCTCCTCCCGTTGTTTGAAACGCCCCCACCGTCACAGGGAAGTCGGTGCTCATCGTCTGCCCACCAACATAGACACCCCCATCGCGGCTCGTGCTCACGCCAAGGCTCAGGTCAGCAACGCCGCCACCAACGCAGGTTGCCCACGTACGCGTGAGCGGATCGATGATGAGCGGACGGCTGCGGTCGTACCAACCCAGCAGAAATCCTACCTCTCCCCCGTCCACAATGAAACGGCTCGGCACTTCATCCCTTGTCACGCCCTCGGTAAAGCTGTACGGAGCACTTTCGTCGAGTCCGCCCAGCATCGTGGCCACGTGCAGGCGTCCATCCTCCAGTACCCCCACACTGCTGCTCCCCACATAGCGGAACCGCACCTTCGAGGGATCGCCCCCGGGATGCACCACGAACTCCGACTTCACTCCGCTGTCGGTACTGCGCAGCACCAGATCGATCTTGGGATAGAGATCGTGGTAGGTCACTCGGCCATAGTTTCGCACACCGAGCAGACCGTTCGGGCAGTGCGGCAGATAATAGTTCGTGTAGTCCTCCCCAACTCCTTCGCGCGTTATGCGCGGTGCCGAACTGGCACCCACGAACTCCACATCCATGCGGTAGAGCGTTGGATGCCCCAGCTCGGAACGGTGCTGGTCGCGCGCTCCCGCGCTCTGCAAGTGCGCGGAGTCCTTCTCATCGATACGGGCAAAGACATAACTGAGGCCGGAGGTACGGAGATAGAGGCGTGCGTTCGGCGTGCGTGCGGTAAACAGGATGTCGGGACGCGCACGCCCCAGCACGTCAACAATCTGTCCACGATTTTCGGTGAAGCGTGGCGTCGATTCCAGAAGGGCATGCGGGGTGATCTGCGCCCGAAGGGACGCAGCGGAAAGCACCAGCAGAATGAGCAGAAGGAATCGACTGCGCATGGGAACTCGTGTCCACGGACAGAGAGGCGGGAAGCAGTGAACAGTGGCGAGGGGTGAGGAGACGCCGGAATGTTCACAGGAAAATACGGATCGCCCCCGCAATCATAACGCTCCTGGAATTCGGAATCCAGTGTTATGTTTCCGCCCCTTGCCGGGTCTCTCTCCCAACGTCTCCCCCTGTCCTCTCCTGCACGCACGAACGCGCATGTTCCGTTCCGCCCCCCCGATGGCAGCCCAAACCGACGATGCGGTGCTATTCCAGCGATTCATTGCTGGAGAGAACGCAGCGTTTGAGGTGCTTGTCCGGCGGCATGCACGCAGGCTGCACGCCTATTGCCTGGCGATGCTCCGCGATGAGGAGGCAGCGCGCGACATTATTCAGGAGACCTGGGAGCGTGTCGCCCGGCTTCGAACGCAGAGAACCGTTGTTGAGAACCCCTCGGCCCTGTTGATCACAATCGTCCGAAATCTCTCGCTCAACCACATCCGCAACGGTCGGCGCTGCCACCTTTCGGTTGATGAATTGAGCGATGCACAGCATCCAGCGGTGTCCCCTCCTGAACAGAGCTATCAGGAGGAGTTGGTCATCCTGGCCCTGGAGCGGCTGCCGATTGCGCAACGTGAGGTGATCGTGCTCCACACCTACGCAGGCTACGACTACGGCGAGATTGCGGCGATGCTTGATATCTCCGTCGATGCCGCACGAATGAAGGCGCTGCGCGGCCGTGCTCACCTGGCACGCACGCTCGAGGCAATGATGAGGATCGAGGAGGAACGGATTCGTGATGACGAGGAATCTCTCTACACCCGTCCGAAAAAGGAACGATCATGACCCGTCTCGAACGCGAAGCACTTGTCGAGCGCTACCTGGCCTGTGAGATGAAGGCCCACGAGGAGCGCGCATTCGCGATGCAGGTGGCAACCGACCCGGAATTGTTCGAGACGTTGCGTGCCTACCGCTATATGGAGCATACCCTGCGTGGCGACAGCAGCCGTCTGCTGGGGGCCGAGAGCTTGAGCGAGACAAGCCTTCTTGCCGCACTTTCGGCACCCGCCACTCCCCACGGACAGAGCGCCGTTGGCGCAGCGGGACGCGCCGGGTTCTTCACGCAGCACGTGGCCACGTTTATCACAACCACCCTGGTGGCTGGTTCGCTCGGCTACCTTGGGCACGCACTCGTCTCGGCAGAACCGGAGCCGGTGCAGAGGACGGTGCAGACAGCGCCGAGCACACAGCAGATCGCTCCCCCCACCATTGCGCCATCAGCACAAACACAGGTGCCAGAGGCCGGCGACATGGTGGAGAGCGCAGAGGAGAGGAACGAGGCGGCAGTTGAGTCGGCGAAGCCAGACGTGCGGACAGCAACGCATGTCCAGCCAGGACCAGCAGCCACGCGCACTGATTCCAGGCAAAAACTCGAACTGCCAGCGGCGCAGAAGCAGCGTGCCGATCACTCCACGGCAACAGTTTCTCCAGAAGTTAGGCTCAACGACGAGCGGCAGGCGACGTCCTCACGAGCGCGTGCCGACACGCTTCACAACGCCTCTCCAAAGATCAGGATTCCCGTGAGTATCAATGTGAGCAGGCCCAAGCAGACAACAGCCCCTTAACTACTGGAGCATTCGCAGTAGCAGAGCGCCCGCACTGGAACTCCAGTGCGGGCGCTGTAGGTAAAAGCTTCTGGAGTCTGCCTGCGCTCAACTCCAGGTGTCCGCTGATCAGCGCAGTACTGCAACAAGTGTCGAGGTCAACTGGAATGCCGGCCGCTCCGAATATTCACTGGCATCCATGACATAGCGCAGAATCCCAACGCCCGGTTCAATCGTCCAGCTTCCATGCTCCAGCCCGACATCAAACGCATAGTTGGTCCAGTTGGTATACGTGCCCGCAGGAATCGAGAGAGGTCCATTCCCCGGTGTGGCGGTAATCCCCATCATGGCGTCGCCGCCAACGAGCATGGAGTAGGTGAACGGCTGCGGACGAGGCGGAAGGAACACGAGGCCGGCAATTTCGCTCCCGACCATGTCGCGCTGGAGTGTGCGCACCGTGTCGGCCTCGACCATATACTCACGGAAGAGGACGGACATTGCGGTTGCTCCTCCTTCCAGCCGCCACCAAACGCGGCCTCCATCGTTGCGAGAGCCGGCGATGCGAACGGTGTCATACTCCACCGACACAGTCCCCTTCTGGAACAGCGAATCGACGTAGACCCAGCGCAGACCGAGTTCGGTCGGGATCAGCCCAGGCGGTTGCAGAGGATTCCCGGAGGTTCCGTGTCCCGTTGGAAGATTGTCGGCGCACCCCACGATCAGCAGGAAGGCGAAGAGAAAGCACGATTTCATTGATGTTCTCCGATACAGCGGATGTGTAGGTACAGATCGCAGTGGCACAGCAGGGAGGCTGGAGCCATACACCTGGCATGAACGATGATCATCGCTCGATCACTGGCCATCATCCCCGAGCAGAACGATCATTCGAGATGATAGCTTGACAGTTCCCAGCGGGAGAGAATCAAGGGAGCACTGCCGTCGTTGTCGTACGCTTCAAGCAGCACAGGCCCTACATCGACGGCGTAGAAGGTGGACTGAATCTTGAGAAGGCGCGCATCCTGCGGAGCAAAAAGAACCGTGCGGTAATGATAGCAGTGGAACGTCCCCGCTGGAACAGTAATGAGCGTGTCAACGCTCACTACCTGCCACGCAACCACCTGCTCTACAGGAACCTGACTTGAAGGGAGGAGCACTAGTACGCGGACAGTACTGAAGGTATCGCCCGGCGCAGCAGGATACCGCGCATTGAGGGCAAGACACTCGCAGGAAACGCTTGGATGAAGACCTGTCTCATCGGTTCGGCAGAGAAGGCCATCGTCGTCGACATACCAAGTGAAGCCGTCGCGCTCCAGAGCACTGACGATTCGCACACTATCCTGGAATTGAGAACTCACCGCACCATTCTCATAGAGAGTGGTGACTCCCGACCACCTGTTGCCTACGGCAAGAGGCATGATTGTCGAGCCACCCTGCGTGGCTACGGGAAGATCGTCTGCACAGCCACCAAGAGCCACTGCCAGCACGAAGAGGGGGAGAAGGAGATAGTGCATTTGTTGAGAGGGTAAGGTTGCAGTTTCCGGTTCAGCTATTGTTTTCGTACAGCTACGACAGCGTACGTTCCACGAGCTGGCCTTTCTGTGAGTAGGTCCTTCAACTGGAGTTCGCCATTGCGTTTCAACTCTACTTCTCGGCCCGCGGCATCGCTCACTCGCTGGACTATACTTTGGTACAGTCTCGGATCGACAGATCCGAACGGGGCCACGGAAACGGCACCTTGGCGACGCAGTGCGCGCGTCAACGAGCCGGGGAGCTTTGCGCCGACATCGATCAGCCAGAGATCCTCCCTTGTCTCGTCAACGTTTGTAGTATCCAGTTGTAGAAGCAGGGTGTCGCGCGCGATCCCTTCTCCACCATCAGCCCGTTCGATCCGAAGTTCAGCGTTCAAAACTGCCGGGAATCCGTTGCGGTTGAGTCGCAGGGGGAGATCGATCGGGGGATCGGCTCCCTGCCAGCTCCCAATCGTTTCGTTGCCCAGCCGCAGCGTCAACGCGCTCGGCGCAGAACGCAGTGCCGTGTCAACTGTGTGGGAAATGGAGAGGACGGGAGCCTCCATCCCCTCCACGATCTGTTCTCCGCCAGGCGGCAGCACAAGGCGGCGATGAACGCGGTGGAGGCGCACGTACGCAACGCGACCGGTCGCTCCGCTCACTCCGTTGGCCAGCAGCGCAACGTGCGGAGCAGGAGGAAGGGGGAGGAGCGCGGCAGAATCAAGTGTGGCGGCAGGATCAATGGCGAGAGCTGTGTCCAGAGGAACGAACACCTCTTCCGCACCCGTATCTGGTAGGGACGACACCGCTGTGACGGCAAGGGGGATCATCATTCCAAGCTCGACTGTGGCAGCACGTGCACCGGCGCCCACAAGAACGTTGTAGCCGTCGAGGCGGAGACCAAGCTCAAGCTCCCACCGTCGTCCCGCCTCGGTAGTCCAAACCCAGCCAATCGCGCTCGTCAGTCCAAACCCGATTGCCGGAGAAGTTGACTCGCTCCCCAAACGCGTTATGCGCGAAGAAGGCGCGTCACCGTCCAGTACCTCGTCGATACGGCTAATCTTGAGAAAGGGATCGAAGGAGAGCCTGCCCAAAATCCACCCACCAGCCAGGACTCGCCAGCGATCACCCAGTCGTAGCACTGCGCGTGGCTCAACAGTGAACGCGTATCCCAATGCAAGGACCGTGAACCGCCGCTGCTGCGGAACAGATGTTCCGGCAACAGTGTCGTACACCTGCTCCGAGTAGATGTTGGAGGTGAATCGCGCCATCGACGCTATCGACCCTATGCGCGTCTCAATCCACGAATGCTCTCCCAATCCAATCTGCCAGGGCAGGATCTGTGTCACCCGCCCATCCAGCTGGTAGGCACTTCCCTCACCGTTGCACGCTGCACACCATTCTATATCACCAACCGTCCGATTCAGCAGTGTGGGGGCACCAAAGCCAACGTGTATTCCAAGGTAGTTGACGCGAATCGTGGTGTCGGACCGCTGTGCTTGCACAGGCGCGCCGGGAAGCAGAAGTACTGCGAGGGCAACAACCAGGAGTGAAGGGATGGAGCGAGAACGATTCACAGCACAACGGAGGATCACGGGAGGTTGAAGGACCACATTGCCGTCCTTATTCAGATGCTCTCGCAACGGAACGATGGGGAGACACAGCGGAGCGGCAATTCCTGACCACAAAAAATTTTCTCACGACCGTCAGGAACAGCCCACTTGCCGTGTCATGGTCGAAGAAGCTTCTGCAACCCCAGGGAACGTTCCAACGTCGTGCCGTAGCTTGCGAGCCTTCCACTTCTATCGAAGCGATGTCCTACTCTCTTGCACTCAACAGCGGTATTGCGCTCCTCTCCGAGACTACGGAGGAGAGAGCCGGACTGTGCGGACAGGAGAACACGGGCGATGACTTCGAGTTGATGAGGCGACACATTGCCGGGTGCGATGCGGCGTTCGGGAAACTCTTCGATCACCACCATATGCGCCTCTACCGCTATTGCGCACGAATGGTGAATGACCAGACCGTTGCTGAAGACGTGATGCAGGAGGTGTGGGAGCGTGTGGTATTGCTGCGCGAGCGCCGGATTGTTGTGCGGCAACCATCCGCGCTCCTCTTTACGATGGCACGTCGTCTCTGTCTGAACCAGATTCGCGGCGCCAAGCGGTTTACGAGACTGGAGGAGGAGGCTGAATCAGGAACGGCGCGCGATGATCTTGAGGAGATGGCGGTGGAAGCGCTGACACATCTGCCCCTGCTCTATCGGGAAGTGTTGACGCTCAACATCTATTCCGGCTATGGACTGGAGGAAATGGCACCGATGCTCGGGGTTTCTCCTGCCGCCGTTTGGAAACGCGCTTCCCGTGCGCGGACGATGCTTCGCGAAGAGGTGGAGCGAATGATGGCGAACGAGAGAGGTGCAGAGAACCGGAGGGGACAATGAGCCATCAGGAACTCGACAGACGCCTCGCCGAGGCACTCCACAACGATTGTGAAGCGATCAGCGCGGGGCACGACCCTGAGCGTGCACGTCGCCGTGCAGTTGCCGCACTCGCAACCGTCACTACCAATGGGGCCACGGCAGGGGCGACAGGGCTGGGCACATGGGCCGTTGGTTCGATTGTTCTTGCGGTGGTTGCAATTGCCATCGGCGGGATGTTTCTCATCCGTAGCCGTGCCGAATCTGTGGCTACAGTACGGACGGTCAACGCCGTGGCAAACAGTTCTTCTTCTCCGTCAACCACACAATCGATTCCTGCTCCTCTCAACGCCGATACAGCACTTGCGGGTGTGAAGAACACAGCACCGGCTCGTACTGCACCAGCAGTGCGACCGACTCCCCGGCAGACGAGAGCGGCAACGCGCAAGGGTGCGGCTTCCAGCTCACCTCGTCCTGCACCCACTGTGGTGCAGGAATCGTCGGTGGAAGTGCGCGTCCGCATCGACCCGAACAGGAAATAGCACGACCACTCGGTACCTCCGAGGCAGATCCGGCTGGGCATATAGATGAACCACCAACACAAAGCCCTGCACCAATGCAGGGCTTTGTGTTGGTGGCCAGCAGTCCGTCAACGCCGCGCTCGATCCCCATTCTCCGAATCAGCGCGATCCCTCTTCCGTCCGCAGGAGTGCCAGACTAAGCCCCACGCCGATATAAGGCTTCTTGTTCTCCAGGAAGCCGCGTGAAAGGGGCCAGACGTACCGCACCTCGGCAGAGATGGGAAGACTCTCGCCACCCAACAATCGCGCGCCCACGTAGCCCTCGCTGTAGATGCGCGCCACATCATTGAACAGGTAGTAGTCGGTGCGCTGGCCGGCAGCCACGTACAGATATTTCGGCACCACCGGAACCTGTACCGTCAGGTTCGGCAGCACTTGTGGAACCAGCAACGCCAGACTGACCACACCGAGGAACCACGGTCCAGAACCGTGCGCTCCACCCCACAAACCGAACATGAGGAGGGCACCAGTGCCAAACAGGGGATTCATCGAGAGCTTCACGACCCCGTCACGCGGGTCACGCACGAACGACCAGGAGAACGGGGAGAGCTGGAGGTAATCGATTCCCCCCGAAGCATAGATCCTTCCACCCCACGCCTCCTTGTTCAGGTACTCGCCACCAACCGAGATCAGTGCCACTACTTTACCGGAATCACCATGGGATTGTCCATCCTCCGTGCTGTCACGAGATGCCTGAGCATGGAGCACCGTTCCGGCACAGAAAAACACTGCAAGGGCACGGCAGAGAGAAGTCATGCAACAAGGGTAAAGAGCGGGCTGTGACGATGGAATGGGAACCCAGAAGTACTGCGCCCCATCCTCATTCTCCATCACCAGAGAGCGGGCGAGAATCCTCCGTTATCTCCAGGAACGCCAGGCTCAACCCGAACCCCAGGTAGGGTCCCTTGTTCTCCAGAAATCCCTGCGAGACCGGCCACACATAGCGCACCTCGGCGGAGAGGGGGAGAGCGCTCCCGCCAAGCACGCGCGCACCGATATAGCCCTCGGTGTAGATGCGCGAGACGTCGTTCAGAAGATAGTAGTCCGTCCGCTGGCCAGCAGTGACGTACAGACTCTTTCCAAGAACCGGAACCTGAACGGAGAGGTTCGTCAACGCCTGCGGCACAAGGGGAAGTACGGCCCAGATACTCACGTCCCACTCCGCCGCTACGGTTGCCAGCAGGGGAAGGCTGAAGAGCGGATTGATCGAGAAGCGGAGCACGCCACTGCCGGGATCGCGCACAACAGCCGCAGAGAAGGGGGAGACCTGGAGATACTCCGATCCCAGCGCCCCGAACGCCCGGCCACCCCACGCCTCCTTGTTCACGAACTCACCGCCCAGCGAGCGAAGCGACACCATTGTTTCGACCTCCTGTGCGCGGAGGGAGCCTGCAGCGAGGAGAAGTGGAAGGAGAAGGGTGCGAAGGAACATCGAGGTGTTGATAGAGAGTCGGGACAGCTCCACGGTCATCATGCCCAGCACTGAAGAATGCTCGACCATCCCACACCCCTGGTCATCGCCGCCGCTGCAATCGAGGAGCGATACACGCGGTGTCGGGGAGCGGGTTCCAGACCTTCTGGATCCTCTGCGCGCGCACCATCCGTCTATGACTCCGCGAATCGCGGATCGTCGCGCCCATCCTCCTCGCTGCCACCCCACTGCATCCACTTCGGGGGGGGAGCGGGAGGGACCTCGACGTACACCTCCCCCTCCTCCTCGATAACGCTGTAGGTCTCCAGCGCGCGGCCACCAACAACGGCACCGCCCGTGCGGATGTCGTACACCCAGCCGTGGAGCGGACAGGTCACGCATCCATCCTCCACATAGCCTTCGGCCAGCACCGGCGCGTGCTGATGGGGACAGATATTGCTGATTGCGTAGAGTGTCCCCTCCAGATCGAAGACGGCAATCTCCCGCTCGTCATCGACGACGACTGCCACACCGCGGCGGCGCGGTATCGAGGTTCGCTTCCCTACATGCAGACGTTCCATTACTGCTGTTCGCCCGGAGTACCAACCGCCGTGTCCGGCGTGTTCACCGCAGTCCGTGCGGTAATTCCGAAGCCCCGCTCTCCCGGCCCAACACGAACACCCTCGGTAAAGGGGTCGTGCTCGAACGCCAGCACCCACCGGCGCTCGTGCGCCTCGGGAAGTATTGCCCGCTTCTCCTCGATTGTGGTCAGGGGAAAGTTGTCGTAGCCCATCACGTACGGCAGCGGGACGTGTGCCGCCGTCGGCATCAGGTCCACGCAGTAGAGCAGCCCTCCGGCATCGCCGTCACGTTCGTCGCCGTGAACGATCACCGCCTGCATCGCCGCCGTGTGGCCGTACACCGGCCGCACCTCGACTCCCGGCACCACCTCGCCAGCCCCCTCCAGCTCTTCCATCAGACCATGCTCCACCACCGGCTCCCAGTTCTCGGGCATGAAGCTGGCGCGATCCTTGTCGCTCGGGTTGCGTCCCCACGCAAGCTGCTCACGCTGCACGTAGTGGCGCGCGTTCGGAAAGAGCGGCACAGCCAATCCGTCACCCGTTCGCACCGTGGAGCCACCGGCGTGGTCGAAGTGGAGGTGCGTGTAGATGAAGTGCGTTACCTCGTCGGGACGAACTCCATTGCGCAGCAGCTCGGCGTCGAGGGTAAACTCCGAGTGGTCGAGCGCGTAGATCGACTCCAGCTTCGGGGAGAGTTTGTGACCGCATCCCGCATCGACGACGATGGTGTGACCGTTCCCGCGAATCAGCAGCGCACGCGCCGCCATTGCAATCCTGTTCTGGTCGTCGAGATGCGGATAGGCCTTCGACCACAGGTTTTTCGGCACCACACCGAACATCGCTCCACCATCCAGGGCGAAGCGGCAGGTCTCGATAAGGCGAACGTCGTAGGGTCCGAGGTGCATAGGGTGAGGCGAAGTGATGAAAAAAGCGTGTAGGAGCAGCGGGCAGGACAGCCGCACACAGCAGAGAATTGTGGGGGGCGAGAAGGGCTGACGCCAAACAGCGACAGGGCCGAAGGACTGCTACCCCTCCTCCCCACTCTTCTTGAGTTTCACTCCGGCGGTGATCTCCCCCACCTCGATTCCGCGCCAGTTACGCTGGGGGAGGCGGCGGAAGCTGTCGAGAGCGGCGATCTCCTCCGGTTCGAGCAGGTTCAGCGCCTCGAGCGTCTGCATCACCACGGTCGGCATCGGGGTCATCACACCATCCTCCAGCTTTACCGCAACGCCGAGTGGTCCGTACTGGCGGCTTGCAACCCCGATCAGGAAGATCGCCATCGCCCCGCGCTTTGCAATCATTCGTCCACCGGTTGCACGGATCAGTTCGGTGTCGAATCCCCCGGCCGCGTTTATCATCTCTGGATGCGCGGCCACGGCACCGTGCACACGGGCCTCGGCGCCGGAAGGATCGTTGTGGGCGGCGCGCACGAATCGTGCGGCGATCTGTGCAGCACCCGAAATGGGCATGTAGTAGGCCGGAAGCGAACAGCCGTCGATGCCGATGCCGATCTGCTCGCGGGGCACCCCGCTGTACGCCGCCATCAGGTCGAGTATCCACTCCTGGAGCGGATGGTCGATCTCCAGATAGCTGTCGAGCGGCCAGCCTTTTGCCAGACAGGTGGCGAGCATTCCGGCGTGCTTGCCCGAACAGTTGTTGTGAAGCTGCGTCGGCTCCTCGCTGGCGCGGATCAGCCTGTTCCGCTCGGTCCGGTCCTCCGGCTCGTGTGCGCCACAGCCGAGGCTCGGCTCCCCCAGACCAAGACGAAGGAGCATTCCCTCCACCACATCCACATGGTCGCGCGTTGCCGCGTGGCTCGCCACGGTGATTGCGAGTTCCTTCGACGTGAGACCAAATCGATCCGCCGCACCCGAGAGCACAACAGGGAGCGCCTGGATCATCTTGATCGAGCTGCGCAGATAGGTGGGATAGCCGGGATCGTTGGCGCTGAAGAGGAGCGTTCCCTCAGCATCCACCACGGCGATGGAGCCGTAGTGGAGGGCATCGATACGGCTGCTGCGGGAGGTGAGGGCGAGCGGGGTGCGAATCATGCAGAGGTCCGAGAGTCGGGAGTCTAAACGTCTGTAGGTTGAAGAAGTCGGGACATACTTTCAGCACGCAATGGCCGGAAGGGGTTGGCCGAGAAACGGAGCGGAGCACACAGCCTTCTGCACTCACCCCCTGCACATCTCATCCCTTCTCCAGCGTGTAGCGCGCAAGGCGTTCGCGGAGGACGTCGGGAATCGGCACCTTCTGCTTCGTCTCCCTATCGACACACACGGCGCGCATCCACCCCTCGGCCAGCACCGTTCGCTGCTCCTCGTGAATGAACCGGAAGCCGAGGGTGAAGGAGGTTCTCCCCCAGTGCTTCACCCACACCTCGATCTCCATCGCGTCGTCGAGGCGGGCGGGAGCAAGATAGTCGCAGTGATACGCAGCGCGTATCGGAAAGCAGTTGAGAGTGTCGAACGCCGTTGCGTAGGGAAGCCCCACCGAGCGGTACATCTCGGTTTCGGCAATCTCGAAGAAGCGGATGTACGCGCCGTAGTGGATGATGCGCGCCGCATCACAGTCGATCCAGCGCACACGCTCAACGATACGGAAGTGTGCGGGCAGGGAAAGAATTGAAGTCAAGGTTGCAGAATCAGAAGGAAGGAGAGAGATCGAACCGAAGGACAGCAGACTGCGGCACCAGAACAGACGCAACGGCGAAGACGCGAAGGACTCGCTGACGCTCCACCATAGCGGGGCGGGCGGAAGAGTGCTCGCACACCAGACGAATACAGGAACAGTGCCCGGCGCCACCGGACCGTTTTCGAGGCACCTCCACCCTCTATCGTCCAGTTCCTACCGTTTCCTCCACGGTGCGCGCAAGCGCCAGGAGATCTGCCTCGCTCACCTTCTCGCTCCTGCCGATCCACTCGAAGGCAGCCATCATCGCCGCCGCCCTGTCGCGATCGATGCCGGCGCGCGCCGCAAGCGTCCGCACAAACTCCTCCCCTCGCAACTGCGGGGCGATGCCGTAGCGATGCCGCAGCGACTCCAGCGTGTACGTCTGCTTCTTCTCGGCAAGGTCACGGTGATCGGCGCGGCGGCGGTAGAGCTGCGCGATGGTCTCGACAAACTGCACCGTGGCGTTGGCCGGCGGCGCAACAATCGGAATCGGCCGCTGTGTGCGGCGCCCCAGGAAGATGACCGCGAGCAGCATTCCGGCCATCGAGAGCCAGACCGCCCAGCGAAGCCCCTCCTGTGCCAGCACATAGCGCAGTGGAGAGGTCACCATCTCCCGTCCCGACTTGTAGAACTCGTCCCAGATGATCTCCTCGCCCGTCGGGATGTAGCTCAGGAACCGCGCTGCGTAGTCGATACCATCACGACGAAGCATGCCGTAGTTGGTGAATGCGTAGGGGAGAAGGTTGACGATGACGCGCCCGGCTCCGTGCTCGATGGCGATGGCGTTTGCGGCACCGCTGTCGGTCGTGCCCAGAACGATTGCAGCAGCCGTATCGAAGCTGGAGAAGCTACCGTCCATGCGATTGCCCGCCGTCCGCTGCACGAACGTGTAGAGGTTCTGTCGCCCACCGAGTGCGCTGTTCACCAGGGCGACACCCACGGTGTCGCGCGCGCCCCAGGCACCCTCGGTCTGGAACTTCAACGTGTCGGCAAAATCTCCCTCGACCTTGTGGGCAATCACCATTACCGTTCCTCCCCCATCGGCATAGTCGAGCAGCGCACGGGTATCGTACTCGTCCGGGGCAAAACGGTCGTTGAGGATCAGCCACGTCGAGTTCGGTGGCACCGACGAGGCGGAGACGTAGGCGGGCTGAACGTTTTCGCGCACGTTCGATCCCGGCAGGATCTCCGGCAGCAGTTCGCGCAGCGCCGCCGTGCCGTAGGGGATGCGGTCGCGTCCGTTGAAGCTGGCGTGCCAGTTGACAGGTTCCGGCGTGCTCCCCTGAATCATCACGAAGAGGGCGAGCGCCAGCACCGCCAGAACGATGACACTGCGCGGCATTCCCTTCCTCCCTCTCATCCCCCCACCTCCGCGCTCCGTAGCTCCAGCGCCGCACGCTCCCAGGCCGCTCCAGCGGCCACCACCGGAAGGGATTGCAGGCGTGTACCGTAGGCCGCAAAAGCGTCGCGTACGCGAGCGTATTCGCGCGCGTCGAGCGGGACACGACCATACCACGCATACTCGAAGAGGAGCGTGACGGCGGCAAAGGCATCCCGCAGTTCGCTCGGAGGAAGCCCGCGCAGGTACTCCTGATTCGTTCGGTCGGGACGGTACTCCACAAGACGGCGACGCTCCATCTCGCGAAGCGCGACGAGGTAGCGCCAGCGGACGGCACGCTGCCAGTCCTCGCTCCGCTCCGCCTCGACGATTCGTCCCTCCAGATCGATCTTCTGCAACTCCTCCTCCACCTCCTCCGCCTTCCCCACGGCCGCGCCGCGGCGGCGGAACCCGAACACTCCGCCAATATCTGCCCCGATCAGCCGAATCGCGATAAAGACCGCAGCGATGGCAATGATGATGTAGGGCAGCACCTTCAGCACTCCGCCGAGCGCGTCGTCCACCCCTTTGGGCATATCGAACAGGCTGCCGAACCAGTTGATGAAGTCCTCCCACAACGAGCTTGACTTCTCCAGCTCCCTCTCGTAGTTGAAGTCCGACTGCCCGCGGTAGGCGGCGATCACGCTGTCGGGATTGGCGAGGGTGCGGGGAAGGAGAGAGGCGGTGTCGAACCGGACAACGGTGTCAGGTCCCGAACCGCCAGGCTGTGCGCAGAGAGGCGAGGCGGACAGGAGCAGCGCCGCAAGCAGAAGGGGGACGATGCTACGCACGCGCCACCTCACCCGGTTCGGCATCACTGCGGTGGCGGAGCGCCTCGATCCTCTCCATCAGTCGCCAGTGGTCGGTCCGTTCCGCAAGGTTGTAGTAGTAGATGTAGTGCGTCACCGTGGTGTAGAGCAGCGCCACGAACGCTCCCACCGCGAACAGCAGCAACAGCAGCAGGTACTCCCAGCGCATGAAGTCCATCCCCCTCGCGCTGCTTCGCTCGAACAGTCCCGCCCCAATAACCACGAAGTAGTAGGGGGTGATAAAACCGATGGAGAGGAGATAGCCGAAAAGGACCGAGAGAAGCACCATGCCCAGGTTACTCCAGCGCTTGCCGCGAGCGAGCTGCATACAGCGGCGGAACGACCCCCCAACGCTCGCGTGCTCGACGACCCGCACCGGAACGAGGGGAAAGAAGGTGCAGAGCAGCCACCACTGGCCAACCCAGCTGCCGACGGCGATCAGCACGCTCAGCGCCGACTGTCGTGTGGCAGCGAGCAGAAAGACCGCCGCCGCGCCCATCAACCCGAGCAGCAGAAACTGCCCGAACACCGACAGCAGATTGCCGCGCACCTCCTCCCACACGCGCCGCACGGAAAGCTCTTCGGGACCAAGGTTGTCGTAGATGTGGAGGATGGAGGCAATGGTGGTTGTAAAGAGCACCAATCCCGCCAGCGCACAGACCAGACCGAAGACCACAAGCCCCGTAACGGGGGAGGCCATCGCGTACCCGGCAAAAGGATTTGTCGCCAGGATCAGAACGCGCTGGATGTACCAGTACCCCACCACCCCGATGCCAACCAGCATGGGCGGACCAGAGATGGCGGCGGTGATGGTGATGATCTGGCGGCCAATCTGCTGGAACACGGAGAACGCGGCGGCCAGCGACTGCCCAACCGTGCGGCGGCGCAGCAGTTCCACCTTGTGTGGGGGCGCGGCGGTGATCATTGTGTCGTCAACGGTTGGGAGTGCGATGTACGGCGATAGCGCCGCGCCGGCAGGAGCACCGTGTACCAGAGCATGAAAGCGAGCGAACCGACGATGATTGTGAGACTCAGCGCCTCGGGCATGTCGGTGTGGCGCGTGACATAGGACTCGAAGAACGCCGCAAGAACGATGATCGGCATCAACGTCACAAGGATCTTCAGTCCCCGCCGCGCACCCATGCGCAGGGCGTCGCCCCGGCTGTAGGTGCCGGGAAAGAGCATGGCGTTGCCAATCGAGAAGCCCGCCGCCGCCGCAACGATGAACGACGTCATCTCCAGCGTGCCGTGGATCCAGATGACCAGCGCCGACTCGTAGAGGACGTTGTACCGATGGAAGAAGTTCTGGAACACCCCCACCATCAGACCGTTCTGAAAGATGACGAAGAGGGTGCCGAACGAGGCGAAGATTCCGAACGCGAAGCAGAGCATCGCCACCTTCAGGTTGTTGAAGGCGATGAAGAGGAACATGGAGAGGCTGTCGCTGTGCTTGTACACCGCAAGCGGGTCGCCGTTGCGGATGTTCTCCAGCGTCATGTTCACGTAGCTGTCACCGAGAATCAGCCGGGCAAAGTTGTCGTCGCGTCCGCTGGAGAGAACGCCGATTGCCGCAGCGATGGCGAAGACCACCGCAGCAAGCAGGAGTTCGCGTCGCGCCTCCCAGAAGGCGCGCGGGGCCTCATCGCGCAGGAAGCGGGCAATGCGGTTGCTCCGCTCCCGACGATTGCGGTAGATGGCGCTGTGCGCCCGGAGCGCCAGCCCGTTCAGGAACTGCGTTGTGGTGCTTGCGGGATAGTGGGTGCGCGCGTAGGCCAGATCGTCGGTGACCTGCACCATCAAATCGGCGAGCCGGTCGGGAGCGGCACGACGCGGGTCGTTCAGGACCGTTTCGAATTCCCGCCAACGATCGGCATTACGTTTGAGGAACGCGGCTTCGCGCATGAAGTAGGGGCTGGGGCCAGCTATGGGCTACAAGGGACGATCATTGCTGCACCGTTGGGAACGTTCCATCGCCTGCATCCCTCGTGTGATTCCGAGACTTCATTCCCTCCCGCTCTCGTTCCTCTCTCCTCGCTCAGAATTCATCGCTCCTCTCTTCCCATTCTTTCGGATGTTTGCAGCGAAACATACAGCCCCCCGATGAACCTGCAAATTCAGACGACCCAGAACGTTGCCATCACCTTCGAGCCTGCCGATCCCGTCACTCGCTGCTGGGCAGGCTTGATCGACGCGCTGATCTGCAGCGCCTACCTGGTGGCGGTTGCGCTCGTGCTGACCAACATCTTCGCCACATCGCGCATGAGCGACCAGGTGATGATCCTTATCCTCATTGGCCTGCTGCTCCCCTGGGTCTTCTATGACTTCCTCTGCGAGGTCTTCATGAACGGCCAGAGCTTCGGAAAACAGAGCATGAAGATCAAGGTGATCCGGCTGGACGGCACCGAGCCGCGCGTGGGGGACTACGCGCTGCGGTGGCTTCTCGGGCTTGTGGAGTTCAAACTGACCTCGTGCTCGCTGGCTGCTCTGGCACTCCTCTTCAGCCGCAGCGGGCAGCGGCTGGGGGATCGTGTGGCCGGCACCACCGTGGTCAAGGTTGCTCCACAGGCACGGCTGCGCGACACGATCTACCGTGGAGTGGAGAGTTCCTACCAGCCTGTCTATCCCGGTGCCGAGGAGCTGGAGCCGGAGGCGCTCGAACTGATTCGCGAGGTGACCCGCGAACGCGAACTACGCAACGACAGCGAGGTAGTCCGCTCGCTGGCAACAACCATCCGCGACCGTCTCGGCGCAACGCCGACCGAGAGTCCGCTGGAATTCCTCCGCACCCTCCTCAAGGACTACAACGCCCTGCACGGCGCATCGATCGAAGTCACCCTGGACCGTGCACAGCGCACCGCGCCGAAGAGCGACGGCTGGTAGCTCCAGCGTGGCGTCCGCAGACTCGACCCAGGCCACGCTGGTTCGCCTGGACCTGAACGATCCTTCCTGTGCCCGGCAGCACCCTGCATACCACACTCCACTGTCTCGGCTCTCCCCATCATTCCTCTCATGCCCCCCTCCACGCTCCTCCGTACACTCCCCCTTCTGCTTCTCCTCGCTCCCGCCCTCCTGCACGCACAGAGCGGAGCGGTTTCCGGGACGGTCGTCGACAGCGCGAGCGGAACGCGCCTCGTGCGCGCAACGGTCCGCCTGCTCGGACCCGGCGCGCTGACCGGGCGTGGAGCGATAGGCGGAGCCGATGGGAACTTCACGATTCGTGGAGTGCCGCCGGGAACCTACACGCTCCTGGTCACCTACAGTGGCTACGCCCCGCTGGAGCGCCCGAACGTTGTTGTAAGGGCCGAGACAACGACACAGGTGGGAGAACTCGCCCTGCACCCATCGTTCGTGCAGCAGGGGGAGATCGTCGTGAGTGCGTCGCGGCGTCCACAGAAGGCGACCGAGGCCCCGGCCTCGGTAACGGTCATCGACGCCCGGCAGATCGCCTCGCAGAACGCGCTGACGCAGGTGGACCATCTCCGCTCCGTTCCGGGACTCGACGTCGTACAGAACGGCCTGACGCAGAACACCGTTGTGGCGCGCGGCTTCAACAATGCCTTCAGCGGCTCGCTCACCGTCCTTACCGACAACCGCATCGCCAGCATCCCGTCGCTCCGCTTCAACGCCTACAACTTCATCCCGCTGGTGAGCGAGGATATCGAGAGGATCGAGGTGGTGCGAGGTCCCGGCTCGGCACTCTACGGACCCAACGCATCGAACGGCGTGCTCCACACCATCACCCGCTCGCCGTTCGCCTCGGCGGGCACATGGTTCTCGCTGACAGGCGGAGAACGCGACGTGGTGCAGGCGGCGGCCCGACACGCGGGGACAATCGGCGACAACCTCGGCTACAAAATCTCGGCACAGTACATGCGCGGCACCGACTGGAGCACGGTGGACTCGACGGAGATTCAGGCCCGCGCAACATTCCTGGCCGACAGCGCCAACGCCGGCGTGAACCCGGACACGGTGAAGATCGGCGCGCGCGACTCGGCAATCGAGCGAGCTGCGGCCGAGATTCGGATCGACTACATTCCGACCGAAGACCTGACGCTGATCCTGACTGCCGGACTCAACGACGCGATCCGCAACCCGGAGATCACCGGCGTCGGCGGCGCGCAGGCACGCGACTGGATGAGCGCCTACGTGCAGGTGCGCGCAATCTGGAAGGACCTGTTCCTCCAGACCTTCTACAACCGCAGCGATGCAGGCGGAAGCTACCTGTTCCGCACCGGCGAGCCGGTGGTGGACCGTTCGGGACAGTTCGTTGCGCAGGCGCAGCACACCAGCAGTATCGACGAACGACTGAAGCTAACCTACGGTCTGGATTATCTGCTGACGATGCCGGAGACCGAGGGGACGATCACCGGAGGGAACGAGGCGGACGACGACATTACCGAGGTCGGCGGCTACGCGCAGGCGGAATACCCCATCCTCCCCGGCCTGCTCGAAGCAACCGGGGCACTCCGCCTGGACTACCACAGCAGGATCGATGCGCCAATCCTCTCGCCGCGCGCGGCGCTGGTGTGGCATCCGCTGGAGGGACAGACGGTGCGGCTCACATGGAATCGCGCCTACAGTTCGCCGACAACGAACGATCTCTTTCTCGACATCCTCGTGCAGCAGACACCGCTGTTCGCGGTGCGGGCGGCGGGAGTGCCGCAGGGGGGCTTCCACTTCCGGCGCGACACCTCGGGCACGCCCCTGATGCGGTCGAGCCTGTTCAGCAACCCGGCAACGTTTCTCCCAATCGACAGTGCGCGCGGCGCAACGGTGTGGCGCGGGGTGCAGAATCTCGTGAACGAGGAGCTGCGCAGGAACGGCTTCGCCCAGACAATCGACTCGATTGCGCCACCGCCGGCGAGCGTTGGCCTGGAACTGCGCGCGCTGAACCAGGCAACCGCGGGGTTCGATCTCTCAGCCGGGCTCGAGGACGTCCCCGCCATTCGTCCCACGATCACCAGCACCTATGAACTGGGATGGGAGGGAACGCTCTTCGACAGGGTGCGGGTCGGTGTTGATCTGTACCGCTCGGACTACCGTGACTTCGTTGCGTCGCTGGCGGCGATCACTCCGAACGTCTTCTATCAGCAGGAGCCGCTGCGCCAGCACCTCTTCAACGAGGTGCTCCGTACAGGTCTTGTCTCGGACACCGCAACGGCACAGTTCTACGCCAGCTTCCTTGCGCAGCAGATCGCCGGCGTGCCGGGTGACGCAGCGACAACGGGCGTACCGCTGGGCACCGTGTCGCCGGAGAACGCGAACGACCCAACGGCCATCATCTTCTCCAGCCGCAACTACGGCAACATCACGGTGTACGGCTGGGACATTTCGCTGCAGGGGGCCATCACCCGGCAGCTCGGAGCAACGATCACCGCAAGCTGGCTGGACCGCAACTTCCTCCCCAACCTCGACGGCCGCGGCGATCTTGCCCTTAACGCACCACGGTTCAAGGTTGCCGGGAGCCTCGAATATCGCGACGATGAGAGCGGCTTCGACGCCGGAGTGCGCGTGCGCCACATCGACGGATTTCCTGTCCGCTCCGGCGTCTACAGCGGCGACGTACCGGGCTACACCGTTGCCGACCTGACAATCGGAGGAAGCCTCCCCTTCGTGCCGGGCCTCGCGGCGCACCTGTCGATCCAGAACCTCCTGACATTCGTGGAGGGTAACCCGGAAAGCCCGTTCACCACACGACACGTCGAGTTCGTGGGAGCGCCGGCGCTCGGACGCCTGGGACTGCTCCGGCTCACCTACGAGGTGGGGAGTGGGGGAGACAGTCGATGAGAATGGGAGGAGCCGAACCAACACCGCGCATCCTTCAACTTTCTTCTCGAAACCCTATCGACCGGCGACTTGCGTATCTTCCCGCTGCGCCAGGGTCTATCCGGCGCAGCCCCGATCCCCGCCAAATCTGATGCTTCGCAACACTTTCTGCCATATCCCTCGCGTCGGTCTTCGTCTGGAACGGCGACTGTGGAACGGGGGTGTCGTCTCCTGGGAGGATGCGATGGCGCTGGCAGGAGTGGTCACCAACGAAGCATTGCGGGGGTGGATCGGCGCGCAGATCGGTGAATCGTATCGGGCGCTCGAACGGCTGGACGGTCCTTTTTTCCTCCGCTCGCTCCCCCCGAGCGAGCACTGGCGCATCTTCCCGGAGTTCCGGGATCGGGTTGCCTACATCGACATCGAAACGAACGGGCCGAAGGTGGAGGAGGGGGCGATCATCACCACCGCCACGCTCTACGACGGCACCACGGTGCACCACTACACCCACGGCGAGAACCTGCGCGACCTGCGGGACGACCTGGGAGCCTACGCGCTGCTGATCACCTACAACGGCAAGGCGTTCGACCTCCCGTTCATCGAGAAGTACTTCCAGATACGGCTTCCGCAGGCCCACATCGACCTTCGGCTCCTCCTGCACAGTCTTGGCATCACCGGCGGACTGAAGGGGAGCGAGAAGCAGCTCGGCATCGACCGGGGCGAACTGGACGGTGTGGACGGCTACACTGCGGTGCTCCTCTGGCGCGAGTACGAGCGCACGGGCGACCGCCGCGCCCTTGAGACCCTTCTGGCCTACAACAGCGCGGACGCAGTCAACCTGGAGCACCTGATGCTCGCCGCCTACAACATGAAGATCGCGGCCACCCCCTTCGCCGAGAACCTCAGCCTCCCCTATCCCGCCACCACGCCGAAGTCCCCCTTCGTTGCTGATACTGCGATGCTCCAGCGCATCCGCAGCCGCCGTCGCGGACGGTAGCCACCCCCGGATCACGATTCCCTCATCCCGCCTCTGTCACGCAGCCATAACGTGCAGCACTCCGGCTGCACGGCGATCTTGCACATCCTCCCTCTACCCGATTTTCTTTTCCACAATCGGCATTTTCCGCTTGCATCAGCCTCTCGATAGGCGTATGTTTGTTCTGTGTCCAAACGGACACTCTACGTAAATCATCCTTCTCCATTTCTGTCCAATCGTTGTATGAGCGACATACCCGTCCCTGTGGGAGCGCCTCCCCAGCCACACGAGGGGGTTCGTGTGAACACCGGAATACCCATCCACTATGTCGGCATTGAGTCCACGGTTCCCACAACTGCCATTGGCAGCACACTCGGGCAGATGCTGCCGCAGATCTGGAACTATCTGGCCGAGCGTGGAGTGACCCCGGCGGCTCCGCCCTTCTCGCTCTACCATACCTACACCGCCGAAGAGACGCAGATGGAGGGGGGAGTTCCGGTTGTAGAACCGATCGAAGTGGAAGCCCCCTACATCTGCCGCACGCTCAACCCCCGGCAGCTCGCCTCGGCCTGGCATGTGGGCCCCTACAACACTCTTCCCGACACCTATAAACGCCTTTCCGAGTGGATCGAGGCGAACGGCTACACCTTCCAGGGTGCTCCGTGGGAGGTGTACTGGAGCGACCCCTCCAACACGGATCCTTCGGAAACGCTCACCGAGGTTCTGTGGCCCGTGGTCCGCACGTCGGATGAGAAGACGGTGGTGGTCTAGGTTCGCCCCCTCTCCTGCACAGACACTGTTCCATCTCGACGCATCGATCATCTCACTATCTAAGGAGCACAGGAATGATTTCGCACGTCTCCCACATCCCCCTGCTCGTCCACGACCAGGAGGAAGCAAAGCGCTGGTACACCGAGAAGCTCGGTTTCGAGGTACGGTCCGACAGTCCCTTCCCCGGCCAGGAGAAGGAGCGGTGGATAACCGTTGGACCAAAGGAGCAGCCGAGCCTGGAGATCGTATTGCAGCCGGCAGCGTGGGGATTGGAGCGGGATCCGGCGGAGCGCACGGCCATGGTCGGGAAGCAGCCAGGGTGGATTCTGCTCGCCGAGAACTGCGAGGCGAGCTGCGCTGATCTGAAGGAGCGGGGAGTAAAGATCGTCAGCGAGCCGATGGAGATGCCGTGGGGCATCAGTGCAATGTTTGAGGACCTCTACGGCACGCTTCACACGCTCGTTGGCCCCCTCCCCTCGGTCTCGCAGAACAACGAAGGACGCCAATGATTACCTCATCGGCCCCGGTGCTCCTGGTTCGCGACGTTGTGAAAGCAGCGGAATACTACCGTGACAAGCTCGGTTTCACCTACGACCGCTTCTGGAACGAGCCGCCCTCGTTCGTCATTCTCCACCGCGACAACTGTGCGGTGATGCTTCAGAGGGTGGAGGACCCCACGAAGGTGGTGCCGAACTGGACCATCGTGAGCAACATGTGGGATATCTACTTCTGGGTGGACGATGTGGATGCCATGTATGCGGAGATGGGGGAGCGGGGGGCAACCATCGACTATACCCTTTGTACCCAGCCCTACGGCTGCCGTGAGTTCGGCGTCCAGGATCTCGACGGCCACGACATCGCCTTCGGACAGATCATCTCCCCGTGACCCTGGCCAGACGTGAGGCTCTCAACTCCTGCTTCTTCAAACGCATTCAAAACCTTCATTCCTTCAAGGAGCATCAAAATGAACCGCATCGTACACTTCGAGATTGCTGCCGACGACATGGAGCGGGCAGCGGAATTCTATCGCTCGGCGCTGGGCTGGGACATCAGGAAGTGGGATGGACCAATGGAGTACCATATGGTGATGACCGGCCCCGAGGGGACGCCCGGCATCAACGGTGGACTGACAGGCCGGCATCCCGGTATGCCGGGCGTGGTCAACACCATCGACGTCTCCTCGCTTGAGGAGACGCTGGAGAAGGTGACAGGAGCGGGCGGCACCGTCGTGATGCCGAAGAGTCCGGTTCCCACCATCGGCTGGCTCGCCTACTGCAAGGACACCGAGGGGAACGTCTTTGGTCTGGTGCAGAACGATCCATCAGCGGTATAACATCCATTCCTGCACCATCTGTAGAGAGGGGTGGTGCAGAGGGCCGCAGCGACTTCAGGAGTGATCACCGAGTATTCGAAGCAGTCTATCTCGTGCAACCGCACGCACCACAACACCCGGTGCCCACCGTGAGTAGGGCCACCACCACAACGTTCTGAACGACCGGCGCCCGACACCACGGGGCGCCGGCGTCGTTTTGTGCCACTCCCCCGCACGCGCCGTATCTTACGGTGCCATGGTCATTCCTCCCTTCCCCGACCCACGCACCGCGAACCACGACGGTCTCGTTGCTATCGGCGGCGACCTCTCCATTCCAACGCTTCTCGCCGCCTACCGCAGCGGCATCTTCCCCTGGCCCGATCCAGATTACCCGGACATCCTGTGGGCTTCACCGATTGAACGTGGCGTGCTCGAGTTCGCCTCGCTCCACATCCCCCGCAGTCTTCGCAAGGAACGCGAGCGCACAACGTGGCGATTCACGGTGGACACGGCGTTCGAACACGTCATCGACGCCTGCGCCGAGGCAACCGTACAAACGGGCCGCGACCTGACGTGGATTGTGCCTGCGATGCGGAGAGCCTACATCGATTTTCACCGTGCCGGCCACGCGCACAGTGTGGAGGTGTGGGAAGGGGAGGAGCTGGTGGGAGGACTCTACGGCGTTGCAGTGGACGGAATCTACGCAGGGGAGAGCATGTTTCACCGTCGCCCGAACGCCTCGAAGCTTGCCCTGCTCCACCTCATCGACCATCTGCGCGCACGCGGAGCGGAGTGGATCGACATCCAGATGCTTACGCCCCACATGGCAACGCTGGGCGCACGAGGTGTGCCGCGCGACGAGTTCCTGACGATGCTGGAGCGGGGTCGCAACCCCGAACGGATACTCTTTGCTCCCCGCGCTGCCTCCGAGTAGAGGACTGGTGAACGCCCAGGGTTACCGGTTCGCGAGGTGCTCGGCAATCCGCTGCGCGGCCCCTCCCTCACCGAAGGGGTAGCGCCGCTGCGCCATCGCTCCAAGTCGGTCAGCGTTCTCCAGCAGACCACAGGTTTCCGCCACAATCTTCTCCTCATCGACGCCGACAAGTATTCCACCGCCGCTCTCGATCAGTTCGGGGCGCTCGGTTGTTGTGCGCAGCACGAGTACGGGGACGCCGAGTGCAGGAAGCTCCTCCTGCAAGCCGCCACTGTCGGTAAGGACAAGCGTTGCGCTCGCAAGGCTTGCAAGGAAGGGAGGATAGAAGAGCGGCTCCACCCTGTGGAGACGGGGGTGATCCCCCAGCACCTCCGCCGCCGTCTCCACAACGTTCGGGTTGGGATGGATCGGCGCAACGACCTCAACATCGCCATATCGTTCCACGATGCGCCGCGCGGCGCGGTAGATCGACCGCAGCGGCGCACCGTGGTTCTCGCGGCGGTGTGCGGTCAGCACGAGCAGTCGCGATCCCCGCGCGAGGACACCGGCAACAACCGGCGGCAGCGGCGGCGCCGCACCAACGATGATCTCCACAGCGTCGATCACCGTATTCCCCGTCACCTCGATCTGTTCCGGTTCGATTCCTTCGCGCAGGAGATGAGCGCGGTTGCGCTCGGTCGGCGCAAAGTGCAGGCGCGCGATCTGGGCTATCGCCCGCCGGTTCATCTCCTCGGGGAAGGGGTTGTCGGCAACGCCGCTCCGCAGTCCCGCCTCCACATGGGCGACCGGCACACGGCGGTGGAACGCTGCCAGCGCCGCAGCAAGCGCCGTGGTCGTGTCGCCGAGCACGACGAGCCAGCTGGGAGGGGCGGCGGCAAGAATCGGGTCGAGCCGTTCCAGCACCCGCGCCGCCACCGTGGATGGACCCTGCCCATGCGTCATCACGTCGAGATCGAGGTCGGGGGCAAGGCCGAACGCCGCGAGCATCGGCTCCACCATGTCGCGATGCTGAGCCGTGGTGAGGATACGGACGCGGAGATCGGAGTGGCGACGAAGGGCCAGCACGACCGGAGCGAGTTTTATCGCGTCGGGACGGGTGCCGAGGACAACGAGAATAGAGCGTTGAGTCACTGCGTGTGGGGAGAAAGGAAAGAGCTTCACGGAGTGAAGCGGCAGAAATCTGGAGCGTGCCCCGCAATATATCCGATCGCACAAACCGCCGGCACTCCACCGCAGCAGAGGAGAGCGCTTGATTGATGGATGCACACCAATCATCGACCAGCACGATGCACGCCAACCCGGTCCTGCTGCTCGACGGACCCACCGGCACCGAACTCCAGCGGCGCGGCTTCGACACACGTCTGCCGCTCTGGTCGGCAGGCGCAAACCGTGCCGCACCCGACCTGCTCGTGCAGATCCATCGGGAGTACATCGAGGCGGGAGCGGACGTGATTACGGCGAACACGTTCAGAACGAACACGCGCGCCGCTGTTCATGCCGGACTCTCCAGAACAGAGGCACGCGAGTTGACACGGAGAGGAATCGAGCTTGCACGGCGAGCCATTGCGGAGTCGGGGAGAACGGGCATCCTCCTTGCGGGCAGCGACGCTCCTGTTGAAGATTGCTACAGCCCCGAGCTTGTCCCCGGCGACGGGGCACTTCGTGTGGAGCACCGCGAGCACATCGCGTGGATGATGGAGGATGGCTGCGACGTGATCCTGATCGAGACGATGAACACCCTGCACGAGGCGGTGATTGCCACCGAGGCAGCGCGCGAACTTGGCGCACGAACGTGGACAAGCATCGTAACCGACACAACCGGCGAACGGCTGTTGAGCGGCGAGGAGATCGAGGAGGCGGTGAAGGAGTTGGCAGCGCTCCAGCCCGAAGCAATGCTCGTCAACTGTGCGGGGCCGGGCGCAACGCTCCGCGCGGTGGCAATCGTTGCAGAGTACCAGCGCGAACACGGAGGAGCGTGGATCTATGGTGGTTATCCGAACGGCACCGTCCCCGACCCGATTGAGGGATGGAGTCACCCCCGCTCGATTCCCACAGAGGAGATTCTCGATGCTCTCGCTGCGATGGTATCGTACGGCGCAACGATCATCGGCGGATGCTGCGGCACGAGACCGGAACAGCTTGCGCTCGTACGCGCAAGGCTGTAGTGTCTGAGTGGGTCCGAAAATCTCTCACTCGTGTGCAGGAGAGTTCCGTTCACGTCTCGCTGAACGGAGCGCGGGGCAGCATTATCCCTGGAAAATCGGGCAGCGTTCCTTTCCATCACTCGAAGGATCAGTCTGCCCGCACTACGTGTGGAACCAGGGCACGCGACAAAGACCACACATCTTCAACGCAGCGGCGGACATCCATACGCCGTGGATGTCCGCCAGTGTTGTCTTTCAATATCAAGGGACAGGCAGCATAAGCCGGTACGACGCTTCTCTCCACGGCAACGCACTCCAGGAACGTCTGGGCGATGCTCTCCAGCATCCACAACGATTCCAAGTCTCTCCGCCGGTGCCTTACTTCTCCAGATCCTCCACGTAGGGACACGCCGCGTAGTGTTCGGGACCGTAGGAGATAAACGGAGGGAACCGCTCGGCGCAATCGGGACGAACAATGGGGCAGCGGGTGCGGAACGGACAGCCGCTCGGCTTCGAGAGGGGGGTGGGAACATTCCCTGTGAGAATGGTGCGCGCAGCACGTCCGCTGTCAATGGTGGCCTGCGGCACGGCACTCAGGAGCGCGCGGCTGTAGGGATGCTTCGGCTCGAAGTAGACGGATTCGCTCTCCCCCTCCTCAACGATATGCCCCAGGTACATCACGGCGATGCGGCTGCTGATGTGCTCCACCACCGAAAGGTCGTGGGCGATGAAGAGGAAGCTCAGCCCGAACTCCTCCTGCAAATCCATCATCAGGTTGATCACCTGCGCCTGAATCGACACGTCGAGCGCGCTGACAGGCTCGTCGCAGATGATGAGGTCGGGATTGGTGGCGAGCGCACGGGCGATGCCAACGCGCTGGCGCTGGCCACCGGAGAACTCGTGCGGGTAGCGCGACGCCTGCTCTGGCCGCATGCCCACCTTGTTCATCAGCCACAGTACCCGCTCGCGCAGTTCGTTCCGCTTCATCTCCGGGCGATGGATCCGCAGCGGCTCCTCGATGATCTGCGCAACCGTCATGCGCGGGTTCAGGCTGCTGTAGGGGTCCTGAAAGATCATCTGAATCTTCGAGCGCCACTGGCGCATCTCCCCTTTCGAGAGGGGGAGCAGATCCACGACGCGGCCATCCTCGGTGTGGTAGAGCACCTGCCCACTCAACTCCACGTTCGGACTCATCACCTTCGTGATGTTGATCAGCGCGCGCCCCACCGTCGTCTTGCCGCACCCCGACTCGCCCACCAGTCCAAGCGTCTCTCCGCGTCGTATCACAAAGCTCACGCCGTCCACTGCCTTCACGGTGGCAACCTTGCGCTGGAACACCCCCGCGTAGATCGGGAAGTGGACCTTGAGGTCCTTGACCTCGATCAGCGGACGACGGTCCTCACGGCGAGGCGAGGCGAGGGTGGTTGAGTCGGGAGAGGTCATTGGGTCCGGTCTCGAGAGATTGCTAGGTACGTAGATCGAAAAGTCAGAGTACGTCGTGCGTGGCAGAGAGGGGCAAGGCAATTCGGCAGAGTCGAGAGGCGCGGGCCGGCTCTTCCTGCATCCACACCCATCATCCCTTGCTTCTTGCTGCCGCTCTACCGCCGATGGCCACGGCCATGAAGGGAATTGCCGGATAGTGAAACCGTCCATCACCGAACCAGAGCACACCCCACAGCGAGACAATGCCAACGGCAACGAGCGGCACCCACGACCACCTCTGCCGTGCAGTACGTCCAGTGAATCGGGGGATCGCACTCCAGATGAACGCCCCCACGAAGAGGAGCCACCACCCCTGCGCGATATACTTGGCAATCCCAACGGCGGAGGCGGCACCCGACCCCTCCGGTAGGCCGCGCAGCGCGAGGGTGAACCCCTCTGCATCTGCACGCCACAGATACCACAGCTTGAGCGGCACGCGCCCCACGGCTTCGAGTGGACGCGCCCTGATGTAATCGAGTGCCAGCGTGCGGGCGCGGAGGTTCTGTTCGTACTCATTCTCTCCGGGCAGCGCGTAGGCGCGGTCCACGAGACTGTCGGAGATGTAGGCACCCGTCGCGCGCGGGTTGTTGCCGAACCAGAGGTTGACGCCATCGTTGTTCGAGAGCACGGGAGCGGCACTATACAATTGCGCATTCCGCGCGATCCACGGAGCGCACACAACGCTTGCAGCAACTCCAGCAATCGCCAGGATCCCCAAACGCCGCCCCCACATCCCTCCCTTCTCCCCCCTCCGGCAATCAGCGGCCAGCAGCCAGCAGCCAGCCAGCGTCACGTACTGTGGCTTCACGAGCGCGAGCGCACCGATCAACACCCCCGCCGCCACCGCCCACACAGGCCCCCGTTCAACCGCACGCCAGAGCAGAAGCAACCCTCCCAACAGGAGGAGAAGCGCCGTTGGCTCGGCCATCAGCAGCGCAGCGTAGACCACATGGTTCGGGTGGAGCGCAATCAGCAGTCCGGCAATCCACCCGGCGCGATTGTTCTGCCCAAGCCGCTGCGCAAGGGCAAACGTGAGAGGTGCCGAGAGCGCACCGAAGGCGGCATTTGCAAGCGTGCCAACGACCTGTGCGGATCCGAACACCGCGTAGAGCACTCCGAGCAGTCCTGGCCACCCTACAGGCCAGTAGGCCGTGGGATGCCCGCTGATCGCGTACCCGTTGCCGAGCGCGATCTCCACCGCGCGAGCGTGATACCATCCAGCGTCGCTCGCCTGCTCAACGCCGAGCACTCCTGCAGCGACCACCCAGACGAGCCGAAGCGCCAGAGCAACAAGGAAGAGGCGGACGGCCTGCTGACCCGGCGAGAGACGCACGTCAGGCCGCGCGGCTTGCCGTCTTCGCGGCACGCATCTGTCCTGCCAGCTCCAGCTCCGCCTCGTTCACGTGCAGATGGCAGCGCACGAAGTGCCCCGGCTCCTTCTCGATAAGCGGCGGCTCGATGTCGAAGCAGCGGGGCATGGAGCGCTCGCAGCGGGTGTTGAACTTGCAGGCGGTGGGCATCTGGAGAATGTTCGGCACGATGCCGGGAATTGCCCGCAGGCGCGGCGTCCGCGAACCACGCACCGGGTGGGGAATCGAGTCGAGCAGACCCTGTGTGTAGGGGTGGAGTGGATTGTTGAAGATCTGCCGCGCCGTGCCGATCTCCTGAATCTTCCCACCGTACATCACGATCACACGGTCGCACGTTTCGGCAACCACCGCGAGGTCGTGCGTAATCATCACGATTGCCGATCCCTTCCGCTCAGACTTCAGTCGAAGCATGAGTTCCAGAATCTGCGCCTGAATCGTCACGTCGAGCGCCGTGGTAGGCTCGTCAGCGATGAGCAGCCGGGGATTGCAGCTCAGCGCCATGGCGATCATCACGCGCTGGCGCATACCGCCGCTGAACTGGTGCGGGTAGTCTTCCATGCGCTTTCGCGCATCGGGAATGCCAACACGGTCCAGCATCTTCACACCGCGGTTGAACGCCTCCTGCTTGCTCACCTTGTTGTGGCGCAGAATCGTCTCTATCACCTGAAAGCCAATCTTGTACACCGGGTTCAGCGACGTCATCGGCTCCTGAAAAATCATACCGATGTCGTCGCCGCGGCGGTCGCGCATCTCCGCCAGCGACAGCTTCAGGAGGTCCACTCCGTCCATCATGACCGAACCGCCAATGATCTCACCGGGAGGATTCGGGATCAGCCGCATCAGGCTGAGCGCTGTCACGGACTTTCCCGACCCTGACTCACCAACGATACCCAGCACCTCATCGGCGTGGATGTCGAACGAGACGCCATCCACGGCCTTTGCAATGTTGCCTTCGGTTTTGAAGTACGTCCGCAGGTCGCGAACCGAAACGAGGGGAGAGTTGGTCATGCGTCGTTTGTCGTTCGTCAGTTGATCCTTCGTCATTGCTTCCCCGTCGTGTCTCCTCCGTCATTCGTCCGATGACTGCCATCGAATGGAGGAGAACGGACAAACAACCCGCCCGGACTCTATCGCAATCGTGAGAACACCTTCGGGTCGAACGCCTCGCGGATTGCCTCACCGATAAAGACGAGGAGGAGCAGGGTGACGAAGATCGCCACCGAGGGGCTGAGGATCAGCCAGACGTGCTCCATGTTCTGGTTGCCAATCTGCACCATCTCTCCCCAGCTCGGAAGCTTCCCCTGCAGACCGAAGCCAAGGAAGTCCAGCCCCACCAGGGTTGCAATTCCCCCGACGATTGCGAAGGGGAATCCGGCGATGATTGGCGTAAGGGCGTTGGGGAGAATGTGCTTGAAGATCACCTGACGGTCCGTTGCACCCAGCGAGATTGCGGCCGCAACGTAGTCCTTCGCCTTCTCCCGCAGGAACTCGCCACGCATCAGGTAACTGCTCCCGATCCACCCGAAGAGGGTGAGCAGCAGCACCAGCAGTGCGAACGTCGGGCGCATGATGCTGCTGACCATAATCACGAGGAAGAGGAAGGGGATGTTGCTCCACACCTCCAGCAATCGCTGCCCCGCCAGGTCGATCCACCTTCCATAGTACCCCATCAGCCCCCCGAGAATCGTCCCGATGATGTAGTTAAGGGCTGTCAGGAGCAGGGCGAAAGAGATCGAGATATTGAAGCCGTAGGCCATTCGGGCGAACACGTCGCGCCCGTTCATGTCGGTGCCGAGCCAGTGCGTGCTGCTGGGGGGATAGGGATACTCGCGCGGCACCCCCGCCTCCTCGTCCATCACCACCGTCTCCTGGTCCCGCTCGTCGGGATCCCAGGCGTAGGGTGGCATCAATATCCAGTTGTCGCTGCCGGCGCTGTCCCACTGATGCTTCAGCGTGCGGTAGCGCGTCGGGGCGGTGGCGTCGGGGCCGACAACCCCATAGTCGCTGCCGAGATGCACCCCTTCGAGTACGGGGAAGCTGAGCGAGCCGTTGTAGCTCACGATCAGCGCCTCGTCGTTGATCAGCAGCGGCAGGGCAAAGGAGACGAGGTAGAGTCCAACGAGGAGAAGGAACGCCCAGTATCCCCGCTTCAGCGCCTTGAACTTTCGCCAGCGCCGCTGGAGTACCGAGATGGGAGGAACGGCGGGAACCTCGTCGCCACCGATTCTGGGCGCACCGGCGAGCACCGCAACGTTGATCGGATCGCCGGGGATGCGCAGAGGAAGTGCGGGCGTGTCGGGTCCGCCCCCCTCGGGAACGCCCGGCGTGGGCATTGCTCCCTCGGTGACATCCCGGTGCCGGGGCGGATCTCCCCCCGAGGATGCTGGACTTGTGGGTGTGGTCGCGTCGTCGGCCATACTGTCGTCGTTAGGAGAAGCGAATGCGTGGGTCGATCACCGCGTAGAGCAGGTCGCTGAGAATATTGCCGGTGAGCTGGATAATCACGCCGATGACGGTAATCGCCATGAACACGGTGTAGTCGCGGTTGAGCACCACCTGGTACTGCAGCAGACCGATCCCCTGGATATTGAAGATCTGCTCGATGAAGAGAGACCCGGCCAGCAGAATGCCGAAGGCGTGCCCCAGTCCCGTCACGATCGGGATCAGCGAGTTGCGGAGCGCATGCACGAAGAGAACGCGGCGTTCGCTCAGTCCCTTTGCAAACGCCGTGCGCACGTAATCCTGGCCGAGGTTGTCCATCAGCGAGTTTTTCATGAGCACGGTCAGCGTGGCGAAGCTGCCCACCATGTAGCAGATGAGCGGGAGTATCGTGTGCTTGATCTGGTCGATGATCTGCTCCGCGGAAGTGAGCATGTCCCAGTCTTCCGAGCGGAAGTCGGAGATGGGGAACCAGCCGAGTTGCCGTCCGAGAAAGACACGCAGAAGGCTGCCAAGCGCCACCACCGGAATCGCGTAGCCGGTGAAGACGATCAGCGAACTTCCGATATCGAACGTGCCGTTGTGCCGCACAGCCTTGATGATGCCGAGCGGAATACAAACGAGGTAGGTGAGAACGAATCCGATGATGCCGAAGTAGAGCGAGACCGGGAAGCGGCTGGTGATCACCGCGAGTGCCGGCTCACCGTAGCGATAGCTCGTACCGAAGTCGCCGGTCATCACCTTGCCGAGCCAGTTCACGTAGCGGACTGGCAGGGGCTTGTCGAGCTGAAAGTACTCACGCAGCGCCTGCTTCGCCTCCTCCGGCACCTGCCCCTCTCCTCCACGTCCGCTTCCGCCGCCGCCACCCCCCGCCTCCCCCTGGGCACGCTGCTGTGCCTGCATCATCGCCATCTCGAACGGTCCGCCGGGAGTCAGCTCGATGATCAGGAACACCACCAGCGTACAGGCGATGAAGGTGGGGATCATCAGGAGAATACGGCGCAGGAAGTACTGGAACATCGCGTTGTCGTGAAGGAGGTCGGCAGGGACATAAACGATGCTGACGCCGAAGAGCAGTGCGGAGCGCCCGGCACACTGCCGGGCACTCCGCTCACGGAAACAGAGGCGTCGTCAACAGGAAGAGTCGCTAGCGGATCGAGGGCTTTGCCGCTCCGCTATCACCCACCGTTCCAGACTGTGAGCTGAAGCTGCTCGGAGCGGCCTGTATCGGGTGCTGCTTGTTGTAGTCGGGCCAGAACTTGACGTCGCTGGCGCCCGCCTCCATCTTCTCCCCCGCCTTTGTGCGGGCAGCGAGCGCAGGATCGTACCACCAGTTGGTAATGATGGACTTCCAGTCGCTGATCTTCCCGAGATACCACTCCGGGTGACCAAACTTGCTCCAGTAGGCGATGCGGGTGAACGGCGCATACCAGTTCAGTGCGTAGTGGTTTTCAGCCACCAGGATGCTGTCCAGCTCCTGGAGCAGGGTGATGCGCTGTGCGGGATCGAACATCGTCTGCTCGAGACGGCTGATCTCGTCGACCCGCTTGTTCTTGATCCCTGTAATGTTGTTGGTGTTGTTCTGGTCGGCAAGATCGCTCTTGAAGCTCGAAATCGGGTTCGGAAAGAGAAGACCGCCCCACTGCTGATAGATGATGTCGAAGTCGCGGCTGTTGGCCAGCTTGAACTGCGTGACGTTGTCGACGAAACGGAGGTCCAGCTTCACGCCGCCGCGCTTGAAGTCCTCCACGATGGGGGTAAGCACGTGCGACAGCTGCTGCTGCGCGGGCATCTCGAACTCGAGCGTCTTTCCGTCCTTCGTCAGGTAGCCCTCACTGTTCCGCTGGGTGTAGCCAAGCTCGGCGAGCAGACGACCTGCCTCCTCGGGATTGTACTCGATGTGCGGATTGCGTGGGTTTTCGTAGGGACTGTTGGGATAGTAGCTGTAGAGGGGCAGGTACTCGTTGTAGAGCACCTTCTCCAGAATCTGCTTCCGGTTGAAGAGCATCGTGAGCGCACGGCGCATGCGGAGATCGTCGAGCGGAGCGTGGCGCGTGTTGAAGGCAAGGCCGCCAAATCCCGCAGGGTCATCGGTGAAGACCTTGCGCTTCTGGACGACGCCCGTCTTGATCTGGTCGAAGTTGTACTTCGTCTTCCACCACTGCGCGCGGCTGATGACCTGGAAGTCCAGCTCCCCAGCCACGAACTTGTCGTAGGCAACGCCCTCGTCGCCAACGATCAGAATCTTCACCTTGTCGAAGTTGTTGGCTCCACGATTCAGAGGATCATCCTTCGCCCACCAGTTGGAGCGACGGGTAATGGTGATCGACTGGCCGCTCTTCACCTCGTTGGAGAGAACGACGTAGGGGCCGGTGCCCGGCGGCATCTCGTACTGATACTTCTCCAGGTACGCCTTGCCATCGATTGCGCCGATGACGTGCGCCGGCAGAATCGAGAGTCCGCCGAAGTAGAGCATGTTCTTCCAGTTCTTCTCCTTGGAGCGCACCTTGACGATGTACTTGCTCACCGCCACGGGCGGATCGAACTCCTTGGCGAACGAGTTCGTGTAGGGGGAGAGGATGCCCGGATCGGTCATCAGCTTGTAGGTGGCGAGCACATCCTCGCTGGTGACGGGATGGCCGTCCGAGAACCGGGCGTTCGGGTTGATGCGGTAGTAGTACGTCTGCGCGTCGGCGTCGGCCTTCCAGTGGGTGGCAAGGCTCGGCAGGAACTCGTAGGTGAGGGGGTTGGTGCCGATCAGCGACTCGTAGACCATACCGTAGATGAAGCGGGTCGCCTCGGTGTTCTCATCCTTGCCGTAGGCGCGGAAAGTTGCCGGGAACTCCTGGAGCGAGAAGGTAATCTGCCCCCCCTTCTTCGCGTTCGTGTCAGTGAGATAGCGGAGCTGGTCCGAGGGGATGGTGCTCGTCTTCCACCCACCCGCCTCGGCAATCTTCTCAAAGCCACTGCCGCCAAGCGAGTCGGGAACGCTTGGATCCGCCCCTGCAGCAACCTTGAACTTATCCTCGGTGGCAACCGCCATGCTCTTCATTGCCGGGGCGTCGCTGCCACCAGTCTTTTTGTCACCGCCGCCACCGCAGGCAGCAACTGCCACGGCAGCAAGCAGCGATGCCAGGCGCGCTGTACGCGCGAGGGCTGTTCCGCTCATCATCTTGATTGGTTATTGAGGTCGTCGAGAGAGAGATACCAGTTCGGGAGGATGCGGGTTCTGGGGGTAGGTTCCGACGGAAGCGGCAGGGCTGCCGCACGACCCGCACAGTACGCCGGGCAATATACACGAAAAGGCCACCCTTGTTGCAACCACACTTTCTATCGTACCGCCTGGGGTATAGTGGAAAATAGGGGGGGGTGGGAATGGGGCAGTTTCTTCCAAGACTGTACATTGTCACACATTCTTCCCCTCCCCTGCTCTGCTCCCCGGAGCAGACCTCCTTCTCCTCGCAGTTGCCAGCATTCCCCGTTCCCCCATATCCATCTTCCCCTTGCCGCGATGAGATACCCGTTCACCCCCCCCGCTCTCGTCTCACGCCTCCTTCTCGCCGTCGCCCTGCTGCTGACCGCTGCGTGTCGGCTGCCAGCCCAGCACCTCCTCCACCCTGAAGTCCCGATCTGTGGCAACGAACCAACGGGGCAGGGGCTTGCTCCGGGAGAGAAGGGATTGATCGACAGGTTCAACCGCCCGTGGCGGCCCTCGAAACGTCTGATCGCCTACCAGGCGAGCCGCAGAACCTTTGCGTCAACCGACTGCGGCGGCTTCCGGGTCGATTTCGGGGATGTCATCAACAGCACACGCACCGGCTTCGATGACCGCACGCCGATCAGCCATCCGGTGCTGGGGAGCACCACGCTCGGCGAACTTCGGCAACGCACCGTGTGCGAGGTCTTCTCCTATATCGGCAACCTTATCGTGATGCGCGGCTCGCCCGACGTGCTCTTCACCTCCTCGGAGGGGGATGGCTCGGGAGCGCTGGCCTCCGCCTCCCCACTGTTTGCCGGCACCACAAGCTCCGGCTTCATCGGTGGAGGCATGTTCGACCACATCACGACGGGCGTCGACCCCAGCCCCAACCCCGGCGGCTACGACGCCTTCATCACCTTCGACTTCGGCTACGACTGGAACAGCGACTGGAACAACATCTACGATCATCGCTACGATCTCTTCTCCGTTGCGCTCCACGAGATCACCCACACGCTCGGCTTCTTCTCGCTGATCGGCTCCGGCGGCGCGAGCCGCATAGGGGCGGGGTACTCGCTCTACGACCGGGCCGTTCGGGACGCAACGCTCCGTCCGCTCATCAATCCGGTGACCCTGGCCTATCAGGGGAGCGCGACCGACCCGGTGTCGAACGTGCTGCTCTACCTCGGCGATCTCTGCCCGGAGCAGAACCCCGTCTACTCCGCCGCCCCCTACCGCAGTGGCAGCAGCATGAGCCACTTCGACCAGAACCGTTCGGGCATCCACTACGTGATGCACCCCTCCTCATCGGGGGGACCGAACCGGGAGTATACGCCGGCGGAGAAGCAGGTGCTGTGCGATCTGGGCTATACGCTGACCGGCGGACTCTGTGCACACTGCGCCCCGCGCGCGGTCGACGACTACGGGGCAACGGAGCCGGCGGTGGAGGTCTGCGTCGACGTGCTTGCGAACGACATCAGCCAGAGCGGTGCGCCGCTGGTGGTCGATCCGGCATCGGTGCGGATCGAGGCGGGGGGCGGGGTCTTCAGAATCAACGGTCCCGAGATCTGCTACACCCCTCCGGCAGGATTTGTCGGCGTGGCGCGGATCCGCTATGCGGCGAACGACGGCACGGCAACGGGAAACACGGCACTGCTCCGCATCAACGTTACGCGCAAGGCTCCCCCACCCCCGACGGGACGGCGCGACTACGACGTGTGGTATTTCGGAACGGGGGCCGGGATGGGCTTTGCGGGGGGCATCGCCTACGCAATCACCTCTGGCCCCACCAACCAGTTGGAAGGGGTGGCAACCATCTGCAGCCGCACCACCGGACGCCTGCTGATGGCCACCGATGGACTGTCGGTGTGGGACTCCACGCTCCGGTTTATGCGCAACGGTAACGGACTCCCCGGCATCGGCGACGGCGCATTGATGGGGAACATGAGCAGCACCCAGTCCGCACTGATCGTGCCGAAGCCGGGGGATACCTCCATCTACTACATCTTCACCACCGGTGCGGGGGACTACATGGGTCCTGCCGCGTCGAACAACGGACTCCGCTACTCCATCGTGGACATGCGGGGATTCTTCGGGCGGGGAGAGGTGATGACGAAGAACATCAACCTTCTGGCAAGCTCCACCGAGAAGCTGACAGCGACGCGCCACTGCAACAAACGCGATTACTGGGTGGTGGGGCACGAGTGGGGGAGCGATGCGTTCTATGCCTATCTGGTGACGCCGCAGGGAATCACCGACACCGTTGTCTCACGCTGCGGCAGCGAAAGCCCTCGTAACGACAACGATCCGACCGAAACTGGCTACAACTGCATGGGCGCGATGAAGATCTCCCCCAACGGCCGCCTTCTCGCCTCGGCGCTGCAGAACCAGCGGCATCTGGAACTGTGCGACTTTGACAACGCCACCGGCGTCGTCTCGAACGCGCGCATCATCGACGACGGAGACTCGGCCTTCTATTACGGTGTCTCCTTCTCCCCCGACAACTCCAAGCTCTATGCCGGCGGGAACCGCCTGAATCCCTCCCATCCGGTAGTGCTTGCACAGTTCGACCTGGCAAGGGGAAGCGATGCCGCATCGATCAGCAACTCCCGACAGTGGCTGCTCACCGATTCCACGGTGAACCACCAGGTCGGCTCGCTCCAGCTCGCACCGGATGGCAGGATCTACGTTGCGCTGGGCTACGCCTACCAGCTCGGCGTCATCGACAGGCCCAACCTTCCGGGACTGGCGTGCAACTATATCCATGAAGGGTTCGACCTGGCAGGGAAGCTCTCCCTGTACGGTCTTCCGAACTGCATCGAGTCCGACATCTTCGGCTCGCAGGTGGACTCCTCGCAGCTCCGCATCACGAAGCAGGTGAGCGACAGCACCCCGGTCTACGGCGACACCATCGCCTACACCCTCTCGGTCTGCAACGTCTCCTGCGGGGATGTGGCCGATGTGGTCATCGAGGACCACCTGCCCGATGGTCTGCTCTACATCGAGGGAATGGACACCTACCCGCACCACACCTTCGACACAGTGCATGCAGGTGACTGCCGCACCGTTGTCGTCCGGGCAGTGGTAACGCCCCTTGCACCGCTCGGTGAGCCGGTCACCAACTGCTTCGACGTCGTGTCCAGCACGCCCGGCTACGGCTTCCTGCCGCTCGACAGCAACTGTGCCACGATCATCATCCACGGCACCGATATCGGCGTGGTGAAGGAGGTGAACGATACGGTCCCATCCATCGGCGACACCGTCGCCTACACGATCACCGTGACGAACTACGGGCCGGACCGGGCAACGGGCATTCGTGTGATGGACCTGCTGCCGCTGGGGCTTCTCTATGTCAGCCACAGCGTCGCTGGCGGAACGGGAGCCTACGACCCTGTCACCGGCGAGATCACGCTCGACGATCTTGCAATCGGCAGCAGCGCCACCGTCACGCTGCGCTGCCGCGTGGAGCAGGGAGCACCCACGGAGATCGTGAACTGTGCATCGCTGAAGAGGCTGGACCAAACCGACGTAGACATCACCGACGATCGCTCGTGCGCCACGATCCGGCCACGGGCACGTCGTGCCCAACTTGCCCTCAGCAAAACCGTCGACAACTCCGCCCCGCACTTCGGCGCGCCACTCTCCTACACCATCACGCTCACCAACAACGGTCCGCAGGAGGCAACGAACATCGTCGCCCGCGATCTGCTGCCGACGGGTGTGCGCTACAGCAGCCACACCCTCTCCGATCCCTCGGCAACCTTCGACCCGGCGAGCGGACTGCTGACCATCCCACGTCTCGACTCCGGTGCCGTATGCCTTCTGGTGATCCACTGCTTCGTCGACAGCACTGGAAGCGGCGAGGTGGTGAACTGCGCGCAGCTTCTGAGCCTGAACGAGATCGACCCCGATTCTCTCGACAACCGTGCCTGTGTGGAAACCGCACCGCGCTGGTGCCTCACACCCGATGTGGCAGTCCTGGCCACCATCGGACGCGAGCATCACACCTCGATCTACGATTCGCTCACCGTCCCCTTCATGATGCGTTCCATGCTCGACGCGGAGAGGGTACGGCGCGTGAGGATCACCCTCAGCTACGACTCCACTATCGTGCGGCTCCAGAACGGGAATCCTCCAGAGGAACTGCTGCGTGGAACTCTGCTGGAACGGTGGCGCGTGCTCTTCTACACCCTCACACCGGGAGGACTCGTTATCGAGCTTGAGGCGCCCGCTTCCGAGTATCTGCAGGGCACCGGTTCGCTTCTCAACCCCACCATCCGCATCTACCTGGGAGCACAGGTCGGCTCGGATATCGTCGGCACCGTCGAGTTCCCGGAGGATCGCTGCATTGCCACCGTCCACGACACGGGCTACGCACGGCTCGACTCGCTCTGCGGCCTCACGATGCGGCTCATCGAGATTACGGCGAACCGGTACGCCCTGGGCGGCGTGCGCCCCAACCCGGCCACCGATGTGGCAACCGTCGGCTTCACTCTCGGCCTCGATGGCCCCACACGCCTGGACGTTCTCGACGCGCGTGGCAACGTTGTTGCCACGCTTGCCGAGGAGCATCTCAGCGCCGGCGGATACGAAGTACAGTGGCGCACACGCGACCAGCCATCGGGACTCTACTTCCTGCGTCTCGTCTCCGGTGACTGGAGCCGGATCGTTCCGGCTGTCGTTGCCAAGTAGCGCAGACAGCGGTGGTATCAACAACGAAGGGGCGCACCCCTCTCAACGGTGCGCCCCTTCTCCTTGTGGTGTGGCGATGAAACAATACACTCACGGCTGGTGCGATGAAGGGACTTATCCCAGCACCTCGTCAAGCTCGGTCTGCTCCCACGCCTCCCCGTCCCACAGGCGTTGCAGTTCAGGGCAGCGGGGCAGCAGTTCGTCGAGCGTTCCGGTATCAACTGCGCGCCCATCCTCCAGAACGAGGATTCTGTCAGCACGGCGCAGCGCTGCGCGACGGTGCGACGCAACGAGACAGGTTGCCTCCCGGCGCTCGAACAGACCGGCCCACAGCCGTCGCTCTGTCTCCACGTCCAGAGCGCTGGAGAGGTCGTCGAGCACCAGCAGTTCCGGTGTCCGCACCAGCGCACGGGCGGCGGCGCTCCGCTGCACCTGCCCTCCCGAAAGCTTCACGCCACGCGGCCCCACCTGCGTCATCAACCCCGCCTCCAGTGCGTCGATATCCGTGCTGAGTTCTGCAAGGGCAAGCGCATCCTCCAAAGTGTGCTCCGGCCCTGTATGCCCCAGCAGAATCGTGTCGCGCAGCGCCTCGCTGAAGAGTCGCGGGGCCTGTGCGGTGTAGGCAACGCGCGGCGGGATCATCGTTGCGGAGAGATCCTCCACCACCTCCCCGTTCCACCACACCATGCCGGCCTGGTGCGGAATCACGCCGAGCAGCGCACGGAGCAGCGTGCTCTTGCCGCAACCGATCCGCCCGGTCACCACCACGAACTCTCCACGCCGGACGGTCAGGTCTATTCCCTCCACGCCGCGGCCGGTTTCAGGGTGCCGTGCAGTAAAGCCCCGAACCTCCAGCGTGTGGAGGTGATCGCGACTTGAGCGAACGACGGGCGCCAGAACCGTATCGCCGCCATTCTCCGACATCACGTTCATCGGGGTGTGGCGCACCAGTGCTTCGTCGGGCGCGTCGGCCAGCAGCGAGCGCATCCTGTCGAACGACACCCCGGACCGGCGATAGTGGGCGATAAGGTCGCCGATGAAGAGCATGCTCCACGAGAGGCGCTGGAGGTAGGCAACGAAGAGCACGAAGTCGCCAACCGTAAATGTTCCGCGCGTCATCGCACCGGCACCGAGCAGCAGCACAAGACCAACACCGATGTTGACCATGTTGGTGTTCACCGAGCGGTACATCTCGTTGAACAGCGTGTCCTTCACCGCGGCAGCGCGGCGCGTCTCGTTGAGTGTGTGGAAGTGGTCCAGCACGTGGCGCTCGGCGCCAGCAACCTTCACCGCCTGTACTGCACCGAACGTCTCACCAATGAAGGAGGTGATGCGTCCGGTTGCCTCGCGGTTGACACGGCGGTAGCGCCGCACCACGTCCCCCACACGTCTGCCGAAGAGGAGCATGCCGAGCATCGGCAGAAGCGCCACCGCTGTGATCACCGGATCAACGCTCGCCATCACCGCGATGGCAATCACCGCCCCGGTAATGAAGCCTCCGGCATCAGTCCAGTTCTCGAGCTGCTCGATGATCTCGTCCACGTCGTCGCGGAAGCGGCTGACGGCCTCACCCGGCGAAACAGCGAGGCGGCGGATGCCCGGAGCACGCATCAGCCAGTCGAGAAGGTTGTTTCGCAGCAGACTGCCGTAGATGAAGTAGACGCTGCTCCACCCCCACACTCCGCCCGCCATGATCGACACGCGCACCAGCGCGATCCCCACAATCAGAATCACCACGGTCCAGATGTCGGAGCCGAGCAGGGAGCCGTTCGAGAGAGCGTTGAACGCCCACCGCAGAATCAGGCCGCTCGCCAGGGGAATCATGTGAAACGATGCCCACGCAAGGCAGGTAAGGGCAAAAAGCCCAGGTCTGTAGCGCGAGAGACGCCACGTCAGTTGAAGAGTAGTCATGGGAAGTATGGAGTATGAAGAATGTATTGTTGATCATTCCTGGCTGGTCTCTCACTTCTCACTCCTGCGAGCGGTGAGAGGCACGCCCCCACCGCGCAGCGGTCTGCGCTGGCCGGGCGACGAGGCCGGACCTCCTGCGTCCATCGACTCGCGCCCGGCTTGCAGGAGGCGGGAGAACCGGCTGTCGGGATCGGCCAGAAGCGCTTCGCGCGCCCCGTGCTCAACGATTGTTCCGCTGTCGAGCAGCACGATCTCGTCGGCGCGCATCACCGTACTCAGGCGGTGAGCGATGATGATGGAGGTGCGCCCGTGCAGCAGCCGCTCCATGGCACGCTCCAGCAACCGCTCGGTAGCGCGGTCCATTCGCGCGCTTGGTTCGTCAAGGATCACAAGGCCGGGATCACGGAGGAAGACGCGGGTGAAGGCAACGAGCTGCGCTTCGCCCGCACTCAGCCCCCCCCCGCCGGTTCCCAGCTGTGTGTTGAGTCCATCCGGCAGCCGACGGTACCACTCCCCCAGTCCCAGCTCGTTGATCACGGCATCGATACGTTCGTCGGTGATGTCGGGGTTGAAGAACGTGAGGTTCTCCCGCACCGTTGCGCTGAACAGCTGCACCTCCTGCGTCACCATTGCAACGCGGCGGCGCAGCTCCCCCACGTTCAGTTCGCGCAGGTCCACACCGCCGACGCGCACGGCACCGCGAGTTGGATCGTAGAGCCTGAAGAGGAGGCGGGTCAGAGTCGTCTTGCCGCTGCCGGTACGTCCGAGCAAACCGAGCGAGCGCCCCGGTTCGAGCCGGAGATCGACGTTGTGCAGCACCGTGGCACGGTCGCCGTACGCGAAATCCACCTTGTCGAAATCGATGCGGAGTGCGCCATCGGGGAGGGCCGTTCCAGCGCCGTCGGTCATGCTCGCGCGCTCGGCCATCACGCTATCGACGCGCACCAGGGCGGCACCGGCCTTCTGCAGATCCTGCATGCGGTGCACCACATCCTCCACCACGCCCCAGAGCGTCGAGAAGTACTGCACGAAGAGGTAGACGGTGCCGATGGTAACGACGCCGGCGGCGTAGAGCCACACGCCCAGGCCAAGTGCCGAGGCTTCACCGAAGGCAAAGAGGGTGATCGAAACGATCCAGACTGTTGAGCGACGCATCCACGCACGCCGACCGAAGCGAGCCATGCGGCCAAGCACCGCGGCGAACTGCCGCATCACGTGGGCGCCGCCACCGTTCGCCCGGATCTCCTCGATTCCTGCCAGCCGCTCCTCCACGAATCCATAGACTGCTGCGTCGGCCTCGCGCTCGCGCTCGGTTGCCTCAACGCCGTTGTCCTTCAGCAGAAGCAGCGCGGTGAAGCCAAGCACGGCGAAGAGGGAGACGGCAACGCCGACGTGCCAGTCCTCGATGTAGAGAAGGATGATGATCGCCACGATGAGCACCCCGGCGGTTGCGACGCGCACAACGAGCGTGGAGAGGAAGGTGGCAATCGCCGTCACGTCGCCGTCGATCCGCTCGATAAGCTCACCGGGGGTACGGTTATTGTGGAACCGCATGTCGAGTCCAAGGAGGTGTGCGGCAAGCCGCTCACGCAGGCTGTTCGTGGCGCTCCAGCCAAGCTGTGCGCCGGTCCACGTCGTGCCGATGGCGATTACCTGGGAGAGGAGACCAACACCTATAAAGAGGACTGCCCGCAGCGCCAGGGTTGGGCCTTCGGCGCCGTGGATGCAGAGGTCGATGAAGGAGCGAAGGAGCATCGGCGCAACCAGTTGCGCCGATGCTCCCGCCAGTATCAGGAGCGCAAGGAGCACTGCCTGCTTGCGCCGAGGTTTCAAGTGATCCCCCAGAAGGGCGGCATAGCGTCGAAGAGAAATAGTCATTGGAGTAGAAGAGTCGGAAGTTGAAGGATCGAAGTCCGTAGTTGCCGGGTGCCGAGGAGCCGATGGCCGTGGACGGGTCGGAAACGCACAAGGCGACCGAAGGAGCACTGTGTCTCCCGCGGTCGCCTGGATCTCCCGGAGAATGCAGACAAAAAAAACCGCGGGCTGCTTGCGCTGCCCGCGGTTTCCGTGTACCGGAACCTGTAGACCTATGTCATGTTCCGAACGGTGCGGGCGTACCTCTCCCATGAGGTATCACCGAAGACTCCTTTCGCTGCAAGCATCGGCGTGATGCTCCTCGCGGGGAAGTCTGGTGCGCTATGGAGAGTGAGGTTTCTCACCGTCGTGTTCGGAGTGTTTGTTAATGAGTTGAGAGTATTGCGAAGCCCGGAGCGTGCGGTTATTGCTCAGGCGTTCCGCGAAATACGGAGGTTGCGTGGACGTGTGCAAGGAGGAAATGGGCGATGAATGAAATTTCATACTCGGCCCCTCTGCAGGCGACCGACGAGGGGCGTACACGCGCGCGCCCTGCAGGCGTTGCGAGCGGACAGAAGTGGCGTGGAGCGTAGAGGAGCGATTCCAACCACCTTCCCTGTTTCGTTGCGCGGCACTATCCTGAGCACCCACTATACTTGGGTATAGTCAGATCGTCTCTGTAGTCGTGGGTGATGAGCACAGGGCAGCAATCTACGAGGGAGGGTGGATTAGGAGCGGAGGAGAGGGTCCCCATTATTCCGTCGTTCCCCTACTTCTCCTCACCCACAGTGCGGCATTGCGGGAACAGGTTGCAGGAAACGCGCGACGTCCCCCATCGCGGGGCCACAGTTGCGTAGAGGGGAACGGATGGAATCCCGTATGGCAGGGACCCGGTATGCTTACTTCACGATTCTGACACACGCAGGGAGCTATAAACAAAACAATTGGCATCATTGAAAGCAACCGTGTGGGGGTAGAGAGGAGAAACGATATATTTTCCTGGACAGTCGCGGATCATTCCCGTACTACACAAAACTGTTGACGGAATAGTGTACCATGTAAAATGCAATCGAATATGACAACAAAATATCCCCTGGCAATCGTTGCTTCCTTTCTTTGGATTGGGTTCGTATGCGCAATCAGCTTTATGGAAGCCTGGCTGAAGTTCCAGGCACCAGGCGTTACGTTGCCTATTGGCTTGAGTATTGGGAGAGTCGTTTTCAGTGCGTTGAATAAAGTAGAGTGGGTGTTCGGAGTCCTGATCGTTGTCAGCTTGATTTTCTTGAACAATGGGCCATTCTTCAAGTGGGAAATCCTGCTGGTGGTGACGCCTCTTATCCTGCTGGTGCTGCAAACGTTCTGGGTGTTGCCATTTCTGGATGAACGAGCGGTAGTACAAATGCAGGGAAAATCTGTTGCCGCGTCGAATCTTCACCTCTACTATATCGCAATGGAAGTTGTCAAGGTTGCCTGCCTCTCTGCTCTTGGCGTGTATTTACTGAAAGGGAAACTCTGAGATGAAAAATGATATCGTAAACAGAAAAGATGTTGAACTTCTGGTCAACACCTTCTATGAGAAAGTAAAAGTTGACAAGGTAATAAGCCACATATTCAACGATGTGGCTGAAGTGGATTGGGCGACACATTTGCCGAGAATGTACTCTTTTTGGGCCAGTCTGCTTTTAGGGGAGCATAGTTTTTCGGGAAATCCAATGAAAAAGCACATCGAACTGAGTAACCTCACAGCAATGACCGAAGCCGAATTTTCGGAATGGCTACTGCTCTTTTTCCAGACAACAGACGAGCTGTTTGAAGGAGAAAAAGCGGAAGAGGCAAAAAGCAGAGCCGTCAACATTGCCCGGTTGATGCTGCATAAAATTCAAACCCATCAGCAGGCCCAGCCATAACCCCAGATGTCGCGGATCGCAGGGAGAGTAGAGTGACCGTGGAGTACGCCGTTTCGGGTGTTCCTGAAGCGCTGATTGGGAACGTCTCGCGGCTCTCGAACAGAGATGATATCGGGAACACGTATACGTACGAAGGTTCCTCATCTATGAGAAGATGGCACGCTACAAAATGGGGGAGGGGACTGGTGACTCAGTCCCCTCCCCCATGGATTGCGTTGTAATCCCGGCTCTTTCCATCACTCCATCGATCAGATTCCTATCGCTCGAAGCACGGCTGCAATACGAACGATGTCTCCTCCTCTCTTGGTAGCTTGGTGATGGAAGTATAGAGATGCCCTACCTTGTGCTCCACCCCCTCCCCTTCAATGTTCTCCCCATGTTCTCCCGTGCGACTCCCATGCCCTTTTCTCTCCGCTCTGCGCTCCCCGCACTGATGGCCCTCTTCGCGCTCTCGAGCGCCACGGCCCAGACAATCGGCATCAGCGGGGGCATTCCCGCTCCGGTGGACCCGTTCGATACCACGCTTGCCGCGTCGTGGCTCCCCTTTGCGCGCGAGGTGGAGCCAGCCGGCACACACGGCTTTCTACAGAGCGACGGGGAGGGACGCTGGAGTTTTCAGGACGGCACCCCCGCACGCTTCGTTGGCACCACGCTCTCCTGGGCCGCGTGTTTCCCCGAACCGCAGCAGGCGCAGGCTACCGCACGGCACCTTCGGCGGCTGGGCGTCAACCTGGTCCGGCTCGAATATTTCGACCACAGTTACTCGTGGTGGACCGGAATGCCAACGATCCTTTCGAGCGCATCGGGATTCCGCACGCTCGACACGGCAACGATGGCACGGTTCGATGGACTGATCCATGCGCTAAAGCAGAACGGCATCTACGTCCAGCTCCCGCTCCAGTCGGGCCGAACGACAACGCCCGAGGATGGGCTTCGCAACGACTCGCTCCTCTGGCTCGACGCCACGGCCAACTACCTCTACCCGCAGGCCCGCGCCGCGTGGCGCTCGATAGCACGGCAGCTCCTCGACCACGTCAATCCCCATACGGGAACCGCGTATCGCGACGAGCCGGCGATTGCCATGCTCGAAACGCGCACGCAGGGGAGCCTCATCGCGCTCGACCGGATCAACTACATCAACTATACCTCCGGCTCCGGCACGATTCCGTGGTACCAGAGCCGCCGCCTCGACACCCTCTACGCCGCCTATCTCCGAACACGGTATGCCAGCACCGCTGCGCTGCGCAATGCGTGGGAGAGCAGCATTCCGGCAAACGGCGGACCGAACCAGATCAGCGAGGGGAGCTTCGAGGGGGAGTATGACTCGGTGTGGTACATCAACTCGAACAGCGGCACCACCGTTACCCAGATTCTATCGCAGGATTCGGTGCCGGACGGCAGCTACTCGCTGAAGCTGCGCGTGCGGAACACGCTGGGGAACATCTACACCGCCTCCATGCAGCACGCGGCACACGTTGAGTTCGACCACCTCTACCGCCTGAGCTTCAAGGCCCGCTGCAACAATCCAGAGGGACGAAGGATGCTCGTCTACGGCTCCGAACAGGTGAACGACGGGTTGAGCGTCGGGCTGAACGGCAGCAACGTCGAGGTGAAGCCGTGGTGGGAGGAACACGAGATCTACTTCATCGTTCCGGTACGCCCGAGCGCGGACATTCTCATCACCTTCTTCTATGGCGATGTGGACGGAGAGCTGGAGTTCGACGACGTTCAGCTCCGCGAGGTGAAGCCGGGTGGCCTGCAGAGTGAGGAGTCCATCGACAACGCCACGGTGCAGCGCATCCCCGCGGGGAACAGCGCGAACCTGCTGGCGCATGAACAGCGCGTGGTGGACCAGAACGACTTCATGGTGGGCCTGGAACAGGAGTTCTACAGCGACGCGCGGCGCCTGGTGCACGATTCGGTGGGAGCACGCCAGCCCCTCGCGGGGAGCAGCGGATACTGGGCCACCGGACGCCTCGACGCAGCGGTTGCCGGCAGCATGGAGTACGTAACGGGCGGCACCGGCTGGGACTACAACTCCACCGGAAACGGTTCGTGGTATATCAGGAACTATTCGCCGCTCCGCGCCGGCTACTCCGCCTTCCTCTACAACACGGCAATGCTTCAGCATCGGCGCAAGCCGATGATCGCCCTCACGAACGTTCCCTACCCCAACCGCTATCAGGCGGAATCGATGGTGCTGCAGGGGGTATATGCCGGACTCCAGGGATGGGATGGTGTGGTGTGGGGAACCTTCAGCGACCGTCCACTCTCCCCCGGCGCCCACGCGATTGACAGCGGCATCTTCTACAACAACGCCTACAACCCCGTTGTCACCGCAATGCTCCCGGCTGTGGCGGCAATCGTTCGGGGTGGACTCATAGCCCCGGCACGCAACACCGTCACCATCCAGCACACCGCACGGCAACTTCGGCTGATGCCGCGGTTCGAGACGAACTACTGGGGATTGTACGGGGTGCCGGGCGGTGGTATCGGCGGGTTCGTTGGCACCGACGCGCGCATCACGATTGACTCGACCGATGCGACCCAGTTCACCCAGGCCAACGATATTGCCTTTCCGCAGCAGATCGAGGGGCAGTCGCTCAGCGATACGCGCGAGCTTCTCTGGGAGTACGCCGCTGGCCGCCTGATCGTCGATGCAGCACGTGCGCAGGGAGCCAGCGGCAACCTGATAAGTGCGAGCGGCATCCCACTGACCAATCTCGACATCTCGGTGATCTCGAACAGCGAGACGGCGACGATCCTTTGGACCGTGCTCGACACCACACGCTCCCTTGCCGCCGCCGGCCGCTCGCTGCTGACCGTTGCCACACGCACCGAAGCGAAGGGGATGACGTGGCTCGATTCGAGCACCGCAAACCCGTGGGGGAGCGACACGATGATGGTGGAGCCGGTGCGCGCCCGCCTCACCTTCCGCCCGGCCGACAGCGTGAACCTCGTGCGGCTGATCCCGCTGGATATGCGCGGCGTGCCCACGGGGGATACCATCACCGGGCGAAAGAGTGGAAGCAGCAGCACGGTAGCCATCACACTCGACCAGTCGCAGAGCCGCACGATGTTGTACGCCGTGGAGCTGGAGCGCGAGCAGGTTGCCGGCGTCTCTCCGGCACTCGCCGTGGACCATGCCGAACTGAACGTTCTGCCGTCGGTCGTGGAGTCGCGCGCCTACATCGAGGTGGCTCTCCCCCGCGCCGAGGCGGAGGTGAGGGTGACACTTCACGACGGACAGGGCCGCACCGCTGGCACGCTCCACCACGGAGCGCTGGCCGCAGGACACAGCACCCTGCGCCTCGACGCATCGCGTATTCCTGCCGGCACATACCTCGTTCGGCTGACCACCGGTAGCGGGACCACGGCAACGCAGTCGATTATCGTGAGGGGAGAGTAGCCGTCCCGCGAAAACTCTCTCCGTGATCGATTCGGGATAACGACGTACAGCACCTGTTGCGCACCGTTATCGCTTTCTCTCCACGCTGCGCCTACCTTCGTACGTGTCCTGCGTTCTCCCTGCTGATCCCCAACCCCTAATCCCTGACCCCTACTCATGTCACGCACCGTCATTCTCTCCGCCGCCCGCACCCCCATCGGATCGTTCGGCGGCGGCCTTGCGGGCCAGAGCGCACCGCAGCTTGGAACCGTTGCCATCCGCGCAGCACTTGAGCGCGCAGGCGTGGCCACGGATCAGGTCGACGAAGTGATCGTCGGCAACGTCCTCACCGCAGGTGTCGGCCAGAGTCCGGCACGCCAGGCAGCCCTCGGCGCCGGCATCCCCAACAGCGTCCCCACCCTCACCATCGGCAAGGTGTGCGGCAGCGGGATGAAGGCGGTGATGCTCGGCGACCAGATCATCCGTGCCGGTGACGCGCGCGTGGTCGTTGCCGCTGGACAGGAGTCGATGTCGAATGCCCCCTACCTCCTGCCGAACGCACGCTACGGCTACAAGTTCGGTGAGGGAAAGATGCTGGACTCGATGCAGCACGACGGACTGGTTGACGCCTACGACCACGTTGCGATGGGCGTTGCCGCCGACCAGTGCGCAACGGCCTGCAGCATCGACCGCAACTCGCAGGACGAGTTCGCCACCGAGAGCTACCGGCGCGCACAGGCAGCGGTGGCGGAAGGGCGCTTCAAGGAGGAGATCGTGCCGGTAACGGTGCCCGGCCGCAAGGGCGACACCGTTATCGACACCGACGAGGATCCGGCGAAGACGGTCTTCGAGAAGATTCCCACGCTGAAGCCCGTCTTCACAAAGGAGGGAACCGTCACTGCCGCCAACGCCAGCAACATCAACGATGGCGCCGCAGCCCTGGTGCTGGCCGAGGAGGAGTATGCAGCCTCGCAGGGATGGACGCCGATGGCACGAATCGTGGCCCAGGCACAGCACGCACAGGCCCCGATGGAGTTCAACACCGCTCCGGTTGACGCAATCCGCAAGGTGTTGGAGAAGTCCGGGCTGACCATTGCCGACATCGACCTGTTCGAGGTGAACGAGGCGTTCGCCGTCACCGCGCTCGCGGCGAAGAACGCGCTCGACCTGCCGCACGAGAAGCTGAACGTGAACGGCGGCGCCATCGCGCTCGGCCACCCCATCGGCGCCTCCGGTGCCCGCATCCTCACCACGCTGCTCTACGCGCTGAAGGCCCGTGGACTGAAGCGCGGACTTGCCGGTATCTGCATCGGCGGCGGCGAGGCAACGGCAATCATCGTGGAGATGCTCTGACCGGGCAGCTCCCGCACTCGCAGTCATTCCGGCGAAGCCGTCAACATTCTCTGTTGACGGCTTCATCCGTGTAGAACCTTCAGGATGCCAGTTACCAACGGGCAAGATGTGTTGCCCGCCCGGTACTGTTGCCGGGAACCTCTCTCCGTTACCGGGGTTTTGTAGATCAGGCGTTCATGCTCTCCTGATAACAATTGCGGCACCTCGTCCGTTGCAACAAATTCCGGGGGGACGCGCTACTGAACGACAGGTGTTCCAGCCTGGTGTTCTTCAATATTCTATCTTGCCAGGGTACCGTTCCTATCCCCATTAGAGGACACTGTACACCCCATCGAGATCACCGTCTGCGCCGTTGTAGAGCTGTGGACAGTCTCTCGAGACAGCGTGAGAACCATGCTCTTCAGCAACGCTGCGCGCTGCTCGATCAAGGCGGATAGGATGCTCCTATGCTGTATCGTCCCTTCAGTGCTAATACCCCAGTCGCACGATGAGAGGGCTGATCCTCTTTTATAACGCATATTCTCCTGTTGCCTCCCCCCAAAACTCACCTTAACCCCTCTGGTGCAACAATGAAACGATGGTCACACCTGCCTCTGGCGATTCTGGGAGCATTCCTGCTCCTTCTGGCATCGGCCCGTGCCGATATGCCGGACTATGGATTTGAAGTCAGCGATGGAGAACCCACCGCGATGTCGGGAGCCAGCCAGCTGATCGGCTCCGATTATGATGAAGGGACTTCAGGCGTTATAGATCTTGGCTTCACCTTCTACTTTGATGGAGTTCCCTACGAGCAGTTTTCCGTGGATGCGAATGGCTTTCTCATGCTCGGAGATCAGGAACTTCCCTCCGAGACCTACGGATATTTCGGGGATTTCGTTGTGGGTGCACAGTCGCAGAGCGGTCCGCTGATCTTTGCCTGGGCAAGCGATCAGGTCACGATTGGCGATGGTGTGCGCTATCTGGTCAGCGGGACATCCGGCAACCACGTGCTGACGGTGGAGTGGAACACGATGAACTGGATCTACTACATCTTCGGTTTTGACGTTGACTATCGCTATCAGGTGCGCCTCTATGAGGGATCGAACCGGATCGAGTTCGTGTACAATCAGGACATCTATGAGGAGATTGGATTCGAAGCAGGCTGCGTTGGCATTGCCGAGGACGCATTCGACGCGACCGATCTGGCCTGCCTGGATTTCTACGAGACCTTTGATTCGCGTGATCCGGTAGTCCACTACGACTGGTACTACGAGAACTATCCCTACGAGGTTCCGATCACCGCCGGCACGATGTACGTGTGGACGGGTGCCAGCACTGTTTGCGAGCAGCAGACTATTGGCGATGAGAGCCAGGGCTGGCCCACTGCCGAGCAGGGCGACACCCTCTTCCTCAACACCGGCACCATCGAGATAGGCCAGTTCACCAGCTTCACCCCCTTCGCCCTGACCATGGGTGAGGAAGGGTGCGAGGAGACCGCGGTCAGCTTTGAACTCTCCGGTCCCAGCGCCGCCGAGTACACCGTCCACGGGCCCAGCTCCATCGCTCCCGGTGCCTACGAGAACGTCCAGATCGACTTCGCACCAACGGGCCCCGGCTATCGCTATGCCGTACTCGATATTGAAGGCGGGGGCTTCAGTCGCAGCCTGATCCTTGCCTCTGCGGCAACACCCCGTTTGGAGTGGGTCACCGATCTTGCCCAGGGCGGCTCGCCCGACCTCAACGATCACGACACCCTGCTGGCGGACAAGGAGATCATCCTTGGTGAGTCGCAGACCTTTACCCCCATCACCCTCCGCTGGATCGGTGAGAGCGGCAGCGAGCTGCCCGCAGGCATCTCCTACTCCCTCAGCGGAACCAACCCCGCCTACTCCCTCCTGAATCC
>Ga0206107_1000034_pt1:0-160000 | contig 162836 bp, 100 predicted proteins | sample 2B0metagenome_FD_148652 | JGI IMG/M metagenome (GOLD analysis project Ga0206107, IMG submission 148652) | Enriched microbial communities from leaf-cutter ant dump, University of Wisconsin, Madison, United States - 2B0 | ecosystem: Environmental > Terrestrial > Nest > Insects nest >... | reverse complement strand
GAATAACGGGGTGAAATAGAACCTGAAACCATACGCTTACAAGCGGTCGGAGCCCATTCGTTGGGTGACGGCGTGCCTTTTGCATAATGAGCCTACGAGTTACTCCTCACTGGCAAGGTTAAGGCCTTCAGGGCCGTAGCCGGAGCGAAAGCGAGTCTGAATAGGGCGCATAGTCAGTGGGGGTAGACGCGAAACTTTGTGATCTACCCATGACCAGGTTGAAGGATCGGTAACACGATCTGGAGGACCGAACCAGTAAACGTTGAAAAGTTTTTGGATGAGTTGTGGGTAGGGGTGAAAGGCCAATCAAACTGAGAAATAGCTCGTACTCCCCGAAATGTTTTTAGGAACAGCCTCAGGGTTGAGTCTTTGAGAGGTAGAGCTACCGATTGGACTAGGGGGAGTCAAATCCTACCAAATCCAGACGAACTCCGAATGCTCAAAGATATACCTGGGAGTGAGGGCTGGGGTGCTAAGGTCCCAGTCCGAGAGGGAAAGAACCCAGATCAACAGCTAAGGTCCCCAAATGTACACTAAGTTGAACAAAGGTAGTTCAACTGCTTAGACAGCCAGGATGTTGGCTTGGAAGCAGCCATTCATTTAAAGAGTGCGTAACAGCTCACTGGTCGAGCGGTCGAGCATCGATAATAAACGGGCATCAAGTGTACTACCGAAGCTTTGGATTCCGATTAATCGGAGTGGTAGGGGAGCATTCTATACAGCGGCGAAGGTTAACTGTAAGGTTGATTGGAGCGTATAGAAAAGCAAATGTAGGCATAAGTAACGATAAAACAGGCGAGAAACCTGTTCGCCGATAGACTAAGGTTTCCCCGGCAATGCTAATCATCCGGGGGTTAGTCGGGTCCTAAGGAGAATCCGAAAGGAGTATTCGATGGACAACGGGTTAATATTCCCGTACCGGCTGCATGAGCGAAGGAGGGACGGAGTAGTGAAAGGCTCGCGCACTGACGGAATAGTGCGTTTAACACCGTAGGTATAGGTTAGGTAGGCAAATCCGCCTGACTTGCTGAAAGTGGAAAGTACCCAGAGGCTTCTGCCGATGGGATAGTGGCCCTAATCAGACTTCCAAGAAAATCTTCTAGTAATTGTGCAGCCGCCCGTACCGTAAACCGACACAGGTGGTCAAGGAGAGAATCCTAAGGCGCTCGAGTGAATCATGGCTAAGGAACTCGGCAAAATAACCCTGTAACTTCGGGAGAAGGGGAGCCCCGACCTAGTCGGGGCCGCAGAGAAATGGCCCAGGCGACTGTTTAACAAAAACACATGTCCCTGCGAAATCGAAAGATAAAGTATAGAGACTGACACCTGCCCGGTGCTGGAAGGTTAAGGGGGGATGTTAGGGGTAACCCGAAGCATTGAACTGAAGCCCCAGTAAACGGCGGCCGTAACTATAACGGTCCTAAGGTAGCGAAATTCCTTGTCGGGTAAGTTCCGACCTGCACGAATGGTGTAACGATCTGGGCGCTGTCTCGGCCATGAGCTCGGTGAAATTGTAGTAGCGGTGAAGATGCCGCTTACCCGCAACGGGACGGAAAGACCCCATGAACCTTCACTACAACTTTACATTGACTTTGGGTAAGGGATGTGTAGGATAGGCCGGAGGCTATGAATCAGTGTCGCTAGGCATTGAGGAGCCAACGTTGAAATACGGCCCTTTTCTTATCTGGAGTCTAACCACGTAAGTGGGACATTGTATGGTGGGTAGTTTGACTGGGGTGGTCGCCTCCAAAAGAGTAACGGAGGCTTCCAAAGGTACCCTCAGCACGCTTGGTAACCGTGCGCAGAGTGCATTAGCAAAAGGGTGCTTGACTGTGAGACCAACAAGTCGATCAGGTAGGAAACTAGGGTAAAGTGATCCGGTGGTTCCGCATGGAAGGGCCATCGCTCAAAGGATAAAAGGTACTCTGGGGATAACAGGCTGATCTCCCCCAAGAGCTCACATCGACGGGGAGGTTTGGCACCTCGATGTCGGCTCGTCACATCCTGGGGCTGAAGAAGGTCCCAAGGGTTCGGCTGTTCGCCGATTAAAGTGGCACGCGAGCTGGGTTCAGAACGTCGTGAGACAGTTCGGTCCCTATCTGTTGTGGGCGTTAGAAGCTTGAGAGGACCTGACTTTAGTACGAGAGGACCGAGTTGGACCAGCCTCTGGTGTATCTGTTGTGCCGCCAGGTGCAGTGCAGAGTAGCTATGCTGGGACGAGATAAGCGCTGAAAGCATCTAAGCGCGAAACTCACCTCAAGATGAGGCTTCTTTATAAGGGACGTCAGAGATGATGACGTTGATAGGTTGCAGGTGTAAAGTCAGTAATGACAAAGCTGAGCAATACTAATAACCCGTAGACTTTCCTCGTAGCCGTATCTCTTCAATTTAATCTCACTTTTTACACATGCAAAATATTGGATAGTAGGCACTATATGGTGCATCTATCAAGTTCTTAATGGTGATTATAGCATGGGTGTTCACCTCTTCCCATCCCGAACAGAGAAGTTAAGCCCCATAGCGCCGATGGTACTGCAGTAAAATGTGGGAGAGTAGGTTGTCGCCAATTTATTATCAATCCCGTACTTAATACTAAGTATGGGATTTTTTTTTATCTGTCATTTATCTGCTCTTTTTACATTTTTTTAAATAATTTATAAGCTTCTAAGTTATTAATAGATTATCTTCCTGTTTTGAGTTCCTGAACGTTGGGAAAAGGTTCGTTTGTTCCATAATTCGTTAGCTAAATGAGTTTTTTATATCCTGCATTTTTATTTGGTTTGTTGAGTCTGCTGATTCCGATAATCCTTCATTTCTTTAACCTGCAAAGACCTAAAGAAATCCTTTTCACTAATGTAAGGTTTCTCAGGAATGTTCAGGAAGTTACAACTTCCAAACTGAGACTGAAGCATCTTCTTGTATTGCTTTGCAGGCTGTTGTTCCTTTTGTTGCTGATACTGGCATTTGCGCAGCCCGTGATTAAGGGAACGAATGCAGAGTTGCTGAGCGGAGAAAATTATGTTTCTATTTATCTGGACAACTCTTTGAGTATGGAAAACCAGATAGATGATAGTCGTGCTCTTGACCTCGGAAGCGCTTATGTCACTTCTCTGAATAAGTTTTTTAGTCCGTCAACGAATTATGCATTACTGACAAATGATTTTGAACGGAAGGATCTGGGAGTTAAAAATTTCGATAAGCTCCAGGAGCGGATAACGGAGCTTAATTACTCTCCCAAATACAGAGAACTGAATGATATTGTTGTAAGAGAACAAAGTCTTTCGGGACAGTTTACTTCTGATAAACGCTTCGCTTTCCTTTTTTCTGATTTTCAGAAGACAACTGTGGGAGATTTGTCTAAACTGAATATGGACACTTCGGTACATTATTTCATAGTACCGGTTCAGAACCGGGAAGTTTCCAATTTGTATGTTGATTCAGTCTGGCTTACGGAACCTTTGGTACAAATAAACGCTAATATTACAATCAAGGCAAGAATCCGCAACTCGGGAAAAGAATCAGCAGAAAAGGTGAATGTCCGCTTATTTTTTGATGAAGTACAGATGAATAATTCAGTCGTGGACCTGGATCCTTATGGGGAGAAAACGATTGATTTTTCCTTTACCATGAAGGATTCGGTTTCTAAAAGAGGAGTAATAAGACTGGAGGATCACCCTGTGCAGTTTGATAATGATTACTATTTTGTGGTAAGTCCGAGTTCTAAAATAAGGGTTTATCAGATCTATCAGAGTGAGAAAGAAATTATTGATTATGTTTATCAAAATCAGAATCTGTTTAGTATCCGGAGTTCAGCGGTAGGAGAGGTTGATTATTCAGCAGTAGGAGAAGCAGATCTGATCATTCTGAACGGGCTCGGAACAGTTAACAGGCATCTTGTCGATGTGTTATTAAAGCAAATGCAGAATGGAGCATCGGTAGTTATTTTTCCCGGAGCGAATGCGGATGCAGCTTCATATGGAACTATTTTGCAGCGTATTAGAATCAATGAAGTACATGCTGATACCAGTGATAAAAAGGGCTATGTACTTGCAAATCCTGATATTCGTAATCCTTTCTTCAAGGATGTCTTTGAAAAGGAGGACAGAAATCTGAGTCTGCCCTACGCATTTCCTGTTGTGAAGCCTGCTATAAAAGGAAATGAGATACTTAGCTTCAAAAACGGCAATTCGTTTTTATCGGCCTATTCAAGTGGTAATAAAGGTATGATCTATTTGTTTACGGCCCCTTTAAGCAGGAAATATACTGATTTCTATCGGCACGCATTGTTTGTGCCTGTTATGTACAGACTGGCTTTTCTAAGTATGAGTTCGGTGGCAAGACCTGCCTATTCCTTTCAGGAAAAAACGATTGTTGTACCACTTGAGGCTGCTGATGAATCGGTTTTTACTCTGGAGAATGAAGAGGAAAAATATGTACCTGTTCAGAAGTTGGTTGACAACAGGTTATATCTGGAACTACCGGCAGAGGATCTTAAATCCGGATTTTATTGGCTTAGTAATGAAAAGATGAGAGTACCTCTTGCTATCAATGCCTCAAGTGTGGAATCGGTTATGGAATTCTATTCCGGAGAAGAGCTGAAAAATATTTTCAAAGACAGGAGCAACATAGAGGTGCTCGAGACAAACAGTCCGGAAGACTTTTATTCTACCTTCAAAAATAAGAATATTGGTACGCCTCTTTGGAAATATTGCTTAATTTTATCCCTGATATTTTTGCTAACTGAAATTTTGCTCATACGGTTTTTATAATAAATGAAAATACTAATCAAATCTGCCGAAATAATTGAATCCGGTAATTCCGGAGCTAAAAAAAATATTTTGATTGAAAATGGTGTAATTACCCGGATAACGGATCAAAATATATCAGCAGATAAGGTAATTGAAGGGAAGGAGCTGATAGTCTCGGCAGGTTGGTTTGATTTAAATGCAAGTGTTGGTGATCCTGGTCTCGAGCATAAGGAGGATATTGCAAGCTTTAGCAAAGCTGCAGCTGCTGGAGGCTTTACTGAGGTTGTGTGCTTGCCCAATACATCCCCGGTTATTCAGAGCAAAGATGTAATTGCCTATATAAAGTCAAGGTCGGCCCTTGAATTGGTTAGTGTTCATCCGATTGCGGCAGTAACACTGGGTAATAAAGGGGAAGAGCTTGCGGAAATGATTGATCTTCACAAAGCCGGTGCAATAGCCTTCAGTGATGGGCTTAACCCTGTATGGCATTCCGATATGCTTCTGAAAGCGTTGCAATATACTGGAAAATTTGGCGGAGTGGTTATACAGCGTCCGGAAGATCGCTTTCTTACTGCTTACGGGCAAATGAATGAAGGAAAGGTTAGTACCGAACTGGGCTTGAAAGGTATTCCTGCATTGGCCGAAGAAATTATGATAATGCGGGACCTGAAGATCCTGGAATATACCGGAGGTCATTTGCATTTTAGCCTTCTGTCAACCCCGGGATCGTTGAATCTTATAAAAGAGGCTAAGAAAAGAGGATTGCAGGTGACCTGTGATATTGCTTCCTACCAACTGGCGCTGGATGATTCCTGTCTTACTTCGTTTGATACCAATTACAAGGTCAATCCGCCGTTGAGAGATAAAAAGCAGGTAGAAGCGTTGAAAAAAGGTCTGAAAGAAGGAGTCATTGATGCTGTAGTTTCGGCTCACAGACCTCATGAGATTGAAGGAAAGGAGCTGGAATTTGATCATGCAGATTTTGGCATGATTAACTTGCAGACATCTTTCCAGCTGCTGAATACGTTTGTTGATCTTTCTACGTTGGAGCTTGTAAACCGTCTGTGTTATAAGCCGAGAGAAATTGTAAAATTGCCGGTACCGGAGATAAAAGAAGGAGAAAAGGCAAATCTTACGATTTTTGAACGTAATGTAGAGTCCGTGCCGGAAAAGAACAAAATTTATTCGAAGGCAAAAAACTCTCCGTTTATAAATAAAAAACTTAAGGGACGTGTAGCCGGGGTAATACACAATGCTAAGTACTGGATCAATGATTGATAAACTACATATTTCTATTATCATACCGCTTTTGAATGAGGCTGAGTCATTGCCTGAGCTCACATCCTGGATAAAAAGAGTGATGGATGATAATAGTTTTCTGTATGAAGTGTTGCTGATTGATGACGGGAGTACTGATGAGTCATGGAAAGTTATTTCTGAACTCACTTTGTTGAATCCGGCTATAAAAGGTATACGCTTTAACCGGAACTACGGGAAATCAGCCGCCTTGCATGTTGGGTTTAAGGAAGCGAAGGGTGGAGTTGTCATTACTATGGATGCAGATTTGCAGGACAGTCCGGATGAGATCCCGGCTTTATATGAAATGATTGTTGAGCAGGGCTATGATCTGGTCTCCGGCTGGAAAAAGAAACGCTATGATCCGCTAAGTAAAACAATACCAACCAAGCTATATAATTATGTAACAGGAAAAATGTCCGGGATTCCGCTGCATGATATGAACTGTGGCTTGAAAGCATATAAAGCAGTAGTTGTCAGAAATATTGATCTTTACGGGCAAATGCATCGTTATATTCCCGTGATAGCTAAATGGAATGGTTATCGAAAGATAGGAGAAAAAGTTGTAGAACATCAGGCAAGAAAATACGGATATAGCAAGTTTGGGCTCGAAAGATTTATTTTCGGTCCTCTGGATTTGCTGTCTATTATGTTTGTCAGCAAATACAGAAAACGTCCCATGCATTTTTTCGGAAGTCTGGGCCTGATTTCTTTTTTGTTTGGATTTTTATCGGCATCCTATCTGATATTGCAGAAACTGTATGATATATATATAGCCCATCTCCCGATTACACGGGATGTAACAAACAATACCTGGTTTTATCTCGCACTGACAGCTCTGATTATCGGAGTTCAGTTATTCCTGGCAGGTTATCTTGCTGAGATGATGACGATCAACTCTACAGCGAAAAATGATTATATAGTGGCAGAGCGGATAACAAAAGCAGGCCATAGTAACCAGTAGCATCTTGAAAGCACGTTTTTCAGTCATTGTTCCGGTATATAATCGCCCTGAGGAAATAAGGGAATTACTGGCGAGTTTGTCAGAACAGACATTCAGGGATTTTGAAATACTGGTTATTGAAGATGGTTCATCTATACCTTGTAAGGATGTTGTTGAACAGTTTTCTGCTTTTTTACCTGTCAGGTATTTTTATAAAGGGAATTCGGGACCGGGGCTTTCCAGAAATTACGGAATTGTAAAGGCGGAAGGAGATTTTTTTGTATTTTTTGATTCAGACTGTATAGTGCCGCCTGACTACTTTGAAATAATTGCTAAATGCATGGACTCCGATGCTATTGACTGCTATGGAGGTACGGACAAGGCTCATAAATCGTTCTCGGTTGTTCAGAAAGCGATTGATTATACAATGACTTCAGTTCTTACAACCGGCGGTATACGGGGAGGTACCCGAAAGGTAACGCGATTCTATCCGAGAAGCTTTAATATGGGATTCTCCCGGGAGGTTTTTGATAAGACCAACGGATACGCATCAATCAGGTTTGGGGAGGATATTGATCTTAGTATACGTATCGAAAAAGCGGGCTTTAAGCTCCACCTGATCAATGAAGCATTTGTATACCACAAGCGAAGAACTGATTTTCGAAAATTTTTTAAACAGATATACAACTCGGGAATTGCACGCATCAATTTATATAAGCTGTATCCGTATTCGTTGAAGCTTACTCATTTTTTTCCTTTGGCCTTTATACTGTTTGTTGTTTTGTCAGTGACAGGAGCGATTTTTATTGATACGTTACTCGCTTTACCTCTGGTTATTTATCTTTGCGCGATATTGTTTCATGCTTCGTTCAAATACAAAAGCTTTTATGTGGGAGGAAGCGCTGTATTATCTGCTCTGGTTCAGATGACGGCTTATGGTACAGGTTTTTTTGTTGCATTCTGGCAACGTATTATTTTGCGAAAAGAGGCTTTTTCGGCATTTGATAAAACATTTTATAAGTAGTCATCTTTAAAGAAAACAATGCTACTTCTTTTCACATCTGTAGATTATTTCATCCTGGCATAACCCGTAGCGTCTGACTTGTTCCGGAGACATTTCCTTTATATAATCGTCTTCCGTTACATTAAATCCTGCAGCTACAAGTCTTTTCGGGTAGTCTCTGCCGTATAGGCGTACATGATCGTTCTGGCCGTAAACTTTCTCTCTTTCAGCAGGAGAGGTTATACTAGGATCCTCAAATGTAGCCTCTATTGAATAGTCAATAGGTGACTGAATAATAGCCCATCCACCAGGCTTTAAAACCCTGTAAATTTCACTCATTGCCAGGATATCGTTGTCAACATGTTCCATAACGTGGTTACAGAAGCATACATCAAATGTATTGTCAGAAAACGGTATATTATGGACATCCATTTTGATTTTGGCAAGCGGAGATTCTATATCTGCAGTTATATACTCTAAGTTGGACATTGAGTCAAAGCGTTTAATGAAGCAATGTTCCGGTGCAATATGAAGTACTTTTAAGTGATCCGTAAAGAAATTGGTTTTTTTCTGGAGATATAGCCACATCAGACGATGCCTTTCCAGACTTTGACAGCCGGGGCTTAGCGCATTTGCTCTGGGAATTCTTCCATAAGGGAGAAATTTTCTATAGGTTCTGCCATCAATGGGGTCTTCAACCTTGTTACCTGCATAAAATATGGCAATAATTTTCAGGGCAACATTACTAACCAGTTGAAGATATTTTCTCGGGACCTTTCTGATTACAAAACTTATAAGATACTTCATGCTTCTTGAGAATTAAGGGGCTAATATAAGATATTCAGCCTTTTTTTCTTAATGCCGGATTAACTTTAGAATAAGAATCCCGGTTACTATGATAAGAATTGACATGGAAGGGAAATGCCTATGCAGGAAAGAAGGGATTTGGAATGGAGAAGTGAGGATGGCAGGGAGAAATGTCTTCCCCCGAAGCATTTCAGATATTCATTTTTTTCTGTCGCATATTCTGGTTTCGTTCGCTTAATAAATTGTCGGATAGCCTCCCAAGGCTTATATCGGAGAAAATATACATCCTTGCCCCGGGCGCTATGTATCAGTGGCTTGTCAGGGCAGCTTTCTGTGAAGAGAAAGGATTACAAATATCGGATTTAAATAAAAAACTGGCTTATGTCCACTTACATAAAACATAACGATCAATATTATATACTTTCAGGTTCGTCTTTGGCGGATGACAGAACTATGACGCTGAAATGTGGAGATACGTTTGCCGTGTTTGATCGCTTTGGAGATATTCATCCGATTGGAAGTGGAGCCCAGGGTATATTCTATGATGGAATGCGTTTTATATCCTGTTCGGAGATGCTGATTGAAAACAGAAGGGCTTTGCTGCTGAGCTCTTCACTGAAGGAAGAAAATGAACTCCTTACAGTAGATATGACTAATCCTGATTTTGGTCAAAAAGACAAGAATTTTACAGAAAAGGGAGTAATCCATATTCACCGTACCAAATTTTTATGGGAAGATGCCTGCTATGAAAATATTGAACTTGCAAATTTTGGAACAAAAGAAGTAGCTTTTGATCTGAGTTTGCTGTTTGAGGCAGATTTCGCAGATATATTTGAAGTACGTGGATTAAAAAGAATGAAGAAGGGGTGCTTTCTGCAAGGTAAAGCGTCAGGTAATCAGATTTTAGTCGGATACAAGGGGCTGGATGATATCATTCGGAAAACACGAATTACATTTTGCGATGATCCTGTCAGGATAAGTACATGCAAGGCGGATTTTGCTATTCGTCTTAAATCGCAGGAAGTGTATAATCTGAGTTTTTCCATTGAGTTTGAGGCAGGAGACAAAAAAATCTGTTCGAAAACATATTCCGAGGCATATGAGGAGCTTACCAGCCATCTGAAAAGAACAAAGGAGGAAGATTGTGAACTGTATACTTCTCATGATCTTTTTAACAACTGGCTTGGGAGAGCAAGGTCTGATTTGTATACGATGGTAACGAAGACTGAACATGGTCTATATCCTTATGCGGGAGTTCCCTGGTATAGTTGTCCGTTTGGCAGAGACGGCATTATTACGGCAATGCAGACGTTGTGGATGGATCCGGAAATCAGCAAAGGTGTTCTGAAATTCTGTGCCCACTTTCAGGCGACTTCTGAAAGTGACTTTCAGGATGCAGAACCTGGAAAAATATTTCATGAAAAACGGGGAGGTGAGATGGCAAATCTGGGAGAAATTCCTTTCAAGATTTACTATGGTACCATTGATGCCACTCCTCTGTTTGTTGTGCTGGCCGGTATGTACTTTGAGAGGACGCATGATATTGAACTTATTAAGAAACTATGGCCTAACATAGAAGCTGCCTTAGTATGGATGGACAAGTATGGTGATCCTGATGGAGATGGCTTTCTGGAATACAGAAAAAAATCAGAAAAAGGATTGGCCAATCAGGGCTGGAAAGATTCTTCGGATTCCATTATGTATGAAGATGGCAGACTGGCAGAGGGAGCTATTGCACTGTGTGAGGTGCAGGGATATGCGTATGATGCCAGATTAAAAGCTGCTGAGATTGCAGATGCGCTGGGGAATCATGACAAGGCTGAGTCGTTAAGACAGCAGGCTTCAGATCTTAAAAAGAAATTTCTGGATAAGTTTTGGGACGAAGAATTAGGGACTTTTGTAATTGCCATTGACGGGGAAAAGAAACCATGCAGAGTACAGGCTTCCAATGCAGGACACACTTTGTTTTCCGGTATTGCAGAAAAAGAGCATGCAAAAAAAATGGTGCCTAATCTGATGAGTGAAAACATGTTTTCTGGTTGGGGAATCCGGACACTAGGCGGAAGTGAGGTCCGATATAATCCTATGTCTTACCATAACGGATCAGTATGGCCACATGATACAGCGATTATTGCTTACGGCATGGCCCAGTATGGATATGACCAGGAAGTCCATAAGCTGCTGAAAGGCATGTTTGAAATGTCCGGCTATATGGAGCATCAGCGTCTGCCTGAATTATTGTGCGGATTTAAGAAGCGCAGGAAGGAAGGACCGACCGCCTATCCGGTTGCCTGTTCACCTCAGTCCTGGGCGATCGGGACGGTTTATATGCTTTTGCAGGCTTGCCTCGGAATAAAAATTGTTGCGAAGGAAAACGCAATATATTTTTTTAAACCTTCTCTGCCGGATTTTCTGGATGAACTTACTATTACCAATCTCAGGGTAAAAGATGCAGTAGTGGTACTTCAGATACGGAGAGAAGTGCATGGAGAAGTATCTGTTCAGGTACTTCACAAAGATGGAGATATAAAGGTGGAGGTCATCAAAGAGTACTTGTGTAGGGACAGATTGCCGGAGGTATTGGAAAAGAGTCTGAAAGTGGATTGCTCGATTTGAGTCGGTAAATATGAAATTAAAAAGACTTATTGAAAATGATCAACACTTTCAATAAGTCTTTTGGCTTGGAAAAGCATTATTTAGAATTGCAATCCTGTATAGCTGAACGGTGTTATTTGCAAAAGCTCCCTTTTGACTTCATCATTCACGTTGAGCTGCTGTATAAAAGCTTCTATGGTTTTCTGAGAAATTTTCTCACCGGTACGAGTCAGGTCTTTTAGGGCTTCGTATGGTTTTGGATAACCTTCTCTCCGCAAAACAGTCTGAATACCTTCTGCAACTACTGCCCAGTTATCTTCCAGATCGGCGTTGATAGCAGCCTGGTTAAGCTCGACTTTTGAAAGACCTTTCAGGGTTGATTTGAATGCCAGTACTGTATGAGCCAGAGGAACTCCGATGTTTCTTAATACAGTCGAATCAGTAAGGTCTCTTTGCAGACGGGAAATTGGCAATTTGGCAGAAAAATGCTCAAATAATGCATTGGCTACTCCCAGGTTACCTTCCGAATTTTCGAAGTCAATAGGATTAACTTTATGAGGCATTGCGGATGAGCCGATTTCACCTGCTTTTACCTTTTGCTTAAAGTAATTCATTGATATGTATTGCCACATATCCTTATCCAGATCCAGTATAATGGTATTGATTCGTTTGAGACAGTCAAATAAGGAACCGAGGTTATCATAATGTTCAATCTGGGTTGTGTACTGACTGCGGGACAATCCCAGTTGTGTATTAACAAACCGGTTTGCAAACTCAATCCAGTTGATCTCCGGATATGCAACATTATGCGCATTGAAATTTCCGGTAGCTCCACCAAACTTTGCCGAGTAAGCAATAGCTTTTAACTGTTGCAATTGTACTGTGATCCTTTCTGTAAATACAGAGAGTTCTTTACCTAATCTCGTTGGGCTGGCTGGTTGCCCGTGTGTCTTGGCCAGCATTGGTATTTCTTTCCATTCTGTGGCTTTGCTGCTGATTTCCAGAATCAGCTTTTCCAGTAAGGGAATGTAGCTATTTTCAATTGAATGTTTTACAAGCAACGGAATGGAAGTGTTATTAACATCCTGCGATGTGAGTCCGAAATGAACAAACTCGGCATACTCCTGATAATCATTCATTCTGGACTTTATGAAATATTCGACAGCCTTTACATCATGATTCGTGATTTTTTCCGTCGCCTTGATTTCCAGAGCATCCTGCTCTGTAAAGTTGAGGTATATATTTCTTAGCTCACTGAACTTTTCCTTAGGGAAAGCTTCCAGCTGAGGAAGAGGAATTTCGCAGAGGGCAATAAAATATTCGATTTCAATTTGTACCCGATATTTTATCAGACCGAATTCGGAGAAATAAGGTGCAAGCTCTTTTACCTGTTCTCTATATCGGCCATCAATCGGCGATATGGCTGTTAGCGTTGTAAGTTCCATTAGTATGAATCAGAAATAAACGGCAAAGATATAATTATTAAAAGGAGAAAAAAAAATTGATATACGGGCTTATCTGCTATACACGCTACTTTCAATTGAAACTGTTATTAAGTAAAATAATTTAATTTGTTATGTATTTTGTAATTAGTTAATGTGTTTATTATGTTTGTTAGCTTTTATTTTATTTATGAAAAAAATAGCTTTCTTGTTTTTAGGTTTATTTCTGAATGCTGTATTAACAGCTGCGCAGGATACAGTGCTTATAACGCTAAGACCTGGCCCGGTTGAGGGTAAAGATGCGATGATTAGAAAGTATCTGACGGAAACCGAAATTACCTCAACACATCCCGGGTTAATGGCATATGCCTGGACGCATGATGGTATTAACTCTTTTGCAAGAATTTTAATAGAATTTGATTTGTCCGGACTTCCGGAGAATAGCGAAATTTTATCTGCCTCTCTCTCATTGTATCATTATCCCTGGGATAATATTGATTTGACCGGTCATTCCAAACTTAGCGGTTCAAATGCTTCTGTGATCAGAAGAATTACCGGAATCTGGAGCGACAATAGTGTAACGTGGGCAAATCAGCCTTCTGTAACTTCGGTAAATGAGGTGTATGTTCCTCAATCTGCGTCATCTACACAGGACTTTCTTGATATTGATATTACGGATCTTGTATTGGATGGGGTTGATGAAGATCATGTAGGTTTGATGTTACAATTAGGCAATGAAACAAGGTATAGAGCGTTGACTTTCGGAAGTTCTGATAATCCGGATTCGTTAATCAGGCCAATGCTGAAGCTCCTTGTCAAGAAAAAATCAACTTGTATAGTTATGCGTCCGGATGGCACAAAGGGTAAAGATGCTACCATTTCGAGTTATAATGGTAATACAACGATGAATAGGGGCAATGAAGTTTCTTTGTTTTCGTATGCCTGGACACATGGTGGCATTCCTGCCTGGTCCAGAATATTAGTTGAGTTTGATTTATCAGATATTCCTTCAGAAGCAATTATTAACTCTGCAGAGTTGTCTCTTTATCATTATCCAAAGGATAATGTTGATTTGTCAGAGCATTCAAGCCTGAGTGGTTCCAATGCTGCGTATTTGGAAAGAATTACCGGATCATGGCTGGAAAATACAGTTAGTTGGAGCAATCAGCCTGCTACGACAACTCTTAACCGGGTAGAATTGGCTCAGATATCGGGAACCCAGAATTATGAAAATATCAATGTTGCTGTTTTGGTTACTGATGCTCTTGATAATGCTGATAATGCCGTAGGTTTTATGCTTAAGCTTCAGAATGAGTCATATTACAGAGCGTTGATGTTTGGATCTTCCGAAAATGCTGATTTGGCAAAGCGTCCTAAGCTGGCGGTTTGTTATACTCTGAAAGATGGTGGTGAAGATGATATAGTTACAGGTCTTGATGTAAGGGCAAATGATAAATTAATTAGACTGATGCCCAATCCGGTTGTGAATGATTTTGTTATAACTCTTGCAAATCCGGTCAGGAATCCGAAAATAACGTTGATTAATTCAAGAGGAGAAAGTTTTGTGCCGGAAGTGGAGAGGCTGAGTGATCGTCAGTTTGCAGTAAAAAGAGGAGCGCTTACTGCCGGTATGTATTTTATGATAATAGCTGATGGAGAGAATATTGTGGGAAATGAACGACTGATTCTGACAAATAAATAAACAAATTACCTTAAACTTTATTTTTAGCTAATTAGTCTTTCGTTATTTTTATGAAAGACTAATTAGCTTTTTATTTTATTAAATGGGACTTTACTCTACTCTTACTATTAAATCAGTTGTAAAGGAAACAGAGGATGCTGTTACTCTGGTTTTTGATAATTCCGTACAACGTACTCAAGCCCGTCCGGGACAATTTTTAACCTTAATACTGCCTGTCAATGGAGAAACGTTGCGTCGTTCATACTCGCTTTGTTCGTATTCCGGTATTGATAGTGACCTGGCTGTTACTGTAAAGCGTGTAGCGGACGGAAAAGCATCCAATTATATATTGGATCATGTCCAAACCGGCGCTCAGATTGAAGTGATGGAGCCAATGGGAACTTTCACCATTACTACAGACTATAACAATAACAGGGATGTTGTATTGATCGGAGCCGGGAGCGGGATCACTCCGCTGATGGCAATTGCAAAAGCGGTACTGAAGGAAGAGCCGTTGAGCAGATTGTATCTGTTATATGGTAATCGAAATGAACGCTCTGTTATTTTTGATGCACAGCTCAAGGCGATGAAAGAGGAGCATGGCGATCGTTTTACATTGATTAATGTGTTTAGCCAGCCAATTTCCAATGTGCAGTATACCGGGCGTTTGAACAGGTCTTTGATATTAAAATTGCTGGAAAATCTGCAAGGCTGGAAGCCAGAGCGGTCAGAATTTTTCATATGCGGACCTAAAGGTATGATGGACGAAGCAATTGATGCGCTTCAGGTGCTGAATATTGATTCGGAAAAAATTCATAAGGAAAGCTTTTTGACATCAAACCCGTCACCTGCTTCGGGAAAGATTGTGGAGGATCAGCCGGATGGGCCCAAAACGGTGACAATCGTATATCAGGGAAGTGAATATAAGGTAAAGGTCCCTGTCGAACAAAGTATTCTGGAAGCTGCACTGGACAATAATATTGATTTGCCCTTTAGCTGTCAGAGTGGAATGTGTACTGCCTGTATGGGAAAATGCACGTCTGGTAAGGTACATCTGAATGATCCGGACGGGTTATCCCAGAAGGAAATTGACCAGGGTTTTGTCCTTATCTGTGTCGGGCATCCGGTTTCCGAAAATGTAATAATTGAAATTGATTAAACCGGGAGCAAATATATTTTGAAATCCATTCTTCTTTTTTTTGCACTTTTACCTGTAAGGATTTATCAATGGGGCTTAGCGCCCTTCTTTCCACCATCATGCAGATATACACCTACCTGTAGTAACTATGCTATCGAAGCCATAAAAAAGTATGGATTTTTTAAAGGCTGGTTACTTGCCATCAAACGAATCGGGCGCTGCCATCCCTGGGGCGGAAGCGGATACGATCCTGTTCCGTGAAATGATAAGGTATTGCTATTTACAGTTTGCATCGCTTAGAAGAATCGCAGTAGGGGGGCGGGGCGGAACCTGCCAGAACCGCCTTTAGATACGAAGTATTATATATACCACAAGTGATTAATGAGGGATGGTTTTGGGAGCCTCGGGGTCTGTATTAGTGGAGCTCTGCTTAAATTATTTCATTTTTCTTTTTAAAAGAACGAATAAAAATAAACAATCCGGCAATGATTAGCGGGATGCTAAGAATCTGACCCATATTGAGCGATAGTGATTTTTCGAAATCAACCTGGGCTTCTTTGAAAAATTCATAGATAAAACGGAGACCGAAAATCAGAATAACAAATAGAGAAAATAGCCTTCCTTCCGGCAGATTCCGGCCTTGCTTCAGGTAAATGGCAAGTAGCAGAAGAAAGATAAGAAAACTTGAAAGTGCTTCATATAGCTGAGCGGGGTGGCGTGGAATACCCCAGGCTTCGATTACAGCTGTATTGCCTTCAATGCGGTAGGAAGCGCTTGGTGGAATAAGAACATTCTCGCTGAAATAACTGCTTCCCTGAATATTCGTGCGCATATCTTTGACCAGTGTTTCCGGGTTGAAACTTTCCTGTGGCTTAAAATTTACTATAATATCAAGACCCTGATAGTGGAAGTCGTCAATAGATGGATTGGTATTGTTTTTTCTGATTTCTACATCTGTCACAAAATCGGAATAGATACTGGCAATCCCCTGTCTGGTCTCTTCACTAAAAACAAATGCTGTCGGTATATTAGTCGGCAGACCGATGATTTCACTGTTCATCAGATTGCCCAGACGGATAAAGCAGCCTGCCAGCGCAATGGTAATAACAAGCCTGTCAAGTACATAAAAATAACTTTGATCAGTTGCCTTTTTTGAATAAAGATAAATGGCGATCAGTATGCCAATAGTTGCTCCGTGACTGGCAAGGCCCCCTTCCCATATTTTCAGAATTTCAATAGGGTGCTGTAAAAAATGATCCGGCTGATAAAACAGGACGTGACCAAGGCGTGCTCCTACGATGGTGGCAATAACCATATATATCGTAAGTGTTTCGACATCTTTCTCGGAACGACCTTCCGCTTTATATATTCTTATAAGGATTTGCTGACCAATAAGAAAGCCTAATGCAAAAAGTAACCCGTACCAGCGAACTTCGCGCCCTGCTATTTCAAAAATAGCGGGACTTACATCCCAAATGATAAATGAAAAAAATTGTTGAAGCATCATGCCGCAAATATAGTGACTAATTATATAAATGATGAAGGGATTGGAGTAAATATATGGAATGAAGTCCGGACATAGTACCGGACAGATGCGAATATTTTGTGAGTCGCCTGAAGAGGGATTATTCCGAAACAGGTTTGATTTTAATGATGAGCACCATAGATTTGCAACATACGAATCCATATGTTAAAAGAAGAAATCAATCAGGCAGCGCAGGCTTTAAAAGAAGGGAAAGTGCTGTTGTATCCGACAGATACGGTGTGGGGACTGGGATGTGATGTCAATAATGAAGAAGCTATACAGCGTATCCTGACTTTAAAACAGTCACCGGCTAATAAGTCAATGATCATCTTGGTGGCTGACACTGAGCTGTTGCATCAATATGTGCATAAAATACCTGATCTGGCCTGGGACCTTATTGAATATGCTGAAAAACCACTTACTATCATATATCCGCAAGGAAAAAACGTGACTCCCGGACTTCTGGCGGAAGATGGCAGTCTGGCAATAAGAGTGGTTAAGGATTCATTTTGCCGTGATTTTCTTCGTAAAGCCGGCCGGGGAATCGTATCCACATCGGCTAATCTGAGTGGTCAGAAAGCCCCTGATATATTTGATGCCATAGATCATAAAATAGTAGAAGGGGCAGATTATGTGGTAGGATACGGGCATCAGATGAAGTCTCAGTTTCCGCCGTCAACTATTATAAAAATAGGCTATGACGGTGAATTTAAATTTATAAGGAAATAACTGGGATATGATGAACTTCGAAGAATCGATAAATCAATCCGGAATATTTCGAATCGTTGCTGAAGCTGCTGAAGAATTGCAGGTGCCGGCATTTGTGATTGGCGGCTATGTGCGTGACCTGATTCTGAAAAGGGAATCAAAGGATATTGATTTTCTTTGTGTCGGAAGCGGCATCGAGCTTGCCAGTCGGGTTGCGGAAAAGATTGGAGGACAGACCGAAGTGGTGACGTTCAGGAATTTTGGAACTGCGATGCTGCGATTCGGGGATTTTGATATAGAGTTTGTCGGGGCACGAAAGGAGTCATACAGAAGTGACTCAAGAAAACCAATCGTTGAAAACGGTACACTGGAGGATGATCAGAAGCGCAGGGATTTTACCATTAATGCTCTTGCCATAAGTCTTGATCCGAAAACATACGGCGATCTGATCGATCCGTTTGAGGGGCTCAAGGATATGCGCCGGAAGCTTATAAGGACACCGCTGGATCCGGCTATTACCTTTTCTGATGACCCTTTGCGAATGATGAGAGCAATACGGTTTGCTGCCCAGCTTTCTTTCGATATAGAACCGGATACTTTTCAGGCAATTTCCGATCATAAGGACAGGATTAAAATTGTTTCGATGGAGCGTATCGCGGACGAAATGAATAAAATCGTATTAAGCAATAAGCCTTCTTACGGTTTCAAATTGCTTTATCATGCGGGTTTATTGGATATAATATTTCCTGAATTTACAGCGTTGCAGGGAGTTGAATCTGTGGGAAACCGTGCACATAAGGATAATTTTTATCACACACTGCAAGTGCTGGATAATGTGGCTGAAAAAAGCAACGATCTCTGGTTGCGATGGGCCGCGATTCTTCACGATATAGCAAAACCACTTACCAAGCGATATGATGAACGGGTGGGATGGACTTTTCACGGGCACGAAGAGCGGGGAGCAAGAATGGTTCCTCATATTTTCAGAAAGCTTCGCCTGCCCTTGAATGAAAAAATGAAATTTGTCCAGAAGCTTGTGAGGTTGCACTTACGTCCTATTGCGCTTGTTAAGGAAAATGTAACGGACTCGGCCCTCAGAAGACTGCTGTTTGAGGCCGGTGATGATATTGACGCGCTGATGATGCTGTGCCGGGCAGATGTAACCTCCAAAAATGAAGTAAAGGTTAAAAGATACCTGGAGAATTTTGACAAAGTAGCAAAGAAACTAGAGGAGGTAGAGGAAAAGGACCGTGTCCGGAATTTTCAGCCGGTTGTTACCGGAGAAGACATAATGAATGCTTTTGCCTTGCCACCGGGAAAAATAGTGGGAGAAATCAAGGATGAACTGAGAGAAGCTATTCTGGAAGGTGTCATTAAAAATGAGCACGGTCAGGCCTATGCCTATATGCTTGAGATCGGAAGAAAAAAGATTGCTGAAGGTTAATCGTTGTCACTGCTATTGCTCTTCATTTCATCGGCAAACCATAACAGTTTGAGTAAGTCGAGCCAGAATACTCTGGGCTGGCTGCTGAGAAGGCTGGCAACTGCTCTTGCTTCCAGTTTTGAAAGAATTGCCCTGAATATTCCTATTGTTCCGGATAATTTCAGATACTGATAAGATCGAAACAGTTTGGTGTCCGTCCCGAGCTTATACGTTTTTACAAGGTAAGCAAGATTACGGACTGCTTCCCTGCTTTTAGCCAGAAATTCGTAATTTGTGTCCAGGCTTTCATGCTCTACCGGATTGTCAATATGGAGCACAGTGATATTTCTTTTTTTTAGAATGTATCCGAAAAGAGAGTCTTCATGACCATATCCTTTGATGGATTCATCGAGCCCTATGGATTGAAACGTATTTTTTTCAATCAGTATGTTATTAAACATAAGGCTTTGATACGGGCTCTGGGAACGTTGAGAAGGAGATAGCACTTCTTTCTGTATTCCTGCTATCCAGTGCAGATACAATTGAGGCAGGGCAGGAGGAAGAGGGGAGTATAAACGGCCGCCTATGATGACTTTGTATCCGGGGTATGAAATATAGGAAGAGATAAAATCGGCCCGAATGATTTTGCTGTCGCAGTCCAGAAATAATAAATGATCGTATCGAGCCTCCGATGCTAAAAGATTGCGGATAGCCGAGCGGCCATAGTTGCGCTCAAGCTCCCGGTAAGCAACCTTTGGAGGGAAAGCATATTCAGAATGCTGCCGGCGAATGGCAGGAGACGAAAAGTCGTCATAGCAAAGGATTTCGAATGCAAGACCACTTGCTGATGCCTGATTGTATAGGTTATTGACAAGATCAATAACAATACGATTATATACGGGAATTAAGATCGAAAGACTTTTAATAGCTTTCATGCCTGTAACTAAAAGAATCTCTGGCCGAGTCTTTCAGAGAGCCGTTGTCAATTTTTAGAACTCTGGCGGGGAATTTAGTAAGAAATTCATAGTTGTGGGTTGCCATCAATACTGCGGTGCCGCCTTTGTTGATCTGGAGAAACAACTGCATGATTCCTTCAGCTACTTCCGGATCCAGATTGCCTGTAGGTTCATCCGCGATAATAACAAGCGGGTCATTGATCAGAGACCGGGCAACAACCAGACGTTGCTGCTCTCCTCCGGAAAGCTGGTGGGGCATCTTATTGTCCAGTGAGCTTAATCCTACCTGAAAAAGTACTTCCGTAATACGGTCCCGCATTTTTGCAGTGCTTTTCCAGCCGGTTGCTTTCATGACAAATAGTAGATTGTCGGCTACGGTCCGGTCATAAAACAGCTGGAAATCCTGAAATATAATACCCAGCTTCCGTCGTAAAAAAGGAACCTGGGAGCGGGATATTGAATGCAGGTGAAAATCAGCAATGGTTATTTCGCCCGACGTTAATGGCAGGTCGGCATACAATGTTTTCAGCAATGAACTTTTGCCACTTCCGGTACGACCAATGAGATATACAAATTCACCTTTGCTTATGTTAAAGCCGGCTTCTTTGATTACTAATTGACTTTCCTGGTATATAAAGGCATTTTGTACCGATATGATCGGATCAGATGAAAATTCCATGATCAGATTTCCAGTTTTTGGAGCTTACCATATGGAAGATCAGCTATCAGTCTGGATAATTGCTCTTCTTTTCCTGTAAGCCCGTATTTCTCCAATTGTTTTTCTTTAACAGGTCGGTCGGCTCTGAAGTAAGCAACGAGAACAAAGTTATCATCCCGTAATTGTATATAATCCGGGATTTTAGCTTTGCCTTTGACCTTGATGATAAACATGTTGTCCAATGTCTTACTATTGTCTCCGCCCGGGTTGTAGATACGCCGGATAGAGAAGGTTTTTAACCGTTCACTTTTTTATGATCAGCAAGAAACTTTTCCAGACCGATATCAGTAAGAGGATGCTTTAGCAATCCTGTTATTACAGACAACGGGCAGGTTGCTACATCGGCTCCGGCCTCAGCACACTGGATTAAATGCGGCACGTGTCTGACAGAAGCTGCCAGCACCTGGGTTGCATATCCATATGTCGCGTATATTTCAACAATTTGCCCGATCAGATCCATACCATCATGTCCGATATCATCAAGTCTTCCGATAAAAGGGGATACATAGGTTGCCCCTGCTTTGGCAGCAAGTAATGCCTGTCCTGCGTTGAATACAAGTGTACAATTCGTCTTTATGCCCCGGTCGCTGAAATAACGGATTGCTTTGACCCCATCCCGGATCATAGGAACTTTTACGACAATCTTGGGATTAAGCTGGGCAAGCTCTTCTCCTTCGCGGACAATTCCTGCAAAGTCCGTTGCGATTACCTCTGCACTTACATCGCCGTCTACAATATCACAGATAGTCTGATAGTGCTTAAAAACAGCATCATATCCCTTGATACCTTCTTTTGCCATTAGCGAAGGATTGGTAGTGACACCATCCAGAATACCCAATTCGTGTGCCTCTTTTATCTCATTAAGATTGGCCGTATCAATAAAGAATTTCATTTAAAATAATATGGTAAGAGCGTTTTAATACTACATTATAAAAATACGGAGAGGAATATACAAGATTATCCCGTAATAAATCTTATATAAATAAAAAAAGGCAAATCAAATATCGCACCGCTCAACCACCTACCCTTGCTTCCTTCCGGACCTGGGGGATTCAGCAGGAGCTGGTCGTACTGATTTGCCGGTGCAAAGATACTCAAATGTTTATTCAAACAAAATATGCCAGTGCAATTTTTACCAAATAGCTGCTATATTTTTGCCCCGACCGGGAGGTGGCTGGCAACTGCCCTGGATAGAGTCTGTACCGACTTTGTGCTGCAATGACTGGCATATCACAGGTATAGCTTGTTTCATGGCAGTATTTTAGTACTTTTGTTATCAAAGAGTGGAGTTAATGAAGCCTCAGTTTGACGATATTTTTATGGAACTTGCTGTGAATCTTGCCAACAGGTCACACTGTATTAAAAGGCATGTAGGAGCAGTACTGACAAAAGACACACGCATTATATCCATCGGATATAACGGCCCGCCGGCCAATACGCATAACTGTGATGAAGAGTGGCCTGAAACCGGTTGCCCGACTGACTCGAATGGCAGCTGCAGCCTGGCTTTGCACGCGGAACAAAATGCAATTATATATGCAGTTAAGAACGGAACGAGCATACAGGGTGCAACTATGTATGTTACTTTATCGCCATGTCTTCCGTGTGCCAGAATAATTTATAGCGTTGGAATTAAAAAAGTGGTTTATCTGCATTCATATGCGGAATATAAAGGATATGCATCAGAAGACGGGCTGGATTTTCTTGCAAAATTCGGAGTGGAGGTCGAGAAGTATGCCGGAAAGCTTCCGGCTGGTCATTCGGTCAGATAATGTTAACTTCTGTTTCCAGCTCTATTCCGAACTTATCCCATACAGACTGCTGAATTTCCTCGGAGAGTTTTTTTATTTCCATTCCGGTTGCACTACCATAGTTAACAAGAACAAGTGCCTGATCCTTGTGAACTCCCGCTTGTCCGATTACTTTTCCTTTCCAGCCACATTGCTCGTTGAGCCAGCCGGCAGGAATTTTTATAAGACCGTTGTCTGAGGGAAAATAAGGAATTGAAGGATAGCTGATCTGAAGAGAATCGAATTTTTCTTTTGAGATTTCCGGGTTTTTGAAAAAGCTGCCAGCGTTACCTGTTTTTTCAGGATCGGGTAGTTTGCTCTGGCGAATTGAAATAACCGCCTGACTTACCGAAGCAATGGTCGGCTGTATGATATTCATCGCTGTCAGGGTAGAGGCAATAGCGCCATAACTGGTGTTAAGTTGTGCGTTTTTTTGCAGTCGTAAGGCAACCCGGGTTATTACATACTGATTTTTAAGCTGGTTTTTGAAAATACTGTTACGGTATCCGAAGTTACATTCAGCTTTTGTAAATCGCCTGAGAGTGCCATCCTGTATGTTTACGGCTTCCAGGTATTCGAATGAGTCTTTAAACTCCACACCATAGGCCCCGATATTCTGGATGGGAGCAGCGCCAACTGTACCTGGTATGAGTGACAGATTTTCGATGCCGCCCAATCCCTGGTGGATGGTATATACAACAAGGGCATGCCATTGCTCGCCTGCTCCTGCTTTTATGATCGCATAATGCTCATTGCTTTCTTCGGTTTCAATACCCTTTATTGAGTTGTGCAGAACCAGTCCGTTGAAGTTCCCGGTAAACAGAATATTGCTTCCGCCGCCCAAAATTAAAACCGGAAGCTGGTGCTGTTTTGCATGCAACAGCAAATCGGTTAATTCCTTTTCTGAGGAGAAAACGGCAAAGAAGCGCGCTGATACATCAATACCAAACGTATTATATTTCTTCAGACTTGTATTTTCGTTTATAAGCATTACGACATCAATCCCTGTTAATTCAACAATATGAGGTACATTTTAATCCTCAAAGATTTTAACTTTGCCCGATGCATATATCAGTACAAGGCCGCCTGTTATGGCTATTGAAAGATAGATCAGAAAATCGGTCCATTCCTGAAAGATTAATTTCCCAAACATGAAAAGTACTGAATAGGTCATGATGATGGAAGCCAGCCAGCATATCCAGAGCATGATAAAGCTTCCTTCCGGTTTTGGCATGTTCAGTTTTTTTCTGATCGGCTCCCATGCCCCCATAGGATGGATTTTATTGTAAAAAGCAGATAAAGTATTTGTATCAGTCGGGGACGTCATGAATGTAACAGCCACCCAGGCTACAGTTGTTATTGCAACAATTACGAAAAAAGTATTAGGGGCGGTAAGAAGCCATTGGTTTACTGAAAACAAAAGCGATCCGGGATTGGATGCCTGTGGTACATATTTCTGAAAAAGAGCAATCAGGATAAGTGTAAGGATGGGGGCAACGGAAGCAGTTATCTCGCTCCATGCATTAATTCTCCACCAGTACCAGCGTAGTATGAGGACAAGTCCCAGTCCGGCACTTGCTTGCAGCAGAAAATACCATGCCCCGGAAATACTGTTTATCTGGGTTGTCACGAGCAAAGAAAAAGCCATCATGAAAACTGTGGCAATACGCGAAACCGTTACCAGCTTTTTATCTGTTGCTTTCGAATTTATAAAACGACTATAAAAGTCATTGACGAGATAGCTGGCTCCCCAGTTTAATTGCGTGGAAATCGTACTCATGTATGCCGAGAAAAAAGCAATAAGCAGTAGCCCCCGCAGACCATCGGGCAGGAAATCTCTCATGGCAAAAATAAAGCCGAGTCTTTTCTCGGATACAGGCAGATCAGGATAGAGAATCAGAGCGGCTAATCCTACCAGAATCCAGGGCCAGGGTCTGAATGCATAATGGACTATCTGAAAGAATAATGTGGCAAGTATGGCATGCTTTTCATTTTTTGTGCTCATCATCCGTTGGGCTATATAGCCTCCTCCGCCGGGTTCCGCTCCGGGATACCAGCTTGCCCACCATTGGAACGCCACAAAAGAAACGAACGTAGCTATACTCAGAGTCAGGGTTGTGCCCAGGCTGGCTGCATCCCCCGTCTGAATTTTTGGAAAATACTGAATGGACCAGCCGGGAAGCTTGGCTTTCAGCCCGGAAATTCCTCCGATCTCAGGAGCATTAACTACCACTATAGCCAACACTATACATCCGGCCATTGCAATAAAAAATTGTAAAAAATCGGTGACTGCTACCCCAAGCAAGCCTGCCAGAGAGGAATATATGAGGGTAATAATCATGGCGATACCTGTATAAAGCAGCGATTCCTGCGGACTGATATTAAAGAAAACTTCAAGAATACTCATCAGAGCAAGATTTACCCAGGCAATAACAATAGCATTCATAAACAGTCCCAGATAGATGGAGCGAAAACCTCTGAGAAAAGCCGCTGGCTTGCCCGAATACCGCAATTCAATGAATTCAATATCCGTCAATATATTGGCTCGCCGCCACAGCTTCGAAAAAAAGAAAACGGTTAGCATCCCGCCGAGGAGGGCGTTCCACCATAGCCAGTTTCCGGCAATCCCGTTTTGTGCTACGAGTTCTGCCACAGCAAGTGGCGTATCGGCAGCAAAAGTTGTGGCGACCATGGAGACACCTGCAAGCCACCAGCTCATATTTCTTCCGCCAAGAAAGAAATTGGTAATATTTTTTCCGGCACGTTTGGTGAAATATATACCGATAAGAAGTGATATCAGAAAAAACGCAAAAATGATAATCCAGTCAATCGTCGCAAGCATATAATATTATTCGGTATGATTGGTTTTGTATGTATATTTTGAAATTAGAAAAATAACTTGATCCGCAATTAAACCGGCGGAACTTTTTCTCTGTACCGGGTCTTCAGAAATTTAGTTGTGATATAAAATGTAAATGTAATATTTTTTCGTAAAAAAGAGTATTTGTGAAAAAAAGCTCTGATAATTCAGCCTTGTTATGGGCGGCTGCTTTAATGAAAAGCTTGGGATATTAATCCTTTTTATACAATTTTTACAAAATTTTTCAATGCATTGACTTCTTATATGTTAAAAAAATACAATTTTTGACATTTTAATAATATAATTTAAAACCATTCTAAATTACTTATTTTTTATCGATAAAATGCTTATTATTACCATAGTTATACCTTTTTTTGCAACGTTAGTCCGAATTATGAAAAAATCTATGCAAAAACATATTTGAATAATTCCGATCGCGTATTAGATTTGCGAGACTTTTAAAAATCATGAGCCTGAATAAGGAAAAAACAAACTTCAACATGTTTCTGAACATATCTGTAAAGCGCTGGTCGCTTGCTCTTTTACTCCTATTCATTTCAAGTACAGTATTATTCGCACAGGATGATAAGAAAGCTGCCGTTGATGGGGATCCCGCTCTGGGCGAGAGTCTTTTCAAGCAGAACTGCTTTCAGTGTCATACTGCCAACAAGGACAAGGTAGGGCCTGCTCTGAAAGGTATTACCAAAAGAAGAAAGATGCCCTGGATTATTGACTTTGTGCATAATTCGCAAAAGGTCATCAAAAGCGGAGATCCATATGCCGTAGCGTTATACGATAAGTTTAACAAGGCGGAAATGCCTCCGTTTTCGTTTTTAGAAGAAGCCGATATCAAAAACATCATTGCCTATGTAGAAACGGTGGAAGATGCTCCTGCAGAGAAGGATCCTACTACAGCAGGTAGCCCCGAAGGTGCACAGGCTTCCGGCGGTGGAGCATACTCTACGGCAATTTTATCGCTCATTATTGTAGTGCTTGTACTGGTATTGCTGATGCTGGTTGTCTTCCTTTCAGTAATAAGAAGATATCTGAAAGATAAGGAAGATACACTTGATGAAGGTGGTAAATATCTCGTAAATCAGAAGTTTGATATAACAGCCGTATTAAAAAGCAAAGGCTTTATCACAGTTGTTACACTTATTTTTCTTGCTGTGGGTGTCAGAAGCTGCTGGACAGGATTGCTTTCCATAGGAGTTGAGCAGAATTATGCTCCGAAGCAGCCGATTCCATTCTCACATAAGCAGCACGTTGGTGAATATAATATTGACTGCGGTTACTGTCATACCGGTGTTTACAAAGGAAAGCAGGCTGGTATTCCTTCTGTTAACATATGTATGAACTGTCATAACAGCATTAAGAAGGGACCTAGATTCGGAGAAGAGGCTATCAAGCAGGTTGTTGCTGCCTGGGAAAGCAATACTCCGATTAAGTGGGTGAGAGTTCACAATCTGCCTGATCTTGCATATTTCAATCACTCTCAGCATACTGTAGTAGGAAATGTTCAGTGTGAAACCTGCCATGGCCCGATAGGGGAAATGGAAGTAGTTAAACAATACTCTCCTCTGACTATGGGCTGGTGTATTAACTGCCATAGAGAGACAGCAGTAAATGGTAAAGACAACGAATACTATGACAAGTTGTTTGCGATCCACAATGGGCAGAAGCTGACTGTTGCTGAAATCGGTGGACTTGAGTGTTCAAAATGTCACTATTAATTTAAGAAAATCTGGGCCTGATACATATATTTAATATGAAAGACAATACAAAGAAATACTGGAAAGGTATTGAAGAACTAAACAACGATCCTGAATTTCTAAAGCATGCCTATAATGAGTTTCCCGAGTATCTGCCGGTGAAAGAGGCTCATCCTAGCAAGTCATCAGAGGGAGAGGGGACAGGTAGAAGGGACTTTTTGAAATTGCTGGGTTTTGGAATGGCAGCGGTTTCTCTGGCTGCTTGCGAAGCTCCGGTAAAAAAGGCAATTCCATATCTGAATAAACCGGAAGAAATTGAGCCAGGTATTGCCAACTGGTATGCCAGTTCATATGTAAATGGAAGCGACTATTGCAGTGTATTGGTAAAAACCAGGGAAGGACGCCCGATTAAAATTGAGGGAAATACGCTTTCCGGTATTACAAAAGGCGGAACCAATGCAAGAGCTCAGGCTTCTGTATTGAGCTTATATGATGAAACTAGATTGAAAAACTTCGTTATCAACGGAACAGAGGTAAAAGTAAAAGATAGTAATAAGGAGTATTCTTCTGTTGATAAGGAAATAGTTCAGGCTCTTAAAGAGGCTGATCGTAAGGGGATAAGAATTGTTTCCCGTTCAGTTTACAGCCCGTCTACATTAAAAGCTATAGAGGAATTCAAGTCGGCCTATCCGTCTACGAAACATGTGATGTATGATCCGATTTCCGTATATGCATTGCGTCAGGCAAACCAGATTGCATTCGGAAAGGCTGTTGTACCTTCATATGATTTCAGTAAAGCGAATGTTATTGTCGGATTTAACTGTGACTTCCTCGGTACATGGATTTCTCCTATAGAGTTTGCGAAAGGATACAGTGTTGGAAGAAAAGTAGGGGATAATCGCAGAGAAATGAGCCGTCATTACCAGTTTGAGGCGAATCTCTCAATGACTGGTGCCAATGCGGATTACAGAGAACCGGTAAAACCTTCCGACGAAGGACTGTATTTGTCTGCACTTTATTCATTGATTACAGGAAATAAATTGTCTGTTCCTGAGGTTAAGGAATCATCTAAATTGAAACTGGCAGCCGAGGATCTGAAAAATGCGAAAGGTAAATCTCTGGTAGTCAGCGGAAGTAATGATCTGCATATTCAGTTGCTGGTCAACGAGATAAATGAAGCCTTAGGTAACTATGGAGCTACAATCAATTTAAACAGAGCCTGCAATCTTAAGGCTGGCGATGATACCGCTATAAGTGAATTTGTGAAAGAGGTGAAGAGCGGAACGCTGGGTGCTGTTATTTTCCTTGACGCCAATCCTGCTTATGATCTTCCCAATGGCGGAGAGCTGGCTGAAGCGTTGAAATCTGTGGCTGTTCGTATTTCTTTTGCTGAAAAAGCAGATGAAACTGCTGAGCTATGCAACTATCTGTGTCCGGGATACCATTATCTTGAATCCTGGAATGATGTTGAGCCTTATCAAGGCTATTTCAGTATGGTGCAGCCTACTATTGCTCCGATTTTCAGAGGAACCAGAGCTGCTCAGGAAAGTCTTCTGATCTGGGCTGGCAACAATACTGAGTTTTACGAATTTATCAAAGCCAACTGGAAATCAAGCATACTTGCAGGTGGCAAGTCTTTTGAAGATGTTATTCACGATGGAGTCTATGAGCCTAAAGGTACAGTTTCAGAAAGTACTCCTGGTTTTACTTCATCCATCAGTACTATAGCTTCCAATATTGCTCAAAAAGCCAAAGAATCAGACAAAGGTCTGCAGTTGGCAGTATATGAAACCGTATCAGTCGGAGACGGAACAATGTCTGCAAACCCCTGGTTGCAGGAATTGCCTGACCCGATTACCAAGGCTACCTGGGACAATTATGTTACTGTTCCGATTTCTCTTGCCAATGAATTAAAAATAAAGTCAGGACAGGTTGTTACTGTCAATGCCGGTAAGGCATCGGTGTCTCTTCCTGTCGTAGTGCAGCCAGGTCAGGCAAGAGGTACTGTCGGTATTGCATTGGGCTATGGCAGAAAAAATGCCGGCCCGGCAGGTAAAACGATCGGAGTAAATGCATATCCTTTTGTGGGAACTGTCTCCGGGTTATTGTCTTACGGAGCATCCAATGTCTCTCTGACCCCGACAGAAGGATTTGTGGCAATTGCTACCACACAGACTCACGATACAGTTATGGACAGACAGTCTGTGGTAAAAGAGTCTTTGCTTGGAGAGTTCCAGCAGGATAACTGGATCAAGCCTTATAATCCTACCATTCATACATCTAAAGGAGCTGTAGCTCCCGGAGATCCCGCTACTGATTTGTGGTATTCGCATGATAAGCCTAACCATCTCTGGACGATGATGGTAGACCTTAACACGTGTATAGGATGTAATGCATGTATCGTAGGGTGTAACGCAGAAAACAATGTACCTGTAGTTGGCAGAGAGGAAGTAATCAATAGAAGAGAAATGCACTGGATGCGTATAGACCGCTATTATTCCAGTGAAATGACTAAAGAAAGAGCTGATCAGGAGGGCGTGGGTATAGTTGACATGTATGCATTGATGGAAGATCCGGAAGAGAATCCGGAAGTAGTCTTCCAGCCGATGATGTGTCAGCATTGTAATCACGCGCCTTGCGAAACCGTTTGTCCGGTTGCTGCGACAACACATAGTAGTGAAGGTTTGAACCAGATGACTTATAACCGTTGTGTCGGTACCAGATATTGTGCAAACAACTGTCCTTATAAAGTAAGAAGATTTAACTGGTTCAAGTATTTCGACAACGAACAATTTGATGTCAATACATCAATGAATACTGTGCTAGGCCGGATGGTTCTTAATCCGGATGTAACAGTACGTTCAAGAGGGGTTATGGAGAAATGCTCATTCTGCGTTCAAAGAATTCAGGAAGGTAAATTGCAGGCTAAGAAAGAGAAACGTTCTTTGAAAGATGGTGAAGTTGTTACTGCCTGTGCCTCAGCCTGTCCTACAAATGCTATAACTTTCGGAGATATCAATGATAGAAACTCAGAAGTTTATAAGCAGCTGACTGTCGAAAATTCGAAAAGAGCCTATACTGTTCTCGAAGAGATCAACACGAGACCTAACGTGTATTACTTAACTAAAATCAGAAACAAAAAAGCTTAATACAAGGTATGCAAGTTACTTCACCCGTAAGACCGCCACTGGTTACTGGCGGTAAGAATTATCACGATGTTACAAATGACGTATGCAAACCGGTAGAGTCTGTACCATCTAAGTCATGGGTTGTTGCCCTTGGCATTGCCTTAATCACTTTAGGATTTGGTGTTTACTGTGTAGGTCGTTTGCTTTGGGACGGTATCGGAATGTGGGGACTGAATAAAACGATCGGCTGGGCCTGGGATATTACCAACTTCGTCTGGTGGGTCGGTATCGGTCACGCAGGTACGCTGATCTCTGCGATTCTTTTGCTTTTCCGCCAGAAATGGAGAACATCCATTAACCGTGCTGCGGAGGCAATGACTATTTTTGCCGTTATATGTGCCGCTCAGTTTCCGATCCTTCACATGGGTAGGCCTTGGGTAGGCTTTTGGCCGTTACCTCTACCTAACACGTTCGGGTCACTTTGGGTAAACTTTAACTCCCCTCTTCTTTGGGACGTATTTGCGATCAGTACGTATTTTACTGTTTCGCTTGTATTCTGGTATATCGGTTTGATACCTGATTTTGCAACTGTGAGAGACAGAGCAACCACCAAAGTCCGGAAAATTATTTATGGAGTATTGAGTTTCGGCTGGGACGGAGCTGCAAAAACCTGGTCAAGATATGAAGCTGTCAGCTTGGTGCTTGCCGGAGTTTCCACACCGCTTGTACTTTCAGTTCACACAATCGTATCCATGGACTTTGCTACTTCCGTAATACCGGGATGGCATACTACTATATTTCCTCCTTACTTCGTGGCGGGAGCGATTTTCTCCGGTTTTGCCATGGTGCTTACCCTGATGCTGATTACCCGCGTTGTTTTCCGTCTGGAAGATTATATAACAATCAACCACATTGAGTCTATGAACAAAGTTATCGTTCTGACAGGATCTATTGTGGGGATTGCCTACCTTACCGAGTTTTTCATTGCCTGGTATTCCGGTGTGGAATACGAAGGATACGCGTTTCTTAACAGAGCGACCGGTGAATACTGGTGGGCTTACTGGTCCATGATGACGTGTAATGTAATTTCCCCTCAGCTTTTCTGGTTTAGAGGCGTTCGCAGAAGCATTGTACTCACGTTCATACTGTCAATTGTTGTGAATATCGGAATGTGGTTTGAGCGTTTCGTAATCATTGTAACCTCACTGCACAGAGATTATCTTCCTTCCAGCTGGGCATACTTTAAACCTACTTTGTATGATGTAGGAGTATATGTATTCTCCTTTGGACTCTTCTTCACTTTGTTCTTCCTGTTTACCAAGTATTTCCCGGTAATTAATATGGCAGAAGTAAAGTCTGTTTTAAAATCTTCTTCAGAAAACAATACTAGAACTAACAAACATTAATATATGGCTACTGGAAAAAACTTTCTTGTTGGGATATTTGATGACGAGGACGTCTTGATTGATTCCATAGCAAAATTGCGCAATACGGGAATAAAGATATTTGAAGTTTATACGCCGTTCCCTGTTCACGGGCTGGATACCGCTTTAGGGTACAAGCCTTCTAACCTGCCGATTGCCGCGTTTCTGTTTGGTTTGACCGGTACCATACTTGCATTGACCATGCAGATTGGTATGCTTGGTTTTGACTGGCCAATGGATATAGGTGGTAAGCCATACATTCCGCTGCCTTCTTTTATCCCCGTTTCATTTGAGTTAACAATCCTGCTGGCTGCTTTAGGTATGGTATTTACTTTCTTTATTATTTCTGATTTGAAGCCATATAAAATACCATATATGTTCGATAAAAGAAGTACAGATGATAAGTTTGTAATGGCAATTGACCTTGACTCCAATAAGGAAAGTAGTGAAGTAATTACGAAGTTGCTTCAGGAAACCGGAGCAATCGAAATTAATACCCAAAAAGTTGATTAAAGGCTATTGAAATGAAAATGAAATCTATTCAAAGATTAGGATTTTTTTGTGCTGGTCTGTTTGTGTTTTCTTCATGTAATCAGGATTTTTCCTGGATACGTGAGCATGAAAAACCACGTGTTGAATATGCTCCTAATATGTATTATTCTGAAGCATATGAGCCTTTAAGTCAGATTATGGACGAAAACGCAGGGGCTTTTGTGAGCTCTGATCCTAATAGCAAGTATGGTGAGTATTATAACTCCAATCCTTACAATCGCTATCCTGAAAATGGTTATACTCCCATGACTATGAGAGAGCCTGCTGCGAATACAATAAAGAGAGGTCATACTCCTTACCTGATACCGAAAGACTCTGTTGAATTGGCAGATGATCTGAAGAATCCGATTGCGCTGAATGAACAGGTACTTGCAGAGGGTGAGGCTTTGTATATGCGTTATTGTGCTCATTGCCATGGAGAATCCGGGCAGGGAGATGGAAAGGTGGCGAATGTTTTCATGGGAGTCGCTAACTTGACGAGTGGTGCCAACCAGCGTTTGACAGAAGGCCATATTTTTCATGTGATTACTCATGGGATACGACTTATGGCTGCGCACGGTTCACAGGTTGAACAGGAAGATCGTTGGAAAATCGTGCATTACGTCAAGGAAGTTCTTCAGAAATCTGATCAGGAATAATAAAATACTTTATTTTAAAAGCAATGGTTGAAGAAAAATTTATATTTACCGCCTCCGCCAAAAAAAGTGTATTTACTACGATAGGAGTAGGGATCCTTCTTTTGATTATAGGTTTATTTTTTGTTGCCAAATTCGGAGGTCATGATCATCATGCTTCGGAGGGACATGCTACTGAACATGTAGCCAACGCCGATCATCATGCGGCTGATCATTCACATGACGATCACGGACATGGAGATCACCACGAAAAGCCGCTGTGGGTGAAAAGGCTGATCAAGAATATCTGGCATAACAATGTGTTCTTTACCGGAATTTCGATAATCGGAGTCTTCTTTGTAGCGTTTAACTATGTTGCATGGGCTGGCTGGGGCGTACTGATTCGTCGTATTCCCCTGGCAATGGGAAGTTTCATTCCCGTGATCGGAGTTCTTTTGATTGTGTCTTTTCTGATATTCAATCATGACATTTTTCACTGGACTCATCAGTATCTGTATGATAAGTCATCTCCATTATATGATCCGATCATTGCCGGAAAAGAAGGCTATCTGAACTTTCCTTTTTACCTGATCAGAACTATATTATATTTTGTTGCCTGGTATTTGAGCTGGATGTTTCTTAGAAAATATGCGATACAGGAAGATCTTACAGGGGATATAAAATGGTATGACAAGAGTGTCGTTCTTTCTGCCGGTTTCCTTGTTATTTTCGGTATTACATCATCTACTGCGGCATGGGATTGGGTAATGTCAATAGATACGCACTTTTTCAGTACTATGTTTGGCTGGTACGTTTTTGCAAGCTGGTTCATTACAGGGCTTGCTGTTATGACGCTTATTATTATTTACCTTAAAGAGGCTGGTTTGCTTACTGGTGTAAATGAAAACCACCTGCACGATCTTGGTAAGTTTTTGTTTGCTTTTAGTATTTTCTGGACATATATCTGGTTTAGTCAGTTCTTGCTGATTTACTACGCGAATATTCCGGAAGAGGCAGTCTATTTCGTTGAACGTCTGAAGAATGATGCGTATTCCCCGTTTTTCTTCTTTAACCTGATTATTAACTTCCTGATCCCGTTCCTGATTCTGATGACAAGAGATGCGAAACGTCAGGTAATGATCATCAAAGTAATTGCTGTTTGTATCATAATCGGACACTGGTCAGATTTCTATCTGATGATTACTCCTGCGCTTTTAGGCAATGACGGTGGGTTTGATTTCTGGTTCTTCTTTGTAGAGCTTGGTATGTTCCTGATTTATGGTGGACTGTTCCTGTTCTTTACGCTGACTTCGCTTTCAAAAGCAGGCCTAATACCAAAGAATGATCCAATGCTGGAAGAAAGTGTGCATCATCACGTATATTAATCCTAATTAAGAAAGAGAAAAACGATAAAATATAAAAAATGATTACCACGACTATAGTTATTGCAGTTCTGCTGATATTGGCGATTCTCTTTTTGCTTGTCAGAATTCAGACGCTTATTTCAGTAATGAAAGGAAGCTATGAGAAAAGAGTAGGCTCCAGTAATAAGCTACATGCTACGCTTTTTATAATCTTTCTGATATTAGGAGTGTTTGCGTTCTTCTGGTTATCCAGTGTTGCATCGCAGGATTATTTGCCTGAAGCTTCTTCTATACACGGGGTACGTACGGACCGCTTGTTCTGGATGACAATGGGAATACTTGTTTTTGCCTTTTTGGTAACCAATGTTTTCCTTTTTGTTTTTGCTTACAGATATCAGTATAAAGAAGGTAATAAGGCCTATTTCTATCCGGAGAATCATAAGCTAGAGGTAGTATGGACAGTTATACCTGCTATTGTGATGTCAATTCTTGTATTCTTCGGCTGGACAGAATGGTCTGCCATCACAAAGCCTGAGCCTAAGGATTCTGAGGTTATCGAAGTAATGGCGCAGCAGTTTTCCTGGCAGGTGAGATACCCCGGTCCTGATGGAAAGCTTGGCTCACACAGTTTCAAGCTTATTGATGCAACTAATACATTTGGTCTGGATTTTAGCGATGATGCATCGTTGGACGATTTTACTCCTCCGGAGCTTCATTTGCCAAAAGGTAAGCCGGTTTTATTAAAAATCAGAGCCAGAGACGTTCTGCACAGCGTGTTCTTACCTCATTTCAGAGTTAAGATGGATGCTGTGCCGGGAATGCCTACAAAATTCTGGTTCGTTCCGACTAAAACTACAAAAGAGATGCGAGAGGAGCTTGGTAACGCTAATTTCAATTATGAGCTTGCATGTACCGAGATTTGCGGTAGAGGACATTTCGCTATGCGTTTTGTCGTAGTGGTTGATGAGCCTGAAGAATATGAAGCCTGGAAAAAATCTCAAAAGCCTTTTGCGGATATGAATGCCGAATATGTAAAGGATTTTATTGCAATTCGTAGCGGAGAAACGACAAATACTCCGATTGAGGTTGAGAATGCCAGGGAAGAAATGTCGGATATAGTTGTGACTGATTCACTGGCTGGTAAAGCCGATGCTCTTGAACAGGCAGCAGATACGCTGGGTGCAGAGTCCGGGGATGCTCAGGCAAACTAATTTAACAGGTTAATCAAATAAGGTAGTTTAATATTTCGAAGGTTTTACGATTAAAGATCATAATATGTCGACCGCAACACATTTAAACGAACATCTTTCTCATCTTCATGATAGTCATGATGATCATGATCATCATGAGTTGCCATGGATCAGGAAGTATATTTTTAGTGAAGATCATAAAATAATAGCTAAGCAATACTTATTGACCGGTATTTTCTGGGCAATCATAGGTGGTGGACTTAGTATTTTATTCAGGTTGCAGCTCGGGTTTCCGGATGCTGATCTGACCTGGCTGAAACCTCTGCTTGGAGACTGGATCGGCAGTGATGGTAAGCTTGATGCAGAGTTCTTCCTTGCGCTCGTTACCATGCACGGAACGATCATGGTGTTTTTTGTTTTAACTGCGGGTTTGAGTGGTACATTTAGTAATTTTCTGATTCCGTTGCAGATCGGAGCCAGAGATATGGCCTCAGGGTTTATGAATATGCTGTCATACTGGTTCTTCTTTTTATCCGGTGTGTTAATGTTTATTTCCCTGTTTCTTTCTACAGGACCTGCTTCAGGCGGATGGACAGCGTATCCTCCTTTGAATGCACTGCCGCAGGCTGTTCTTGGTTCCGGTACGGGCATGACTCTGTGGCTTGTAAGTATGGCTTTCTTTATTGTTTCATCACTTTTGGGCGGGGTTAACTACATCAGTACGATCATTAACCTGCGTACAAATGGGATGTCGTTTTTGAGAATGCCTCTTACCATGTGGTCATTCCTTATTACCGCAATCATTGGTTTGTTAGCATTCCCTGTATTACTTTCTGCAGCGTTATTGTTAATATTCGACAGAAGTTTCGGAACAAGCTTTTTCCTTTCCGATATATATATTGCTGGTCAGGTCTTACCAAACGAAGGAGGAAGCCCTGTGCTTTTCCAGCACTTATTCTGGTTCCTTGGTCACCCTGAGGTGTATATTGTTATTTTGCCTGCATTGGGTATTACTTCCGAGATTATTTCAATCAATTCCAGAAAGCCGATTTTTGGCTATAAGGCAATGATTGGATCTATGTTTGCTATTGCTTTCCTTTCTTTCATAGTTTGGGCGCATCACATGTTTGTGTCAGGTATGGATCCGTTCCTTGGATCAATCTTTATGTTCCTGACATTGATTATTGCTGTACCATCAGCAGTTAAGGCCTTCAATTATATCACGACTATGTGGAGGGGGAATATCATATTTACTCCTGCCATGTTGTTTGCAATAGGACTTGTATCGTTCTTTATCTCCGGTGGTCTGACCGGTATTATTCTCGGAAACTCTGCAGCAGATATTCAGCTTCATGATACCTATTTTGTTGTTGCTCACTTTCACCTGGTGATGGGAAGCGCGTCATTCTTCGGAATGTTGGCGGGTGTGTACCACTGGTTCCCCAAGATGTTTGGAAGAATGCTGGATGAAAAGCTTGGTTATATCCATTTCTGGTTATCATTTGTCGGGATTTATCTTGTGTTCTTCCCGCTTCACTATACTGGTATAGCAGGTTTTCCAAGAAGATACTATTCTTTCACAGGCTTTGAGTTCACGCAGAAATTTACTGATCTGAATATGTTTGTGAGTATTGCTGCAATTATCACTTTCGGAGCACAGTTTATTTTCATATTCAATTTCTTCTATAGCATGTTTAAAGGGCGTAAGGCACCGGCAAACCCCTGGAATGCGAATACACTTGAGTGGACAACTCCGATTAATCCCGGGCATGGAAACTGGCCTGGAGAAATCCCGACAGTATACAGGTGGCCGTATGATTACAGTAAGCCAGGAGCAGAAGAAGATTTTATTCCGCAACATATACCTTATTCTCAGACTGTGAGCTCTAACTTCCCTCACGAGAATGATAAAATAAAAGAAGAAGGCTCTCTTCATGGATAAAAATAATGTAGATAACAGGGGATTCCGTACATTCGGAATCCTTACTGTTGTCGCAGTTTATTTCCTGATATTGGTAGGCGGCATAGTACGCAGTACCGGTTCAGGTATGGGATGTCCGGACTGGCCAAAATGCTTTGGCAGCTGGGTTCCACCAACCTCCCTCGACCAATTACCCGCAGATTATAAAGAAATATACGCTGAGAAGCGTCTCGAAAAGAATAAGCGTGTGGCCGCAACTTTGTCCGGTTTGGGTTTTCAGGAATTATCAAATAAGCTGATACATGATGAAAGTCTTTACGTGGAGGCAGACTTCAATCCTGTCAAGACCTGGATAGAATATGTAAATCGTTTGGTAGGAGTCACAATAGGCCTTTTAATATTCGGAACCCTGCTCTTTTCATTTCCGCTCAGAAAAACGAGCCCTGATGTTTTCTGGTATAGCGTTGCAGCATTTGTACTTGTTCTGTTTGAAGGCTGGTTAGGCTCTCTGGTAGTTTCTACCAATCTGATGCCCTTTATGGTGTCAATTCATATGGGATTGGCTATTGTACTGGTATTTGTGCTGATTATGGCTGTATTCAAAGCCGGCAATTATGCCATTACGTTACCTTCCGGATTGAATTACTCCAATCTGTCCGGGGTATTGCTTGTTACAATGCTTGCTACCTTTGTACAGATTATAATCGGAACCCAGGTAAGGGAAGAGGTTGATATCATAGCTGTGGAATTGACGGACTCCCGTTCCTTGTGGATTAGCAATCTGGGCAATATGTATCTTGTTCACCGGCTTTTCTCATATGTACTTTTAGCACTTCATATATGGCTTTGCTATTTGTTAATGAGGAAGTTGTTTTTTTTCAGAAAAGTAAGGATCAGCATGATTGCGATCTTGTGTATACTCGGACTTAGTATTGTTACCGGAAATATCCTTAATTACATGGACTTACCTGCAGCTATTCAGCCTGTTCATCTTTTGCTTGCATGTATGCTGTCCGGGGTGCAATTTCTTTTGTATTTATTGGTTGTTACTTCTAAAAAGGTGATTTAACTTAGTAAAATGATTTCCGAAAATAGTCATATTGGTATTCTTCCCTTGCTTGGAGCAAAATGTCAGAGTTATTATCAGTTAATGAAATTCAGACTTTCAGCTCTGGTATCTTTTTCTGCCGGTATGGGATTTATGCTTGCTCCCGAAGGTACAGGAAACTGGCTTGCTCTCGCTGTGTTTACATTATTTGGTTTCATGGTTATTGTTTCAAGCAATATTATCAACCAGATTATTGAAAAAGACAGTGATGCGCTCATGTCCAGAACTTTGAACAGACCTCTTCCGACAGGAAGGGTTTTACCCGGAGAAGCTGCTTTAATTTCTCTGATATTCGGAGTTGCAGGAGTTAGCGGATTATACTATTTCTTCAATATCAATGCGGCGCTTCTTTCTCTCTTATCACTGATTCTGTATGGATTTGTATATACTCCTCTGAAAACAAAAACGCCTGCAGCAGTATTTGTGGGAGCTGTTCCGGGCGCCTTGCCGCCGATGATCGGCTGGCTGGCGGCTACAAATAAGTTTGGTTTGGAACCCGGAATTCTGTTTGCCATACAGTTTTTCTGGCAGTTTCCTCATTATTGGGCTATCGCCTGGGTACTTGATGAAGATTATAAAAAGGCGAATATCCGGCTGTTGCCTGCCAACGGGCAAAAAGATACCGATACTGCATTCACAATAATGATTTATACATTATTTCTGTTGCCTTTGGGCTTTATGCCTATGGTTTTGAAGATGACAGGAGTGGTTAGCGCTGTTATTGCGCTGGTATGCGGTGTTTTATTTCTTGCCCAAACATTTTATCTCATGCGGGTTTGTACCAATAAGGCAGCTTTGAGGATCATGTTTGGTTCTTTTATATATCTGCCGGTTGTACAGATTGCTTTTGTAATAGACAAGTTACAGTAAAAATATGAAAAACATAGCAATGGAAATGGAACAGCCTAAACGCCCTATGGCCATGAATCCTCAAAAATTTGCTCTATGGCTGTTTATTGTCAGCATTGTAATGATCTTTGCAGCGATGACCAGCGCCTATATTGTGCGGAGGGCGGAAGGCAACTGGCTGGAAGTTGAGATTCCGCTGATCATGTATATTAGTACAGGCGTTATACTTTTGAGCAGCATTACGATGCATTGGGCTTATTTGTCTGCTAAGCGGGATAACCTGCAGCCTCTTAAGACAGCTTTGCTTCTTACTACGCTGCTGGGGATCATTTTTATAGTTACCCAGTTTAAATCCTGGGAAACTTTAAAGGAAGCAGGCGTTTTTTTCGGTGGGGAATTGAGTAATCCGGGTGGATCTTTCGTATATGTACTGACGGGTCTGCATGGTTTTCACCTTATTTCCGGTGTGGTCTTTCTTTTGGTTGTATTAATTTCGGCATTTGGATACAAGGTACATTCCAAAAATCTGAACTTAATTGAAATGTCAGCGACCTATTGGCATTTTCTTGATGCTCTGTGGATATATCTGTTTGTATTTTTATTACTAAACCATTAATTTTCAAAAAAACTTAATATGTCAACTATTACTGTTTCAGAAAAAGATCAAAAGAATATTTGGGGCGGCGGGGTGGAACCCATGAAAGCGAGTTATGGTAAGCTGATGATGTGGTTCTTTCTTCTCTCGGACGCCTTTACATTTTCCGGATTCCTTGTAGCCTACGGGATGAGCCGTTTCGCATTTCCTGCTTATACCGGCTCTGTAAAGGATTTTGTTCCTTCTCTTGAATATTGGCCTATTCCTGAAAAAATATTTACGCACATACCGTTTTTCCATGTTGAGGCTCCGCTGGTCTTTGTGGGTATTATGACTTTTATCCTTATCATGAGTAGTGTCACCATGGTACTGGCTGTTGAAGCAGGACATCGTATGGATAAGGCAGATGTTCAGAAATGGATGTTGTGGACTATTTTTGGTGGCTGGGCTTTTATCGGATGTCAGGCATGGGAGTGGACAGTTTTTATTCAGGGAACTCCTGAAGGGCTTAAGCTGGCTTCGGGTGAAGTTATTAAAGGCGCCAGTCTTACCATGAATGAATACGGTCCCAAGCTGTTTGCCGATTTCTTTTTCTTTATTACCGGATTCCATGGTACACACGTGCTTAGTGGCATTATAATGAACATGATTGTATTCTATAATGTCTGCATTGGTACATATGAGCGTATAGGACATTATGAAATGGTTGAAAAGGTAGGTTTATACTGGCACTTTGTAGACCTTGTATGGGTATTCGTATTTACGTTCTTCTATCTGGTTTAATTCATTTTTAATAAGTAAAAGACATTAATTTCTAATATTTATGGCTCACGGACTACATGATCACGCACCAGCGCATAAGGTTTTACCTAGGGATAAAGCAAAAATCTTAAAGATCTGGAAAACCGCTCTACTGCTTGCTGTCGTAACTGCAATAGAGTTTTTACTTGCTTTTACCATGGAGCGCGGATCTTTGCTGTTTGCAGTTTTTATTGGTTTGACGCTGGTAAAGGCATTCTATATTGTTGCAGACTTTATGCACCTTAAATATGAAACAAAAGTGCTTGTTTGGTCTATTATACTACCCACAATGTTTGTTATCTGGCTTATTGTAGCGCTCCTTGCAGAAGGCGATGCCATATTTAAAATCAGGTCACTTTGGGGATGGTTCTAACCAGATGAAATAAATTGAAATGAAAAGTATAACTAAAGCCGGTATCCTTCTGAGTATTCTGATGTTGCCGGTTTTAGTTTTTTTATTTTTAAAGCTTTTTGCTAAAAACCACTACGATATTCCTACATACTTTGCAACTGACAGTGTCTTGGTCAATGGAAGATATAAGATTACAGCTGCACATAAGATTCCTCCTTTTTCCTTCGTTGATCAGAACGGAGATACTTTCATCTCAGAATTATTAACAGATAGAATTGTTGTAACCGGTTTTCTCCTTCCGGGAGAAATGGCGATGAGCTCAAAAATAACCACCGAGCTCAAGAGAATCCAGGAAGCTTTTGCGGATTTCCCGGAAGTCAGAATTCTGTCATTCAGTATTGATTCCCAAAATCATGATGTATCTGATACGTTGAAGGTATATGCCGAGACATTCAGAATAGACACATCCAGCTGGACATTACTTGCCGGTTCACGGGACTCTGTATATTATCTGGCTCAGAAAGGATTGCTGATATCTTCTGAACAGGCTTCCAATACTTCTGAAGCCCCCGGAGAGACGCTTGTTCTGATTGATAAGGCAGGACATATACGAGGATACTATGCTGGTACCGACCGGGCAGAGATAGACCGTTTAATAAGAGAAATTCAGGTTTTATTATACAATTATGGCAACTAACCAACTTGTTCGGAACAACAGTTTGTACCTCATTATCATTGGCGTTCTGTCAGTGCTGATTCCGATTGTTGTTGCAGTACTGTTTTATTTACCGCAGACGGGCAAATTAGGTGAGCTGGATGTGCGCATACTGCCTCATATCAATGCCGTGCTGAATTCGTCTACTGCCATTGCATTGATGATTGGTTATTATTTCATTAAAAAAGGAAATCGGCGGGCGCATATTACGGCTATGATCACGGCTTTTACTTTTAGTTCTGTTTTCCTGATTTCATATGTTATTTATCATTTTCAGGGAGTGCATACGCTTTTTGGGGATATAAACGGAGATGGAGTGCTTTCGGCAGCTGAAAAAGCAGAAGTCGGGATGTTCAGGATCATTTATCTGCTGGTTCTTCTTACACACATTGCTCTGGCAACAATTATCGTCCCCTTTGTGTTGCTTTCAATATATTTCGGCTGGTCAAAACAGTACAAATCACATAGAAAACTGTCTAAATGGACTTTCCCTCTCTGGCTGTATGTTGCTGTTTCCGGTGTTCTGGTTTACATGATGATTAGTCCTTATTACCAATAAAATTTAGCTTTATGAACAGGAATATTCTTTTGCTGAGTCTGCTGATTGTCTTTTGTCTGGGTAATACTGATCTGCTGGCTCAATGTGCCATGTGTAGAGCTTCGGTCGAAAGCAATCTCAGTGAAACCGGAGGCGGAATCGGAGCCGGCCTGAATATGGGCATTTTGTACCTGATGGCTATTCCTTATATCCTGTTTACAATTATTGGCGTACTATGGTATCGTGCCAGCAAGGCTGCTAAAAGGAATAAGGTACAAAGTTTGGCTTAAATCTTGTTGTCGATTGTGAAAACCATGAACTCAACGTTATATGGTTAGCCGTTCGCTTATATATCACGATACACTTGAAGTCAGCTTTAAAGAAACACTTCTTACTATTCCTTGCTACAGGCTTTCTGGCGGTTTCTCTGATCTGCTGGTACGTTTTTGTTGTACACCGGGGAAAGCAGAATGATGAGGCTTATATTGCTTCGGTCAGCTACAGACTTGGTCAGGAGCTTGAAAAAGTACAAAAGCATTCTGCGACAATCAAAAACGAAATAGAAAAGTGTGATAAGCCGACGTTTGCCCGTTTACTGAAATCTTCTCCGTACCCTTATTTTGTTTACCGAAATAACCGCCTGTATTTTTGGTCGGATAATGATTTTATCCCCAAGCAGGAATCATTGCCCGGAATCAGGCAGGTACGCTTCGTCTCTATGCGTTCAGGCACCTTTGTGGTTCACAAAGATGTGGTGCTGAAACGGGGAGACTTATTCGAAATCTTATCTTTCGTACCGCTCAGCCGGCAGTATGGTATTGAAAATGACTATTTGCAGTCACATCTGAATCCGGAAATCTTTTCGGATGCACAGGTTGGCATTACAAACTTTCCCTCAGTAGGAGGAAGCATTTATACAGCTGAAGGCGATTATTTATTCAGCCTGGTTTTTCCTCCGGATACGCAGCGGAGTGATAGTCCGGTTCTGCCGTTTATACTTGCTTTTGCATCGCTGGGAGTTTTGTTTCTGCTTATTTATGTGGTAAAGCTTACCAGCCACTTTGTGTGGAAATACGGGGCGGGTAAGGGATTATTGTTCCTGTTTGTAGTGTTGGGGCTGATACGGGGGATTATGTTGTGGACTGACTTTCCTTTTAACATTCAGTATCTTCCTCTTTTCAATTCGAAGTTTTTTGCAAGCTCTGTTTTAAATCCCTCGCTGGGCGATTTACTTTTAAATCTGACTTTTTTACTTATCTGGAGTATTGCCTTTTCCAGGTATTATTACCTTACGGATTTTGTGCGTGAGATCATTTCGTATCGTAGCAAGAGTAATAGCTGGTTAGTTAGTTGTGCTTTGCTGATATTGAGCCTTACCAGTTTTTATTATGTGTTTTATCTGCTGCTGATGTTGTTTACACACAGTCAGTGGGAAATGGACATTACAGTGAACCTGGACTTCAATCTGTTCCGGATTGCCAGTCTGCTGGTATTTGGGATTCTGTTTTCGCTGTTCGTTATATTCAGTTATATCTTTGCCAAGCTCTTTCTGTTTATCAACAAAGATAAAAGAAGGCCAGCCTGGTTTATATTTGTTCTGGCTGCCGCGGTTCTGGGCGGAATGATTTATGTAAACCACAATGGGTTTTACGGAATCCTGCTGACCGGTATCGTATTTTTTACCTCTGTTCTTTATTTCAGATTTCCTAAAATATCTTTTCAGCCCAGGTACGGTTCCTATTTTTATTTATTGTTTGCCGGTATGGCATGTGCGCTCATTGCGTCGTACGCCGCGTTTCTCGACTTTCAGCGCAAGGATACACTGAACAAGCAGAAGTTTGCTTCGCAGCTTTTGGTAAAAAATGATGTGCTGGCAGAATATATGCTTAATGAAATCAATAAGCTGGTTGTCAATGATCCCTTTATTCATAGCAGGATACTGAATCCGTTCAGCACAAAGGAACCCATCGAGCAGAAAATCAAGCGGGTTTATCTGGGCGATTATTTTGACAAGTATGATGTGAAGATTCATGTTTTTGATGCGCTGGGCAGACCCTATACCCATGATCATGAATTTACATACTGGCCGGATATTGCCGAACGATATGGCAGAGAACAGTTTAGTACAGACTATCCGGATATTTTTCTGATGTATGATCCCGGAAAAAAAGGATTTAAGCGTTATCTCTCCTTTAATAATCTGCAAAAGAATGGTATTACCATTGGCTATATCCTGATTGATCTTAAGCAAAAACGTATTGTCCCTCACAGTGTTTATCCGGAACTTCTGGTGGACCGGCGGATGGTTCAGCCATGGGAGAACAAAAACTACAGCTATGCAATATTCGGAGATGAGGATATTCTGTACAGCTACGGGCAGTATAACTATGAAATGGACTTCAAATCGCGCTATTTCGAGAAAGAAAGACTGTATGAAAAAGGGATCAATGTCAATGGTTACCATCATCTGGGAATGAAAAGCGCAGATGAGCGTATTATTATTGTATCGTCTGAAGATAAACCCTTTTATCGTTTTTTTTCAAACTTCTCTTTTTTATATACTGTTCTCCTCTTCTTTATTCTGCTGTTTGTCATAGCCTGGTCTTTTAACATACGTTTCCGAAAGATAGATGCCAATTTCTCCACTAAAATTCAGATCTATCTCAATCTGGCCTTTTTTCTGCCGCTCTCTGTTGTAAGCGTTACAACATTGAGTATTATATCTTCCAGCTATAAGGAAAATCTCAATAAGACTTTTATAAAAAAAGCAGAGGCTGTCAGTAATTCCATCAATATGTACCTGGAAAATGAATGGCAGAATCCTTCTGAGAGACGTCTGGAAAATATTTTGCTGGAAAAAAGCCGCTTTATTGATATCGATATCAATTTGTACAATAGTAAAGGACAGCTTCTGTTTTCCAATCAGCCGATGATCTATGAGGCCGGACTTTTGTCCGGGCTTATTAACCCGGTTGCTTTCTCAACAATCAGAGATAAAAAGAACAATATATTTATGTTGTCCGAGCAGGTAGGGACCTTTCGGTACAACTCTGTATATATTGCGATCAAATCGTATGAGTCCGGGCATCTGATTGGTGTATTAAGTATTCCTTTTTTTGAATCACGGCAGGAGGTAAGTCAGCAGCTGACTGAGGTATTGACGACTATATTGAATATATTCATCAGCATATTTCTTATTTTCCTGTTTATTTCCTATCTGGTCAGCCGCTGGCTTACCGTACCGCTTGATCTTATTACTGAAAAGCTCAGACGGACTACACTGGCAGAAAAAAATGAGCCGCTTGAATGGAAGTCAAAAGATGAAATTGGTCTGCTGATCGGGGAATACAACAAGATGCTTCTGAAGCTGGATGAAAGCAAGGATGCTTTGTCCAAGAGCGAAAAAGAATCGGCATGGAGGGAGATGGCCCAGCAGGTAGCGCATGAGATTAAGAATCCTCTGACACCCATGAAATTGTCTATTCAGCATTTGCAGCGGGCAATCAAGGATAAAAAAGACAATATTATGGAAATGGCTGAACGGTCTCTGCAGATGCTGCTGGATCAGGTAGATACCCTGAATGAGATTGCCACTTCTTTTTCGGTATTTGCGAAGATGCCTATTCCGAGAAATGAACGTTTTGAATTTGGCGAGGTCGTTACTCAAATTGCCCGCTTGCACAAAGCCGATGCTTCGATCTCTATTGAAGTAGATATTCCGGAGCAGGAGGTGGTAGTGACCGGGGATAAAAAGCTCATGGGTAATATTTTATCAAACCTGATTCTTAATGCTGCCCAATCGGTACCGGCTGATCGTACGCCTGAACTGAAGATGTGTCTTACTATCAGAGAGAATATGGCCCGGTTCTCTTTGAAAGATAACGGACAGGGAATTCCGGACTCTATAAAAGATAAAGTTTTTATACCTAACTTTAGTACCAAATACAGCGGCTCCGGATTGGGACTGGCTATTGCCCGAAGAGGTGTTGAGCACGCCGGGGGGAATATCTGGTTTGAAACAATTCAGGAGCAGGGAACAACGTTCTTTATTGAGCTTCCCCTGATTGAGTAAATGCTCCCTAGAATATATGTAACGACATTTTTTTTACTTTTTTCTCTGTTGGCCTTAGGGCAGCAGAATTCAAAAAAGTGTCAGTGGGTCAGGGTTACGGAAGTGCCTTTCCGGATCGATAGTCTTTCATTGTTGCCGGAGAGTATTGAACTGCACGAAACAGCGGATTCTTCGCTGCGTATTTTTTATGATATCAATATCGGTAAGGCTGCATTCAATAAGAGTATGGATGATTCGGTACGGCTGTGCTATCGTGTGCTGCCTTATGACTTATCCCGAAGCTATTTCAACAGAGATCCGGCCTTGTACGATACGAACCAGTATTATCGTGAAGAGACTGGCAGATATGGTAGTTACGGATATCCGATCGCAGAAAAAGATCAGTTGCTGAATACGCCCGGAATCAATAAGTCAGGTAGTGTCACCCGGGGTATTTCATTTGGAAACAATCAGAATGTTTTCGTCAGTTCTGCGCTCAACCTTCAGATGGACGGAAGGATTACAGACAATATCGGGATTACGGCTTCCATATCCGATCAGAATATCCCTTTTCAGCCGGAAGGCAATACACAGCAGCTTCAGGAGTTTGATAAGGTATTTATACAGCTGCACACACCCAAAAGTCGTCTTACAGCCGGAGATCTGGTTATGCATAATTATCAGGGCCATTTTCTCAGATACTACAGGAATGTGCAGGGAGGATTGTTTGAGGGAAACTATGTAAAGGATAGTGTGACCAGCTCCTTTACGACGGCGGGAGCTGCGGTTTCCAAGGGTAAGTTCGCTTCCATTCAGCTGCAGGCAATGGAAGGAGTACAGGGGCCATATCGGTTAACCGGGCCGAATAATGAGCGGTTTATTATTGTATTGGCCAATTCGGAAAGAATATATCTGGACGGACGGCTTCTTACCCGTGGTTTTGATTATGACTATATTATTGATTACAATCAGGCTGAAATAACATTTACGGCCAATGTTATGATTACCAGATACTCCGTTGTGAGAGTGGATTTTGAATATTCTGACAAGAACTATGGTCGTTCGAATATTATGGCCGGGCATTATCAGAACTGGAAGAAGCTAAGCGGCTATGTGAACTATTATTTACAAAAGGACAATCCCAACAACCCTTTGCAATATAATCTGTCTGGTGAGGAAAGAGGGCAGCTCGCCATGATCGGAGATAATCTGGGGCAGGCCGTAATTTCCGGAGCCGACTCTGTAGGATTTCATGAAAATAAGGTGCTCTATATGCGGATTGACTCACTGGGAACACAGATATTTGTGGCTTCTTCCGATCCCGATAAGGCTTTTTACGAGGTGGTCTTTACGGACGTTGGCATGGGAAGGGGTGACTATGTGCTGCAAAATAGTACAGCCAATGGCCGGATATACGTATATGCAGGTCCGGGCGGGGGAGCATATCTTCCGGTCCGTATTGTAGCTACGCCAAAAAAAAATCAGATGGTTACCGTGGGCGGGGCATTTGATCCGGATAAGAATACAAGCTTTTACGGAGAAGTTGCTTTTTCAGAAAATGATCAGAACCTCTATTCATCCATTGACAACGAAGATAATGCCGGCAAGGCGGTGAAAATAGGAATGGTGAATAAAGGAAGGCAGATTGCTGTCCTGGGATTATGGAAATTTGTCAATGCGCTTGATTTTGAATATACCGAACGAAACTTCCGGCAGATTGACCGGTTCCGGGATATAAACTATGAGCGGGACTGGAGTGCGGATCTTAATACCGAACGCTATAACCGGATTTTCAATGCCTCGCTTGGGCTGGAAAAAGATCAGGATAATCTGCTTCGTTATGATCTGAGCCGCAGAATCAAAGGGGGAGAAGTGGACGGGCTGCAACAGGCGCTGATATTTCATAAGTCCTTCGGAAAACTTTATTTCTATGGATCCGGCTGGACAATGTATAATGATCAGCCGCAGTTCCGGTCTGACTGGGCTAGGCTCAATCTCCATGCTGCATGGAAGGGCAGACTGCTGTCTCCGGGCATAATTTATTCCTCAGATAAAAATCGCGTAGCCAGCCCGGAGGGTAATATTGTTTCTACAGCAATGTATTATGAAGAGCTGAAGTTTTATCTGAAATCAAATGATACCAGCGCTATAGGCTATGCTGTTGATTATGCAATACGGGAAAACAGCGATACACTACAGGGTAATATTGTAAAAACAAACAGATCGCAGACCCTGACAGGAACCTTTAACTCTCTGGTGCGAAAACAGCATACTATACGACTGCAGCTGGCCTATCGCTACCTGGATTATTTTGACTATATGCCCAATGCCTTACCGGATGAAGAAACATTTATAACCCGTATGGACTGGAACTCTGACTTTTTGCAGCGTCATGTGCGTTCAGAGCTTACTGTTACAACCGGTACGGGAAGAGAGCTGAAAAGAGCGTTTTACTATCAGGAAGTCCCTCAGGGTACCGGTACGCATGTGTGGGAAGATTTTAATGAAGACGGTATTCAGGATCTGAACGAGTTTATTGAAAAGGTATCAGGGCTGGCGTATAATCAGAAAGAATACATCCGGGTATTTATGCCAACCGATGAATATGTAAATGCATATACCGGGGCAATCAACTATCGTCTGGATTTATATGCCCCCCGTCAGTGGCGCAATCATGCAAATCCGGTCAAAAACCTGCTTTCAAGATTGTCCAGCACTTCTTCATGGTCTGTTAATAATAAAGTTTTATCTCCGGACCTGACCGGACGTTTTTTTCCTTCACATTCATCAGGCGCAGCCAATATGCTATCCAATCAGAGTGGTATACGGGCAAACCTGTTCTATAACCGTACCAATCCGGTATATGGCATGGACCTGCTGTTTGCGGCAAGCGAAAGTAAAAGCCTTCTTACCCAGGGATATGAAACAATAGGAAAAAGTGACCTGACGTATAATACGCGCTTTAATATAAAGAGACTTTACAATGCGAAGCTTGCGCTTGGCAGATCACTCAAAAGCAGCGCCTCAGATTTTCTGTCACAGAAAAACTATACGATCGAGTCCTGGTTGCTGCGTCCGGAGTTTGCCTATCAGCCGAGTCCGGACTTGCGTGTGACGGGTAGTCTTAATTATACGCATAAGGTAAATATTGCAAGCATTCTGAAAGAAAGGGCCTTGTTGTATGAAGCCGGACTGGATACCAGATTCAGCAGGGTTTCACAGCGTTCTGTTTCCGGCGGTATTCGTTATATCCGGATTATGGCTGATCTGAAAGAAACTCCGGTAGGAAGCGCTCTGGGCTATGAAATGCTGGAGGCCTTGCGGCCTGGCAATAATTTTACATGGAGCATAAACTGGCAGGAAAAGCTGGTGAGCGGTCTGCAATTATCGTTTATCTACGAAGGACGTAAATCTGAAGGCAGCCCTGCCATTCATACGGGCAGGGTTCAGGCATCTGCGTTTTTCTGATAAAAGTACCGGAAATGATTACCTTAAGCTTTTTTACTTCTTCGTGTTTTTCCCCGGTCTGTGGCACACAGGCCGGAATATAAATACTGTGAATCAGGTAGTAAATTAACTGAAATATTCTCTGTAATCAGGAATTTTAATATACTTCTTTACCATTCTTTTACTTACCAGCTATATATGATTGCGGCCGGTGTGCCACACGACCGCGGAGAGAGGACTTCGAGGGCTTCATCCTCCGGTGACTTCGAGAGCCTCAGTCTCCGGAGAGTGAGGGGGATAGATTATCGGTCTGCTTAGTTATCCGGCTAATTTACAGAAGAAAGTTGGCTGCCAGCTTCAGAACAAGGTTTTGGGAAAGCCGCTCATGCTCATAAGGGCCATATCGTCCAAACAGACCGATCCCCAGCCCTGTATTCAAGCCGCTGATGTTGATAACAAGCAGATTTTTCAGGAAAATACCGGATTCGAAATAGCCTTTTTCCATGGTTTTAAATGGTATTTCTTTGTGCATACCCGGGTTTCTCAGATTTCCAAATCCCATATTATGCACCATGACGATATTGGGTTTGAGTATTTTGTATGGTGTATATAACTGTCCGAAATCGTGAGAGTAAAACAGGGCAAAGAACCTGTCAGAAAGGAACTCGTTGTAGCCCATTGTTTCGAAGCTGTTGTGAATGACTACCGAAATGCTGCGTAAAGCACCTTTCATATTATATAGTTTGGTGTAGGGAACCTCGCCCAATACTGCTCCTGCAGTAAGTTGTATTCCTGAGATACCGAACCGGAAGAAACGGAATGTCTGCTGAATCTTAAAGTCAAATCTGGAATAATCAAACTCACCCAGAGGACTATATGGCAGCCCTTTGGTATAGTTGAACCAGAAAACGGGAAAAGGTGTACCCATAAACAGTGTATTGATCGGGGTTTTGATATATTCTTCCCCAAAAGCATACCGAAAGCCAAGGCTATATTCCAGAAAATGAAAGTGTCTGTCCGGGTGCTCGCTGAACTGATAGGTATAGCTTGGTACATGTAATGCGGCAGAAATACCGGAATTTAACCGCAGGTACTTGAATGGTCTGAACGAAAAAGTGAAGTTTGCCTGACGAGCGTAATCCATTATGGAAAGCCGGTACTTTCGCAGAGGCTCAGTGGAATATTGTATTATATCAAAGGGAAAAAACTGAGCCCCGGCTTCGTAAACATCGTTGCTATAGGCAGCGGAAAGAGAAACGTTCAGCGGATCATTGAAGTTGTATGTACCGCTCAGTCCATATTTGAAGCGTTTGTCCTTGAGGCCGTAGCCCCAGTAGCCACCCAAAATCCAGTTTCGGGAAAAGCGTTCATTGGTGTGAAAGCCTAATCCAAGCCGCAGACCCTCCCGATAGTTAAGCGAAAGTATTTTGTTAAGATCTATATTAACCTTGCCGATCGGAATCTGCCCGAAATAAACCCGTTCACCAAAGGTCAGGACTTCGTCCTGCTTTCTCTGTATTCCGGTAGAGTCATAGTATCGGAATGTATACAAATCTTTGGCGCTGAGCGGCGCCTGCCGGTGTTTTTGCCAGAGCGAATCCGGAAAGCTTCCGGATCCCTCATTGTACTCCAGGACAATTTCTGAAAAGTCAGCCGGAACAAGTGAATGGTCTCTATGATAATCAAATAAATAGCTTTGGGCGGATAAATGCAGGCTGGCATTGCCGACTCCCAGATTATAGATATTTATATCTGTTTTGTATCTTGAAGGAAACCAGTTGCCGGCCATATAATCATATTCCTGACAGGCCTCAATTCGGGTATTGCCGGCTTTGAGCGGAGACGTTACAAAGTATTTGACCACATTGTGTCTGCCCTCGATATAGAGAAAACCCTGTGCTGCCCCGACCGATTTGGCGGGCAGCGGGTAAAAGGACAAAACATATACGGGAGTACCGTTGACAGTTGCCGAATCCACCAGCCGGTAAGCATATGTAAGATAAGAGGCAAAGCACAACGGTGAGATGAATTTCGTATTGGCTATACGTACATAGTTGCTGTACAGATTAAAGGCATTCGGATGAATGTAGTTGACATAGGTAGAGGGAAGCTTGATTCCGGTAGAACGAATTCCCAGAATCCGTTCTTTACGTCTGATTCTGTCAAGCTGGTGCAGCTCACTGACTGATTCCATAAGAAACAGGTGCTGGTTTTCCTGATCTTCTATATTGTATGAGAGTATGTCCAGGAGGCGTTCGTAGATTTTTTTTGTATAGCCGTTTTTTTGGGTGCTTACGGTAAATTTGTTGTAGCTTTTGTGTGTGAATGATTTGTGTGCCTTTTTTATATAGCGTTTTTGAAGCAGTACCAGTCTGATCAGTGAATCTGAAAAATGATCGCTGCCCGAAGCATAAAAGCTGTTGCTGTTTCTGCCCAGATAGTAAAAATGATTGCTGGTATCCAGGGTTGTTATCGTAACTTCTCCGTAGAAATAATGCCGGATGTTAATTCTTTCAGGAATAAAATCAAGCGTTGTATAGCCATTCATGTCCGAAAACAGATGAAGGGTATCATTGATGATACAGTGCACATATGGCACAGCTTCTTTGCTTTCTGCATCTTTACAGCTAAACCAGTAATCTGAAGCAGATTGTCCGTGGGATAAAAAGGCAGTACAGAGCAGCAGGATTAGTATTTGAAAACGGATAAACTTCATTCAGCAACCTGATGTGACAGTGTTTTCAGCCGTATGAGGCTGGCCTGATTATTTCCTTCCTTAATGGTACGGTGAATACTTTCTTTTTCTCTGGTAGTCAGATGCCAGCTAAGTACTGCCCGGTCCGATTTGTCCGCAGCCTCTACTTTTTTAGGATCAATATTTTTATCCCTCAGCTTATCCCAGTATCTGGCTTTGGGTATATACTGAAAATCCACTACGGCAATATCATTTTTGAACCAGGTCTTGGCAAACTCAATCATATTGTCATTGGTGATATCCTGAAAATAATCCCAGTTGTTGTATAATCCACCGATAGGGCTAATAATTTTCTGAAGTATAGATGCTTCTTTCTTTTTTACAATTTCAATATCCTTTTCAGAATCGCGTATTTCAATAAAGACAACTCCGCTGGTGTTTTCAGCGATCCAGTCCTTAAACACATAAAGGAAATTGACAGCGTCCTTGATGCCAAAATTATCAGACAGTCCGGCATCCATGATTTCCATAGGCGGCAGGCTTGGCATGATGACATTGGGAGTAATATAAGGGAATGTCGCGCTCATACGCAGAGCGCTCAGAAAACGAAGCTCTTCGGCACTGTGGTCTCTGAAAAAACGGCTGTACTCAATACCCTTGATCTTCTGATTAAGTATATAGCGGTCCTTGAGGCTGGTGCCCACTGTCATATAGCTTACTCTCTGGGGAGAGATAAACAATGGCCGGCCATCGTTGACAACAGTCGGCGAAAGCAGAAGCATAGGAATTTCTGAGTTTTTTTCCGGGAGGTAGTAGTCTGTCAGCTTTTTTTCAAAAACGTATCCGAGATTTTTATTTAGCTGCTGCTCAAATGCATAGCCTCTGTCTTTCAGGTATTCGTGCCCGTTGTATTCAAAGGTCTGGAAGCGCAGGAAAAGATCGTTGACTACCAGGCTGAACATCATTGGATTAAGGATGTCGCTGGACATATTGTCAAAATACTGCTTGGAAGTCAGGTTAATGTCCCGGCCGCGCTGCTTCAGGAGATACAATTCCCGGTAGTACGCAGCTCCGATCAGTCCGCCGGAAGCTCCCGTAATCAGCATGGTGTGCTTCATAAGCTCACCATGCAGCGTGCTGTCAATATTCTGAAGAGCATTTACTGTCCAGACAGCCGCCCGCTGACCGCCGCCACTGGTACAGATAAAGAACATTTTTGGCTTTTTATCTGCCGGAAACTTTTTTCGCCAGTTTTCAAGAATTTCGATTGTCGCTGCCTTGTCTTTCTGATAATTTTCCTGATTGGATAAGGCACGCAGGCGTTTCAGGCTATATTCGGCCGGTTGTCCGCTGTAGTCTATGCCATAGACCCTGTAGTCTGAGTTTACCAGCTGATTTTTAACCAGCACATTAAACAGCACAAGCAGCGCTATCAGTCCGCTGATAGCCCAGCCTCTGAGCCAGTAGGAAAAGGCGCCGGTAAACATCACAAACATGGAAAGAAGAAGAATGCCGCTTGCCGCTGCCGGTATCTGGAAGCGGGCTTCATCCATGAAAAAGCCCAGCAGTATAATCAGAAAAATTACGATGATCTCAACGATTACAGCATTGAAGTGGTTCTGGTCAAAAATTTTTAATAATACATCTTTATCATAGATCGAGTGGTCGGGACACTTGGCGATATGAAACGGACTTTTGAAATAGTACTTGACTGTATATTTGTTGCGTTTAAACGAACGGATCTTTCGCAATACGTTGACTCTGTTGATCCTGGTCTTGACCAGACGCTGGTCCAGTGAACCGGCCAGCTCTTTGAAAATATCTTTGTTGGTGCTGCTGAAATAGCTAAACAGAATGACCAGTACCATGGAAACGCCAAACAGGAAGCTGAGCACTTCGGTAATGATCTGACTTACCGGCTGGAACCCGTTCTGAAACTGAAAATTAATGATGTTGAAGGCATATACCACCAGAAAAATGAAGGGAATTGTGCTGTTGTTAAGGCAAAACTTGGTAAATGGCTTGGGTATGGTTCCCAGGAAGGTAAATCTGTAGCTGTCAAGTATGTAGGTGGTAATGTGAAACGACATGATGAAGATACCGGTAGCAGCTCCGATAAGAAAGAAGCCCCGGTAGTCCACCTGATTCATATATTCCGGATCAAGAAACAGATAGGGAACACCGATCAGATTAAAGATATTCTGGGTTACTACCGCAAACAATAAGGCCCAGAGCAATAAAAGTATCTGATTTTTTTTTAGGTGATTTATGAGAAGCTGTACAGGAAAACTGTAGTAAAAATTACTGAGGTAAAGTTTGAGTTTCCTGAATCTGTTCATTATTGCTTTAGGTCCTTTGATACTTAGTACGAAGAATAATCTGCAAAGGTGGCTTAAAAATAAAATAATACCACACTAAATAATCAACTTGTCATTTATTTTTTTAGTATGAATATTTCTAACTTTACAGTTCGTTTAATTTATACATGAAGAACATTCGGAACTTTTGTATTATTGCCCATATTGATCATGGGAAAAGTACACTGGCTGACAGGCTGATTGAAACTACGCAGACAGTACAGCAACGGTCCATGACCAATCAGCTGCTTGATAATATGGATCTGGAGCGGGAACGGGGTATTACGATCAAGAGTCATGCCATCCAGATGACTTACTTATACAAAGGGGAAACCTATACGCTGAATCTGATTGATACTCCGGGACACGTGGATTTTTCCTACGAAGTGTCCAGGTCTATTGCAGCCTGTGAAGGAGCGCTGCTGATTGTGGATGCTTCACAGGGCATAGAAGCACAGACGATTTCCAATCTGTATCTCGCGATGGAGCATGATCTGGAGATTATTCCGGTGTTGAATAAAATCGATTTGCCGGGGGCAATGCCTGACGAAGTATCTGATGAAATCATCGACCTTATCGGGTGTGCAAAAGAAGATATCATTCCTGCCAGTGGCAAAGAGGGGATAGGAATTGTGGATATACTGAATGCAATTGTGGAGCGTATTCCTCATCCGGAAGGAGATCCGGAAGGTCCCTTACAGGCATTGATTTTTGATTCCGTATTCAATTCATTCCGGGGAGTGGAGGTAATCTTCAGGATATACAACGGTTCTATTCGTCAGGGAGATGCAGTACAATTCGTCAATACCGGTAAACGCTACAATGCAGACGAAATCGGTGTGCTGAAACTGGATAAAGATCCCAAGAAAGAATTATCTGCCGGGAATGTGGGATATCTTATTTCCGGAATTAAAGATGCGAAAGAGGTAAAAGTAGGTGATACAATTACCAAAGTCGAGCGACCTGCGGAAGCCATAAAAGGTTTTGAGGATGTCAAGCCAATGGTATTTGCCGGTATTTATCCTGTAGAAACCAGCGAGTTTGAAGATTTGCGGGCGGCAATGGAAAAGCTGCAGCTCAATGATGCTTCGATCGTATGGGAGCCGGAAACTTCCGCTGCTCTTGGCTTCGGATTCCGTTGCGGATTTCTGGGTATGCTACACATGGAGATTGTGCAGGAACGTCTGGAGCGTGAATTTGATATGACAGTAATTACCACTGTGCCCAGTGTGCAGTTTCATGCCATACTCAAGAAAGGTGAGCTGATAAAGATTAATGCGCCTGCCGATATGCCGGATCCGACCCTGATTGATCATATCGAAGAACCTTATATCCGGGCTCAGATAATTACCAAAGCAGATTTTGTGGGAGCTGTCATATCACTTTGCATGGACAAGCGGGGTATTATCAAAAATCAAGTCTATCTGACCAGTGACCGGGTTGAGCTTGGCTTCGAGATACCGCTGGCCGAAATCGTATTTGATTTCTTTGACAAGCTTAAAACGATTTCCAAAGGATATGCCTCGCTGGATTATGAGCTTATCGGTTTCAGAGAATCCAATTTAGTGAAGCTGGATCTGCTCTTTAACGGAGACAAAGTTGATGCGCTGAGTGCCATTGTGCACCGTGATAAAGCCTATGATTGGGGCAAAAAGCTTTGTGAAAAGCTGAAAGAGTTGATTCCGAGACAAATGTTTGAAATTGCTATACAGGCAGCTATCGGGCAGAAAGTTATTGCCCGTGAAACAGTCAAGGCGATGCGTAAAAACGTTCTTGCCAAATGTTACGGAGGAGATATTTCCCGTAAGCGTAAGCTGCTTGAAAAGCAGAAGAAGGGCAAGAAGCGGATGAGACAGGTAGGAAATGTTGAGATTCCTCAGGAAGCTTTTATGGCTGTACTGAAGCTTGACTAGATTATAATGGTCTGTGTTGTTGGCTATGGAAAGTAAAAAAATGAACTTAAACTTTCTTTAACTATCCATAAGCAGCTTGATAAAGCGCTTATTATTAAATACAAAGTAAATGCATACGGAAAACAGGTTTCAGGTACTTGACGGGAAGGCCCTTTCAGAGCAGTTGAAAAATGAAATTGCGGAGGAAGTCCGGGAGATAAAAGCCAAAGGAGGGAAGACACCTCACCTGGCTGCAATTATTGTTGGCAATGATCCTGCGAGTGAAACCTATGTAAGTTCAAAAATTCGTTCCTGTGAGCAGGTGGGCTTCAAATCCACTCATTTGCATCTGGATGCTGCTATTACAGAAGAAGAGCTGCTGAAGAAAATCGATGAGATCAATCTGAATCCGGATATTGATGGTCTGATCGTGCAGCTGCCGCTTCCTAAGCATATTTCCGTACACAAGGTTACTGCCCGTATCTCTCCATCGAAAGATGTTGACGGTTTTCATCCGGTCAATATCGGTCGTATGAATAAAAATCTTCCTTCCTATATATCTGCTACTCCGTATGGAATTCTGACGCTGCTGGAGCGCTACAAGATTGATACCTTTGGTAAGCATTGTGTCGTAGTAGGCCGAAGCAATATTGTAGGCTCTCCGATGAGCATACTGATGTCCGGAGACCGTTATCCGGGCAATTGCACCGTTACTTTATGTCATCGGTATACTCAGGATCTGGCAAATTATACCCGACAGGCAGATATATTGATTGTTGCAGTCGGTATCCCCGGACTTATCACACAAGATATGGTAAAACCCGGTGCAGTGATCGTGGATGTGGGAATTACCCGTGTGGAGGATGCTTCCAAAAAAAGTGGCTTTAGCCTCAAAGGCGATGTCGAATACGATACCGTAGCTCCTTTATGCAGCTATATTACTCCGGTGCCTGGTGGTGTCGGACCGATGACTATATATGCATTGCTGCGGAATACACTGATTTCATCGCAGAAACAAATTGCTTTTGATTAAGGATTGAAAACGTAAATGATAAGCTAAAAGGGTCGTTTACGGCCCTTTTGTTTTAATCGAAGGGATAATTGAAGTAAAATGATAACTTTATACGTTAAATAGCAAAAGAAATGTCTGAGATGTCTCAAAACAGCCTTGTACTTTCCGGAGAGCAGCTGCCTGTTATGGAAGATTTTTATACCATTCAGGGAGAAGGCTATTTTCAGGGCAGAGCAGCGTATTTTATACGCCTGGGGGGATGTGATGTCGGATGTCACTGGTGTGACGTAAAAGAGTCCTGGGATGCAGAGCTGCATCCTTTATACCCGGTGGATGAGATTGCAGGCAAAGCAGCAGCTTTTGTCGGTCGTATAGCCGTAGTAACAGGCGGAGAACCTCTGATGTATGAGCTTGGTCCGCTTACTCAGGCATTGAAGCAGCGGGGATTTCGTACGCATATTGAGACATCAGGCGCTTATCCTGTTTCCGGTCAATGGGACTGGATCTGTCTTTCTCCCAAAAAGTTTAAGCTGCCGGATGTATCCGTGCTTCAACAGGCACATGAATTGAAAGTCATCGTCTACAATACGTCAGACTTTGAATTTGCCGAACAATTTGCCTCAAAAGTAAGTAGTAAATGCAGGCTGTTTTTGCAGCCTGAATGGTCCAGAGAAAAAAAAATGCTTCCGCAGATTATTGATTATGTAAAGAATAATCCGCAATGGGAAGTGTCTTTGCAGGTGCATAAATACATGAACATACCATAGATGCGATAATATGCGAATTTGTTTTCTTCTTTTTTTTATGATTTTTATCGGGGGGCGGGAGCTTGCGGCGCAGCAGAACCTGTCTACAGGCAATAAGAAAGCCATTAAGCTTTTTCAGGAAGCAGATGCCCTGTTTCGTCAGCGTCAGTTTGATGTGGGGATAAAGAAACTGGAAGAAGCATTGGAAAAAGACCCCGGTTTTGTAGAAGCGCATCTGACACTCGGAGCTACGTATAAACGTTTTGGTGAAAATAAAAACGCCAGAACCCATTTTGAAAAGGCATGTGAATTGAAGCCTCAGGCCAGAGATATGGCTGCTGCCTATCTCACATTGGGAGAATACCTCTATCTGGATGGTGAGTATGAAAAAGCCAAGGTCTGGTTTGAGCGTGTCGCAGAAGTTAAGCCCCTTCGCAAAGACATAACGGATCTGGCTGCATCCATGCAGACCAGAGCAGAGTTTGGCATAAAAGCAACCAGCAATCCGATTACCTTTATGCCCCGTCTGATGCCACCACAGATCAATAAATTTTATATACATGCCTATCCCGTACTTACTGCTGACCAGTCAACCCTTATATACAGCCGGCGTGTCGGGCCAAGGGTGAGTGATGATGAGGATATTGTGATCAGCAGAAATGTAAATGGAAAATGGTCCGATCCGGTTTCGATAGCTCCCAACATAAATACCGCATTTAATGAAGGTGCCTGTAGCATATCGGGTGATGGCAAAACACTGGTTTTTGCCAGCTGCAACCGGGAAGATGGTCTGGGGCAATGCGATCTGTACATAGCTTATAATCAGGGCGGAGTGTGGAGTGATCCCGTCAATATGGGGCGTAATGTCAATTCCCCTGCCTGGGATTCCGAGCCGTCCATATCAGCTGATGGTAAAACAGTTTATTTTTCGTCCAGAAGACCCGGCGGGCTCGGCAAAGAAGATATCTGGGTGACCCGGAGAGACGAAAACGGAGAATGGACGCCGGCTGTAAATCTTGGCTCTCCTGTAAATACCAAAGGCAGAGAAGTATCTCCGTTTATTCATGCGGATGGTAAAACCCTTTATTTTTCGTCCGATGAGCTGATAGGTCTTGGCGGTTTTGATATTTTCTTTACAAAAGATTCGGCAGGGAGCTTCCCGGAGCCTCAGAACCTGGGATATCCGATCAACACACCGGCCAATGATGCTTCTGTATTTATTACAGCGGATAATTCCAAAGGGATTTATTCCATTTATGAAAAAAAGGATAATCAGGCTTCACGAATTCTGCTCTATGAGTTTGATGTTCCCGAAGAAATCAAGCCGGATAAAGTCAGTACCTATTCCAATGGTTTTGTATATGATGCGGAAACCAGAAAGCCGATCCATGCCCGTATTGACCTGATTGATCTGGCAACCAACAAGGTTATACAGTCAGTAGATTCTGACCCTGTGACGGGAGAGTACCTGCTGGTATTAACAGAAGGAAGCGAATATGCGCTCAATGTTGATGAAAACGGTTATCTGTTTTACAGCGCTTTTTTTGATTTTAAAAATCCGGACGGTTTTAATCCGGTCAAGCTGGATGTATACCTTCAGCCGGTGAAAAAAGGTAAATCGGTCGTGTTAAATAATATATTTTTCAATACCAGCTCTTATCAGCTGGAAGATAAATCCAGAACAGAACTGGATAAAGTGGTCACTTTTCTGCAAAAGAATCCGGATGTGCGGATAGAGTTTGGCGGACATACCGATGATGTAGGTGCAGATAAGGACAACATGCAGCTTTCGCTGAAAAGAGCGGAGGCTGTATACCAGTATATCTTGTCCAGGGGGATTGATCCGGCCAGACTGAAATATAAAGGGTACGGAGAAACCAGGCCGGTTGCAGACAATGCGACTGAGGAAGGCAGAAGACAGAATCGTCGTATTGAGTTTCTTATCTTGTAATATTGTAAACAAGCGCGATGAGATTAATCGTTTCTATACTGTTATTGCTTGCTGTTGCGGGGTGTAAGGAGAAGCCGCCAAAGGATGATGATGTGTTGCCTGATGCGACAAAGCCTGAGATCAGAATCAAAGACGGGGCAGGAGTTTTATTGGTCGGGGATTCGCTGCAATTATCCTACTTCGTTTTACCCGATACACTTGCTATTGAGGATCTGTTGTGGGAAGCAACAAATGATTCTATTGTCAGTATTTCTCAGGAAGGAATGGTATATGCTTTAAGCCCGGGTACTGCCCGTGTCAGGGTATATAGTGTTGTACAGGGGCTTGAAGACTGGTATGCAATCGAGGTAAGGCCGGTATTGCTAAGTAGCATCGCCATTGGCGGAGCAGAAGATGTTCAGCTGATAACGGTCGGGCAGTCAGAAAAACTTGAGATTAATTACTATCCGGAAAATGCCACAGACAGGCAAATCCGGTGGAGCTCCGGAGATCAGTCTGTAGTATCAGTTGATCAGGATGGTATGATAAACGGAAAGAAAAATGGGTGCACACAGGTTGAGGCCGTGCATGTGCAGCGAACTGCCGTTTATGATTATACTATGGTATTGGTGGCAGAAAGCGGTCAGAAAGTAGGGGCTTCCTTTATTCGTGGCAACGATATTCACCGGAACAGGCGATATGTGCAGGTCTATCTCGGAAGCAATTATGCGGCCCTCACGATTAGCAAAGTTGAGCTATATACGAGCGTTGGTTATACATTTACTGCAAAAGAGTTGAAGAAAGCAGATAACCTTACTGCCAGCCTTGCGCTGAATAAAGCTGCTTTGATTGCAGATATTGAGGTAGATGAGGCTATTTTCAATGAGCTTTCTTTTGGAGCGATGGTCGTAGTTTCTCTGCAAATGGACGGAGAAGCGTATCAGGTTTTGATTAATGGCAATCAGGAAGTCCGTCTGGAAAAATACTGATTTTTTTAATGTAATATTTTCCTGATTGGTTTTATGGTTTTGGCGGTTATATAGGTGTCTGTTGCTAGTGCCTTGCCGGTCTGTCCGGTTGTTGGCTTTGATTATGATGAATGTATGATCTGGTCGGACCGCGATATCCGGCCGGGATTCCTGCCTGCATATTTTTTTATCAATGATTTCTTATGTAACTTTACATAGTTGCGTTTGATCTTTTTGTTGATGGATTGTTTGAAATATACCGGTTAGATCTCCTGCTGAAAACAGATTAACCTCTTTTGCCGGTATGCAACGGAAAAGCCAAGGGTTTAAGAAAATCAACAAATTCAATGTGGAAATGACTTGAGTGGTTAAGGCTGATCGAGGTTGGATTGAAACTGCCGTAAATGAAACAGACGAATTACTATGTTTTTGATCACCTTTTAGAAGGTGTGCAGGTGATTAATGATCAGTGGCAATATGTCTATGTAAATAAGGCAGTCGTGATCCAGGCAAAAACAACTGTAGAAAGTTTATTGGGCAGGACGATGATGGAACAGTTTCCGGGTATTGAGAATACCGAGATGTTTCAACAGCTGGAGGCGTGCATGTCAGATCGTATTCCGCGGCAGATAGTAAATGAGTTTATATTTCCGGATGGCAGCAAAGGCTGGTTTGAGCTGAGCATTCAACCGGTATCTGAGGGAGTGATGGTCATTTCGTTTGATATAAGCGAGCTTAAGAATACCCAGGTCGAACTGCGGGAGAAGCTGGCCGAACGCACGGAAATGCTGGTACAGATTGAGCGTCAGAAGCAGCAGCTTGAGGAATTTTGTCATATCATTTCCCATAATCTGAGGGCCCCTCTTGCCAACTTGTTGCTTCTGAGTGATATGGTTCAGAGCTCGTCGGATCTGGATGAAAAAATCGTATTGATTGAAAAGCAAAAGCCGGTAATAGACTTTCTGCATGATATTTTTGAAGAACTGGTTGATGCCACGCAGATCAAGCTTAACTACCAGATTAAGCGGGAGCTTGTTGATCTTGAGCAATGTCTTTCAAAATCATTGAAATTATTGCAGGGAGAAATTCTTTCATCAAATGCGGAAATCCTTTTTGATTTTTCAGCCGTACCATCTGTGTACTTCTCACGAATCTACCTTGAAAGTATTGTTTTTAATCTGCTGAGCAATGCCTTGAAATACCGGTCTCCTGTACGTTGTCCCCGCATAGAGCTCCGGTCTTTTTATCACGATGGATGGGTTTGTGTCGAAATCACGGATAACGGGCTGGGTATTGATCTGAAGCGATATGGGGATAAATTATTTAAATTGAGAAAAACTTTTCATGATCATCCCAATGCCAAAGGTCTGGGATTGTTTATGAGCAAAACACAGATTGAAGCTCTGGGCGGAATGATCGAAGTGCAGAGCGAGCCCGGAAAAGGAAGTACATTTGTAGCAAGATTATATAAAAAGTAATACGATATGCCCAAAATCAATACGCTGTATCTGGTCGATGATGATGATATTTTTCAGTTCTTAACCAGGAGAATTATAGAGGAAACGAGGCTGGTCGGAGAAATTAAAGTGTTCTCAAACGGTTTAAGAGCGCTGGAATTTTTAAAATCAGTTCAGGATACTCCGGAAGCTCTGCCGGAAATTATTCTGCTGGATTTGTCCATGCCGGTTATGGATGGCTGGGATTTTCTGGAAGAGTACATAATGCTTCGGCCTTTTCTGGGGAAAAAAATCAATATCTATGTCGTCTCTTCGTCTATAACGCCTTCGGATATTCAGCGTGCCCAGTCCATAAGCGAGGTTACGGATTATATAATCAAGCCGGTTACAATAGAGAAGTTTGCCGAAATAGTCCGGAGTCTGGTTGCCTGAGGAGGCTAAAAGCTTTTATATTTGCAGGAATAATCAAAGCCCCGGAAAACAGGGGATAATCTTGGTATGAAAAAAATTAGTTGGCTTTTAGGAATATTATTTGTCGGGATAGCGGCTCAGGCACAGATTCGCCTGAATCAGCTTGGATTTTTGCCGGGCACATCCAAGCAGGCAGTTGTTCTTGCTTCCCTTGGTTCCGCCACGTTTGATATTATTGATGGCGGGGATAATATCGTTTTTACAGGAAATCTCGGGTCTGCTGCAACCTGGAGCTATAGCGGGGAGTCGGTGCGGATAGCTGATTTCTCTGATCTGAGAGAGCCGGGAATATACTATGTTCGGGTGGGATCTGTAAAATCCAATTCTTTTGAGATAGGGTATAGTGTGTATAAGGATGTTTTTAAAGCATCCTTAAAGTACTTTTATTTTAATAGAGCTTCCATTGATCTGGAACCGGAGTATGCAGGTATCTATGCCCGCAAAGGCGGACATCCGGACACGCTGATCTATCGCTATCCCGGCAGTATGAGAGTCAACCCTTCTCCTAAAGGCTGGTATGATGCAGGAGATTACAATAAATATGTAGTTAATTCCGGAATCAGTACCTATACCCTGATGTCACTTTATGAGCACTTTCCTGAATATATACAAACAGTCAATCTTACAATCCCGGAATCGGACAATTCCACTCCGGATCTGCTTGATGAGGTATTTTGGAATCTGAGCTGGATGCTGACGATGCAGGATCCGGCGGATGGTGGGGTATATCATAAGTTGTCTAATGAAAAGTTTGATGATTTCATCATGCCGGAAGAAGCTATAGAACCGAGATACATAGTTCAGAAATCAGCTGTGGCAACTCATCATTTTGTAGCTACGATGGCAGTTGCATCAAGAGTTTTTAAAAACTTTCAGGAAGATTATCCTAAGTACGATTCCATATTTCTTGCCGCTGCTGTGAAAGCATATAACAGTTTGTATTTCAGTTATAATGAGGATTTTTCTAATCCGGGAAACATGCAGACAGGCGTATATGGCTATTCTGAGGGGGCTAAAGGATGGGCGGAGATTGAAATGTACCTTTCCAGTGGGGGAGAACTCGGGAATCAGGAATTTGGAGTGGATAGTTTTCATTATCCCCTCTGGTATAAAGTCCATGGTTTACCATATATATCGCTGGCAGCTAATATAGACAAGTTGAATGCTATTGATAAAAGTAAAATACGGGATGCTTTTATAAGAACAGCTAACAGTTTTTTTTCATTTTATAACTCATCAGCATACAGAGTTATGATGGGGAGTAACTCTGATGATTTTAACTGGGGTAGTAATGGCAATGCGGCCAACCAATCCTATATTATGCTTATAGCGTTTAAGCTTACCGGTGATCTGAAATATCTGGAAGGGGCACTTGGCAATATAGACTATATACTAGGAAAAAACCCTCTGGGGTATTCCTATGTTACGGGATTTGGGCATACGTATCCTCTAAAACCTCATCACAGGATATCAGAAGCAGATGGTATAGATGAGCCTATACCAGGAGCTTTGGTAGGCGGCCCTCATAATGCATCCGCTATTTGTGAACCTCTTTTAGGTAATAAACCGGCTACTGGTTATGTCGATGATGTATGCAATTATATGGTTAATGAAGTTGCTATAAACTGGAATGCTCCATTTGCTTTTGTTGCAGGAGCTGTCAATGCTTTATATAACAGTTTTCCAGTGTTAACTTCTCATCCTCAGAATATTAGCTTTCAATCTTCCGGTCGGTATGTTATGTCATTAGCCGTACTAAATACAGATGAAGAATACATAGTTGACTGGTATAAGAATGGTATATTGTATGCAAGCAATGGTGGTTTTGAACTTATTTTTCAAGATCCTCGGCAAAAGGATGAGGGTATATATTATGCTGTAATAAGTAACCAATATGGATCGGCTATAACACGAAAGGCGTATTTTACTGCTGTAAGGTCAGAGAGTGAGTTTGTTAATCCACACGTAGTTCCGGGAATCATTGAGGCTGAAGATTACCATAGCTTTAGGCCTAAAATGGCGGATGGTAATTTGGGAGGAATGTATCGGGATGGTGAAGCTGATATTTATGTGACTGATGATATTTCCGGAATGTTTTATACACAGTTTGTGCTGGGAGATATAGCGACTTATACTATTCAGGTATATAAAAGCGGACAATATAAAACCCGAGTAAGAGCAAAGATGGCCGGATCGGGTGGGACGTTTTCTCTTGCGTTGAAAGGCCCTGGGATATATAATTTTGATTACTATATGGTCAATCCGTATGAGTTTAATCAATGGACGACTATGGAAGGAACTCAAACATGGAATCTGTCTCCTGGAAACTATACCTTGGAAATCAGTGGTGGCAGTGCATTAAATTATATAGAGCTATACGGTCTCTGGGAAGATTGTGCGGGAGTGATCGGTGGCTTGCATGAGCAGGATGAGTGTGGTGCATGCCTATTGCCGGATGATCCGGATTTTGATAATTGCCTGATAACTTCGATTCCGGAAGCAAAGGAAAGCAACGTGCGTATATACCCTGTTCCGGCCTCGGATATTCTGTATGTAGATAAGAATGGAGGTGAACGCTTTGAAATCTGGAACAGCATGGGCCAGAAAGTACTGCATAATACGCTGAATGCTGATCACCGCATTGATATTTCCGGATTGAGCTCTGGTAGCTACCGGATACGCCTGATCGGGCGTGACCAAGTAGAAGTGTTTCCGTTTATCAAAAAGTAGAAAATTATATAACATAATTTTAAGATCCGTAAGACAATTATTAGGGTGGTTGTCTTATGGATGTATGCTTTCCGTTCTTTTGCCCAGCTTGCCGGCAATGATGCCAATAAGCAGTATCTGAATCGCATGAAACAGCATCAGTGGAAGCAGTATGATACCTGTTGCGGTCATATTGCCAAAGAGCACGGTGGAAAATACGGTGCCATGCACCAGCGATTTTTTAGTACCGCAAAACTGTGCAGTGATTTTATCCTCGGTATTGAAACGCAACAGGCCGGAGATGTATCCGATGAGACCGTACACCAGGAAAAACAGGGAGATTACTATTGCCACAATAATTAATAAATCTTCGAATCCTACCGTACTGAAAACCCTGTTCTCAAAAGATTCCACGAAACTTTTGTATATAATCAGCAGGATCACTGACTTGTCAAAAGTACTTAGCGTTGAGCTGTGTTTTTGTGCAAATGCTCCCCAGTATTTCTGAAGTGCAAAACCAAGTGCAACCGGTACAATGATTTCAGTGACCAGCTTCAGGTAAATATGTCCGAAATCAAAATCACCAGCCTGTGAACCTGAAACAAATATGCCCATCCAGAGTGGCGTAACGAGTATGCCGATTATACCGGAAAGACTGGCATTGAATATGGAAGCCGGTATATTGCCTTTTGCCATAGAAACCATAACTACGGAGGATGAAACAGTAGAAGGCAAAGCGGCCAGAAAGAATACTCCGAGCCAGAGCAGTTTTTGTTGTTCGGTCTGCATCCACGGATAGAAGCAGATTATAATCAGTGGAAATAGAATAAACGTACTTGTCTGAGTAAGAAGATGCAGCTGCCAGTTACGCAGCCCGCTTTTTATTTTATCCGGGCTTAGCTTTAAACCATAAAAAAAGAATATCAGAGAGACACCTATGCTACATATAATATCGATAGGAACAGGGCTGCCGGGGGCTGCTGCCTGAGGAAAGAAATAGGCTATAACTACTACGATGGCTATGGCCGGTACTATTTTATCAATTTTCATGTAAATACAGACAGGTTATCGGGACGGAAACAGAAATATACGGACTACTTTCCACAACATACGCATCAAGCTAAAATGATTGCCTCTGTCAGGAAGTACAGGAGGTAAAAGCGAAGTAGCTGTTTGCTTAATTGAAGTCAATCTCATTGAGGAACCGCACCTGAGTCTGATACAGCCATGCCGGGCTTATCCGCATGCCAAAGTTTCTTGCCCGGATGAGCAGCGGGCTGTCCAGTTGTGCTATCCGGCCAATAAACCGGGATTGCTTTATAACTTTTTGTGTCCTTTTGAGGCGTTTTTGTTCAAAATTTCTGAAGGCTGCCGGCACTTCCAGAGTTTTGTGCAATTCGTCGGCAAGCAGCACGGCATCTTCAATGGCCTGACAGGCTCCCTGTCCCATATTGGGTGTGGTGGCATGTGCTGCATCGCCAATCAGTAAAATATTGTGCGAGGCATAATTTTTTAGCGGAACCAGATCGTATATGTCATTTTGAATCAGATCCGATTCCCGGGTTTGGGCGATACTATCCGTGACCGGTGCATGATATCCGGAAAAATGTCTGAGAAGATCATTGATTGTATAGTGGCGATATGAGTTATACTCCGGAGTCGGGCTGTTGATACAGGCAAACCAGTAAAGACGGTTGCCGGTAAGCGGGAAAATACCGAATCTCCCTTTGCTTCCCCATGTTTCTGATGACAGGGGTGGTATTGCAGAAGAGGGGAGACTTACCACAGCCCGCCAGCAGGTATATCCGGCAAATCGTATGCCTGAGTCCGGAAAGAGCTGCTTTCTGACAGGAGAATGAATCCCTTCCGCGGCAATCAGATATCGGGCTTTATGGGTGCTGCCGTCTTCAAATTCAATAAGAACATCATGATAGCTTTGTCTGATATTTTTCAGCCGTTTGCCGGTATGCAGATTTTCCGGTTTTAATCTGGACACAAGGACATTATGTAAATCGGCTCTGTGCAGGGTTATATTGTTCAGACGCTGGTTATTCCGGTCTGGCAGAACCTCGTTACGGGTCAGGCAATTGCCCTGTTGGTCCAGTATGGCAAATCGAGTCAGAGGAAAGCCAATTTCACGAATGCTGTCCAGCATATTTATATGCTCGAGTGCAAGCAGGGCATTGGGCGCCAGTCCGATACCTGCACCGACTGCCGAAAATTGAGGAGCTGCCTCAAAAACAGGGACGGTAATGCCTTTGCCTGCCAGAGCAATAGCTGTAGTAAGGCCACAAATACCTCCGCCGATGATTGCCAGTTCACTCTCTGTATGTTGCATGGTTTGTCTCTGGTTTGTTATGATTGTCAGGAATCAGATATTTATTTAATATACCTGTTCGTCGGGTAATTAACGATGGATCTGAGCATATTTTTACTATAAAACCCTTTCAATAAGGGTTTTTGGATGCAAATAGTTTCCTTCGTTTTTCTATTGTGTTTAAAAACAGGATGTTTATCCGGTATTCCGGTTTTATGCAGATCAGGTTTTAAAGAAGGCTGATAGTGTATGGATGCAGCATTCCTGATAATTAAAGAAGCCAGGGATGTTTTTTTGATCGTCAGCTTAGTATTTTTTGTAATGTGCTTGTTACTGATAATAGGAGCTTGTGCTACTATAAATTACAATAAAGAAATACTTCCATAACCTCCAGGTTATATACACAGGAGATATTTGCATCGAACAAAAACCATATTGTCGATGAAAAACAATTATCTCTTGACTGCCTTTATCTGGATGCTGGCCGGTGGCATGGCCTCGGCACAGGAACTGGTACATTACTGGAATTTTAATAAGTCCGGAAACGCAGAAGAACTTCTGGGCGCGACTTATAGCTCGGTACAGGGAGCTTCGCTGGTACATGGGGTTGGCGGAACCTCTTCAGTAGAAAGTACCGGCAATACCGGCCAGGATTTCGGAACGCTCAATGCCCGTATGGGAGAAGAAGCGGAAACGCATCTTCGGTTCAATAATCCGGTAGGCGCATCTCTTACCTTTCACCTGCCGCTAACAGGATACAAGAATCCTGTAATTACTTATGTAACCAGACGTTCCGCTCAATCTGCAAGAGCGCAGCTTATTTATTATAGCCTTGACGGTGTTACCTACAACAGGTTTGACAGTCTGGTTATCACGGAGCAGCCAACACTACAGACACTTGATTTTTCAGATATTGCAGCGACGGAAAACAATCCTGATTTCAGTATTCGTATCGAATTTGTACAGGTAGCAGGCAATGGCGGAGGTAACAATCGCTTTGATAATTTTGCCATAGATGCGGTATCGCTTTCCGGTGATGTCAATCCGCCGGTTGCCACATTTGCACCGGGAGCCAATGCGCTGAATATTCCTGTAAACGCGACTCTGAAAGTATCTTTTAATGAAGCAATCCGGTTATCCGGTGCTGTAGATGCCACAAATGAGACCATCGCCGCTGCTTTTGAATTGAGAAAGGACAATGCAGCCGGAGAAGAAGTGGCTTTTGAGGCAACGATCACCGGACAGGAAGTATTGATTCAACCGGCAAGTGATCTTGCATACGGACAAGTGTATTACCTGGGGGTTAAAGCAGGGATGATCGAGGATGTGTCCGGAAATACACTGGAAGAAGCGACAGGCATACGTTTTACTACGGTTGCTGTACAGACAGTATTTCAGCCCGGAGACCTGCTTATTGTTGCCTATCGGATGAATAATTCCGACAGAGAAGATGAGTTTGCTTTTATAAGCCTCACAGATATTCTGCCAGGTACCATGATTACATTTACCGATGCCAAATATACCAATGCTGGTACGCAATGTCCCGGCGGACTGGTCTGGACAGCTCCGCAGGAAGGAGTTAAAGCCGGAGAAGTTGTTGTACTGGTTAATGATGGACCTTCTGTATCGGTCGGGACACTTTCCGGCTCCGCGTTTGGACTGAGCTCAGGCGGAGATCAGATCATGGTATATACAGGCTCTGTTGACAATCCGACATACATTACGGCTTTGAGTGCCAATGCCTGGGTGGAAGACAAGCCTTCCTGTTCAGGCGGCAGTACGTCCCGTTTGCCTGAATCGCTTGAAGAAGGGCTGAGCGCCATTAGCCTGAGCGCTGCCCCCGGCAATAGAGATGGCTTGTCTGTCAACGCGTACTATGCCGGTCCTCAAAACAGCGAGAATATAGAAGAATTACGTACGGCGATTCTGAATCCTGCCAACTGGATTGCACAGGCTGCCGGTTCAGAAGCTCAGCAGTGGCCGGTGTATGCATTCCTGAAAGATGCACCTGTTGTTCTGAAGGCAGAGATTGTAGACGCGTTTACGATCAGAGTAGTATTTGACAGAACGCTGGATAACACTTCTGCCACGGATATTACCAACTTTACCAATATAGAAGGACTTGAATCGGTGAGCCGTAAAGGTGATGGCACTGCGGATACGCTTTTGCTTCAGTATTCCGGAGCTTTTGCTTCCGGAACAAATTATTCGCTTCATATAGATGGTGTTAAAGATGCTTCCGGCAATGCGATGGAAGACGCATATGTCTATAGCTTTACCTACAATACTGCTATTGCGTTTGAAAAAGCATTTTATGTAGTGAATGAGGGAGAAGCCTCTGCTACAATACTTTTGAAAATAGCCAATCCTTCTGTAGTGTCTTTTGATCTGGTGCTTAAAGAAAACTGGGGAACTGCTTCTGCGAATGATTTCAGCTTCCAGAACAGAACTATTGAGCTGGACGGACGCAGCGGGACGATAATCGAGGTGCAGGTTCCTGTCTCTGATGATGCAGAACCGGAAAATGATGAGTACTTTGTTCTGGCTGTGGAAAATACATCCGGACTGACAGTGACAGGAGCTGACTTTGTTACGGTATATATTCGTGACAATGATCGTAAAGCTCCCGAAGCGACGGAAGAGCTGAGCATGAATCTGGTGACCAGCTTTGACCCTTCCGAGACCGGAAGCACGACAGAAGCTATCGCTTATGATGCGCAAACGAAACGTATCTTTGCGACCAGCGCGATCCAGAATCGTTTTGATATCATAGACTTTTCTGTACCGGCAAGTCCCGTTACCATCAAATCTGTAGATATGAGCTCTTATGGAGGAGGTATTACAGGTATTGCGGTTAAGGACGGAATGGTTGCCGTAGGCGCTCCGGCACACGTGGAAACAGACAATGGCTCGGTTGTATTCTTTGATACGGAAGGAACATATGTAACTCATGTAACGGTCGGTGCTCTGCCTGATATGGTATGTTTTACTCCGGATGGAACGAAAGTGCTTACTGCCAACGAGGGCCAGCCTAACAGCAACTATACAATAGATCCGGAAGGTTCCGTAAGCGTGATTGATGTTTCCGGCGGCCTTGGCTCTATTGAGCAGAATAAGGTGACGCAGTTGTCTTTTGAGGTATTCAATGCGGAAGAAGAGTCTCTTGTTAATCAGGGAGTCCGTAAAACCAAAGTAAGCTCAACCCTGGCGCAGGATCTGGAGCCTGAATACATAACAGTAGCTGCTGATTCGAAAAAAGCCTGGGTGACATTGCAGGAAAATAATGCCATCGCAGAGATTGATCTGGAAAGTCTGGAAATAACATCTGTATGGCCTCTTGGAACCAAGGATTACAACCTGTATGGTAATGCGGCGGATATGAGCAACAATTCCGGAGAAATTCTGATTGCCAACTGGCCTGTAAAAGGTTTTTACATTCCTGACGCTATTGCTTCCTATTCGATAGCCGGTACTACGTATCTGGTGACCGCCAACGAAGGTGATGAGAAAGAGTACGGCGGGCTTAATGAGCGGACTACGGTGGCTAATGTACAGCTTGACCCTGAGCGTTTCCCCAATGCGGCAATGTTGCAGCAGTCTCATGCGATCGGCAATTTCCGGATTACCAATCTGCATGGTGATACAGACGGTGATGGTGACTATGATGAGCTGTATGCGGTAGGAACCCGTTCATTCTCTATTTTCAATGCTGAAACGGGTGAGCTGGTGTACGATAGTGGTGATGATTTTGATTATATCGTTGCACAAGACCCGGTATTCGGAAGTATTTTCAACTCTGATCATGAGGCCAACAGGCTGAAAGGGAGAAGTCATACAAAGGGTTGTGAACCGGAGGCAGTTACGGTAGCCGAAATAAATGGTAATGTATATGCTTTTATCGGACTGGAGCGTATGGGAGGAGTGATGGCATATAATGTCACCGATCCTGCCAGACCATACTTTGTAGATTATAAAAACAACCGTAGTGTCACGGCTTATGCAGGAGATCATGGTCCGGAGTATGTGGTTTATGTCAGCCCCGATGATAGTCCGGATGGCCGTCACTATCTGCTGGTATCCAATGAGATCAGCGGAACGATTACGGTGTTTGAGCTGAACGGTGATGTAGTGACCTCGATGGCTGCCGGTACTGATGTGAAAGCTTCTTCATTCGTTGTTTATCCCAACCCGGCCAAGGGTATCCTGTATCTCAGTGAAGCAAGCTCCGTTGAGATCGAAAACCTGAGCGGACAGCAGGTATTTAAAGCAGCTAATGTACATACAGTGGAGCTCGGCAACTTTGCCAAGGGTATGTATATCCTAAAGACTGCGACGGGAGAGACCCGAAAGTTTATTGTAGAGTAGTTATGTTTTGAGTGTTATAATGAGGGAGTTTCCGAAAGGGGACTCCCTTTTTATTTAATATCTTTTCGGAATGGTACGATCATGGGAGTGGTGGAAATTTGAGGCAGATCAGATAACAAAAATATAACATTGAAAAAAGCTTCCCCAACCAGAAGGCTCTTTTCAGTTCCGGGCTTTTTTTAGTATCTTAAAGGTTGTCTCATCAAATAGCAGACTTTCATGCTCCAACTTCAGCACGTTCATCATATCGCGATTATTTGCAGCGACTATCAGCGTTCAAAATACTTCTATACCCAATTGCTTGGTCTGGAAATTATCAGGGAAGTATATCGGAGTCAGCGGCGTTCGTTCAAGCTGGATCTGGCGCTGAACGGACAATATATTCTGGAATTGTTTTCTTTTCCTGATCCGCCGGATCGTCCTTCCGGACCGGAGGCATGCGGGCTGCGCCATCTCGCTTTTGCGGTAGCGGATCTGGAAAAGGCGGTAGCTGCTCTCAATAGTCATGGAGTAGAAACAGAGCCGGTGCGGACAGATGAATATACCGGACGGCGCTTTACTTTTTTTGCAGACCCGGATGGTCTTCCTCTTGAGCTGTATGAGCTATAATAAGCATTGTCATCTTAACAAAATGATTCTGTCCTTGATAAACTCAGTCCTCGTTGATAGCCGGGCTACGATCTTTTGAGTCCCATTCACTTTGGTTTATTGCTTAATGAAACGAATCGCTTCGGAACCTTCAAAAAGGATATGATAAGCTCCGGGCGTTAGATGTTGCAGATCGATAAAGCCATCGCTGATATTTCTGCTTATCACTTTGCCTGCTATGTCTGTGATTACATATGGTCCTTTAAGTGTACTGTATATGCGGTTTTGTACTGGGTTGGGATAAAGTACTTTATCTTTCTTGTCTGTAGCAATGGTAGTTCCGGTAACCAGGTCCACAGCAAAGTCTGTTCGCTCAGAAAATCCCCAGTGGCCGGATTGGTCTCTGATTCGTACAAAGAGTGAGTGCGGTCCTGCGGAAAGAGATGTTGTGGGGATATTGAGCATGATTTCTTCCTGTCCGGCTGTCTTACTAATTCGTATAGGAGTAGCTTGGCCCAATCCGGGATCGTTTTCATCAAAAAAGTATTCAACAGACAGGTATCCTTCTTCTATGACCGGACTGGTTACATAAAATGACCGCATGCTTAGCATGCTCCAGACACCGTTTTCATTTTGAATCCGCATAGATATTGTATGGAAGCCTTCGGACAGGTTTTCGGTGGACAGGTTGTAGCTGTATACTGCTTCCTGAGCAGATAGTGAAGATAGCTGCATGCCCCGACCAAATCCCGGGTCAGCATCGAAGAAATATTCAGCTTTGCGTATATCCTGGGCCTGAAGTGTAACAATGCTTCCAGGTATAAGTATACAGTAAATAAGTCGTTTCATATCAGTTTTCAATTTTAATTTTGATTTCCAAATGCAGGTCTTCACCTTGACGCACGACCGGATTCAGCAGCTTGCTGCTGATGATGTGAGGTATAGCTGGCATAGGGCTAAGCTGAAAACCGCTACCAGGGGCGCCGCCATCGGGCCATGGATTATTTCCACCGTATATGCCGATATCGGTTCCGTCAGTACCTGCATTTTTGCCGGGAGAGTCGTTTTTCAGGCGAAAATCGTTGAACTGAAAATCAATGCTCTTAGATAGGGCTATATATTCAAAGCGGGGGGCGGTTGCATGTAAATTGCCTGTACCGGTATTGATACCCTGATAGCCGGAGTTGTAATATACATTTGCAAGCGCATCGACAGGGGTATAATATTCCTGATAAGCACTTTCGAACAGATTGCCGGAGGCGGTGAGATTGTTGCTGAAAGCATTCCCGCTTACCTCAAAGGAGTATCCGCTTCTGTCACTATGGAAAATACTTGTAGTAGAATAAAAATAGTCGCCCAGAAAGATATTGTTTTGCCAGACAGCATTTTTCAGAGTGGCAGAACAGGTGCCGATAATATTGTTAGTAATTAAGCTGGCTCCTGAGTTTATTGAACTTATGTTTTCAATGATATTATTGGAAATAGTGATATCAGTTCCCAATCCCGGATTCCCGCCAAAGATTAGGGAGGTAATAATATTGTGACGAATCAGTATGCTACTGCCGCATAATCGCTGCAACGTGTTTATTTTACAGCGTTCGATCAAAAAGCCGGACGGGATCGGAACATTCTGGCTTGCTCTTGTGATGGTCATATCTGTTGCTTCTACTCCTGAAATTACGGAGCCTGAAGAATTTTCATTTTCGGATGCTCCCCGGGTAAAGACAATATTCATAATACGCGTGGGCATACGATCCTCCCTATCAGGATTAAAACCACTTCCAATAAGGGACAGTTTTTTGGTTAGTACAACATTTTCGCTGTACATAGTGCCAGCGCCATATATGTATATGGTATCTCCATGCTCAGAAGCATTTACTGCTGCTTGTATGGAGGTAAACTGTGCTGGTATTACTGCTTCCTTACTGACGGTATGTATGGCTGCGCAGGTAAATAGGGATACTGTTGCAAACAATAATGAAAACAGAGGCTTTTTCATGTGAATGAGATTAATAATGGTACAATACGGACATGTTTTGCCATTATCGATTTTTTCCGGATATTCTGATAATGGCCTGTATTCATTGCTAAGATAAAGACTGTCAAGTGGTCGGACAATACTGGTATACCGGTATTTTGATCATGTTGATGTTACAACCGACTTTCGCTCAGAAAATGGATTTTGACAGGATTAACACATTGGTATTCAACAAAAAAAACAGCCGATATGTAAAATTTTTCACATATCGGCTGTGCAGAGTTTATAGAAAGAAAACAGGTAGTCAGGTGAACGAACCTGTATTTACTGCTTTATAAATTTCAATGTCTTTGTTTCACCGAAAGCAGAGCGGATCGTAGTAAAGTAGATGCCCGGCTGCAGGTTCGCTACTGTGATGCGGGCGGAAGTTTCTGTCACCTGTTTACTCAATACGATATGATTGCCGGTGGTGGCAATGCTTAGTTCTGAACCGGCCGGAATGTTTTCGAACGAGATGATGTCCGTAGCCGGATTAGGGTATGCCTTGAGTGAAATAAAGGCAATAGACGATGATGTTCCTGTAACATGATCGTTGGTAATAAAGTCTGAGAATACCTTTCTTTCTTTGTAAACAGGACTTCCTGGTGAATCTCTTTCGGTAATTGTTTCAATCTTTTCATCATTGTCATTATAGGTATTTGTTAGCAGATCCGAATAGTTGACAAGCCACTCACCCGACTCGTAGGCTTCAGACTTATACCCGGCATATTCACCTTTGGGATCTGTGTATTCAGTGTATCTGTCAATGTATTCCCATTCACCATCTTCAAATTCCTCATAGGTAGTGACGGTACTGCCGTCTTCCCATACGGTTGAGGTGCTTCTGCTCCAGTATATCCACTCTTCTTCCTGATAGATTTCTGCAAGAAATACAGTGGTATTTTCGGTGACTGTAGTGGATATACGACCTGTTATGCCTTCGTTATAATCATGAACATTGCAGGATACGATATGAGAAATCGGGTCTTCGTCAATCAGGATGCTGTTGTCAAAATTTCTCCATACAATATCGGTAAATTCGGAAGTTTTTATCCATCCGTCACCATCGTATTCGTATTCGGTAAGGGTGCGTGGCTCTTGCTCATTGCCTGAGTATCCTAATACAAATTTCCAGCCTGCAATCCAGTCTTCTTCATCATTGTCGTAGCTCAGTTCGATCTCCTCGATAAGGCGATTCTGGATATCATAAGAGTATTGGGTTTTATATCCCCACTGGATTTCCCATTGACTGGTTTGCCATGTATAGGAAATAGTTTCTACCATATTACCGCTGATATCATAGGAGTAGGTTTCTTTTTGGGAGTTGACCCATTGGCTGCCATTATAATATTGGTGTATATATTTGATTGTCTGGTTGTAAAAGTTATATGAATACAAGCGTAGTTCGGAACTGTCTCCGTAAGTGTTTATTTTTAGATCTCTAAGTATATTGCCCTGTAAATCATAGATGTATTCACTATGGCCATCTCCGGTCCAAGTGTTTTCTGAGACATTCCAGTAGTAGTTTTGGGCTTTCTGAGGGAGTTTTTTAACAGCGGTTGTTCTCAGCTTGCTGGTTTTATCTGTCGATGATTTTCCTTTTATTTTTCCGGGAGTCTTGCGGAAGTGTTGTGCATGAGTCTTACCAATACCGGTAAGCAGGAATAGAATGAACAGGACTGCGTAGATTTTTTTCATGTGATGATCCTTGAAGTAGTAAATATAATCTTTTTTATAGCAGACGATTGCGGTTGTGATAAGCGAAGCTTTTCGAATAGTTCTGACAATTGTCCCGCCTCAATTGCCAAATTATAGAGAACCAAAGGGCGGAGCAATACTGGTATACCGGTATTTCGTATCAGATGATACCTCTTTTGATACAATTAGCGACCAGTTCAACGGTGTTTTTTGCATCGGTTTTGGACAGAATATTCCTTCTGTGAGTTTCGACCGTATTAATAGACAAAAAAAGAATATCAGCAATTTCATCTGTGTTTTTTCCGGATGCGAGCTGCCGGATTATTTCGATTTCCCTTCTGGTGAAAGGACAGGTATTGGTATTTTTTAAATCGAAAGGCATATAATGATCCAGAACATGTTTATTAAACACATCTATCTCAAGATATGAAGGTTTGTCCCCTAGGCCGATAAAGGATAGCTTATGATTGTTTTGACTGGTAATATGTGTAATGTCGGTATGAGAGCCGAAGACTTTGAGCAATGCTCCGTCTTCGGTTGTCTTCATAGTGATTGTTTGCAGGAGAAAGAGGCGATAGCCCTTGTCATGCGTTTTTTCCCGCAGACAGTAGGTGATTTTGTATTGCGTCATATCGTCGGGTGCGATCTTGTTTTTTAAAAAGTACGCAACGATGTCTTCACATTTCATCGCGAAATGCAGATCGTCCGGGTGAATCAGCTCAATCAGTTTTTGCAGGGAAAAATCTTGCGGCTCTACTCCCAGCAGATCCTTAACCGATTCGCTTACTACATCGAATGTAAGAGTAGGGGAGTTGATTACATAGTAGTAATATTGACCGGGACAGAAAAGATCGGCTATATACCGGGTGAGGTCGTATTCCCATATACGTTGCGGAAGTTTGCCCAGGTAGTTGTCGTGTGATTTCCAAATGTCGAAGATGATTCCGGCGTTATCCATTTATTCAGAAATTTTCGGATAGTATCTAGAAGTTGTGCTTCATGGATCACTTGGGGAGATAAAGCACGTATTTAATAGTTGATTAATATAGATAAAATAATGTATACATGCGAATATTTTGCTGGACAGTGGAATATGATCTTGCCAGATGGTGTTTTATATGATTGATTATTATTAAACAGGATGGGTTGGAATTTGACATAGTATTCCTGCTTTTGATAAACTCTGTTCCGATCAATTGCTACAGCGATTTTGGAGCATTAAGCTTCAAGCTTTTTACTATTATTGAATGAATGAATGCAACTGTGAAGTAATGTGTAGTGATCTAAGCGCCTTATTTTGTAAATTGCTTTGTTTATTCCGGTTCGATCATGAGCCTCAGGTACCGGTTACGGCCGGTAGTAATGAAGCGACAGATATACACTCCAATTGTCAGATGGCTGACGGATATTCTGGTGCCGTTGTCAGAAGCAGACTGACTGAGAAACAATTTGCCGTTCACATCATAAATCATTACTGTATCCCACACAAAACTGGCTTCGATATAATCGGAAGAAGGGTTGGGATAGATAAGGTGCTTTTCAGAAAGGGAATCATTGATAACAGGAGGAGAAGGCGGCTGATTGTTCGCACACTGACCGGCAAGTAGACGTTCACTTTGGAAGCGGATCTCTGAAAGCAGACTAAAAAGACCATTGCCAGGACACTCAGTATAGCCGCTGCGGCACCCCTCTCTATGACCGGCAACATGGGCCAGCTGGCGATCCGGCTCACCGGAAGGTCCGATAGGGTGCAGACTGCTGCCCTTGATGAAAATATTATCCTTTGCACTTTTCCAGGCAATTAATCGCTCCAGAGACCGAAGCGCTGCCGGAGTAGGTTTTTCACTTACATAGTTTCCCAGCAGGCAAATACCCATGGTATTGTTGTTTTTTCCGCACATATGCGCCCCCACCGTATAGTCAGGATCAAACAGTCCTTTGCTGTCCCGTCCCTGAAATATGGTGCCATCTCTTCCGATCAGATAGTTATAGCCTATATCGCTCCAGCCATTGATCTGGGTATGCTGCACGTATATAGAGCGAACTGTCTGATAAGCATCCGGATCCTGATTGCCGGTAGCAGCATGGTGGACGATAATATGCGTGGTTTGTGTTTTTGAAGGGGTATACGAAGGTGCAGACAGTCCGGCTCTCCATACAGAGGGAGGCACTATTTCCGGAAGACAGTCTTCTGTAGCTGCTGTACGCCGGGTGATCCGCAGATGTGCAGGCAATGGTGCTATGGAGAAAAAGTAGAATACCACATTGCCGCGGTATGAGCCGGAGTAAAAGGAAAGTTTTTTGCTGCCGGGAGAAAATACCACAGGTGCAGAGGCATCAGCATGAGGATCCTGATAGAGTAAAAAAGCAGCATTGTGATCTGTTTTTAGTAGCTGATCGGATAGTGTATTGCTGAGCAGCTGTACGGAAACACCGGAACAGGTGTCGATCGCAAAATCATACCAGGTTCCCGGAGTGACTGTAATCAACGTGTCTCTGACAGACCGGGCCTGAAGGGCAGCTATGCTGAGCAGATAAAGAAAGACAGCAAGAATTCGCATGATAATCTCTTAAATATAAAAAGAACCGCTGAAGATTACAATGCCGGGAGAAGTATGGCTTTTATAACCCGGGCCTTCGAATTGTGGCATATAAATCACAGATATAATGTATTTTTACAGATATTTGATATTTCGAATAATCCGATATCAAATAAATCTGAATATCTACTATATCTGTATTATGAAAACAGCATCGATTTATTCCTTACTTCTGTCAGCCTGTATCGCTATACTGGGTGGCTGTGGTAAGAAAGAGGAAGAGCCGGAACCGGATCTGTTTACTGTCAAGGTCGAAAACTTTCTGCTGACTGACAGTGACTGGCAATGGTATGCGCTATATGGATTTAATGATGGATCGTCGATGATTGCTTCTTATTATACGCTGTACAATGATCGCGTACTTCCGGCGCTTACTCAGAAGGTGCTTGATGAAGGGGGCGTACTGGCCTATTTTACTCCGGTTTCTTCGGATACTGCAACCTGGATACCTCTGGATGCCCGATTATACAGTATGAAGGGTTATTATATAAACTATGCGCATCAGATCTCTCCCGGAAAAGTCCGTTTACATTATTTCTGGACGGATGGGGCCAGTCAGGCGCCGGCCGGTAACCAGCTCAGGGATTTTTACATGCCTAACCTCCGGTTTAAAATTGTGCTGATCAACCGGCCGATAAACATCCGGGTAACTGAAAACTCCCTGCCTTCCATGGATGAGCTGAAAGCGATGAGCTATGAAGAGGTGGCCCGGATATTAAATCTTGAATAAGCAGGTTTCGAAAACAGAAACGGTATTTCGGAAAAAACAGTCTGATAAGGCATGCGGAATTTTTACATAGCCTGAGACCGGAAAAATTGGAATAGGAAGGGTGAAAGAAAAGAGAACATGCAGCTTTCAAAAGCTGCATGTTCTGATGTTGGTGTTTACTGCTTGATAAACTTCAGTGTTTTTGCTTCTCCGTTTGCGGAGCGGATAGTGGCAAAGTAAATGCCTGGTTGCAGGTCAGCTACCGAAATACGGGCAGAAGTTTCTGTCAACCTTGTATCTAATACTGTCTGATTTCCGATGGTTGCGATGCTAATCTCCGAACCGGCCGGGATGTTTTCAAAGGAGATGATATCAGTTGCCGGATTGGGAAACAGGCTGAGTGAGGTGAAGGCTACAGAAGACGGCTGACCTGTGATCATGTCGATTGAAATAAAGTCGGAAAACTCCTGTTTGGTTTTGGTTACAGGACTTCCCGGTGAAATATATTCACTAACCGTTTCAACCTTTTCGTCATTATCGTTATAAGTATTGGTCAGGATGTTGGCATAAGTGATGCTCCATTCGCCGGAATCATAATCCTCATCCTTATTCCCGGCGTACTCTCCCCGGCTATCTCTATATTCGGTACTTCTGTCACTATACAGCCATTGACCCTCTTCAAAATATTCATTGATGGTGACAGTACTGCCATCTTCTTCTATGGTGCTGGTACTTCTGTATGTACCTGTCCATTCTCCTTCCTGATATATTTCCTCGAGATACACAGTAGTAGTTCCATCAATAGTTGCAGACATACGCCCGGCTATTTCTGCCCCTTCGTAATATTCGGTATAGTAAAGAGACTCAAAATCCCAGCCTTCGCCGGTACCGGTAAAACTTCTCCACACAATATTTGTATATTCATAGGTTTTTATCCATTCGTCACCATCGTATTCGTATTCGGTAAGGGTGCGTGGCTCTTGCTCATTGCCTGAGTATCCTAATACAAATTTCCAGCCTGCAATCCAGTCTTCTTCATCTTTGTCGTAGCTCAGTTCGATCTCCTCGATAAGGCGATTCTGGATATCATAAGAGTATTGGGTTTTATATCCCCACTGGATTTTCCATTGATTGCTTTGCCAGGTATAGGAAATAGTTTCCAGCAGATTGCCTTGAGTATCGTAGGAGGTCGTCTCTTTCTGGGAGTTGACCCACTCAGTACCCTGATAGTACTGTTCAATATATTCGATACGTTCACCACGGGAATTATAAGAATATAAGACTATGCGGGAACTGTCTCCGGCAGTGCCAAGTGTCAGTTCGCTGAGAACATTTCCCCGCTGATCATAGGTAAACTCCGTATAGCCAGTTTCCATCCAGGTTTCATCTGTGTCGATCCAATAAAAGTTTTGGACTTTCTGTGGCAGTTTTTTAGCGGCAGCTGTCCTTAATTGACTGCTTTTATTGCGGGAGGACTTTCCAACCAGTTTATCCAGCCCTTTTCGAGGTTGTTGTCCGGCATGGGCATTGCCGGCACCGGTCAGCAGGGATAATGCGAATAATGTTATGTAGATTTTTTTCATCAGATTGGTGGTTATTGATAATAAGATAAAATAAAAGAATGCTTTTGTGTAATGTTTTATACCAGTCTTAGAGATATTAGCTGATGATATATGTTGAATATATATCGGTGTGTCTTGTGAATATATGTATAAATAATGAAAAATGATATTCTTGATGGAGATTTTGCCTGTGCTTACAATGAAGCTATGCAGATAAAAGGGGGACGCAACAATAACCCGTTTTCTCATCAGGGGAAAGGTAAAGGAAGGTGAAAAGGTACACAACGAGTCGGCTCCCGTCGGGGATGTCTCGGCAAGGTCATGGGTAACAGTTGTTTATATTTATTAAAAAACTGTATGTCTGGTTCTTTTTAGTATTGAAGGCTTATGTATATAGCTGCTGAATAAAGACGGACCTAAATGATATATGTCACGAAAAGAAATGTGTAAAATCATTTTTGTATTAATCGGATGTTTCGTTTTTTGTATGTAGGCAAAGAAACTCCGATTATGTCAGCAACCACCGAATATCAGCTCAGACCTGTAAAAGAATTGTACGATCAGATTCACGGACTGGTCAAAAGCAGGTTATGGCTGCAGGTAATAATCGGGATGCTTCTTGGTGTGATTCTGGGGGGATACTTAAGTACCAATCCTTCATGGATAGCAGAAGAGTCGGTTGAAACTCTGACCAACTGGATCGCTCTTCCGGGCAGCCTGTTTATCCGCATTGTTCAGATGATCATGATCCCTTTGATGTTCAGTTCCATTATTCAGGGTATTGCCGGCGGGCAAAACAAGGAGTATTTGCTTACTGCCGGACCCAGAGTAATCGGATACTTTTTAATGACCTCGGTCATAACACTGATTCTGGCGGTATCAGTCGCGTTTTTACTCAAACCCGGAAATTATATTGAAGAGGGAAACAGCCTAGCCAGTGAAATGCTGAATCTGGGAAATATGCCGGAAAAGCCTGAATTTGGCTTAAAGCAGCTGCCTACGATACTGACCAACCTGCTCCCGGAAAATCCGCTTGCGTCAATGGCTTCGGGTGAAATGCTCAGCATAGTCATATTTGCGCTTATTGTGGGAGTCGCGCTTGTCAATGTCAGTGAGCAGACGGCAACACCTGTACTGCAGCTGATGTTTTCAGTGCAGGAGATAACCATGACAGTTACCCGCTGGGCCATGAAGCTGGCTCCGGTTGCCGTTTTCGGGTTGCTTTGTCAGGTTACCTCCAAGGTTGGTCTGGAAACGATTATTGGATTATCCATGTTTGTTATTACTGTCCTGTCGGGCCTTTTGATGGTAATAATTTTTTATAATATTCTCCTGGTTTTTGTGGCGCGGGTCAGTCTTAGAAAATTTTATTCGGCTTCCAGAGACCTGTTACTGCTTGCTTTCTCGATGTCCAGCTCAGCAGCTGTAATGCCTCTTACGCTTAAGACAGCCGAGGAAAAGCTGAAAATAAGCCCTACAGTCAGCCGGTTTATTATTCCGGTCGGCACTTCCCTCAACATGGATGGTACAGCTGTTTTTCAGGCTATTGCTACTATTTTTCTGGCTCAGGTATATGGACTGAATCTGGATCTTATGAGTATTGTGCTGGTTATTGTTACTACAATTGCAGCTTCTATAGGGACTCCTTCAGCTCCGGGCGCAGGAGTGATTGTGCTGGGTTCGGTCCTTGGAAGCATCGGGATTCCGGTTACAGCGATAGCCCTGATTATTGGTGTTGATCGTTTATTGGGGATGTTCAGAACGTCTGTAAACGTTGTCGGAGATCTGGTTGCCTGTATGATTTTTGATAAATATTACAGAAGGGAAAGCGAAAGTGTTGAGCTAAAGCCCCAGATAGCAGAGAAGGAAGTCGCCTGATCCGATCATCATATATGTTATGAGTTGTAAGTTAAGTTAACTCATAACTCATAACTCATAACATACAACCCTTACCAGACATAGCTTGGTCTTCCGATGCTTTTATTGTTGATCATACGAAAGCCAACCATGATTTCATGGGATACCAGTCGAACATAGTTGTTGCGCTGTGATACTGAAAGATCGTACGAATAGCCGAAGTCAAGCTTATTGGCATAGGAGAAGCCGGCAAGAAATACAAGTGCCTCGGCTGCTCTGTAGGAAACTCCGGCCCATAGCAGATCCATATAGTTTATTTTACCGGTAAAATCGGCAGACAATTTTGTACCCGGATAGTATCGTACAAGCGTAGAAGGGATAAAGGCAAATTCACTATTCAGACGAACACGATAACCCCCTGTAAGGAAATAATGCGGTTCCAGCTGGGCCGTGGCCGAGACGTACTGTTGTGCCCTGTTTCTGAGAGAGACATTGGAATACAGAATCTGATTGGCCGAGATACCGGCATAAAATTTTTCAGAATAAAGCATAAAGCCAACCATGGCATCAGGAAATAACCCGTAGAGATTGCCCTGATTACCAATGGCAATATCATCAGGGTTTTCCAGCTTGACCCTGCTTATATCCATTTTGTACTGTTTGAGTCCGACAAATGTGCCTAAAGAGGCATACATTTTATTCGTAATCGGTACATGATAGGCATAGTTACCATAGAATCCCATATTGGTAAACGGCCCGATCTGGTCACCGAGAATCTGAAGACCTACTCCATGGTGAGGACGTACCTTATAGCTTTGTGGCAGGTTGGGGTAGGCTGGCTTGGAATATCGGAAAACTCGTGCAATACCCGATGGTTCCATATCACTGCCATGACCTTCGCGATTGACGATATCCTTATCTTCCCGGTTCAGTACTTTTTTACCCAACTGACTATTGGCTGTAATGAACAGGGTCTGGGGAGAACCTTCCAGGCCTACCCACTGACTCCGGTAGCCGGCTTTTACTTCCATGAAGTTTTCTGCGCCTCCGATGGCCGGATTGATTAGGTATGCATTCCAGATATACTGAGAGTACATGGGTATTTGCTGACTAAATCCTAAAACCGGAAGTAGCAGGCCAACAATGAAAAATACTATTCTCTTCATATTCAATTATCTCACAATACTTACTGAGCCAGAAAGAGACTCTGAGTCAGGAGTTAGTTTTAGTACATAAAAATACGTTCCGGTTGGTAACTCTTTGCCACTGGCAGTACCGTTCCATGGCTTGACTCCATTGGTCTGCCTGTACAGCAGCATGCCCCAGCGATTGTATATTTCAAGTGAAGCATCAGGATACAGCTCAATAGAACGTATCGACCAGGTGTCATTAGTTCCATCGTTGTTTGGTGTAAAGGTATTCGGGATATAGAGCTCGTATTCTTCAACTACTTCCACGAGTACGCTGTCGTATTTGGAGCAGCCGTATTCATTGGTGATTTTTACATAATACGTAGTAGTATATTCCGGATTGACCACCGGATTGGCAATGGATGAATCCGAGAGCGTAATATCCCAGTTCCACTCATAAAGAATACCTCCGCTTGCAGCCAGGGTCACGGATTTTCCTTTACCCAGCTCAATGTCATCCCCTGCCGATGCCGAGGGTGCCGGCAGCATGGTATAGCTGCTGGAAGGCGAATAAACCGGAGCACAGGCTCCGTTCTGTACATATGCTCTGTACAGGTACTCTCCCTGTGTATGAACCGGATAGATACTGTCTGTGTGTGCTGATTCCGGTACTACAGACCATTCGGTTGCTTCTGGAGTCTTCATTTCCCAGTGCACTATGATTGCCTGGCCATGTCCGCGCAGTATGATTTCAGACAGATCACCTTCCGGACAGGTCGTCTGGGCATCCGAAATAAGTGGTGTGATCAGCTCAGATACTACCAGTTTTCCAGTGGATGTATCGGCAGGAGCACAGGCACCTGTAACTACTACTGAGTATATATTACCATCCAGATCCGGAGTGAATGGATTAATTACCAGTTCCCGGCCGGTGCTTCCGCTATAGATACCGCCGTTGGAGATGGCTGTACCATTGACAAGCCACTGATAAGACACAGCGTTTTCAGCTTGTACACCAAAACGGACGGAGAACTCTGTAACACAGAAATTCAGTTCTTCAGCAAGCTCTTCCGTAATCGTTGCCGGATAGCCAGGGTCTGTATGACTGACTACTGCAGTCTCATCGAGGGTAGTCTCACATCCAAAAGGATCTTTTATTTTTATGAAATAAGAACCAGCGCTTATGTTCGAAAATGTATGTGGTTCAGTATTATTATATGGATAAGTAGTAAATTCGGACCACGATTCTCCATCAGATATTGCAAACTGATAACTACCGCGACCACCATCACCTAATACCATAATTTCTCCGTTGGTATTCCCTATACAACCTGTCGAAGATCTGGTGCTTATATAAGCAAAAGGCACCGGTGGCTGTTCAAAATTTATTCCGGAGTTAAGCACAACGGAGCAACTTTGAGCATTCGCATCGCGCATCATCACCAGATATGTTCCATTGCTTAGTTCCGTGAAAGAGGTATCCTGTTTCCAGTTCTGACCATCGATCGAGAACTCATAGACTCCGCTTCCGCCGCTGATTTCTTCAATATAAATGGAGTGGCTATCCATACATAGGTTCTCATCTCCGAGAGCAACAGCTGACAGTATTTCCGTTTCTTCAACCTCAACTTTATCGAGCAATTTGCTACAATGTGTCGCATCAGAATTTCGGATATACAGATTGTATTCGTTGGCGTATAGATCGGTGAAAACCGGTGATGCCTGCCAGGTAAAACCATTTGTGCTGAATTCATAATTGGTGGTTTCGCCTCCTCTCGGATTGAGTATCTCGAAGGATGCATCACTGCCACCGAAACAAGAGGCTCCGATGATTTGTACTCCGTCTGTATGAAGCTCATAATCGTTGATGATTGCTTCCCCGATTTCTACTATACAGGCAGGTGCGCCGGCATCTCTGATAAACACAGTATACGTACCTGCATCAAGATCCGATACAGCCTGTGTGCTTATCCATGTCTGCTGATTGTCAAAAGAATATTCATAATTGCCGCTTCCGCCCTCTACTTCGCTCAGGATAATATTGCCTCTCAATGTTCCCGTACAGTTTACATCAGTACTGGTAAGTATAGCAGAGATAGGAGCAGGGCTTGTGATGGTAACTGATCCGGCATTGTGCAGGCAGGTGTTGTCAGCCTGATCACGTACAACTACAGAATATGTTCCGCCGGACAAACCACTGACAGGAGATATATCTGTCCAGCTGCTGCCGTCAACAGAATATTCATACAGACCACTTCCGCCCGTAGCCGAGATGGTAATGAAGCCATTATTTTCATTAGCACAGTCGATGTTTGTGCCGGTTATGGTCGCACTGATCGGATCAGGCTCTGCAATGGTTACCGTAGTCAGTGTTTCCATGCATAGCGGATCGTTGACATCTCTGATAAGTGCGGTATAAGATCCGGAAGCAAGGCCGGTAAATTCAGGATTTGCCTGCCAGCTGCTACCGTCAACAGAGTATTCATACAGACCGCTTCCTCCGGAAGGTGTATCAAAGCGGATACTGCCATCATTCCGGCCGGAGCAGAGAATGTTCACAGAATTGATAGTTGCACTCAGGGTGTTATTACGGATAATATCAAATTCAAATGATTTATTGCATGAAGGGCTTGCTTCATCACGTACCAGTATGGTGTATGTGCCGATACCAAGGTTTTCAAAGTTGCCTGAAAGATTCCATGAACTTCCGTTATTAATAGAATACTCATATGTTCTGCTGTCAGTGCTTTCTTTGGTTAGGGCGATGACTCCGGAGTATTCGCCATGGCAGCTGATGTGAGTCAGATCGGCTGTTACGGAGAGATCCTGAGGTTCTGTTAATGTTACAGACTGGGCAGAGCTGGTACATGATGTATTGCTACCTTCGCGTACGAGTACAGAGTAGATGCCGGCTGGTAGTCCGGATAGTATATTGGAACTGCTCCAGCTTGCACCGTTGTCAGCGCTATACTCAAACGGACCGGTACCGCCGGAAACAAGAACAGTGATTTCTCCGTTGGCAGCGCCCAGACAATCTGGATCATCGGATGATGTTGTAAAAGTGAGCGGATCCGGCTGATTGATAATTATGTCGGGAATAGTTATGGTACAATTGTGATCATTGGCATCACGAGCGATAATCTGATAGGTATCAGCTCCCAGATTTTCAATAAGCGTTTCAGTGAACCAGCTTGTTCCGTCCAGGGAATATTCATAATCACCGCTTCCGCCAGTTGCGGTCACAGAGATAGAACCATCTGCTTCATTTGCACAGCTTGCATCGGTATGAGTTGCACCTGCTGTCAGAGCATCCGGTTCGGTTAAAGTGACCGTTCCCAATGTTACGGAGCATCCCTGAGCATCCGAAATAACCAGCGTATATACACCCGGAGCCAGGTCGGAATATAGCAGATCGGTTGCTGAGGTCGTATTGCCGTCAATTGATGTATACAGTATGCCGGTACCGCCGGACAGATTTTCAAATGAAACAGAACCGTTGTTCTGGTTGTTACATGTGATGTGGTTCAGGGTATAATCTGCTGTCAGAGCATCCGGCTGTGTAACTTCAGCGCTGAAGTCCCGCTGACATGTTGGAACATCCCTGTCACGTACGCTTACCTGATAGGTATCTGAAGTCAGGTTGTCAAATACATTATTGACACTCCACGTAGCGCCATTGTCAATGGAATATTCAAAGATTCTGCTATCAACAGTTGTCAGGTCAAGCGTAATGCTTCCGTCCGAGCCATTGTAGCAGGTTACATCAGCAACAACAGTATTGCCGGCGATGTCAGCAGGCTGATCAATATCAACGGTTGTGCTATTGGACAGACAGCTGATTTCAGAAGCTTCTCTTGCCAGAACGGTATAGGAACCAGCCGGCAGATTTTCAATCATTACGTCAGTAATCCATGTTTGTCCGTTGTCAATGGAATATTCAAATGGTCCCGTACCACCGGATACAGAAATAGCCAGATCGCCGTCACTCGCGCCAAAGCAGCTGGCTGGGCTGGTAACAGCAGCGATCGTAATTGCTGCCGGCTGATCGACTGTCACGGTATACAGAGGAGAAAGACAGGTATGGTCCTGCATATCCCGGATCAGCACCTGATACGTTTGGGCGGCCAGATCTGCAAAAGCCGGATCGGATGTCCAGGTGGTGCCGTTATCAGCAGAATATTCATAGTTGCCGCTGCCACCGCCTGCAATAATTACAATTTGTCCGTCCGCTATGTCATAACAGGTGGTATTGGCGGGCGTCACTATGGCTGTAATCGGATCAGCATTTTTTATAACAATACTTTCCGGAGAAGTAGTGCATGCAGCCAGCGCGTCTTTAAGAATAACGGTATAGGTGCCGGGCGCCAGATTGTAAAAGCTGCTGTCATCGGACCATGTTGTACCATTATCAATGGATACTTCGTAATCACCGCTTCCGCCAGACAGATCCCGAAGAATAATGCTGCCGTTGTCAGTGCCCGAGCAGGTGATGTCGGAAGAGGTGATTGTCGCATTGAGCGGAGCAGGCTGGTAGACCGGAACACTTACTGTTTTGGTACAGGTACTTACTGCCACATCCTGAATAAGTACGGAATATGTGCCAGCGTGAAGATTCTCAAAAACACCGTCTGGTTGCCAGTTGCTTCCTCCGTCAATGGAAAATAAGAAGGATCTTGTATCAGCCGGATCAGTTTCTACGGTGATCTTGCCGGTGCTTTCACTGTTGCAGAGGATGTCTTCTGTTGCAACAGTGTACACGATATCAGCCGGCTCTTCAACCACCACCGTGGCAGGATCCGATGTACAGGCTGGCTGATTAATTTCCCTTGCCAGAATCACGTAGGTCCCGGCCGGTATAGTATTCAGATCGGTGTCGGTGGTCCAGCCGGATCCGTTAACGGAGTACTCAAATGGTCCGGTGCCGCCGGAAACAGTGAAATTGACAGAACCTGTTGAAGCATCATAACAATCTGCGTCTGTTTTGCTCGTGTTAAGAACAATTTGAGCAGGCTGGTTGATAATTGTAGCTCCCAGAGATCTCAAACATCCGGGATTAGCCATGTCTCTTACCTGCAAATTGTAAGTATCGGCTATCAGGTTGTCGAACGTATTGAAGGAAGACCATGTCACTCCGTTGTCGATGCTGTATTGATATATGCCGCTTCCATTCAGCGCATGTATAGTGATGCTACCGTTTGAGCCGTCAAAACAGGTTACAGGTTCTGTTGAAGCTGTTGCTGTAAGCTCGGCTGGTTCTGTTATTTCAATGGCTTCAAGAATCGTTTTACAAAGATCATTGCCGGCATGACGTATTTGCGGAATATAAGTCCCCTGGCCAAGATTATTGAATTCGGGGCTGCTTTGCCATGTTGCACCATTGTCTATGGAGAACTCATAATGAATGGTAGTAGAAGGCAGGTTGGTAAATTCGATGCGGCCGTTGGCAGCGCCGAAACAGGATATGGTATCAAAATCAATTTGAGCGTCTGGTCGGGGAGGTTCTGCAAAAGATACGCTCTCAATGGTCAGCATACAGGTCGGATAGTCCTTGTCACGAACCAGCGCTGTATAGGTAGCCGGAGGGAGGTTTGTATACTCTGTCTGTTCTGCCCAGCTTGTCCCGTTATCTATGGAAAACTCATAGGAGCCCCAGCCGCCGTACACATTTATAAAGCGGATAGCCCCGTTGTCTGCTTCAAAGCACGTAATGGTATCTTTGTCAATTCCTGCGCTCAGCGGAGCAGGTTCTGTCAGTATTACATCCGGCACATCCAGTCTGCAGCCAGGCGCTATAGCGTCACGTACGACAAGAATATATGTATCCGGTGACAGGTTTGTGAATACAGAGTCATCGCTCCAGGTATTACCTGCATCGATAGAGAATTCATAATTGCCGGATCCGCCAAGGACTCCGCTAAACTGAATGCTTCCGTCATTGGCTCCGGAGCAGCTGCTGTTGGCTGACAATACGGTTGTTACGGACAATTTGTCCGGTTGTGTGATCGGATAGGAATCCTGGACTTTGAGTGAGCAGGAGAGGGTTGTTGCATCCCGTATCCACAGATGATAGGTACCGGGAGCAAGGTTGGGATATGTTCTGGAATTGCCGACATCGTTAGGCGACTGCCAGCTTTGCCCGTTGTCTCTTGAATACTGATAAGTGCCGCTTCCGCCGCTTGGATTGGCAAAAGTAATGCTGCCGTCGGTATTCCCGAAGCAAAGCACGTCCTGCTTGCTGATCTGTACATCAAGCCGGGCAGGCTGTGTAATCTGAAGAGCCGTATCAAGACTGGCTTCACAGTGGTTGTCTTTTACCATGACATTGTATTTGCCGGCAGGCAGATCGCTAAACTGACCGTTGGTCTGCCATTGCTGGCCGCCATCTATGGAATAAGAGTAGGAGCCGCTTCCGCCGCTTGGGTTGGTAAATTCGATATATCCTGTAGCATCGCCAAAACAGTTTACGTTGGTATTGGAGATAATAGCCTGCATTTTGGGTGGCTGTCCGATCGAAAAAGCAGGATGTACCTGACGTCTGCAGGCAGGGTAGTCTGTATCTCTTATCCATAAGGCATGATTGCCCGCTGCCACTGCATCAAACAGAGGAGCAGACTGCCATGTTGTACCGTCGTTGACACTGAATTCGTAAGAGCCGAAACCGCCGCTTATTCCGGAAAATGTAATGGTACCGGTAGAGGCTCCGAAACAATCGGCATCGGTGCCTGATGCGCTGGCCACCAGCTGATCCGGCTGAGTAAGTGTAATCGGTGCACTAAGTGTTTTGCGGCAGGTTGAGGTGATAGCATCCCTTATCAGTACTGTATACGTCGGACCGCTTGTAAGGCCTGTAAAGTTTCTTGAAGGTGACCAGGTATTCCCATTGTCAATACTGAACATATAATTGCTGCTGGAAGGTCTGCCGGTCGGATTAAGGATGTTGATATAACCGGTTGCGGTATTATAGCAGGTAACATCGCCGTACTCGACATCAGCGTCCAGGTCATTGGGTTCGGTAATGATCAGCGCATTGTCTATTTCTTCAATACAGGTCGGGTAATCTGCGTCGGCAAGTAAAACCTGATAGCTGTCGGCTTTCAGGCCGGTAAATAGTGAATTGGTCTGCCAGGTAGCGCCGTTATCTATGGAGTATAGGTAATTGCCGCTTCCCCCGGATTCTGATACAAACTCAATTTCTCCTTCCTCGAGTCCGAAGCAGCTGTTAACTTTTGATGATAAGGCCGCGCTCAGCTGTTGTTTCTGGTCAATGAAAACGCCTGGTAGTTCTCTGTAGCAGGAAGGAACATTCGCATCGCGGATAAATACTCTGTAGTTTTGAGAAGGCAGATTGTTGAAGACCGGGGTGGAATGCCAGGAGGCCCTGTTGTTTATCGAATACTCATAATCTCCTGAGCCGCCGGAAGGGCCTGAAAATGTAATAGTCCCTTCAGCTTCTCCGTAACAATCAATGACATCCGTGTGGGTTACAGAGGCGTTTAGCTGATCGGGTTCGCCGACTTCCAGATTGCTGTTAAGCACAAGGATACAATTATTTATTGCATTATCTCTTACCTGAACATTATACGAACCTTTGGCGACATTGGAATAGGTATACGTGATGTTGCCGGGACCCTGCCATGATGCTCCTCCGTCTATGGAATACTGAAAAGCGTTTGTTCCGCCGGATGAATGGATGGTAATCGTTCCGCTGCTGGTGCCATAGCAGGTAGCATCCTGATGGGAGGCTGTGGCTGATAATATAGCAGGCGCTGTAATGGTTACCGCTGCAAATGTTTTTTCGCAATGCGGATGCTCCGCATCTCTCAGTACCGGAGTGTAGTTGCCTGCATGCTCAATTGATATGCTTGCTGCTGATTGCCAGGTGGCACCGCCATCGACAGAAAATTCATAGTTTCCGCTTCCGCCCTGTAAGGTTGTAAAATCGATTTTTCCCTGATGATTGGGGGTGCAATTTATGTTTTCGGATGAAATGGACGCATCAAGAGGAAGGTATGAGCTGATGAGTATGCTCCCAAGGTGCTGAGTACAGGCAGCATCGTCTTTATCCCGCATCCATACTTCGTAAGTGCCCGGCAGCAAGCCTGTAAAAGCAGGGGAGTCCTGCCAGCTGTTTCCATCGACTGAAAACTGAAAATCATCAGCTCCGGTCGGGCTGCTTATATTGATCCGGCCATCGTTACCACTGCAGCTGGTGTTTTCCTTTTCAACAGTGCCGCTCAGAGTGCATTGTACTTTTACAATGCTTTGATCTCCCGGCACCGGCGCCGGGCTGGCTTCTCCGATAATGAGTGCACCGGACAGAGTGATTACCGGCAGCAAAAGTCTTAGGAATGTTTTTTTCATATTGCTTTATGAATGAAAAGGGATAAAACCGCCTGCTTTAATTCCCCATTTCTATAAATATAACTTTTTAAAGTTTGCTTATGATTACGCAATTTTTAGAGATGTGTTTACTCTACGTTTCTTTTGTCATCGGGTAAACACCACTTTTCTGATAATTATACGGGTATACGAATTTAATATTCAAGGGCGAAAATAATAAATTAAAGTAATAAGACCACTTAATAATTGTACAATTAAAAAAATGGTACTTATTTTAAGCTCAAATTCTTCATACGCTTATATTAGCTCTTTTTATGTTTAGAAAGATTTTCTTGTTAGCGGTCATTTGTATGACCAGCGCAGTGCAGGCCCAGGAACTTCCAAAGCCGGCAAGGAAACAGTTTAATACGGGTCTGGATCTTTTTGTGAAGGAACGGTATCCGGAAGCATTAAACGAATTTTTGAAAGCAGGGGTTTCCAATTATCCCGACCTGAATTATTATATCGGAGTAACTTATCTGAATCTCAGAAACCCAGATAAAGCCATTGAGTATTTGACCCACGCCAAACTTTTCAGAATTGATATACCCGAAGTTGATTATTATCTGGGGAGGGCTTTTCATCTGAAGCATGATTTTGAAAAAGCGCTTACATTTTTTCAGGAGTATAAGGACCGGCTGAATGAAGGACAGCGTGTAAAGAAAGCGGAAGCGGATGTATATATTACGTATTGCCGGAACGGAATGAGACTAATGGAAAATCCTGTGGAGATAGAAATCAATCCGCTGAGTGAAAACGTCAATACGGAATATCCGGAATACAATCCGGTCATATCTGCTGATGAGACGTTTATAGCGTTTACATCCAGACGGCCGGATACCAGAGGAAAAAAGCTGGACCCTCGTGATTTGCTATATTATGAAGATATATATGTATCGGAAAAGGACAGTCTGGGAAACTGGTCAGCTCCGTTAAGTATCGGTAATAAAATCAACTCTGAGAATCATGATGCCTGTATCGGTCTTTCTGCAGATGGTCAGCAGATGCTTATATATAATGCTTCATCTCACGGCGGAGATATCTATATCAGTACGCTGGACGGCAAGGAATGGTCCAGTCCCAAAGATCTTGGTAAAAATGTAAATTCCCCGAACTGGGAATCAAGCGCGAGCCTTTCATCGAATAATAATGTACTGTTCTTTTCCAGCAACCGCAAAGGCGGAATGGGCGGGACGGATATCTATATGTCCAAAAGGGGAGATGACGGAGTTTTCGGCCCTGCAATTCTTCTGGGGCCGCAGGTAAATACACCCGGCGATGAGATTGCACCTTTTATTCATGCAGATGGTCAGACCTTATACTTTAGTTCCAGGGGGCACCGCTCGATGGGTGGCTTTGATATATTTTCCGTACAGATTAATCTTGAGAACGGCGAAATTCTGTCCGATGCTGAAAATATCGGTTTTCCGGTAAATACTGCCGATGATGATTTCAACTTTGCATGGTCTCCGGACAATAGCCGGGCTTATTTCTCTTCGATTCGGCCGGGCGGAAAAGGAGATAAGGATATTTACATGCTTGAGCGGGAAGTGAAGCGTTCATCTCTGGTCGTATGGAAGGGTAGTGTGCACGATTGTGCAACGAAACAGACAGTTGCAGCTACCATCACCGTATCAGACAATGCTACCAAAGCAGTGATCGGAGTATACGCCCCCAATAAGACTACCGGAAAGTATACGATTATCTTGCCCGCCGGACGTAATTACAACATCGCAGTAGAAGCTCCGATGTATGTCTTCTACTCCAAAAATATTGACATACCGGAGCTGGATTCCTATTTGGAGATAGAGGAAGAAATCTGCCTGGAAGCTGTCAATCAGGGGGCTTCCATTACGTTACGTAATATCTTCTTTGATTTTGACAAGGCGACGTTGCGCAGAGAGTCAGAAATTGAGCTGGAGCGTCTGCACAAGTTTCTGACAGATTATCCCAAGATTCGTCTGGAAATCGCCGGACATACCGATTCTGATGGCGATGATGCGTACAACGACAAGTTATCTGCCCGACGCGCTGATGCCGTATTTTACTATCTGACGGAAAAAGGTATCAAGGCGGATCGATTGGTCACCAAGGGATATGGAGAAAGCCAGCCTATTGCTACCAACGAAACGGAAGAAGGACGGCAGCTTAATCGCCGGACTACGGTGACGGTGTTGAAGTAGTTAAAATGCTTTTATTAAATTAAAGATAGATTGTTAGTGCGTTACACAGCCTTATTGTTTTTTTTGTCGTTTTCTCTGACATCGTTCGGACAGAGCTGGGTAAGGTATGAGAGTGAGTATATGCCAAAAGCATCAAGTGATCATCAGGGAGGTTTATTTACATATTATGCTAATTATGATGGATTAGTGAAAAAAATTTGGCATTATGATCGTTTGGGCAACAGGAGTAATATTGAGTTTAATACTGAAGCATCTGCCATATTTGTAAATAAAAAGGGTAAGCTTATTTACGTACCATTTGGTTTGGGTAGGTTAGGCGAATCAGGGTTCTATAGAATACAGCATAATATTGTGGAAATATATGATGAAAATGTTCAGGTGTCAGATACATTGATATTTACTTTTAATATAAATGAAATTGGAGAAACTCCGGAAGGTTACTGGATAGTTGGAAGTGTGAATAACGAAAAGGTTTTAGCGCTGACGGATAAAGAAGGTTTAATATTGAAAGAAAAGAGCTTTGAGTGGAGCGCTTTCTATTACTACTATGATAGTCAAAGTCCTTATGCTCTAGCAGATGGTGGATTGATTGTACGCGATGACAGTAAGTGGAGAACGGTCAGGTTGGATAATAATCTTGAAATAGTGTGGGAAAAGAGCAGGGGGTTTGTCAAACAGGATAATCTGTTTATAAAGACAGCCCAAGATAAACTAACTCAATATGATCTGAATGGAAACTTTGTCGAAGATTATAAATGGGAGTCGGCATATGGAGATATCGAATATATAGATTATATGAAGGAGGAGCGTACTCTTATTGTTGTTTGCACAACTGCTTATAACTTCATGGCTTCCAGGCATTGTGTTATTCGGTTGCAGGCGGATATGCCAATCGGCTACGGAACCATTTCCGGGAAGGTATTTGATGATGTAAATGAGAATTGCCTGCAGGATGAAGGAGAAGCCGGTATTGCCGGAGTATTGCTGAAGAAAGAACCATTGACTCAGTATGCATTCACTGATGCGAATGGAAGCTACTCTTTCCGGGTCGATTCCGGAGTTTCATATTCTATACAGCCTGTATCGGGCTTATCCCGATGGCAATCGCTGGAATGCTATAAAGAGCGGAGCGCCGGAATTAATCGGGTGCAACCGGACAGCAGCGGGCTGGATTTCGCGGTTGGTACTATTGAATGTCCGGAGTTGAGGATTCGCACCGGATACTCGACATACAATCGGTGTTTCCCCGGTTATCATTCCTTTACCATTGTCAATACAGGTATAGCTCCGGCTCATGATGTAACAGTAACCGTTGAGTTTCCCAACGATATACTTATCAAATCTGTCAATCACCCATACAATATTGATGAAAGGAAGTATGTTATTCACCTCTCTACTTTGCAAAATGGGGAGGAGACAGAGATTGTTTTTCAGGATTCAATCGATTGCCGGGCTTTTACCGGTTATGTAGCAGGAACCATTTCAGTTGTAAGCAGCAGCGTTTGTAACAAGAAGGGAGATGTTGATGTCATGGCAGGTTTTGGTGGTTTTATACGAGGAAGCTATGATCCTAATGATAAATCCGTTTTTCCATCCAGAATCAAGTATGATGATTATCAGTCGGGAGAACGGTTTGTGAATTTTCATATCAATTTTCAGAACACGGGTGACGGACCGGCCTATAAGGTAGTTGTTGTAGATACGCTGCCTGCAGGAACGGATGTGGAAGGTATCAGCAATATGTCTGCTTCGCATCCATATTCGGTACAGGTGATTCAAACCGATCCTGTGGTTATTACCTGGTCTTTTATTAATATTAATTTGCCCGGTCAGGAAGAAAACGAGCTTGAAAGTCACGGATACATAAGCTTTGCTCTTCCTCTGGAAGAAGGGTTGCCTGATCATACCATTCTCGAAAACCGGGCGGCGATCTATTTTGACTATAATGCTCCGATCATTACCAATACAGCAACGATTACCATATCGAGTGAGGTAGAAACAGATTCAGGTATTATTACTGATATCAACGAGGTGAATGCTATGGGTAACGCTTTTAAAGTATACCCGAATCCGGTTTCGGAAAAGCTCTATCTGGAATTGTCAGATCCCGGTCAATTGCCGGCAACATTGAAAATAGTCAATACTGCCGGACAGGAAGTAAAACAGTATTCAATCAACTCTGCCAATACGGTCATCGACCGGTTGGATCTGCCTTTTGGCTTGTATCATTATATGTTGATAACAAATACCAGCAGTCACCATGGTAACTTGCTGATACGATAACAAAATTTCGGGAATGGATGAAATTATAATGTTTCATCCACCCTTTTTTCAATATCGAGCCGGTAATATCCCAGTACAGATACAGGTTGCTCAAGCCGGATCACCAGAATAACGGGGAGGTTGGCAGTGCCGGAAGCAAGGAGAATATATTCATGAGACAGATCAGGAGTTCTCCCTATGGTATCAATCCGTTTCTCTTTCAGTACGCGTTTGGGAACCACCTTTAGCCTGACAAGTTCTGCCACATAAGGCCAGATATCCAGCGAGGGCTTGTCTGCTTTTTCCATTTCCGCGTATCCACCGGTGGTCTGCCGGTATTGCTCTGTAGTCAGCTCTTTTACCATACAATATACCTGTTTTGACTGGCAGGATCTGTTTTATCGCAGTTCCTTTTGCCAGAAGCCCAGTGTTGATTTGGGTGAACGTCCAAGGAAGGATGCGGCCGTACCCGGATCTGCTACGTTGTCAGTAAACAGCATTTGATATTGGTCCAGGGTAATAATATCCGGCAGGAGATTGCCCGCGACCCCTGCGATACGGTCGGAAAGAGAGCGTTTAACAGGGAAAACCTTGATTTTTTTGTTCGAAATATACAGCAGGTCCCCATATGTCAGGATTTCAGGTCCGGCAATATTAAGTATTGGCTCTGTTTCCCGGTTCTGGCATATTTTCCATAGTATTTTGACCAGATCTTCAATCAGGATAGGTTGCACTTTATGGTATACAAAGCCTTCGGGCACATACAGACGGTTAAAAATCAGCCTGGATATGCGTCCCGCAGTCCGGATTTTTCTGGCCAGCATGGTGCCCGGGGTACAGACTATGGAAGACCGGACGACCGTAGTATCCGGATGAGATAGCAGGTATTCATCTGCCTGTGCCCGGCTTCGAAGAAAATCTACGGGGCTGAAAGCGTCAGCTCCCAGTACCGAGAGCTGAATAATACGGGGATTACCGATGCGGGACCGGTTTTTGACAATCTGTTCGGTAATGCCCAGATGTACACGTTCGAAGCGATTGTCCGGTTCTTCCCGTATAGCGCCTATGCAGTTGATCAGTATATCATAGTTTTGTTCCGGAAACATCCAGTTTTCGCTAAAGGGATTGAACTGTAGCAGACCAAACCGTCCGCTGCGGCTTGTGCCGTGAACGAGCTCTGTCTTTAGTTTGAGGTAATTGTACAATGAGCTGCCCAGCTGCCCGCTGGCGCCTAATATAAGAATTTTCATAATTGTATCTTTTTTGCCGGTAACCAACTCGCTTTATACCTATAACAGGATTCGAACAAAATGGTCTGTAAAAGATACCTTTTAAGTATATGTTTGTTTAAATGTTATAAAAAGGCAATGTTCTATACCCCAACATAAAAATCTCCGGTTGATAATTGGTATGCATGGAACATGCCCGGAGTATTATAGGGCATTGCGATGTGCCCGTTTTTGTCGATAGCGATCAGTCCGCCGCGGCCACCAGCTTTGGACAGAATATGCTGAATCAGGTGGTTTGCCGCATCGGATAGGGAGTCATTGAGTAGTTCAATCCTTGAAGCAACAGAGTGAGCTACGACATGACGAATAAAAAATTCACCGTGGCCGGTACATGAAACGGCACAGCTCTGATTGTTTGCATAGGTTCCCGCGCCGATCAGGGGGCTGTCTCCGACTCGTCCGGGGAGCTTATTATTCATGCCACCGGTAGAGGTAGCGGCTGCCAGGTCGCCGTTCCGGTCAAGAGCGACAGCGCCCACAGTACCGAACTTACGATCGTGATCGAGACTGATCGAACCGTCTCCTTTCAATTGTTCCAGACGGCCGGGAAGTATAAAGTAGGCTTCCGGTTCAATTTCGACTCCCATTGCCCGGGCATAATCTTCCGCCTGTCGGCCGATAAGGAGCACATGAGGAGACTCCCGCATCAGGGTCATGGCAAGCTGCACCGGATTTTTGATAATGGAAACTCCTGCAACTGCTCCGGCTGCGAGTGTAGAGCCATCCATAATAGCTGCATCCATTTCTACTTTACCATTCCGGTTGAGAACGGAGCCTTTGCCGGCATTGAATAGCGGACAGTCTTCGAGAAACATGACTGCAGCAGCGACTGTCTCGGATGCCGTACCGCCTGCCATGAGAATTTTATAACCTGTATCGAGAGCCTGTTTCAGCGCCTCCATATAGGCGTTGTATTCTTTAGCACTCAATGCTGACCGGGTAAGATTGCCAGCACCGCCATGCAGGACCATTCCAAAACGAGACATATTTTTATTGGTTTTTCAGGTCTAGTAACGAAGCTGCGTGGTCAATGGTTAGTATTTCTGATACAAAAAAAGCTCCGTACGGAGCTTTGTAAAGAAACAAAAGAATACGCTTAATTTGAAGCAACCTGGGCCGGTCGGGCAACCGGGCTTATCTTGGGACGGATAACCACCTTGGGTTTGGCTTCTCCGTTTTCGTCACCGTTATTTTTAAAATCCTTGTTCCTGGAAGAAGATGAAATGTTTTTATCTTTTTTCTTCTTTTTTCCCGATTTGTTATATCGCTTGTTCCACCAGATCAGCGTACCTGTAACCGGTAGACTGGCTCCGATCAGGCTGGCAAGAAATGCAAGTACCTTGCCCGGGAAGCCAAGGATGCTGCCAACGTGAATATCGTAATTCATCCGGCGAAGCTTGTCTCCGAAATCAGCCTGAGCAAAATCCGCTTCATACAACGGGTTCATATTGAGTGAAGCCAGGGTGTGCTGATCAAAGGTATATCGTTTGTTGTTATAAAACTGACCTGCTGTCGGATAAATAGTAAGACCGATAGTCGACTTTGGCTTTGATGTATCCGGAAAAGAAAAAAAGAATCCCTCGGCTTTGGGATGTTTACTGATCGTGCTGAACCAGACGTTATCGACTGCCTCTTCCAGCGTATAGAACTTATTGGCCTGAGTAGAATCTGACTCTGCTCTTTTCCAGTCGGGAAGCGATTTGCCGCCTGAAGTAACCCAGTACAGACCTTCGCTATACCATTTGATGCCCCAGACCATACCTGTCAACGCAATGGCCAGCAGAAACAGCAGCGCATAGAAACCGAAGACATTATGGAGATCGACATTCAGACGCTTGAAAGAAGCGCCCCACTTGATTTTAAAACTCTTATCAACGGTGCTTTTACTCCACTTTTTCGGATACCACCAGATCAGTCCGGTAATAAGTATAAATACAAAAGTCAATGTGGCGTAGTTGACTATAGGACGTCCGATTTCGTATGGCAGCCATAAGAACCGATGACCGTTCAGTATCCAGCGGAAGAAAGAAACTTCATCTTTTTTGCGTTCTTTAACGCTGATTATTTCACCGGTATATGGATGTATATTGAGCGTTGTATTGCCGCGTCTGCCTTGCCCCAGATTTAGCTCAATAACTTTGCCCTGCTGGTAGAAAGCACCGCTCACAGGTTTTTCCGGATAGTTCTCTCTGGCAATGGCAATCAGCTGTGAAGGAATTAATATAGCCTTATCTTCTTTTTTTACGTTGGATTCCGGTTCAAGCAGACTGGTGATTTCCTCATTGAAGACCCAGATACAGCCGGTGATGCAGACAATAAACACAATAATACCTGATATCAGCCCAAGCCAAAGATGAAGCCAGTTATTTACTTTTCTGAATGTTGACATAAATAATGAAAGTAATGATGCAAGATTTTACCGGTTGCGCCGATATTGAGAAGTAATCATGTGCCAGGCATTGCCGTGACAAATTAGAAAACCCATCACTTAAAATTAAGTGATAGGTTTGTTTTTAAAAAGATTTAAACTAAATAAAGTGTGTATTAGTTTGTAACTTTTACGATTGAGGTGATTCTTCCGCCCTGAACTTCCATTCCTTTAGTAGCAGAAGCGCTGTTTGCATCGAGTGTATAAATCCAGCTGCCGTCAGGAGCGTTGATACCAACAAAGAGTTTGCTTTTATTGTCGCTGACAGTATTGTTGTTATATGGTGTTGAAATGGAGTTGATCTCGGCAGGAAGCCCGGTTATCCATGTAAAGGATTTGCTATAAAGATCTGCAATGGCAAGTTTCGGATTGCCGGAAGGCTTATTCTGATCACCATACATGTTCAGCAATATTTTTCCATTGCCAATGTATGTTTGCTGACGGATATGATGTCCTCCGGAAGCCGTCTGAACATCAAAATAATAATCATCAAACTCGGTAGTATTTGCTTTGATCCGGACAAATGCTGATTTAGTCGTTGATTTGTGAACGGTTTCAAAGGTTGCAGCAGCCGGAGAAAATCCGTATACATCACCGTTTTCATCTACAGCAAGACCATCATTGAAGTATGCACCAATATAGCTGGTACGGTTGTCCTTGATTACTTTCTCCAGCTCAAGGCTAGGATAGGAGAATACGGCGATATACGCGCTGTCCGGATATTCTGTTCCAAAGGCATCGCCACAACACCCTCTTATGCTCATATATGGAGCGAATACTTTGTTGCCTACCTGTTTTGCCCAGGTAAAGTGTGCACGTTCTCCGTTGCCGGCAAGTTCTACGATATTGATCGGCTTTGTGTCCACAATCTGAGACAGATTGGCATCAATACGATACATAAAGGCAGTCTGATTATCGCCCTGCCTCGGAACTTTGATTGTCAGGATATCATCACCAACCGGAGCAAACACCTGTACGGTTTCCGCAATGAAGTCAGAAATCTTTATAAGCTTACCTTCTTTGTCGAATTTGTAGGTGGTTACTGCTCCCGGGTTACCCTGGCCGTATAGCAGGCTGAAGAACTTACCTTTGTTTACAGTATAGTAACGGTATGTTCCATCCTGTTCTACACCATTTCCCAAGGTGCTGATTGTGCCCTGAGAAGGATCATCTGTAGCGAGAAGGTAATCGGCAACGCCAGTAGATGCAGTAGGAGTCGCAGTGATAATGTATTTTGTCCCTCTGTAAATATTGGTTGTATCTTGCTGGATTTCTTCCAGTCCGTCATCTTTCTTTTTGCAGGCAGTAAACAAAAGGCCCATGCATACTGCTACCGCAAAGAATCTGTAAAGTTTAAACATAGTTTTAATTAATTAGAGATATGAACAATTTATAGTCGTTTATTTTTTGCTGACAAAGTACCGCAGCTTGATATAGAAGGCACGGCCGGGCTTCTGCAGACGGAAATTGTCGTACAGCCTGTTATCCAATAGATTTCTGCACTCAAGCGCTATATTGTATTTGCCGTCGGCCAGCGAATAGACAATGTTGAGATCATGGTTAAACTGGAAAGGGATATCGAGTTTGGTTTCCTTGGTACCTTTACTTGGCCAGTACAAATAAAAATTTTTGACATATAGCATGTTGTATCCAAAAGAGAGCGTGTTTTGCTTCTTTTTGCCAAGATCCCTTATAAAGACGGATGCATCCGCATTGCCAAACAGAAAGGGGAAATTGGGCATACGATCCTTGTACACATCACTGATCTTACCTGGTTCACCAGGTTCGTATTTTGTGTAGTTTCGATGGTTTTGGTAAGTAATATTGAAGCCCGATATAAAAAACTTCTTATAAGAGTATCGGATTTCTCCCTCGACCAACTGGTTTTTTACCATTTCCCTATTTTCCATTATGTACCGGTTCTGGTTAGGAGCCAGAATAGGACGAAGGAAGTCCTTAACTTTTCTGTACATGGCTGTTCCATCAATGCTGATTTTGTGCATTGAGTTGATCTGGAAGGAATAGCTGATGCCGAGGTTGAAATTATTGCTTGTTTCTGGTCTTAGTGTTACATTTCCTTCAAGATCTACCTGATCACCAAATAGCTCCTCATTTTCAGGAAGTCTGTAGGTTTTTTCAAACGAACCTTTCAATTGCATATTTTTGAGCAGGAAATAGGTGGAAGCAAAACCGTATCCTATAGGCTTTTGTATGTTTCGCCTGACTCTGTAATGTTGCTCAGCTCCCCAGCCAGAGTTTAAAGTATATGCTTCGCTGTATTTGGTCTGCTGATGATAGTATTTGGCAAATAATGTTGAGTTCCATCGCTCATTGTGGTCATATTTATACCCGACTCCCAGGATATTTTTAGTATTATAGCGTGGCTGCTCATAGTTTTTATTCTCAGGAACCAGCTCATCACTTCCTACACGATTAAAGGTGTTGTAAGTATTGCTTACTGTTATGGTGTTGCGGGGGGAAATCCGATAGTTCAGAATAGCTACGCCCAGCCCTGTATTGTTTCTGAATTTGTACATAGTCCGGTTACGCTCTGCTCCTTTAATTCCCATCAGTTCAAAATCGTTGTTATATTGCCCGAGCCAGTTATAGCGGCGATTGACAGTATCAACAACCTGGTTGTATCCCAGGTTGTAATTGGCTGAAACGGTAAGGTCTAAGCCCTTTAGCAAGAGATTCTTTTTGACATACCGGAAAGTTGGCATAATGGTATTACCCTGCTGAAATGGGGTGCCATACGGCACATACATACGGGCATCGCTTTGTATATCAGCGTGATTTTGCCCATAGGTGAAACCGAACAGCAATTTATCTGCATATTTTTTCCCAACAACTCCTATGTTGGCCATAATGACTTCGTTGTGATACTGGTCATGAAAGCGTCTGACCCATTTTCTTCCCAGAACTGCACCGGATTTGGGATGTACAATATCTGCATGTATCCAATAATTGTTGTCTGAATAATTTTGAAACAGATTGATCTGTGCTGTAAATCCGCTTTTAGCGATATACCCTGCATTTATGGCAGTACGATGCGTATTGAATGAACCGAAGGAGTACGATGCATCCAGATAGCTGACCGGTTGGGTTGCGGTTACAATATTTACGGCCCCGCCCAGGGCGTCCGACCCAAGCCAGATCGGCACGACTCCCTTATACACTTCGATGCGATCAGCCAGATTGATCGGAATACTGTTGAGCTGGAAGGTAGAGCCAAAGTTTTCCATGGGGATTCCATCAATAAAGAATCTGACTTGTCGTCCTGTAAATCCATTGAGCGTAAAGCTCATGCGTGATCCAAGTCCGCCGTTTTCCCGGATCCGTACTCCGGAGACCCTGTCCAGCGCATGGCTGAGATCCAGTGTGCTGTTATGCAGCTTGCGGGCATCTACTGCTGTTACATTATACGCCTGTAGCTGTACTTCTTTGGTTTCTGAGCGGCCATATACAGATACCGTCTCCAGTGTCTGAGTTTCGGTTTTCAGCTTAAAATTCTGAGTCGCTGTCTCTCCGGCCTTTAAGGTTATTTCTTTTTCCTGCCCGGTATAGCCAAGTCCGTAGATAACAATGGTATATGTGCCTTTATTTATTTGATCTAATTTGTAATAACCTTTTTCATCTGTATACATACCTTTTGACGTCCCTTTGAGAGAAACAGAAATCCCTTCCAGAGGCTCGCCGTTTTCAGAACGAATGTAACCCGACAGGCTGCTCAGGTCTGTGTTTTGAGCGAAAAGAAGGAAGGGTATAAAAAGGAGAAAGAGGAATAATCGGCTACCTAACGGTATATATTTCATGGTATTAGTGGGAATAAAACAAATGAGTTTGATGATTTTTATTGCGTTATTTCGAATAATTTGAGGCAATTTAGAATTGATATAAATAAAATCAAAGAAAGTATTGTTTAATTTTTTGGTGACTTTAATCAGGATTTTACAGGGTTTTGGTAAGTGTTTTTGTTATAGACAGTTCGTCTGTCTTTGTGTTTTAATTATCTGGTAATAAGTCTTGTGTTTGTGTGTTTTTAGATGAAAATCTTGTATGTATAGTCAATCATAGTCGTCAGGCCTATACAAAAGCTATTATATTTTGGATAGGATATTTTTTGGTTATTTATAATAAAACCAAATTATGTAATTATGTGATCTTGTGCTCTGTATCCGGATGATGAGGGTGGCTGTAGAAAGGTCAATAAAAAATCCCTTCATTCGGTATGAAAATTTCCCGAAATCGGAGAACTTGTGGTGTAATATGAAAGTTACTATCACCAAGCGCACACTCTCCTTCAAATTTGATGCAGGAACTTCCCGCGGAATACTAAAAACCCGGGATGTCTGGTATCTTAGTATGCAGGATCAGTCAATACCGGGGATAACCGGTATAGGGGAGATCGCTCCGCTCAAAGGCCTTAGTATCGATGACCGGCCGGATTTCGAAATCGTACTGGAAAGAATACGCGGAGAATTGGAAGGGTATAATTTCGTTTCCCTGAATGATGCTTCTATCGTTGATACGTTCAATATTCAGGACTTCCCCTCGATCGTATTTGGTATTGAGATGGCGATACTGGATATGCTCAATGGTGGCAAGAGACAGTTTTTCAATCCCAATGATTTTTATGAAGGACGGCAGCGTATTCCGATCAACGGTCTCATCTGGATGGGCAGGCGGGAGTTTATGCAGGAACAGATTGAGCACAAGCTGCAGGAAGGATATACCTGTCTGAAAATGAAAATAGGGGCCCTGGATCTGGATACGGAATGTGAGCTGCTGGAAGCGATACGAAAACACTACAGTGCGGATCAGATCACCTTGAGGCTGGATGCAAACGGCGCTTTTAATCAAAGCAATGCTATGGAGATTTTGCGGCGCCTTGCGGCATATGATATTCATTCGATAGAGCAGCCGGTACGGCAGGGACAAAGCGAATTAATGGCGGATTTGTGCACGAATGCTCCGGTGCCTGTGGCGCTTGACGAAGAGCTGATAGGGATATACGGTTATGACAACAAGTACACACTGCTTGAGTATTGCCGGCCGCCATATATTATTCTGAAGCCTTCTCTGCTTGGTGGTTTCAAAGCCTGTGATGAGTGGATTCAGATTGCAGATGCATTGGGTATCGGCTGGTGGATGACTTCTGCGCTCGAATCCAATATTGGTCTCAACGCTATTGCACAATACACTTCATCCAGAGCAGACAGAAGCATGCCCCAGGGGCTTGGAACCGGGCAGCTGTATACCAACAATATAGATTCTCCTCTGGAGATCGTGCAGGGTAGCCTGCAGTATAACGAATTGCCGGGATGGGGAGATCTTCCTCTTCCCGAATAACTGGTGGGGGGAGCCTATTCACTTATTTCCAGGTGATAGGCACTCAGTGGAGGTAATGTGAGAGAATGATTATTCTCTAATCTGGCATTTCTGATCAGATGAAGGTTCGGGGAAGAGGAGTCGAAGCCGAAAATCCGTACCTTGGAGATATTACCCGGTATATTCGTCCCGAGATCAAAAGTGACATACTGGTCGTAATTTTTGTTCAGAAGGATAATATGGACTGTTTTCTTTTTCTTCTTCAGTGTTTGCGATGCATAGGCAGAGGTGTTGACCGGGTCGGTATTGGCTACTTTAATGCCGGTACTTCCGAAGGTTGAGTTAGCTCCGTCATAGTTGCGGTATAGTTTGAATGCCGAGACAATATAGCCATCAATAGCGCCCCAGAGATTGGCCATGTATATTCCGTGCGAGCCCCAGATACCCAGCACATCGGCTTGTGTGATGCCACCGGATACATCATTTGACCCGCCATATTCATATTCGCTGACAGAGAGCCTGGTGCCGGGATAATAATCGTTTATTTCTTTCTTTAGCCAGGGAAGCAGTGTAAAGGGGGCGTAATGTTTGGCTATATAGCTGTCTTCTCTGTATGTGCTATCCCATAAGGTACGGGGAGCCTGCATGCGGGCTTCTGCGAGAGGGCGTTCCTGTATGCTGTGGTTGATAATACGCTCTTTGTAGTCGCCGGCAAGCGTACCCGTTGCTTCCGGATACCAGTGCACATCCAGCACATCCAGCAGGCGCAGACCCAGACTGTCTTCTGCTTTCTTCATTCCGGCCAGATAAGCCTGAATAAAATTGGTATAGCCCCGATCATAAAACAGCCCCCAGTCATAGGCAGAATGCAGATTCCGGTAGGCTTCAAATCCATAAGGAGAAGGGCCGAATATTTCCGCTTCCCTGTCAACGGACTTGATAGCATGAGCGGTATTTACGGACAGATCTATGAGTTCCTGGCATTGTACTGGCTTATAGCGGGCATAGGGAACAAGCAGAGACCAGAGCTCTGTTTCATTGTCAAGCGTATAGCCCCTGATGCCGGTCGGGGAGGTTGATTTCCCGTATCGTTGCTTCAGGAAGTGAATAAATTCGTCGGTATAAACAAAGCGGTCACTCAGATCCGGCTTGTCCTTCATCTTGCCCGGGTGGAAATTTCGGACAGCAACCCAACGCTGAGAGGGGGCACTTTCATTTTTAGACACGGAACCATATTTGTCAGCTGCTACATATCCGAGCATAGGTACCGTGATTAGCGAATAGGCTCCCGCCGATAAGGAGGAGTCATGGAAGGTACGTATTACACGTGCCGGTTCCTTGCGTTCAAACGGATCGATCCCCAGCTCGTGCGCGAAGTAATCATCACTTACATGTGCCCAGCTGGTACCGGCATTGGAAGCATTGGTTTCCCAGTTGTAGGTAGACATTCTCGTGCCGCCCAGGCGCCGGGAAGTAATGTTCAGTTCCTGATAGTCCGCCTGATAATTGATGCCATAGATATAAGGGCTGATCCGGAAGGTGCTGTCCGGATATAATTTGATCGTTACCCGGAGTGTATCCTGGGCGCTGCTCGCATGAACGCACATAAGCAGCGCAAAACTTCCCCAAAAGGGAAGCCGGCGCAATAGGCAGGATAACCGGGTTGTAAGAGTCTTCAATAGTGTGTATTTAGTATAGAATACTTAGTGTTTTTTTAGTTCGGTGACTTCTTCCTGCAGGAGGTTGATTTTTTTGTTCTGCTCTATAAGGTACAGGGTAAGCTCTTCAATTTTCTTAAGTAATACTGCATTCATATCACCTATGTTGATGCCTGTTTCTTTCACCTCGATAGCAGAGGGAACTTCCGGAAGGTGTTTGTTGGATTGTACAAAATGCTCTACCTCTTCAAGAGAAATCAGCGGATAATTTTTTTCGAACACATAGTCAGGCCAGGTAGAAGAGGTGTTTTCCACGATGACTTCCTTGGCGCCTATTTTTCCGTTGACGGCCAGACGATAGTTGTTGGGATTGTCAAGTGTGGTAGTACCTATGCCGACATTTTGAGTACTACGGTTGAATGAGATAATATCTCCGTAATCCGAAGTGATTCTTAAAACATTGCTGGCTGCATTATAATGCAGTCGTACATATTTATTCGTTGTGCCTTCCTGGAAACTGATGAAGGATGAATTGGAAGAATGTTCCGGACCTGCCAGCGTTAACGATTCATTGGTTTCTCCATTACCTATTTGTAATGAATATTTAGGGTCATTGGTTTTTATACCCACGTTTCCGTTGTGATTGATGCGGAACCGATGCTTGCCTTGGGTAAAAAAGTCGATACCAAAATAGGCGGCCATATAGGCGTTAACGCCATTAGCAGACCCTTCATCGTAATTGTGAAAGCCCAGACCGTAATGATTGATATACTGCCCGTCATAAAGAAACTCATCATTAGCCCCAAGTAGCCCAATTCCTGTCCGGTTTCCGGATAATGTGTTGGCAACCGGCAATAAAATCCGGCCTTCGACTGAAAAATTGGGTTTACCAAAGGAGCCATAACCCAGATTGGCACAGTTTTCAAAATACAGGGTATTGGTTGAAAATCGTAGGCGATGCATATTGATTCCCCAATGATGGAAATAGATGCTTCCTTCGGCAGATGCAGTGCCCAGATCAGGACCTTCTACTATAAGACTTCGGGCAACTACCATGTCTTCAAACAAGGCTTTGCCACCAGTTACCCTGAGCTTGTACGAGCTGCCTGGCATAGCCCCTATACCCAGCTGGTCATTAATATAGGTTTTTCCGTTGATATCGAGCGCGTATCCGGGAGTAGGAGCGGTGGTTCTGATTCCTATTGTGCCGTTGGTTGCGAATGTCATGAGCGAAGTATAGGTACCATTATCATGTCTTGCAGCTATATCCAGTAAGCCTCGGTTTCCGCCTGTGGTTCCGGTTCTGTTGCCCCAGCGGAAGCCGTAGTTACTTCCATTGATCACCGTATTCCAGGTCAGGAATTTGTCTATACCATCGTTGGCGTTCAGGTTGTCAAAGGTCTGAGTTTGTGCCTGCGCTTCATTTTTTGGAAAGAATGTTAATAAAGCGGCTACCGACAATAAAGCGGTGTATACGTAATATTTGTTCATTGGTTAAATATTGGTTGTTTGTCAAAAGGCCTAACGACGGCAAACTAGAGTGGTTAGTTGCTGGTCATAAGACACAGCAAAGGTCAGAGAGTCCGAAATACCTGCAACGGCGGAAGTAATATAACTAAAGCACAAGTCTCTCAACCTGCACCTCCTAACGCTCGAAGACTTGCGCTAGGGGGCATACTTTTTTGCAGCAGGAAATATCATCGAGTGTTCAACAAATAATTAAAATAGCTAATTATATCTGTATCATTTTTATTTAAATATGAATTCAACTCCTGTAATTTATCTTGGTTATTTCTTAAATATCTAATTATTTCTTTATAACCTTTATTTATCTCATTAGCGCCATTTTTTTGAATTGCTATTTTAAGTACATTGTCGGCCTCATCAATTTGATTTAATTTTAGATAGAATGTAATCAAGTCATTAAAAAAAGTCTGCGAAGAGTCTTGTTCAATAATTTCCGTAAGTAACATTTCTGATTGCACAAAATCACCTTTCACGAAATACACCCATGCTAAAGTTCGCTTCAAATCTAACAAGTCATTTCCTGAGCTCATTTCCATTGCATTAAGGAAACAACTTTCTGCCTTTTTTAAATTGCTATAATGAGTTGAGTATATGTTTCCTAACCAGGTAAATGCTATAGCATTTGCTTCTTTATTTATAGATTGGGTAAAAAGAAATTTAGCTTTCTCATATTCACCACAATAGTATAATGCTAATGCAAAAAAATTAATAACTTCATGATCTTCAATGCTTAAATTGGTATTTATTTTGTTGTATATTTCAACAACTTCATTGCATTGGCTATCTGGTGAATAATAGTAATAGGCTAAATTAATCAGACCGTAGTAAAAGTTATTATCCAATTTCAAACACTTTCTAAGATGCTGTTCCGCTATTTCTTCATTAGATTCAAAGTGAAAAAGTTCAAGATATAACCATTTATTATCTAATTTTTTCTTGCATAAAGCATACAATTTTTCTGCCAGATCATAGTTGCCGTCTGCAAATTCACTTGCGGCAGATGCTAATGTTAAAAATCCCCCACGGGTGTTAATCTCTAATTCTTTTTTAGCGATAAATTCCCTAGCTTCTTCAATATCATGCCCTATTAAAAAATAAGCATACATACCATTTAAGTAATCATCTTGTGGATATTTTGTAATATAATCACTTAAATAATCAACTTTTTCTTTATCAGTTCTCGCCTCAGATAAGAAGCGATCAATCTTCAAATAATCAATGTTATTCATGAAAATAGTTGTACTTATAAGTATTAATGTAAATATTATTTTCATTACTTAAAATTATTTTCCTCTTCGTAATTGTGGTAATTCTTTTGTTTCAACAGAAGTAACCTCTCCTCGTTGTGCAAGTAAACGGTTCGCAATTTCAATAGATGGTTGTTGAATCCCTTGTAAGCCCAATTGAAATTTTGCACTTATATTCCTAAAACCACGATCGGATATACTTAAAGAATTAAATTCTTCCTCAGACAAATTGCCTCTTGCGATCTTATCAACTTCAGCAAAATACATTTGATCCAATGCTTCTATTCTCAAGCTGGTACTCATATCTAAGATTAGATCAGAACCAGTATAAAAATCTTTTGTTATAAGAGAACCATTATCTCCCTCAATATCTCTTCTAAGATACGATTTTGCTATTGTAAAGGACTCAATTTCATTTGATAATTGATCAATTGCACTTACAATGGTTGTTAGAATATCTTTTGATATTGGTGTCATTCTATCTTCTCCTAGCTCTGCTAATTGCATTCGTGGTGTATTATATGGTTCGGATGAGGGTGGACGATACCCCCTTCCTAAATTAACATGCTCAAAGCGTACAATATCTCCTGGTCTTACTGGCCTATATGGAAAGCTAATTTGTGTTGGCTTATTCCTTAATATTGCTGCTGCTTCTGATGCAGCTCTATGTATTGAAATTGGATTACCGCCTACATTTCTTTGTCTTGAGGAATTTCTTCTTGTGCCCCTTGTTCCACCGCCTCCGGGTCTAACAGCTCGTAACCCCATTTCATCAATAAATACTATAGGTGAATTATCTGCATATAAATATGGAGAATTATAAGGGAAAGATACATAAAGCGGATCCACGCTTAAAAACTTTCCGATCCGAGGATCATAAATTCTGAAACCGTAATCGTAGGTTGCCCCACCCTTATCCCAGTCTTTATCGTATTCCTTACCATTAAACCCATACCTATACCCATCTCCTGTATAGCTTCTGCCCGGCATCTGCATCCCGAATGCATAGTAATCCTGGTGGGATTGTACATCGGCGATGAGGAGACTTGCGCTAGGGAATAGCTATCGTCTGCGAGGAGAACAACGACATGTTGTTTTATTAATTACCTTATTGTTCCTATCTAACACCTCTTCTCCTATCAAAACACCTTTTTTGTAACGAAAAAGATGAATATTAATTAACATATTATTATCGAATACCTTTTTTTCGACAACTAACCCCTTATTATCATATTTATATGCATATATTTTCTTAAGAACACCCTCATTCTCCTGTTGAAACATCTCTTTAACTTGTCCATTGATATTTAAACTATATTGAAAACATGCCCCCTGAAAACAATCAGATATTGTGTCTACATTATAAACAAGAAGTCTAATTTCCTTTAAATCACCAACTCTATCATATTTTTCAACTTGAACCAAATTATTGTTTTTGTATAAATATTCTTCCTTTTCTATCATCTTATTCTCAAGGTCAAAAGTACTAACAACAACCTTATCTCTTAAGTAACTATACTCAAAATAAGTAATCCTACCTTTTTCATTGCTTACCGTATGTCTTTCAATTCTATTCCAATTATCATAGGCATAAAACACTTCATAAGAATCGTTTTGTTGTTTTACAAGCAATCCTTTCTTATTATAGAATTGCCTGTAACTTATAAAAGATGTTGAATCAATTCCCTTATTTAAAGATTCATAATCAAAATACACAGTTAATGCACATTCAACTACCTTAAATATCTTTTGCGGTTTTACCTCCCAATTATGCAAGTGTAAACGTTTAAAATATTCTTCCTGACCATTGGCTGTTACAGAGAATAGCAAGAACAATAGTACTATCTGATTATTTTTCCGAGGTATTTTCATCATTGGTACTATAACGTTTCTTTATTTCAGTTATAACCTTCTCTATTTGATTAACAGCTTTAGCCGCCTTGGAATTGGGATAATATGCCCTTATCTGTAACTTATTAGGACTACTTTCATACTCATGTGTTGCTTTTTTCTTCTCATCCTTGTAGTACTCTCCATGATCTTTAGCATTTCCTTTATTTATTTCTTTTGACATAGGAATTGCATGAGCTTCCAATTCATGAAGATAACTTATCGCTGCTGCTTCTGTCGATTCATATTTCCCTTCCGCAGCATCCCCATCTGCCTGATCGAATGTACCAGTGGGTAATTTTATAAAAATCACTCCTCTGCCCTTTTCAAATGATTCCTTTATTTGCTCCTTAAACGAGGCAGACTCTTCTCCAAAATAATCAAGATTGTTTATGTAATCTTTATAAGACCAGCCCTTTCTAGCAAGAATCGTCATTCCTCCAGCTCTACCAAATGAAAATTGCGTATTACCCTCGAATATATAAAGATCATACCCAACATTCGCTTCTGTATCCCTAAACTCTTGATGCAATTGATTTGCAACTTCAGTAGAGTTTACTACTTCCATAACTACTCCACCTTGCTTATCTAATAACTCTCCATTAAAATAGATATCTTCCAAGCCATCTAAATCCAAACATGATATAGGTTTATTTCCGGCATAGTGGTACGGACTGTAAAATGGAAATGATCTAAACAACGGATCGACACTCAAAAACTTCCCTAACTGCGGATTGTAGATACGAAAGCCATAGTCATAGGTGCTGCCGCCACCTCCAAGGCCTACGATATCTCGTTCCTTACCATTAAATCCATACCTATACCCTTCTCCCGTATAGCTTCTGCCCGGCATCTGCATACCGAATGCATAGTAATCCTGGTGGGATTGTACATCGGCGATGAGGACTTTTTCGGTCTGAGCACGTTTGACGGTTATTTTGAAATCATCAAACCAGGAGGGCGATTGTCCGGAGCTTTGTGATACTCTAAGATATACAATTAGTTTGTATTTGCCAGCGGGTACTGTTGTCTGTGGCTGGTATATCCTGGACCACTCATTGATCTTTTCGTGAGCGGCAAGATCGTGTAAATGACTGGCTGCGCCTACCTCGTTTTGCCCGTTGGCATCCTGATAGGCTGTGTATAAGTAGCCGCCGCGGGTACCGGTGGTAAATTTCATCATCACTTCCGCGCTGATGATATCTCCGGGCTGTACATTCATAGTAAAGGCATGAGCATGGCCGGTAACTCCGGTGCTTCGTTTGCCGCTGTGTACCAGATTGGGATCGGTTGAAAATGTCCAGCTCCAGCCCGGAGTAGGCGGGCCTGGCTGATCCTGGTCTGATTCGAAGCTGTAGCGGTATTCGTATTCCGGCGCCTGATCCACAGCGATTTTCCGGTCTCCTATGACGAGTCGTACGTTGCCCAAATGATCATTGATCTCATAGCTGCGCTTGCCGAGCTCACGCCGGGCAACTTGGATCTTGCCAGGATTGGCGCCTTCTCTGAAAACAGTATGCGGTTGTATGGGCAATATACCTATCGCAGGACTATTGGTCTGTATCGGGAGAGTAGTCGTTGTGACTGCGGATATAGACGGATTATCCGGCTGGTTGATTGCTATGATATTGTTGCCGCTGGCAGCCATGACGACATACATGCGTTTGTCTTTGCCTCGTCGTATGGAACCACCCGGAGATGGCGAAAAAGAGGAAAATACATAATGGTCATTGTTGCTCAGATCTATCCTTGAAATTCCTGATTGAGGATAGTAGAAACAACTGCCACACAGATATTCGACAAAATAAATGTAGGAGCCATTGGGAGAGTAATCAAGACTGGAAACTTTGCTATTTATCCCGAAACGATTGGTAAACGCTGATTGTCCCAGATCAATGGACCGTTCGTATGTCGCCCCTGCAGCATTGAGTTCAAACAAATCGAACGTATGGTTTAGCAAAACATTAGGGCTTGAATTAACAACGGTATAATTATCGTTTTCAATTGTATAGCCCAATGCCAGCTGAGTGCCGTTGGGAGAGATCTGAAGTTCGGAAATTTCAACAAATCCATCACGGCAGCTTGTTCCCATATTGCAGTCAATGACAGAATACGTTTTTGCTGTTTTGTCAAACTCTAATCCGGAGTTACCGACTGAAAACTGGTACAGGGTAGCCAGTGTGGGATGTGTGGCGTCAAGAAATGTATTGGTCGAGGGAGATACGACCGCAAGAAACAGCATATTACGCTCTGTGACATTCAGATCATTCAAAACAGCTAAGGAGTAAGGAGAGTGCCAACGCTCGCCATATTGTATAGCTCCATTGTTATCAGAAAGGAGATTGTTGGTACTGATGATTTCTCCGCCATTTTCTGAACTTAGTGTATGGTAATAAATACGTCCCTCGTACCCCGTAATCAGGTAGAATCTGGAAAGATCATAAGGTGATCTGATAAATACCGCAGGAGTTTTATAATCAACGTTTATATTGGAAGCTCCGGCAAGTAATTTACCTGATGGCCCTGTCAGATAAGCCTGATGACCATTGGGTGAAGTGGACAGATTTGCTGAGCGAATCAGGTCCTTAAATATGGAAGGACCTGTCCAGCGAAGCTCGCAGGACTTAGCTCCGTTTCCTGAATAAGAGGCTATAAGTTTCAGAGAATGCCAGCCTTTGGTCAGATTCAGTGTTGGAGACACCAGTTCGGATGAAACCGGAGTGAGACTATGGGTATTGCCATCCAGACTGAATGAGTAGTGGTTTACACCGTTCGCGGTTAAATAGAATATATAGTTTCCGGAACTGGGTGCATATATATAGCCGGAATACTCCGCTGTAAAAGCAGATGCGCTGATACCTGCGTATGGGGCAGACTGCCCCCAGGAGTGATTGATCTCAGGTATAATCATTTCCTGAGTATAGGCTATGTCAGACGTCCATGTTCCGTTGCCGTAGCGTGCCTGTATACCAGCGGATGCGAAATAATCGAAAACAATCTCTCCGTGCTGATCTTCAGCTGTGGCAATACTTTTGTTTAAAGAAAGTCCTAACGAGGAGAAACCATTCTGATTCCTCGTATAGCCATTGGTGGTATATGCCCATTCCTCTTTTCCGGATCTTTCGACTTGGTCATTGAGAATATATGGGGCAGCAGGTATAGTCCAGTTGTTAAGCGTACCTGTTGCCAGTTTTTCAAGCGCCGGTTCCGTCTTCAGCGTCTGTCTGGGGAAGTTGATGGTATAGGCATGATTGGGCGAGGATGCTACCCCGGTATTGATCTCAAAGGTACTTTCTTCGGGATTTTCTACTTCCAGCAGCCCATAGGGAGATGAAACTCCGGAGCCCGGATTGCCCTGGTTTACAAGCATGGTCCCGGTCTTGGTACGGATTACATCGCCGTAGCCGGTATAGCCGGTAAAGGTAGCGACCGATACTGCCGGGCTGGATGGAGCATTGATATCCAGGCGCTCCAGCTTACCCGCTGCACTGCCATTGGACTGTACGACAAACAGGTAGTCGGAGCTGGCCGAAAACTCAATGGCCGCGATATCTCCGCTGCTGATATCAAAAGTACGCTGATTGGACAGCTGGCCGGTCTGGATGTTTACATCCCATACATAGATATCTCTCGGTACGGTATTGCTGAAATTGCTCGCCGGCATACGGGTGAGTCCCAGGGCAAGTCTGGTGCCATCCGGGGAGATACGCATATCGCAGCCCGGAGAGAAGTCTGTGCTTTCGCTGATATCACCCGACAGGTTTACCGGTGCTTCAAAGCCGTTTTCCGTTACCTTGATGCCATAGATGGCAAATCCGCCGGATGTTTTGCGCAGCGTGTACAGGAAGCTTCGTCCGTCGCCAAATTCAACAGGTACGACAGGAAATCCGAAGTCTATGCTGCTTACCTGGGCCGGAGCGCTGCTGATGACCGCACCCTTATTGGCTCCCTGATAGCCAAGGTTCATATCGACCTCCACATACTGGAGCTTACGGAATCCGCCACCGCTTTGTACAGGGTGATAGATAAAATAGAAGCGGTCCCTGATCTGAGGATGGCGTACAATAACCGGCTTGGCGTTGACCGGACTGGTGATCGTGGTAAGATTCAGTCCGTTCATATCAATGCTTCGGAGCATATTGCTGTTGTTGCGGTCAGGACTGACCAGAATATGCTTGCCCTGGCTGGCGGGAACAAATGAGCCAAAGACCATTTCGTTGTACTCATCCAGTACAATGGAGGTATTACGCATTTCTGTCTGGGAAAGCTCCATCAGCGCGTCGTTGCCATGCAGGGCATATCCGTTCTGTTCGCCAAAAGGTCGAGCGTGCAGGCGACTGTTGAGTACAGAGCTAAAGCCTGGTTTCAGGCGGATCGTATTGCCTTGCAGAATCAGATTTCCGTTTTCATCAACCAGCGTATTTTCCACGGTAATTTCGTTGCATTCTCTTAGTTCATACGAGCTGAAGATCTCACCGCTGATCAATTCGTTTTCACACAGACTAAGCCCTGCAGAGGATGATGACAGGTCTACTATACGCACCCCGCCTTTGGTAGGAAGGAGTAGTTTGGAGAGCTCCGCTCCCGAAGCCGAACCGCCCGAAGTCTGGTCATCCGCGTAGTGCTCATGTGATCGTACGACGATATTGGGATGGTACAGACCGATTCTGGAAGAGCCATAGATAGGAATCTCTCTGAGCACATAGCTGGTGGCTGCATCCTCAAAGCTTTTCTCATACACGGCCATTACATTGCCGGAAGCGTCCCGTACATAATAGGTAGCGCTTACTTCTTTATCATTCTCAATATTTCTTTTTACTACCCGGTTGCCTGAGGCGTCATACTCAAACCGGAGTGTTCGGGCGGGGCTGACTTTGCTGTTGGTTACTGTAGAAACTTTGCCCTGCGCATTCCAGGTAATGGTAACCATTTCGCTGCGGTCTTCGATCAGGTTACCAATCTTGTCATAGCGGTAATTCTGGTTATCGCTTTGTACTTTCAGATCGGTTTCCGAAGCCGGCTCACTGGTAAACGGAGCCGTGATGGCTTCTTCAAGCTTGCGCAGGCGGTTGTTGTCTTCGCCCTCGTACAGATAGGTCAGATCATCGATGATATAGTCCTGATCCTGCTTGCCATAGCCGGCGTATCCGTAGCGCTCGGCTTCTGTGATATTGCCATTATAGTCATATGAGAACGTCTCATCGTACTGCCGGCCGGGATCTGTCCAGACACCGGAAGCGTTGGTTTTTCGGAAATCCGCCGTACGCAGCCTGTTCAGCTTGTCGTACCGGTATACATTCATTTTCAATCCCATGGGGTTGGTTACCTCTCCGGTATTGCCGATACGGCTGTTGCTCATCCAGTAGGATATATTACCATTGTACAGGCTGTATTGCCCGCTCTGGCTGTAAAGAGGGCCTTCGCTGCCATACGGATCTCTGTATATATTGGCCGCTCCGATACTGGTAGCGGAGCGGGTATAGTCGTTTTTATAATAGCCGAGCTCCATGGCAAATTCGTCTTTCAGAAAACCATTGCCTGTGCCATCTCTGCCCGGGTCCAGTGAAGAAATAAGCTCCGCCTGATTGATGGATTTGAGGTAGCCCTCTATCGTGTAGACATAATCCAGCCCCTGCAGCTTGTCATGCCCGATTTCCGCACGGCTGAGCGGTCCGTGGAGATAATAGGAGTAGGCGGCTTCTTTGTTCCATAGCAGTCCGTCGGTAGAGGTAAAGACCGTGGTAATCCGGTTGTCCGCGTCGTATTCGTATTTGTGAATAAACTGCTCTCTCGTTCCTTCATTAAAATACACCTCTTTTACAGAGCCGCTGATAAGATCGTATACATAACGGACCGTTTTACGTCCGATCTCGGGCAGCTCCTGTACGATCCATTCCACATTGCCGTGCGGATCATAGCTATAGTAAGTGCTGTTGCTGGCCGTATAGGTCCTGCTGATCCGGTTTCGGAGGTTTTCCTGGGCTTTGCCCCGGTAGTCAATAGTTTGTGGTAGCGAATAGATGGTATAGGTCGCGTCCTTTTTGGACCAGGTATTGCCGGGAAAGCCGTTGTTGCTCCAGAGCTGACTGATAATCTGCTGTTCGGAGTCATTAAATACCGGAGTCAGCCCGCTCAGTTCGCCAGCTTCCACAACGCGGCCCAGATAATCGTAGCGGGAATAGGAATACGTTCCGTTGTTTTTGTTCTTCTGTTCGGCATTCTGACTCAGTACCAGCTGACCGAGCGCATTGTACCAGAACTGTGTGGTACCGCCATCGGGTGTTGTCTGCTTATGCAGCTGGCCAAGGCTGTTGTAGAAGTATTCAGTGACCATTTTATGTGCCGGATACACCGGGGAGCCTGTACCGCTTTGGCGGTAAGCAGCAACCGCGCTCACCTGCGACGGATTGAGCTGGCGCACACCCTGCGGCGGCACCGTTTTTATGAGGTTATCCGCCCGGTCATAATAGTACAGTGTATAGTGATGATAGCCCAGCTGGTAGGAAAGACTGAACGCGTCATCCAGCTGGTCAATACAGCTCTGATAGCTGTTGCGGAGCTGCTGTTCCTTATCCTGACGGCATTGGGCCAGATAGTGGTCAATCTGATTGTCAGCGTATTCTTTGCTCAGATCCTCACAGGTAATTTCCCTGACTTCTTCGGAATAATTTTCCGGACTCGGTACAGATGTCCATTTCAGACATACCTGGCAATTGGTGCTGGTGACAAGTTCGTATCCGTAAGGGCAGCTTGAAGGGGGAGGGGTGATAGTGCTTCCTTCGGCAAAGAGTAAATCATCCAAAGGAAGAAATGGTCCTAAATAGGTGCGATTAAAGCTAGGCGAGCTCCCGGAAATGAAATCAGGAGTATGGAATTGATAGATGTCAGCATTGGTATTAGCCTTGATAGGTGCGGACTCATTATGCATGGTTAGGTTTTCCAGATTCTGGATAGAGGAAAATGCCGGCATATAAACATAAATTTCCGGAGTATAGCTGTTAGCAAGCATGGCTCTGAAACGTCCGGTACGATTGATCTCGTCTATGATAGCTTTGGCATTTTCAATAAGTTTATGATTCTCCGATCCGGAGAAGTTTTGCCAGAATACCGGTTTGTCCTGCAGATAGTATTCCCGGTTGCCATCGCTCAGGTAGAGATTGAAGAAATCTGTTTCGTCGACCGGTCTGTTTACCGGATTAGGATGACTGGCAAGTAGATTGAAACGGAACCATGCCTTATCCGAACTGCGAAGAACATGGAGTGCGCTGCTGTATAAAAAACCATTCTGTGCAGAATAGGTGGATGTACAGGCGATATTGGGGTATTCGATGTGCAGATACCCTGAATTGTCAAAGTAGATGTTGAATTCCGAACGGACATCGAAGGCTGGATTTAGTATCTTAAGGTGGCTGGGACAGTTGTTATTGGCACCCCAATTTTGTACACCGGCAGAATAAAAGGCGAATATCTTATTGTTATTATTAATAAAGTAGAAGTTGAGAATGCGTAGGTTATCATCGTAAATATTTGTCGAGTCACTCCCCGGATTCCAGCCTATATTCACGACCAGAGTAAATTCTTTTTCGGGCGAACCCGTGACTGTAAATTTTTTAAATTTCTGTAAGTATTGAACTGTTCCTCTGGGGTTAGTGCCCGTATGGTTATTCGGTAAAATCGGTAAAGAGGGTATAGGAGGGTCTTGAGTAGCCTGGGCTGAAAAAGTAGCAACGCCATTGTGCTTTCGATAACGTAAGCCATACTCCCAGGTACTGTATATAAACTCGATGATATCATCCTTAAAAGCATGGAAGTCTCCGCTTCCCGGGTAGACTCCGGTACGTTGAGGTGCTACCAGTGCTCCGGCAGTCATGGCCTTTTTGTAGTTGTCATGCTCTGTATAGAGCGCTTCGGTATCAATCAGCCCGGGTATTAAATGGTATTGGTGAGAGGGTAGTTCGCTAATGGCCTCGCTAACAGACCTGGTATTGGTCAGCTGGCAGTATTCCTTGCATTCGTCGATCAGGGTGTTTATCAGGCAGGTCTTGCTGACGGAACCGAAGAGCGCCGGATCGGAATAGGTTTTCCAGGCGCTGTTGTCGCTGGTATATACTCCCTGTTTCTCATTATATTCGGCTACATAGGTATCAATAGCTACGTCAAACATGAGGGCCTTCTCATCACAGGCGGCTTCACAGATAGTGACTGCTTCATCCAGCATTTCCAACGATTGCTCCATGGCCATGGTTTCACTTATGCCAGGCGGGCGGGAGGCGAAATCAGTGATGCAGGCGCATACATTTCGGACTGCTTCCGGAGCAGACATTCTGGCGCCATGAAGTAGTATCTGATGAGTACCGGTATAGGTCAAAAGATCCTCAAAGTATAGGGCAATGCACTGTCTGTTGCGCTCGGTCTCCGAAGTAGACCAACCAGGCGTATCGCCCGGTTTGGATGGAAGCGCGACCAGCAGTATGTCCGGATCCAGAGTGGGCGGGGTTTGGGAACCTACATAGACGGCAACCCGGTTATATGCCCCGCATTCCCGGGAGCTGCCCCGGGGGTTGAAGTTTTTGAAGGAAATCAGAGAGCTGTTGCCTGATGAGGGACTGCTGCCCCGGTACCAGTATAGTTTGAAAACACCCTGGTCTGTGACATCTGTATGTTTTATAAGCAACCTGTGATTGCCGGTGGTAAGATATATGGATCCAATTTCTTGCAGCTCGGCACTGTAAGAAGGTCTGCCTATTTCTTGCCCGTCAATCCATAATACAGCATTGTCATCAACATAAGCGTAAAAGGTATAGTTGCCCGCCTGCTCGACATAGAGATTACCGTAGAGCTGGACCCCATATGCCTGGTCGCCGGTAGGAGCAAGAGGGTCGGTGTATCGTACGGATGCGTAGGGTATAATTCGGGTATATAGGGGATCGCCGTTTTGTACGGTAGCAGAATTAAGGTTGATCTCACCCGGATTGAAGACTTTCATCTCCAGCCCGTAGTCTATACCAAGGCATTCGTAAAAGGCCATCAGAAAATCAAAGTCCGGATCGAATTCCAGCAGGTTTTCACTGCCGGTATTCGGGTCATCCAGGGCCTGCATAGCCAGCTGCCATAGCCGGAGGTTTTGTTCGAGTCCGCTCTTGGCGCTCATATAGCACTGATAGATCTTGCGGCAGTCTACTGTGCTGAGCGCAAGCAGCGTAGTAAGCTCTGTTTTCAGGTTCTGCAGATGCGTGCCTGAGGTGCCGTTGAAAAAATCACCGGCAAGGCTGCCGCCATCCCCGAGGGAGTTTTTATACGAATGCGTGCCATACTGATAGTTCTGCTCGTTTACGATCACCGCGAGCATTTCACTGGCAAACTCGTCAAACTCACTACTCAGAAAGGCATTCAGATCATTGGGATCGGTCGCGTCACAGAAGTAAGGAATTTCGCTGCAATCGTATCCGGACAGATCCGGCGTAAAGGAACCGCAGCAGTTGCTTTCGGCGCTCCAGCGGCTGGCTGCGGCTTTCAGCGCTTCCAGATGATTTTCCAGATAGGTCTGTGAGGTAGTGGGTATCGTATTATTGATGTAAACCCGTTTTTCCACAATGTAGCTGCCTTCGGGCAGGGTTATGGAGGTAAGCGCAGAGCCATTGACCGGGATATGACTGGCTCCGCCTCCCTGAGGCTCCTCGTAGCTGGCTTCGGTAATATGTGTACCCAGCTCCAGATAATCGGAAGGAGTCGTACATCCTGCCAGATCGTCCGGATCGATCTGCAGGATCATTTTGATATTCCTGTTTTTATCATCAGGCATCAGAGGGCAGCTGATTTCGATTTCGATCCGGTAGTCACATTCCTGGCATATGGCGGCCGGTTCGCCACAGGGCAGATTAAACGTAGCAGGTTTGATTTTATAGTTGAGGCTATAGGTACGAACCCCGTTTTCTACCAGTATGCTTTTTCTGGAAACGGTGGATTTTCCACCGGCAGCAGACAGACCAGGACCAAAGGACTCCGTGACTGTGATTGGAGCTTCATTGCCGATCTCCAGCAAGAGAGTGGGGCTTTCGCTGAGGCAGGTGGCCAGTACTTTGCCATTTTGGCCAATGTACTGAACCGAGCTTACCTTGTTGGGATCGGTAGTGATGACTTTGTATACTTTATCATGCTCAGGCGCTTCGCTGCCGAAGATGATATCCAGCTCTTCGACGGATGCAGCAGCATAGGCATAGGTGGTATTGCGGCTGTCGGAGGTGTTTTTGAGGCTTAGCGCTTCACCGGGCAGCGATTGCCGGAGCACCCGACCGGTCGCGTCGTTGTAATACAGTGTTCTGGAATAGGGAATATCCTGCGCGTCGGGCACATAGGCTGCTTTCTCTCCGGTTGTATTGCCGGTAGAATAATAACCGCCCGCAGTACCGGGTAGTGAAGAGGGATTAGTCACCTGATAGGGGTTCTGGTCAAAATCACTCTGACGCAGGGGAAAGAAACCGTTTTTGTATCCGAGATACGGACTGTTGACAGGTGCCGGCAGCGTGCTTACCACAGGCCGCCCGCTGTAATCCAGTACCTGCTGGGTCGCCAGTACTTCTCCCGTGGTATGAAGCCTGGTCTGTCTCTGCGCGACCTGATTCAGGCCGTTGGCAAATGTCATATTTTCGGCTTGCTTGCCATCTTCGGCAAATACGCGGTTGTAAGCCCAGTTGATATTTTCGTCAAACTGCCGGTAATAGAAATAATTTCCCGCCACATTTTGAGTGCTACTGCCCGGATTGATCGTTATGCCGCCCGCCGGATTTGCCACGTAATTGCCGTTCGTAAGACTATACAAGCCGGCCGGAGCAGATACGGCCGGCCAGCTCCCGTAGTTGAGCGGATTGCCGCGTCCGCCTTCGTAAAAATTTCCGACAGGACGTATGCGCCACATATAATAGCCTGTGCCTTCGGCCAGGGTCAGATCCATATAGGTCTGGCCGGGAGCTGCCGCGATAAGAGAGGCCTGCGACCAGTCCGGCTGGTAGTTGCCGGTATGGTCAACTTCCAGTTTGATAATCTGTATATCATAGGCCGGCATATGAAAGACATTGGCATGATTGGACCAGGAGAGCCGGATCTGGCTGAGTGCATTGCCGTTGCAGCCGGAGCAGGGCTGTGCTACAAGGGAAGTGGGAGGGAGGAGAACAGTATTTTTGTCTCTGACATGAAACCGGACTTCATCCGTAATGTCCGCGCTGAGTGCAATCAGCGCATTGACACCTGAGCCATTGCTGCTATAGCTTTTTTTCAGAATGTGGAAATTTTCCACATTATTTCCCAGCTCTGTAAAGTCAAGCCGGTAAACCTGCTCCGCTGTATACTGGTTCAGGGCCAGTACGACTGTCCAGGTTTTGAGTGTGGTATTGTCGGAGGATTTCGCGGCGACTTCTACTGTTAGCTTTGCGTCCCAGGCTGCGGGAACCGGATTGTCCGCCTGATTCATGGCCAGCTTCAGATCCAGATTACGCGATTCCAGCCGGATCTGCTGTGAGGTGGAATACAGCTGGTTGTCGACTGCTTCGGTGGTGATCAGTGCATTGGTGGCAAAGCTCTGAAGCTGCGTACCGGATACAGGCTGGGCTACCTGCGCCTGAGCAGGTGCAGACAGGATACTGATCAGTATGAAACAAATGAATGACAATCGGTAATAGAATGAGTTCATAAAAGGGAATAAAAAACTATCGTAAATCTTTTATCTGAAATCCGGAATAAGCCGGACGTACTTTATTGTCCGGGCCGAAAACAACGGACAGAGCCGAACCGGCAAACGGCTCGCCGGCATCTTCCTTATAAATCAGGTACTCGTATACATCTGTTCTTTTCTCATGCGTAAAATTGTATATGCCTTTTTGCAGCAGCTTTTTCGAAGGATTGTATTCCAGCACCACTTTACTGATTCCGGAGTGCTGTGCGTAGGCAGAGCGAAGTTCCATGCTCAGACTGCCGTCGGAGCAGGTTAGTGTCTGCACCATTTTGTCCAGGCTGTCGCGGTGATACGTACCGAAGTCCGGTACGGGAACCGAAGTGGCATCGGCATTACGCAGCAGTATGCTGCGGGTATTCTTCAGGATCATGACCTGAGTACCGGCATCCTGGTATAGGGCAACCAGCTCGTTTCTGTACAATACCTTTTCATGGTATTTCCAGAACTCCGTTTCCAGCTTTTCGCCCTGCTGCTTATTGACAATGCTGTACGACCGGAATTTCATATAGCCTTTATCTCCCTGATACCGCTGGTATAATTGCATGATCTCCTCATATACCTTATAGCAGTCGCCGGCAGGAGAGCTGCCGGGTTTCAGGGCAGTCATTACCGTCAGTCCAAAGAGCAGACAGACCGAACAAATGATTGGATGTATACTGTGCATTACTCGGTCTATCTGTTGGTTTTCACGGTATTGTAATGAGTCTCAGAAAGGGTTTTTATTCCTTCCCGGGTTTCTTTCTGTTTTCGTATCAGCAGACCTTCCGGATTGTACTGATAGCGAAGCGCGTAGTGCTGATCATCGAGCACAGCGGTCAGCCTGAGCGCCTGGTCGTAAACATAGCATACCATCTCAGACTCTACGGGCTGTATGCGGATATCGTCCATATAGACTTTGCTCAGCCCTTCTCTGGAGACAGAGACGGTGAGTGGTGTATTGAGCAGCGCCGGCGGGAGCTGCGATGTGGTATACTCTACCAGATCCCACTCACCATTGGAGCTGATCCGGGTAAGGTGCCCTGTTACCTGCTCACTATTGCCACTAAGTGTTACGGAAAGACTGGCATCGACCATGGATGTCAGTGTAGCGTTTCTTACCCAGGCACGGATCTGCAGAGGTGCATTGTCTGTCAGCCGAAGACGTGCTACATTCAGACCATTCTGAGGTACTTCCATACTGTATTTGCCCGAGTGCGCGAAAGCCTGGGTTCTGAGCGCCAGATGTGCGCTGCTGACAGGAAGACCATCTTCGAAATAGGCATCCTTGTACACCTGCTCAAAGCTCTCAAAAGCTACAGCGCTCTGTCGGGCATTTTGAGCTACCAGCACAGGCACGGAGTTGTTGTATCCATACTTGGCCGCGCTGTATATATGCATCAGGTTATGCTCTTCCAGCGGGCTTCCGGAAGGGCCATACTGGTCAACGGTATTGACCTTGACCCATTTGTCGGAGTTCCACTGAGGATTTTCCCAGTTAAAAATTTCAAGAGTAAAGCGTCCGGTGTTGAAGTTCCGGTCGTGACTGGCAGTACTCCGGTAGGTATAGCTGTCTTTGACCCGCCACTTGCCTTTAAAGCCTTTTTCATATGCGTTGAGCGTACCGCTGTAAGGTGTGGAAGTCAGAGTGAAGCGGCCCTCTTCGTAAGTCCAGTCATCGCTATAGGTAAGTGCAGAGGCTGAGATTGCCTGAGTATATAATGGGGGAATTTGTCCTTCTAAGCATATCTTGAAACATGTTATGGGGTATGAACATGCATCATTTCTAAATTCAATATATTGAGTGGAAGGATTGTAAAAAAAAGAACCTTGGGAAATTGGGAGCACTGTATTACAAAGAACAGGACGAATTGGTTCTAGGTGATAAAAACGTATTCCAAGAACAGGTTCTCCAGGTCCTAATATTTGTGTTGTTAAATTGTATTTTTTAAATGTCAGAAAACCATCATCATTTTGAGAGAATTTGCCAATTTTAGAGGTAAAAGGATTTTGTAGTAATGGTTTAATATCTATTATGGAAGTTGATGATGTATATAAAATGTCGGTATATTCTGTTTTTCTAGCATAAATATCATCACTATCTGGTGACCAAATGTCTATATTTAATCTTCCACTTCTTATTGATGCACTGAATACGCCACCTCTACCTGTTCCTCCAACAGGAAATATACTGCCTATAGTTGCGATCGTAATCGGACACGCTATGTAGTGTTTTGTGTCTATTTTATAACCCCATGTGCAAGGGCCCAAACCATAAATAAGATCATTATATGTTCTTGTTGGCCATCCGTTTATATTGTTGAATGTACGCGATTGAAATGGTTCTACCAATGAATTAATCCATACCTCGGTACTTGTGGATTCAAGATGGCCCGAAGGATACAATGGGTGTGTAGGAGCTGGAGGACCAAATGGAGTTGTATCTGGCGGTATATAAGGAAAAAAATCGATATGGTCAGGTACTTCGTTAGGCCATGTCGCATCAAGTAAATCATTTAAGAAATCAACATAGGGGTGGGGGTTTGCCTCTGAATTGTTAACTACTGGGGTATTTACGGGTGGTCCAATGATTTCAAGATTGTAACTATTATCTGTTTTTGAAATTTTGATATCTCCAGGGAATAAGTATGGTGATACTAAGCAACTCCCGTCGCGGAAATCAATAAGTCTTAGTCCGCCAGGAATTACACTTTTAGGAATTAAAATGGAGCCTGAACTTGGTAAATTATTATTTAATGTATTAACAAATTGTGTTATGATAGGGATGGTTGTGCCTGTTTCAGGGAGATTTTCATTATTGAAATATTCCACCTTATTATTGCTTTGCATGCTGCCGGCCTTTGCATTCAGCTGGTTGGTATGCCCGCTCCGCAGTATGAGCAGTGAGGCGTTGCCGTTTTGAGCGCTGACAGAGCTTTCGCCGGAAAGCAGCAGATTGAGGCGGTTGTTGGCATAGTCTACCTTGTCTACATGATACAATGAAATCCCGCTTCCCTGGGTAATTTCGATAAAATCGCCGCTGACGAAGTTATCCAGCATGCTGCAGCTTCCGCCGCGTGTATCGATGCTGAGATGATTGGGAGTGGAAAAGGTGCCGGTAAAGGCGAGCCCTTCATTCAGCGATTTGGCCCGCATGTTTTTGTAGGGCCAGGAAGCCATAAAATCCTGCTTCATGACATGCTGGTCAAAATCGTCGTAGGAGCGGACCACTACCGGATTGCCGGAGTATTGGTCATACACCATATTTTCGCTTACATGCCGTATCCCGTCGCTGATATTGGTTACCCGTTTCAGTATAGCAGGGTACTTGATGATTTTGTTGGTCACATGGGTTCGCAGGATACTTTCATGCATGCTGGCTCCGAACTTTACCTTTTTGAGATAGACCATGGGGATAGGCAGCGGGATGGGTGTCGGATAGGTAATCAGTGCCCCGGCAGATACATCCGCACCTATATTGGCGCCTATCGTCAGGTCATATACATTCCGGCTTTCGGCCAGCATTTCCCCTTCTTTGCCCGGGCGCTGGTTGTGCCGGACCCTCATATTTTCATCCATGGTGGTTATCCCTTCACGAAAGGTATACCAGCCGGAGGTGGTCGCATGGGCATTGGCCGACAGCGTGATGATGCCGCCTTCCAGACTTACTATGGTCGTCCCGTCCGGAATTCCCGGACCGGATACAGGCATACCTGTCTGAAGATCGGAAAAGTCAGTAATGCCGGTAATAGTGTTCTGCTGGTTCTGAACAGCTCCCTGCCGGCTGATGTCGTCAATATAATCGTATAGCTCTTCGGCAAGAGGGACTTTGCTATATTCGGCATATTTACTGATACGTTTTACCTGACCATGCATTTCATTCTGAACAAAGGAATAGCCCTGTGTGAGATGCGGTGCGACACGCGAATACCCGGCCGATATGCCGGACACACCTGCGCCCGCGCTTACAGGCACTTCGCAGGCCCGTTCGATATCGGTATACTGTACTTTGAACGGCCGGTCCTTGCAGGTGTAAAACTCGTGAATCTCATATCCTGTGCCGGTCATGCCACTGTGGATGCTTTTGATCTTTACCTGCGAATAGCCTACTGACGGAGCGGGTAGCAGAGATTCACCCAGCGGGCCTTCGCTGTCGTACATATCCTGCCCGTACAGGATCGCTTCAAATTTGCTCTGGCTGTTTCTGGGCAGCGGCTGTACCAGGCTGTTTTCCCTGCGGCCGGTAGAGGGTTCGTTGGTCGCTACACCGGAAGTAATGGTATACAGCTGATTGTTGCGGGATACCTGCATTGTATAATCGTATTCCATGCCATACAGCGACTTTTCCGTGCCACCGCTGAGCATCCCGTTTTCGTACATCATCAGGCGCTTTACCCTGATACCGCCGCCAAGCTTGCCTTTTTGGGAGAGTGGCAGCTGCAGGCGCACATAAGACATGGATGGATTAAAGACCTTGCATCGTGGTGTCGTCCCTGTGATCTGGGTGGCCAGCGAGGCGAGCGCCCGTACTCTGGATTCATCACTCTGATTCTCGTCTTCAAGGGCATTGCTGCTGTTGTTGACCAGTCCCTGCCGGTTGTTCATATAAAACTCCTCACATACTTTGCTGGGAAGCTCCCGCTTATTGAAGCTGCCGTGATCTATTTTGGCATAATTGCTGCCGCCGTTAATATCTTTAAAAACAAAATAGACTTTGCCGTCCTGTACACCATAACCGGCTATACGGGCAAATCCTTCAATATATTCCGCATTCAGTGTCGTATAATGAGCAGTGCCGCCATCCCCGATCAGGCGATAGAGAAAGTTGAAATACATGCGTTCGTCTTTCATGGGCTCGAACAATTGGTGCGCTGTTTCCATCGTTACCGGTATATTCAGCTTGCCGAGGTCCAGAAAATATTTTTTTGTATTATTTCCTTCGCCTTCATTATCGGTACTGGCATGGAGAGGAACCATAACCATGGCCTGCTTGTCCTGTACATAAAGGTAGTCGTGCTGCTCGTACTGTACGTGTATCTGACCGCCGCTTGGCAGATCAATACGTTTCAGGCACCAGGCTGCCGGATCAAAGCTGCTTGCCGGGTTCTGGTCCGCGTAGGGCCAGAATCTGGCAAGATCTCCCAGCTTGGTTACAAGAGCGTCATAATCCCGATAGTTGCCCCATCGGTCGGTGTTTTCCAGTTTGTATGCAGGATTCTGATTGCCGCTGATCGTATTGTTTAGCGCACTGTATCTCGATGGGTATGCTTCCGTCGGATATTGATAGTGGAATTCATAAGGGCTGATTTTGGATTTGCTGATTCCGCCGTATTCAAACCACAGCTTTTTCAGTGTAAGTTTTCCTTTGGCGGAGGTGCTGTTGGGTGTTCCCTGACAGAGCGCCTGATTCTCATTTTCGTATTTGAAAATTGCTGATTTAATAGCTCGTGCGCCACTTTTAGGACTCGTATAGTTACCCTCTCCATCGCCATTGCAATCCTCAATGGCATATAGGTCGATGCGTGTCAGCTTCTTTAGCTTTACTTCCTGTACTCCTGACTTAGAACCGCTCAATGCATCCGCCAGACCGGGATTATTACCGAGTTTGGCGCTGAGGCCATCCGTACGGTCCTCAGTCGTAAAAAACGCGACATGGGTGCGGGAGGCAATGCTGTGCAGAAAATAGATTTCTTTTTCGCCATAGTTGTAGCTGACCATGTCGTCTTTATTGGAAGAAAGGCTGCCGTAGTTAAAATTGACTTTATTGTACGGATGACGGTATCCGTACCAGGTACCTGAACCGCCTGCAACCCTGGTATAGTTGAATCTGGTATAATTGCCGAAATCGTCCGGGCTTGGTCCGTTGAGCGTACGGTCAATATAGTCGGGACTGGTAATCTGGGTAATCAGAAACTGAGTCGCATACGGAGCATTGGATTCATGTCCCAGCTTTCTGGCAGCATTCTCTTCGGTAGAGGAGGCATCGGTCAAAGTAGCCGTAAGGCCGTTTGTTGTCACTTCTCCCGGAGAAACACTGTATTGCATTTCTTTCTCATTGCGGGAGTTGATGGGTAGTCCATATACGTATTTTACACCATCGGTATTGTAGGTAACGACCTCTCCGATAGAATTTGGGTTGGAGCTGTGATAATAATTGCGGTCATAGCTCACCATGCTGGTCCCGTCAAAAAGCTTCAGATTGCGTTGCTCTGTTTTGTATGCGGAGGCGAAATCACTCTGTTTGTGCATCTCGATATAGGAGCTTCGCAGGTTGCGTTCGGTATTTCTCCGGTCGCCTAAGTTGAGGCTGATCGATGCGTCTACAACATATCCGGTCAGGCGGCCTCTGACCGGAGTATCGGTTTCGGTCAGGTCAATCTGGGATGCTTTGTCTCCGGTAAATCGCAGCACAAATTTTTCATTGCTGGATTCCTTGTAGCTGTTGTCATCTCTGAAACGGTATTTGTTAATTTCGTTATCTTCCCAGGCACCGGATTCCAGGACATGATAGGTACCGCCCAGATTGGCTCCGACACTGGTTACCAGGTTGGAGGACCCGACCAGCGTACCGATGGAAGGCAGGTTAACATCAGCGCCTGCCCGTACAGTAAATGTTTCACTCACTGCTTTGTTCTGACGATAAGTTCCCATTTCGCTCCGGTAAGCTCTGAACGACCCGCCCAGAGCTTCTCCGCTTACCACAAACAGGTCATTGTTTGGAAAGGGTGCCGGCAGGAATTTGTCTTTTTTGTCATACATCTGGTCGTTTTCGGTAAAATAATCCATGACCCAGTTTTCATTGCTCAGGGCATTTTCCGAATGCATGTAACCAGTGACCTGCTTCTCAATATTGTTGTTATACTTCTGCTGTACGTATGTCCCGGTAAAATATCCTTCAGGGTCCATAGGCACCGGAAGGATATTTACCCCAACTTCCACTTTGAGATCTACTCCAAAGCCGTTATATGGATTTACGGATACTGGCATGGGAGTAGGCGTGTTAGGACTTACACTTAATGTTGGGATCTTATTGGAGTAAAAAGTCCCCGAAACTCCTCCGGCACCGAAGCTGATCTGTGATTCGCCTATACCCCGCATTTGGGTGGTTGCCTGCTGGGTGGCTTCGGCTTTTTCCGCGGATGCCTGATTGTCGGCAGATTCCTGTCCCTGATTTTTCCCCTGTTGTTCTGTTTCCCCTTGCGATTGTTCACTGGTTGGCTTGTTCTTGGCGGCAGATTTCGACTTCAGAGCCTTCTCTAATATCGCTGCGGGATTGATATCCGGTTTGAAGCCGACACGTCCGTTGCTGTACGAAAAGTTAAGACTGACCATGCCGGCAAGACTTGCTCCGGTATGGAAAGACCGGCCAAATCCCTGATAGTTATTGAACCGGATATTGACACCAGCGTTCAGACCGAGTCCGTTACCTTTGGTTTTTTCGTCACTGGCTTTGGAAAATAATTCGAAAGAAGCCCCTGTTCCGGCCGTGAGCGTCCAGTTTTTAGGCATTTTGGTGTGGTACTTTACCGTTTGTCCGTTAAACTCATCCGGAAACCCGCGTTTTACCCTGTTGACCGATCCGGGATTCAGTGTCCATCCTAAGCCTACCCAGCTGGCCTGAGCTTCCGTATTGATCTCATTGCTGTGATAGGAAAGCGTAACAGGATACCCGTTTGGGACGTCCAGGAGAGGAATAGAGTACGTAAAACTTCCGTCAAATACATTCACCATATTGGTTGTGCCAACCGGCTCAAACGATCTGTATTCGGGCATGCTGCTGTGGCCGGTGACGGCATGTACAAACGTAGGGGCCAGCAGGTCAACGAACAGGTTTAACAGGCAAAAAACTGCTATGGGGCGGCTGAATTTGCGGATTACTTTCATATCAGGTTTTACTGTATCTTAATCGGTAAAGAAGGTGATTCTAAATGTGATAGCACATAAGTGAAGTTTAGGGTGGAAACACCGAAAAAATCATCTTTATATTGGAATGTCAGCGTGTCCCCGTCATCCGGTGATCTGGGAAAGCTGACCAGAAAAATGTTTTGCTGCTGGAGCTCGTAGCCTCTTTCGTGGTGAAACAGGGAAACAGGAAGCTCTTCTGTGCTCGTTTTCAGACGGATGTTTTCCGGTAAGCGAAAGGACATAGTTTCGAAAAAGTCAAGATAGTCACGTGTGTTACCAACCTTTTGAGTGAAAAACTCTTTAGGTAGTCTGACAGAGAAAATAAAATGATATCCGTTATTGTATAGTGCAAGAAGACTGTCAAGTTCAGCGGGTGAATAAGTGCCGGCCGGATCCAGTTCCTGCATCAGTAACAGCTCAGCCGGTCGGAATAGCAGAGAAAATTCCATACCGTTAATCTGCCTGGTCTTAACATATCCGTTTGAGGGATTGGAAAACCAGGTCGTATATTCCTCCGGGGTTTCCGGAGCTCGTGAGCATGATACTACGAGCAGCATGAGCACGGAAAGAAATAAAAACAGGTGCCGGCTCATAAACCCCGATAGCGCTGGTTAATATATTCGATTACTTCATCAGTGATATCATCACTGTTTTTTGCAAAAAGGATATTGCCATTGTCCGTAGAACCTAAGATAAAATCGTATCCGTTTTCCCGGCCATATTCCTGTATGAAGGAGTTTATCTGATTTATTATCCCGGAGCTTAAGGTCGCTTCTTCTTCAAGCGCTTTTTTTTCTAAGGCTTCCTTATAGGCATATAGCTCTTCTTCTTTACGGGACAAAATGGCTTCCCTGCTTTTTTTATCTCCGGCAGACAGCTTATTGGCATCCCTGCTAAACTCCCGGACTTCATTGTTAAAATGTCCGGATAGTGTGTCCAGATTATCCTGCCAGTTTTTCATTTTCCGGTCATATTCGGTTTTCCGGTCGGTGAGCCCCTGATAACCTGCAATTACAGCCGCGTTGTTTACATAAGCGATTCTGGGTTGCGAAAAATAGAGCAGAGCACAGATTCCGACAGACAGAATGCTTGCAATCAGAGAGAAATATAACAGGAATGGCCTGGTATCTATAGACATTATCTATATTCTTTACTTAATTAAGAGGGTTTCTCGGGGATTGAATGTCCCGGCGTGAAGATAGATAATTACTTTTTATATGCTAAATCAGAATAGTGTGGTTTGGTGTAATTTTAATGTATTAATTTGTTTGTTTTTTAAGATCCAGGGGTAGCTTGGTGTTTATATAATTATTACTATTCAGATTATTGAGTCTGTATGGTGCTGATATTTTTTGTTTTGTATAGTACTTTATTAGAAAAGTAATAAATGGATTTATGTAAGTAAAAATGTTTAATTATAACTGCAGGTTACATTCTTTTATGACTGGGTTTCAGGAAATGTGATATATGAATCAGGGAAAAAGATCCACTTCGAAAGAAGATGTCAGAAAAAAGAAATATTCGCTAATGCATACTTTTAATATCAGAATAATAATTTTAATATGTTGTATATGAATATTTTATCTGTATAAATCATGGACAGGTCTGCGGAGGTAAGCGATGGAAGGTTTGGGGCAATGATATATACCGGTATATTCTGGTCATATAGCAAATCAGTCCTGCACTCGGATAATTTTTGTTCAGAAGGAAAAAATGGCCCGTTTGCTTTTTCACTGTTTGTGATATGCAGAGGTATAAAGCTCAAAATAAAACAAACGCGGACTACTCTGGTAGTCCGCGTTTGTTAAAATACATATGGCCTGTTTCCGCTATTGTTTGACAAAAGAATGCCTGATTACCTGAAAATCTTCATTCGTCGTTTGGTACTTTACATTGACGATGTACATCCCGGCGTTAAATCCGGATACAGAGATATCTTCGTTATATGATGTCAGCAGTGTTCTTCCATTCAGATCCGCGATAGAGATCTCAACGATCTTCCCCTGTGATGGTTCCAGCCTGACATGTAGCTCAGAGTGTGTGGGATTGGGATACAAATCAAAGCCAATTTCCATATTGCTGGTAGAGAGCAGGCCTGTTGTAGGGTTATTCTGGCCTCTTTTGACAATACCGGTCATATGTTTGTAAGACTTTCCATCTGCTTTAACCGTATGACTGCCAAATAATATATCTCTTTGAGCGTTCAGCAAACCAAAAAGATCACCGTCTTTATTGAACCGCATGTCGATTGTTTGATTTTCAGAGTTTGAATTTCCATAATCGTACCAGTCTACCAGGCGCAGCGATTCGTCAAGCACCAGTACGGCGTCTGAAGGGTAACCTTGCCTGGTAGTGGTAAACACATCTTCGCCAACAAGCAGATGATCCGTAACGGTGGCGGTCAGCGTCAAATGATTCTGATACTGAGGCCAAACTTTAAGAGCCGCGTTGTATGAAACCAGTAGGCCGGAGGATAAGGACGGATTGAAGTCTTCATCCAGAGGATACATGATCAGGACCTGGGTAAGTCCTGCCTCTTCAGGAACTTCCGCACTAATCACCTCCTCTCCGATAACTCCCCGGGCGTTGGGAGTTCCCGACAACAAAACGACATATTGGCTGCCAGCGACCCCGAGAGCGACCTTGTAACCAGGAATCGTGTAGTTTACATCCTTAATACTGAAATTTTTACCGCTTGCTGAAAGCTCACCTTCCTTCGAGACTTCTAAAAGATGAATAGTTCGTCTCTGCGTTATGTCAAACTCTGAAACCGGTTTCGCTTCGGTATTTGAAAACTCAAGCACTCCGTCTGCGCGCGCGTTGACGAAAGAAAAATCACTCGTTACATATGTTCCAAAGAGTTTGTATAGCTTCAGCGCTCCGTCCGTACCAATCCGGAACATACTGTAATTGCGGTACTTGGTGGTAGGAACCACGGTGTTTTTATGCACAAACTGTTGATCATAAAATACAGAATCGGCAAGCATTGAAGCGACTATAACAAGCTCATTGTCATGTATGCCGGCATAGAGAAGATTACTATTCAGATCATCGCCATGTTTCGAGCCTAATGCATGTCCCCATTCAAATACGCCATCCTTGTCAAAGCGGACGATAAAATAGTCATCGTTAACTTTGCTTGCCGACAAAGCGGATACTGTTGTTGTATTATATTTCATGGACGTTCTGAACTGACCGATCATATAGATATTGTCATCGGTATCCGTAAGAAAAGCATATGCTTTTACAAACAGATTATTACCTGTGTAATCTTTGCTAAGCAAAAGCCCGCCATTCTCCTTGCTCATTTTATAGATCGACAAAGCGTCGTTGCCGGAACCTCCTGTAATAGGGTTGCCGGACTGATCAAAACCCATACCCGTATATACATTGGAGCCTGATCCGGATTTAACTCTTTTTGCCCAGGAAAACTCCTGTGCATATCCATTCAGATACATGGTCAGTAATATCACACATAGTAATAGTTGTTTACTCATAGTTTTTAATTTAAATTTCAAAAGACACGCTTGAATCAAGGTGTGCGCGAAAATCGGGGCAGATGAATAAATCGCGCTTCTACAAATATTACATAAATAAAAGCCTTTGAAAATACGGTAATCACCTTATTTTTATAGACTGGTAATCAGCTGGTTGATGGATTTATGGCTTCCCGATTAAAAATGAGAGTTTTAGATAGGTGCCAAATATAGCAACTGATTATGTGCAAGTGTGAAGATTTGGTTGGAACAAAAATATAAGTCTCACAATCCATCAGGCAAATGCACGAAGACTTGTGCCAGACAGGTTTTCGTTGCTTGTTATGAATGCTACAGCAACAGCTGCTCAACTACTTTAGCCACACCGATACTTGCTTTCTCTTCAATCATGAACAGGTTTTTGCGGGAGGGGAGAGAGGGCAGGTTGGGATCAATAACATAGACCGGCGCTGCTTTGGGTACATAATTCACCAGACCGGCAGCCGGATATACCTGTAGTGAGGTGCCTGTTACCATAAACAGGTCTGCCTGTTCTGTAATGGCGATTGCTGCATCCATCATGGGAACAGGTTCGCCAAACCAGACTATATGCGGGCGGAGCTGAGATCCTTTGCTGCAACAGTCTCCGGGGTTCAGCATCCGGTCCTTAAGATCATATATCAGCGACGGATCGGCGGTTGATCGTGCCTTAAACAATTCACCATGCAGATGAAGCACCGATGAAGATCCGGCCCGCTCATGGAGGTTATCTACATTTTGGGTAATGATATGGACTTCGTACTTTTCTTCCAACTGTGCAAGGGCATAATGCGCTTCATTGGGTTGTGCTTCCAGAGCAGCTTTACGCCGCATATTGTAGAAGTCCAGAACCAGAGACGAATTCTTTGCCCAGCCTTCCGGAGTGGCTACTTCCATAACATCATAGCCCTCCCAGAGTCCGTCGGAATCCCGAAAGGTTTTGAGCCCGCTTTCTGCGCTGATGCCGGCACCGCTCAGAACAACAATTTTTTTCATAAAATGGCTGCTACGTATCAGGTAAAAAAACGCCCGCTATCATCGGGCGTTTATATTTACTTCTTTTTAGTAGTCCTGGCTGTCTTTTTTGCGGTTGTCTTTTTGGTAGTAGCCGGTGTCTTGGCTACTGTTGCTTTTTTTGCTGCGGCTTTGATGCCTCTTCCTTTTTTCTCCGGCGCTTCTTCTGCCAGTTTCAGACATTCTTCCAGACTAAGTGATGCTGGCTCTACATCCTTGGGAATTTTTACATTTTTGCCTAATGCAGCGATGTAAGGTCCAAAACGTCCGTTCAGGATTTTTACATCAGGGTTTTCCTCAAAAACCTTGATTTCTTTTTCTGCATCCGCTTTTCGCTTCTTTTCGATCAGTTCGATGCAGCGGGCTTCATCTATACTCAGCGGATCGTCTTCTTTGGTAAGCGAATAAAATTTTCCGTCGTGCCGGATATAAGGACCAAAACGCCCTACCGCAACAGTCATGGTTTTATCTTCAAACGTACCAGCCTCTCTCGGGAGCTTGAAGAGCTCGAGCGCTTCTTCCAGCGTCACGGTTTCGATCAGCTGACCTTTTCTCAGACTGGCAAACTTGGGTTTTTCTCCGTCCTCGGTCTGCTCACCCAGCTGTGCCAGCGGCCCGAAACGTCCGAGACGGACAATGACTTTAAGACCTGTTTTAGGATCAATGCCAAGCTCTCGTCCCGTGTTGACTTCCGAACGATCGATCGCTTCCGTACTTTCTACTTTCTGATGAAACGTTTTGTAGAAAGTATCGAGCATATTGTCCCATTTCTTCTTGCCCTGTGCAATTTCGTCAAATTCTTTTTCAACAGAAGCAGTGAAGCTATAGTTGGTTACATTGGGGAAATACTGAACCAGAAAGTCGTTGACAATCATTCCGATGTCATTGGGAAACAGCTTGTTCTTTTCCGCTCCTGTATTTTCAGTGATTGTCTTGCTTTTGATGCCTGATTTATCCAGAGTCAGCTCCCGGAGCGCGCGCTCTTTTCCTTCGCGGCTTTCTTTGATTACATAGCCTCTCTTCTGAATAGTAGAGATCGTAGGGGCATAGGTAGAAGGACGGCCGATACCCATTTCTTCCAGTTTTTTAACCAGGCTGGCTTCCGTATACCGGGCAGCGGGTCTGGTAAAGCGTTCCAGTGCCCTGACCTGATTCATGGCAAGCTGCTGTCCTATGGAAAGAGGAGGAAGCATGCCGGATTTTTCATCATCCTCATCATCCTCATCAGACGATTCTATATATACTTTAAGAAATCCTTCAAACTTGATAACCTCGCCTTTGGCTACAAAATGCTGATCAGAAGTCGAAATTCCGATGGTTGCCGTGGTACGCTCCAGCTCGGCATCCGCCATCTGCGAAGCGATGGCCCTTTTCCATATGAGCTCATACAGGCGTTGCTCGTTGCGTTCTTCACCGGCTTCATGATTGGAAAAGCTGGTTGGTCTTATCGCTTCGTGCGCTTCCTGTGCCGATTCGGATTTGGTTTTGTAAATTCTGCGTTGACCGTATTCGCTGCCATACTCCCGGCTGATTTCGCTTTTGGCAGAAAGCAAAGCTTCTTCAGACAAGTTGAGGGAGTCCGTACGCATATAGGAAATTTTTCCTGCTTCATACAGCCGCTGTGCCAGTGTCATGGTCTGGGCGACACTAAAGCCCAGCTTGCGGCTGGCTTCCTGTTGAAGAGTAGAAGTGGTAAAAGGAGGAGCCGGTGATTTTTTTGCCGGTTTTTTTTCGAGATTGGTAATCGAAAACTCTGCTCCCTGACATTTATTCAGAAATGCCTGTGCGTCTGCTTCATTTTCAAAACGTTCCGGTAATTCAGCGTATAGCTTCTGCCCGTTTTCCAGAAAGAATATGGCCGTGACGCGAAAAGCGGATTTTGTCTGGAAGCGCTCTATCTCTCTTTCCCGTTCGACGATAAGCCGTACCGCTACGGACTGTACCCTGCCGGCTGATAATCCGGTTTTTATTTTTTTCCACAGAATGGGAGAAAGCTCGAAGCCCACAAGACGGTCAAGTACCCGTCTGGCCTGCTGTGCGTAAACCAGGTCGAGGTCAATGCCCCTCGGATTCTGTATCGCATTCAGAATAGCGTTTTTGGTAATTTCCCGGAAAACAATCCTGCGTGTTTTAATATCGTTGAGGTCCAGTGTCTCTTTCAGATGCCAGGATATGGCTTCTCCTTCACGGTCGTCGTCAGTCGCCAGCCACACAAGCTCCGCTTCTTTTGCCAGTTTCTTTAACTGCTGAACGACTTCTTTCTTATCGGCCGAAACTTCATAGGTGGGCTTAAACCCATGCTCTATATCGATGGCTTTATCACCTTTTGCCAGATCCCGGACATGTCCGTAGCTGGATTTGACCACAAAATCTTTACCCAAATAACCTTCTATGGTTTTTGCCTTCGCCGGAGACTCAACAATTACAAGATTTTTAGTCATAAAATATTTTTCTTCTTTTCGAGATTGATTCAAATATGTGGAATTTTTCGTATAAAATGCAAATATTAAAACATCCCAATAACATTTAATTTCTAATTTTGATTTTTTACCAATAAAGAAGGATCGCTAACAAATTGTTCCATGCCATATAACTTGTATTTACTCAGACATGCCAAGTCAGACTGGTCGGTACCTGGTCAGAAGGATATAGACCGGGAGCTGAACAGCAGAGGGCTTAATGATGCTCCGCGCATAGGCAGAAGGCTCCATGATTTGGGAGTAAGACCCGAACGGGTTATATGCAGTCCTGCCCGGCGCACAAAAATGACGGCGCTGTATGTATGCGAACAGTTGCACTATGATCAGGACAGCTTAGTATATTCAGAAGATATATACGAGGCGAGCATGCGGACACTGCTGGGCGCCATTAACGGGCTGGATGACAACTGGCAGTCGGTAATGCTGATCGGACACAATCCCGGACTTACGTATCTGGCCGAATATCTGTCCCGGCAGGAGCTTGGAAATATCCCCACATCCGGGGTTATCAATCTGGAGTTTGATGTGGATTCATGGCAGGAGGTTTCCGGTGGATCTGCTATTGTCAAATGGTTTATCTATCCGAAGATGCTCACATAAAGTCTGCAATTATGCAGAATTGGTATGCCTTGTTCCACATTTAAAGCTGCTTACCACATCATATTCCGTTGTCTGAAATAGTTTTCTTTCAGTGTAAGAAAGTTTTCCGGTTGCAAATCTTTAAATTCTACCGGTTTGGTAAGATACGCCAGTACATTCTTGTACGTAGTAGATCGGATAATATCATTGGGGTCGGATGAAGAGGTAACAATGGAAAACTGGCATTGCTTAAAAATTTTCGGGTGAAGCTCCTGGCTCATTTTATCGATCAGCTCAAAGCCATTGTATTTAGGCATATTCAGATCGAGAAAAATCATTTCCGGCAAATCGGAAGCCTGAGGGGATTGTGTTTTAAACCAGTTGAGTGCAATAGCCGGTCCCTCAAAAACAATCACTTCTTTCGCAAATCTGGCGTAATGTATAGCCTGCTTCAGCAACAAAACGTCAATAGGATTGTCTTCTATCAAGCAAACTTTACCAAAATAATAATTATCCATAAAAGTTATACTGGCGATTTGTTATGACCGATGCATGCTTTTACGCCATAAACAATATAAAGTTATTGACGAAACATAATAAATAATTACAAGGCGGTATTTTGCGAATAAAAAATTGAAGTATGTTAACCCGGAGGATTTTGGGGTTTAGAAAAGTGGTTGGAATAAAGTGCTTTATAAATATAAAAAAATATCAGAGAAAATTACGGAATACACCATACCAGTGTTTGGGAAACGGTCGTAGCGGGCGGGAGAGGACAGTAGTATAGCACGGGGAGCAGATAAAAAAGCCCCTGCCTAGCGGGCCCCGTAGTTTCGTTTATTGCCTTTGGTTCTTCTGGCAGCATGTTTTCTGCGCTTTTCCGCTGTTTTTTCTGCTTTTTTTCGGGTTACCTCATTCCGTTTGTCTTTCGTTTTACGCTCTTTCTCAATCTTTTTCATGTAGTCCTTGTAGGCCTTGCTCTGCGTAGCATCCTGATTGAGCGCATCAAGGTCCTTCTGACTTCCCATCCCTCTGTTTCGTTCTTTTTTTACCTTGATTTTTTTTACTTTTCCCCCGTCTTCATCCTGAGCAAAGGATTGGATACCAGCCAGCGAAAAGAAAGAAGCCAATACGATTATAAGAAGTCGATACATACGAAAACAAAACAGTTTATGGTCAAATATAACAGATATCCGATTATTCAGCACATCTGTCGGGGCTAATTTTCCATAATTGTGATCACAGCTCTCCTGTTTAACCAACGGTTTTCCGGATTGTCAGAGCCATCCGGGTTCTCATTGGGTACCAGAGGTTCGGATTCTCCATATCCCTGCCCGGACATCCGCTTTCTGCTGATACCTTTTTTTGCCATATAATCGATAATCGCTCTGTATCGTTTTTTACTTAAGCTGAGGTTGTATTCTTCGCTGCCCTTGCTATCTGTGTGTGCCGCTATGAAAATTGTAAGTTCCGGATATCTCGTCAGTAGACGGGCCAGACTGTCAAGACTGCCGGAGTTTTTTTCTATAAATTTTGTATCGTCAAAGTCATAATTCAGTACAATTTTCAGTTCGCCTGAATATTCTTTTATAGGTATGTCTTTGCTCAGGGTACGTGTTTTCTGTGCTTCCAGTTCCTTGTATAGCTTGGAAACTGTATGAGAATGCTCACTCTCAATATCATTTACTGTATTGCCGGCTTCTGTTTCCGTGGCCAGCGCTGTAACCGATGAATCTGCTGCCTGAGTCTTGTCAAAATAGAAATCGATCACAGCCAGGGAAAAATCCCGTGTTCTGATTTCCTGCCGGGAGGTGGAATGATCGTCAGTTGTAAATGTTTTGCTCAGAATCTTTTGGGGAGCGCTCCGGAAAAGTAAGAGAACCGTATCTTTATCATAAACAGCTGCTCCGATATATGCTTTGTCAGGATCAATCAGATACGAATTGTCGGCTGAGGGCAGCTCTTTGTATCTGCCTGCCTGTATCAGTGTGTTTTCACGTGCGGGCACAGGCTTGCTTCCCGAGCGCATCAGATTATTAATGATTGCTTTATTGAGGGCGCTCGCAGAATCTGCTGACAGGCGGACTGTATGCTGAACGGAATCGCCGTTGAAAGCATATTCATCATCTTTCCGGTAAGCACTTTCAGGAAACTGAAGGGAAGGCTTTTCAAACAGCCTGATCACTGCGTCTTTTAGTGGCACTTTTGCTTCTTTTCCGGCATAGGCATTTAGCTTTGCAAGCATCAGATCATTGTTGAAGCTGTATTCATATATATCATCGCAGCAGGTTTCGCTTGTGAGATGATACCCTTCCGGTCGGTTTGATACCAGAAAACCCGCATTGCGGTCACCCCGGATGGAAAAATAGGAATCATCAACCCGCGTGTTTAATGGTTTTCCCATATTGACAGGAGCAGTCCATATGTTGAAAGCACCCTGTGAACGGAAAATATCATAGCCGCCGAATCCATAGTGATAGTTTGAGCTGAAATACAGATTGCCGGATGTGCTGTCATAATAGGGCGTTATTTCATCTCTTAGTGTATTAATGTCTTTCCCGAGGTTGGCTGGAGCCCGATAGCCGCCTCTGGGATCAATTACAGCGCACCAGATATCAAGACCGCCGCGCCCTCCCGGACGGTTTGATGTATAAAACAGTACTTCATATTTATTGCCTTTGTTTTCCACCAGAGAAATATGCGGCTGTGTGGACGTATAGCCTTTTCTGTTGATGGATGCCGGCAGCTTTTTAGGTTTCGAAAATCGCTCGTTTTCATAGTTGCTCATATAAATATGACACAACATACCTCCGTCAGCGTCTTCCGTGCACCGTGTAAAATAAAAACGCTTTTTGTCCGGACTGAAAGAGCCGTTTGCATTATTTTCAAATCTGGTATTTACATTGGGTAAAAGAGAATTTGGCCCCCAGGTATGGCCGTCGTAGCCGGAAGAATACAATTTTACCATGTAATGATGCGCTTCATCCGGTTCTACTGTCAGTACGGTGTCAGACTGCAGTGAAGAATATATTAAAACTGAATCCGATAAAAGGGTGGGAGCAAAGTCACTGTATGCCGAATTTACATTGTCACCAAGATGAGCTACCTTATAAGGATTGGTTTGGGTGAAGTTTTTCTGTGCCCACTGACAGGATGCGATTTCATTTTCTGCAATCTTTTTATAATTCTCCTTTCTGGCATCTCTGTATTTGCTTTGCGCAAACTTTCTGAAGGCATTTTCTGCTTCTTTATACTTCTCATTGTACTTCAGGCACTCAGCATAGCGGAACAAGGCGATGGTTGTAACCTTGTCACCATCCATATCTACATGCTTTTTATACCATTTTTCAGCGTTTTTATAATCTCGTGAGAAAAAATATGCATTCGCCAGCTCCAGCACATATTTTTTATTGCCAGGATGTGCCTCTACCAGCTCCAGCATATGTCCCACCGCATTGTAATAGCTGCCTTTGGATACCATGCTGGCGCCTACCTGATGCTTTTTATCAGGGCTGAGTTGCCGTACAGGCCGTTCCTGACCAAAGGCTGATGGCAGTACTATACAGAGGTAGATAAAAAAGATAAATGCTTTCACTGTGTAAACGTTTTATTAAAAGAATTTACATGGAACGGTATGCTGATAGGGCAGTGCTCTTTTCAGGAAACCATAATACGTAAGTACAATCTCAAAGGCGCCGATTCTGGCCCTGTCTTTCACTTCCGGTGAATTGCGGATATCCAGCAGAGAGCTTTGGGTGGCATCATAACTTATGCCAATATGAATATTATGATATTTTAAGCCGCCGTAAAGAATAAGCGCATCCTGAACACGCGTCCAGAGACCGGCCTGAACAACGATCAGATCAGGATTGTCAGTCAGGCAGTATTCCAGCATGGCGCCCATATCTATATTACGAGCTCTGGTCTGGGTCATAAACATAATCTCAGGGCGGAAATACAGACGATTGATAATTTTCTGCCTGCCACCGATCTGTATAAGCCCCCGGTTCTTTAGTTTGTTAAGATCATCCTCCACACTCACGGCAAAGTTTTCCTTGGGTCTGAGCAGGTTAAAAAAAGATACTCCCGCATGAAGGTCTGTCCCCGGGGCAAGCCGGAACCGGTAAAACAGGCCTGCATTCAGGTTAAAATAACTGAATGACTGATGTATGCCGTTTTCACCGGAAGAAATACCCGGGTCAAGCTGATAATCGACAATCTGATTTCCGAAGTAGAGGCTTGAGTAATCAACCCGTTTTTGCACTATACCGAACTGTGTTCCGATGGAAAGCTTATGCCTTTTCTGAGGATCTAGTGTTTTGATATAACTAAGGGAACCATATACGGAATTGTTGGTAAATGTCTCGCTCCCCATCTGATCTCTGAAAACGAGAATTCCGACACCGATTTTATCACCTTTTAGCACGGGGGGCAACAGATTGACATCGGCACCGAAAGCAACCGTCGAGAAAGTCGCATTTGCCTGCCGCCATTGATTCCGGTAGATAGCATTGAGACGGATATCCTGTTTCATAAAACCCGTCAATGCAGGATTGACCGGAAGCGGAGTATTAAAAAACTGCGAGAAATGGATATCCTGCCCGAGGGAAACCAGACTTGCTGAAACTATAAATAGAATTATATAAAAAATCTTCATCGTACCTATCTGATTAATGCTATTTTACCGCTTTGTGTGATGATTTCCTGATGATAATCCCGTGCTCTGACATAATATACATAGGACCCTATAGGCTGCTCACTGCCTCTGAATGTTCCGTCCCATATGGCATTTAGATCATTACCGGCATCGAATACAAGCTCTCCCCAGCGATTGTAGATCCGGAACTCCAGCAGTTCTTCAATACCTTTGTAAAACAGATAAAGACCATCGTTGGTACCATCGTTATTGGGACTGAAAGCATTGGGAAGCAGAAGGTACACCTTAAGATCCAGCTTCTTGAAGGCGGTATCGCTGCAGCCAAATTCATTATAGACAACCTGATGAATGGCTACTTCAGGAAAAGCAGCAGAGTAGGTATGTTCAGGATTAGTATTGCCCGGATCAGTAATAGTCAGGCTATCTCCGTCGCCCCAGACCCATAGCCAGCGTATGGCTCCGGTTGATTCATCAAAAAACTGAATGGGTCTTTCCGTAATAAGCTCATTTTCGATATAATGAAAGCCGGCTCGCGGAACCGGGTTAACCACAACCTGTTTGGTAACCGTATCAGCACATTGAGAAATGCTGTCGGTAACATATAATTTTACATCGTAGACACCTTCTTTTTCATATATATGAACCGGGTTGCGGGCATAACTGGTGTCATTGACATCCAGAATCCAGGTAAGACGATCTATTGTGCTGCCATCCACCGTGGTCGCAGACTGATCAAAAAAGAGTACAGGCTGACCCGCACATACCGGATCAAGCGCCGTAAAATCCGGTGTGGGCAGAGGATATATCTGTACCGGCATAACAGTGTCTCTGCGGCAGTTATAGGTATTGTTGATCAGCTCCACATATACGTTGTAGATGCCTTCCTGAGAATATATGTGAAAAGGGGTGAGCCCTGTGGACGTCTGATTTTCAGAATCAGCATACGGATCACCAAAGTCCCAGAATATGTCATCGACCATACCTTCTTCTACAGCCTGACAGGTATAAAAGAAATATGTTTCTCTGTTGGCACAAAGATTTTCGGGACATATGATCGGTTCAGGCATTTTACCAATACTTTTCATTTCCGATTTTGTATAAGCACATCCGTCCGTATTGGTTGCATTGTAAGACAGCCGGTATAATCCCGGTTCAGACAGGAAAAGGATCGTATCTTTTGAAAACTCGTCAATGAAATCATAATGGTCCCCTTCGCCTTCGTGAGAATGGAGATATTTTTCGATTTTCCATTGCATATTGCTGACAGGACTGCCGGAAGCAAGGGCAGAATTCAGCCAGAGGGTATCCTCTGTACAGCCGCCGACAAGCTCAGTGTCCATTGAGAAGTGCTCAAAAATATCGACGGTATCGCGGAAGATACGCAAGCAGCTGAGCGTATCCCGGTCCAGGAGACGATTGTACATCATCTGGAGAGAGAATACATATGACTTGCCGGCAGAGTCAGAAGGGAAATTGTACGTAAGATCATAATAAAACTCCCCGTTGTCATTACGTTTGAGACGTACTGTCTGCCTTGAAGAACTGTCATTGTCAGCCCGTACAATCAGATTGTTATTTACCCGCCACACAAGGGAGTCTATGTATGCTCCTCTCGGACTCTCCAGTCTGATGGTATCATAGGAGCACATAATGGCTGGTGCAACAACGAAATGCTCGACAGGAAGAGTCTGTTTGATTTCGTGGTCATAGCTTCGTTCACACTGCGATTTATCCCGGATGGTTAAAGTGGCAGTATATATGCCGTCTTCCGGATACCTGTACTTCTGAACACCGCCGTTTTCTGTGAACTCTTTTATCACACCATTGCCAAAATCCCACCGCCAGTGCTCTATTCCCCAATGGCTAAAAGCTCTTTCTGTAAATAGCAGCGAGTCATTTTCATTGCAATACAGGGTAGGCAGATAATAGGCATCGAGCGGATCCATGACCATTCTGTAAATAATAGTGTCGCATCCGTAGGCGTCATAAATCCTTACAGCTATGGTATCAATAGCTTCTACTACCAGGGAGTCAACATTCCGTTCTCCGGTTGACCATTCAAACCGGACAGGGGACGTACCTCCCGTGGTATCCCGGAGATGGAATACGGTTCGGGGATTATCGCATTGAAAAAACTGAGAAGGTTCTGCAATTGTCCCGTAGGGATTATCATGGATGTATACATCTTTTGACAGCGTGCTTGTGCAGTTGTATTCATTGATAATAGTTACTGTAACAGTATGCCAGCCTGTATCGCTTGGGGTCCATTCCGTGTTTATATACCCGGGGTTTCCGGGATAGTAGATTGGCCGCCGGTAGCCTATACCGAAGCGCTCTCTGTATACCTGACTGTTGTTTACTGTTACGATATATTCTTTAATACCACATATTTCTGCGGTGCTTGCATCCCGTAAATACAAACGTTTATGTTTGCAGGAATCCAGCGGAATAAAATCAGCTTCCGGCTTGTCGCATACTTTTACTTCTTTGGTGATGCTGCTCTTGCAGCCTTCGGTATCTTCGACATCCAGATTGACATAATAAACACCGCCTTTGGTAAATGCATGACTCGGGTTTTGCAGGGTTGAATAATTGTCGTCTCCGCTGTCATAATCTCCAAAATCCCAGCTCCATTTTACAATTGAGCCGTTGGATGAAACAGACATGTCCGAAAATTCAATCTGATCCAGTGCGCACAGGATAGGGAAAGAAAAGTCTGCCCTGGCAGAGCTGCGAAGATTAAAGGTGGCGGATGAATCAGAACAGCCATTGGCGTCGGTAACCTTCAGAAAGTAATAGCCGGATCCTTTGGTAATGGTCGGAGTAGTTTCTCCTGTGTTCCAGAGATAGGTATATGGCTCCCTGCCGCGGGTAATGGTCGGGATGATTTCTTTGGTTGTATTGCACGGGATGGCTTCACTTTCCGGAAGAGTCACTTTGGGCAATGCGTTTACTTTGATCTCGTAAGTAACCGTAGTTTGTCCGATGATGGGACAATTATTGTCTTCGGCCGTAACAGTGAAATAGTATGAGCCGCCGGTAGTGCCCGGAGGAACCTCCCAGCAAAATTCGGCAGCAGGGTTTGCTGATGCCGGCTCCGGAGTGAATGTTGCTCCGGGGATTCCCTGATTCCATGAAAGCTTCACAAGCTGGCCATCCGGATCATGAGCGCTGATTTGCATGCATATTTCTTCTCCGGCGCATAGCTCTGCCACCTGGGGAGGCAAAACAGGGTTGGCATTGCTTAGATCCTGCGCGATCAGCTGGATATCCCTCATCACGCTTCCGACCAGCTGCCCGTTGCGGTATTCTTCAACTACTATAGCCGTCACGGATGTTTCCTGCCGGGTCGGGCTGATTATTATGGCGCCGCTTTGCGGATCAATGGAAAAAGGCGGACTGGAGGTGAGGGGATTGGTAGCGCTGAACGGTGCTTTGTATTCTACAAGTCCGTTCTTTTTTGAACGGGGTGTAACCGTTTTATATACAAGTCGGTCCCCGTCTTCTTCCCGAACCCCGGGACTGAGGTAGCTGCTTTCATTAATGGTAATAAATGAGACAGGCATATTTCCGAACTCAGGGGAGTTATTGTTGTCAAAAGCCAGATTGTTAAGCCTTGCTTCGATATAAATGCTGGTAGTCTGCGGATCGATAATATTGGTAATGCCGGCATTCCGGAATTCGTCGAGACGGCTCCAGCTGAAAACCCAGTCGCTGCATTTGCCGGGAAGCTCGACTATGCCCTTGTACACATACCGTTCGATCCCTATTTCCCGGCCGCCCTGGCATATTGAGGGCCGGCTCGGGCATACCGGGCTGATTTCTTCCTTGGAGACGGGGTTTACTCTGAACGAGTTCTGAATATTGCAGCTTAAGGAGCCGTAGTCAATCTGGTACTGGGAAGCAACATTCTGGCCTGCGCAGTCCCGGTATATATCCAGTGTAAATTCATATCGGTTACCACTTATATGTTTGTAGGTAATATCAGCGCCGACAATGTGAGTTGCATAGGACCACCTCAGCATAAAAAGCAGCATCAAGGGCGCCAAACATAAAAGTTTTTTCATTCTGTTTAGATTAAGTTAAAAACAGATTTAATTTTATTATGGCAAAAATAAGGAAAAATGACAATAAAAAAAGAGAATACTTAAGCTCCTAAGGAGCTTAAGGTGAATAAAATAAAGTGTAAATAATTTTTAACTAAATGTCTTTTCTGGCATACGTAGCCGGCTTATTTGCCTTTTTATGACGTTTCCCCAGAATCGCAGGAAACTCCCTGTGTACGCGTACATCCTTTTGATTTTTACGTTGATGTTTTCGTTGTTCTTTCATTTGAGCGCGAGCTATGGCCTGTTCATACTTCCAGTTCTCCAGTCTGTTTTTCCGGTCCTTGGGGGGGAGCTGTCTGGATTTGAGCCGAAACTCCCGCCTCGATACCTTACCATCATCTACTATTTGCTGGGCTGTGCTTTTATAGCTTAACAAGCAAACCAGACCCACTACAACCAACACACTTTTCATAGCTCTACAGTTACTTCTATTAATAAACCGGTATAGATTCTTTTTTGTTAAAAAAGCCCCGGAAAGCGGGCCTTCTAAACATGACGGCCGGAGGCTGCTGAAATATTCTATGGCATATTTTCAATTGAAATCATAGCTTTGTATTATGTTAACGAATGCAAAAAAGTATTTGCTGATCATTTTCTGCCTGTTCCGGGCTTTTTCCGGGCTGGGACAGAGCTCGTCCATTCTGTGGGAAATCTCAGGCAACGGTTTACAAGCTTCCTCCTATCTGATGGGAACCATTCATATCAGTGATAGCCGTGTTTTTGAATGGAATGACAGTCTGATGATCTGCTTTGAGCGATGCGAAGTCATGGCCGGTGAGCTGCAGATGAATGATATAAAACCTGAGGAGCTTGCTGCAGCTATAAAAATGCCCGGCGACACCACGCTGATGTCGCTTATTGGAAAGAAAGAGTACAAAAGAGTAAAAAAATATGTAAAGAAGCAGTGCGGGGTAATGGTTTCTATGGTTATAAACAAGATCAAGCCCGTATATACCATGCTTTTTATCAGCCAGGGAAAATCAGGACAGCAACCGGAAAAAAACGAGACAGGAGAAGCGCTCGATCTGTATCTACAAAATCTGGCTTCGGAACGTGGAATGAATGTAATGGGACTTGAGACTCCCCGGGAGCAGCTTCAGGCTCTTGAAGTAATGTCGCTTGCCGAGCAGGCTGATTTATTGCTCGAAAGTCTTAAAGAGACAGAGGAGCCGGCTTATAATCCGCTGGAGGCCATGATTCAGGCTTATCTGATGCAGGATCTGGACAGCCTTTACCGCTTGTTTGTCGAGGAAAGCCTTCCTGAAAAGCTTATGGAATCGTTGATCTACAGACGAAATGTCGTCATGTCTGACCGAATGATTCCTCTCATGCGTCAGAGTCCTGCTTTTATTGCAGTAGGTGCTGCGCACCTCCCCGGAGAGAAAGGTCTTCTTGCTCTGCTTGTCAGGGAGGGCTTTATCATAAGACCGGTAAATTGCCGGGTGAGCGTTGATTAGATTTGTGATTCGATTGTTTAAAATATAACACAGAAAAGTGGAGAAAAATTATTCTGCAATTATTGCTGAGGAACTCGGCATCCGAGAAGGACAGGTAGAGGCAACTATCAGACTGCTGGACGAAGGTGGTACGGTTCCCTTTATTTCCAGGTATAGAAAAGAAGTTACCGGTAGCCTGGATGAAGTAGCCATAACGGCAATCAGGGAACGCAATCAGCAGCTGATCGATCTGGATAAAAGGAGAGAAGCCATTCTGAAATCACTGAATGAGCAAAATGTGCTTTCTGACGAATTGAAGGAAAAGGTCAATAAAGCAGTGACCATGTCCGAGCTGGAAGATATTTACCTCCCATATAAGCCTAAAAGGCGTACCAGAGCTACGATTGCGAAAGAAAAGGGGCTGGAGCCGCTGGCTGATCTTATTTTTGCGCAGGAGCTGAATGATCTGGAAGGCTTGGCCAGCCAGTATATTAATTCGGAAAAAGGTGTGGAAAGTATCGAGGAAGCGCTTGCGGGCGCCCGGGATATTATCGCCGAAAAGGTAAATGAGGACGGAGAAGCCAGAAGCAAAGTACGGGAGCTGTTTTATAAGAAGGGCAGGATAAAATCGTCGGTGATCCCCGGTAAAGAGGAAGAAGGACAAAAATATAAAGATTACTTTGACTGGGAAGAAGCGATCGACAAAATCCCTTCGCACCGTATGCTGGCTATGAGACGGGGCGAGAAGGAAATGATCCTGAGTCTTGAGATTGCTCCGGAGGATGAAGATGCGCTGGGGATTCTTGAAAGGCAATTTGTCAAAGGCAGAGGAGTGGCAGCCGAGCAGGTGCAGCTGGCAGTAAAAGACAGCTATAAGAGGCTCTTGAAACCCTCTATGGAAACCGAAGTCCGGCTTGGGTCCAAAGGAAAAGCAGACGAAGAGGCTATAAGGGTTTTTGCAGCCAATGCAAAGCAATTGCTGATGGCTCCTCCGCTTGGTCAGAAGAATGTGCTGGCTATTGATCCGGGATTCAGAACAGGCTGTAAAGTGGTAGTATTGGACCGGCAGGGAAAGCTTTTGCATTATGAAGCTATTTTTCCGAACGAGCCTCAAAAACAAATAGCAAAGTCGGAAGCATCGATTAAACACTTATGCCAGGAGTTTGATGTAGAGGCGATTGCTATTGGTAACGGAACGGCAAGCCGTGAGACCGAAGCTTTTGTAAAGAAGGCGGGAATACCGGCCTCTATCCCTGTTATTGTGGTAAACGAAAGCGGCGCGTCCATCTATAGTGCCTCCGATGTCGCCAGAGCGGAATTTCCTGATCATGATGTGACTGTAAGGGGAGCTGTTTCGATCGGACGAAGACTGATGGATCCCTTGGCCGAACTGGTAAAGATTGATCCTAAATCGATTGGGGTAGGACAGTACCAGCACGATGTAGATCAGAACGGATTGAAAAACATACTTACCGATACGGTGATGAGCTGTGTAAATGCAGTGGGGGTAGAGGTAAATACGGCCAGTAAGGAAATTCTAACCTATATTTCAGGACTTGGTCCCACACTGGCTCAGAATATAATTGACTATCGTAATCAGAACGGTCCGTTTAAATCAAGGGAAGCGTTGAAAAAGGTGCCAAGAATGGGCGATAAGGCATATGAGCAGGCCGCTGGTTTTCTCCGTATCCGGGAATCAGTGCATCCGCTGGATGCGAGCGCAGTGCACCCGGAAACCTATAACATAGTGGAAAGGATGGCCGAAGATCTGAATGTGGATGTAAAAGCCTTGCTGGAGAAAAAAGAGCTACGTCAGAAAATCAGTATAAAAAATTATGTAACCGATACGGTAGGGATGCCTACTCTGCTGGATATTCTCTCTGAGCTTGATAAGCCTGGTCGGGATCCAAGGGAAAAATTTGAAATTTTCCAGTTTGCCGAAGGAGTTGAGAAAATGGATGATTTGCGTCTGGGGATGAAATTGCCGGGAATCGTAACGAATATAACAAAGTTTGGAGTATTTGTAGATATCGGAGTGCATCAGGACGGTCTTGTTCATATAAGCCATCTGGCTAACAAATTTGTTGCTGATCCTGCAGAGGTAGTGAAAGTACATCAGCCGGTTCAGGTTACCGTATTGGAAGTAGATATACCGAGAAAACGGATTAGTCTTTCTATGCGTGATGATGCTGCGACGAGCAGTCCTAAAGAAAAGGGGAAGGCTTCTTCATCAGACAGTAAGACCGCCAAAAGAAATGAGAAAGAAGTGGAAGGCGACTTGCAAAGCAAGCTGGCAATGCTGAAAGGAAAATTTAAAAATTAACCGGATAAAGGCGGTAAAGCAAAAAGCACTGAATGAGAATTCAGTGCTTTTTGCTTTTATGATTTAAACTCTTTCAGATTCAGTTTTAACTTCTTTTACATCCTTCTTCATATAAGTAGGACAAGTATAATGACGGCAGGATGAAAATCCAATAATAACCAAAGCAAATAAGAATAGTCTAAGTTTCATGATCAATAACGTTTAGGTAATAGCACTTGATTTATCGTTTCAATTACGCATTCTTAATGTCAAAGTTACAATAAAAAAACAACAAAACCTTTATTCAATTGTTAATTTTTCATTAATAAATGATTGACTTGTATTATTCAAAGACTCTTCTTTAAACGAAGAATCTTTGAATTTGTTTCTGTTTTTTATTGCAGAGCAGCAACACCCGGCAGTGTTTTACCTTCCATGTATTCAAGAAGGGCTCCGCCACCGGTTGATACATAGGAAACTTCATTGCCAAAACCAAGATTGTTAATCGCAGATGCGGAATCTCCGCCTCCGATTAAAGAAAATGCTCCGTTTTGCGTAGCTTTTACGACAGCTTTTGCTACAGCTACAGTACCTTTTTCAAAGCTTGTCATTTCAAATACGCCCATCGGACCATTCCAAAGGACGGTTTTTGAGTTTGCGACGATTTCTGAAAACTTTGCCGCTGTTTTTGGTCCGATATCAAGTCCCATCCAGTCGTCCTTAATGCTTTTGCTGTCTGATACTTCTATATTGGCATTGTTGTCAAACTTGTCTGCAATAACAGTATCTTCCGGAAGAATAAGATTTACTCCTTTATCCTTTGCTTTTTGAATTAATTCTTTTGCAAGGTCAACTTTATCGAGCTCAACGATAGATGTACCGATATTTCCTCCCAATGCTTTGGTAAAGGTATAGGACATACCGCCGCCGATAATAAGGTTGTCAACTTTATCAAGCAGACGCTCAATGATAAGAATTTTGTCAGATATTTTGGCCCCGCCCATAATCGCCGTATAGGGCTTTTGCGCATTGCCAAGCACTTTTTCAGCATTGTCAAGCTCTGCCTGCATGACATAGCCACAGACTTTGTCGGTAAAAAACTGTGCGATGATAGCTGTAGATGCATGCGCTCTGTGCGCAGTTCCAAAAGCGTCATTGACATATACATCTCCGTATTGAGCCAGCTTTTGCGCAAAGTCTTTATCGCCTTTTTCTTCTTCTTTATAAAAGCGAAGATTTTCAAGCAGAAGAATTTCTCCCGGTTTCAGAGATGCAGCCAGTTTTTTAGCTTCATCACCGATACAGTCGGGTGCAAAGTGTATAGTGGTCTTAAACGTATTTTCAAGATACTTGATCAGGTGCTTCAGCGAATATTTTTCGGAAGGTCCATCCTTCGGGCGTCCAAGATGTGACATGAGAATGGCAGATCCCCCGTCCTTTAATATTTTGTTAACAGTAGGAATTACAGCTTTTAGTCTGGTATCATCCGTTATCTCAAACTTTTCATTCAGTGGCACATTGAAGTCGACTCGTATAAGCGCTTTTTTTCCGGAAAAATTATAGGTGTCTACTGTTTTCATTATTTTTTTATTTGATAAAAAAGATCGTCCGTAAAAATAAAAAAAAGGCGGAATAAGTTGCCGCCTTTTTTGGTAAAATGATTTTTTATAAACTATTCCCCGTGCATCCAGGCTTTTTTAGCCAGCAGCTCATCCTCACTTTCTCTCATATCCGGGTCATCAACGCAACAGTCAACAGGGCATACAGCAGCACATTGCGGCTCCTCGTGGAATCCGGCACATTCTGTACATTTGCTGGATACAATATAGTAAAACTCTTCGGAAAGCGGCTCCATAAATGTTCCTGCATCCATGGTAGATCCATCTTCCAGCTCAATTTCTGATAACTGAGTACCAGCTGCGTAGTTCCATTGAGCTCCACCCTCATAGATAGCTGTATTAGGGCATTCCGGCTCGCAGGCTCCGCAATTGATACACTCGTCCGTAATCATTATAGCCATAGTATTGCCTTTTTCAGTTTAATTGAAGGAACAAAATTAGGGACAAAATGATTCGTAACAAACTTTAATTAGTGATTTTTGCTTTATTTTGTCTCTTATATGGAATTAAGAGAACGCGTAAATGCCTTTGCCGAACTGGGTGTCAGGCTTGCTCAGCTGGATGACCTTACGGCGCAGCAATGGGCAATTGAAGCAAATGCGGTTAATAAATGGTTTACAGTTAATTCGGTCCGGGAATCTGTAAAGAATATCGCTGCCATGTTAAATCCGGACAAGCTGCGGCAGTGGATCAGCCGGTATGACTGGAAGGAGAGAGAAAGCAGACGGGTAGGGCTGGTGCTTGCCGGCAATATTCCCATGGTGGGAATCCATGATATTATCTGCGTGCTTGTTTCCGGGCATAGTGCAGAAATAAAACTCAGCACGCAGGATGCTGTTTTAATTCCTAAAGTACTGGATATTCTGATTCAGATAGATGGGCGCTTTTCAAAGCAGATTCACTTTATGCAGAAGCTGACAGGGGCAGACGCCTTCATTGCGACCGGTTCTGATAACAGCTCCAGGTATTTTGATTATTACTTTTCCCATAAGCCTAATATTATCCGGAAAAACAGAACCTCAGTGGCGGTGCTGAACGGCTTCGAGGAAAAGCAGGATATTGCACGGCTCGGGGAAGATATATTTGCCTATTTCGGGCTTGGCTGCCGGAATGTTTCAAAAATATATATTCCGGATGGCTATAGCCCCTCTGATATATACAGTTCGCTTGAAGCATTTGCCTATGTAGTGGATCATAACAAGTATGCGAATAACTATGAGTATACCCGGGCTATATATTTGCTGAAAAGCATTTCCTGCTTTGATAATGGTTTTTTGCTGCTGAAAGAAGATGAGGCGCTGGCTTCTCCGATATCCGTGCTTTATTACGAGCATTATCATTCGGAAGAAGCTCTGAAAAATAAGCTGGAATTGCAGAAAGAAAAAATACAGATTGTCACTTCTTCGACTGGCTGGTGGAGCGATTCAATACCCTTTGGTAAAGCGCAGGAACCGGAACTCTGGGACTATGCAGATAATGTAGATACATTGCAATTTCTGACCAGGCTTTAATAAAGAAGGGGAATCTTAAGTTCCCCTTTCTGTTTTTTATCGTACAATTTCAACCCAGCCCTTATAGGTTTTACCCGTTCTTAGCTGAAGCTCATAGTAATAAACGCCATCTTCTTCGTTTGAGCCATCCCAGGAGTTGTCATAGTTTTCAGAACGATAGACGACACTTCCCCAGCGATTTACGACTAACAACTTTGATTTATAGGGAAGCCCGGTAATAAAGAATGTTTCATTTGATCCGTCATTGTTCGGAGTAAACAGATTGGGTATCGCAAACTTTGTATTAAGGCTGAGGCCGGGAAACTCAAGTATACAATCATTCAGGTCTTTCAGATAGACGGTGTACTGCCCGGTTAGTAAGTTCTCAATAGTTGCAGAATTGCCATCGACCATGTCCCATTCTGTGCTGTCAATGCTTGTATAATAAGGACTGGTACCTCCGCCTATATTGTTTAGTACAATTGTGCCGGAACTATTACCATCGTGTGCGCTTGCTTCTGCATGGAGAGGCAGGGGAGCATTAAGCGTGATGGTATCATACGGAATAGAATCATATGCTGTAGTTGCTTCATTGAACAGGAAATAGCTTTTTACTTTATATGTACAAAGCTGATCCTGTACAGTCAGGAAGTAATGGCCGGAAGTCAGACTGTCAAAAACAGGATTTGACTGAAATACCAGCCCGTTGTTGAGGCTGTACTGATAAGAAGGCCGGCCGCCTGTAACAGAGTCTACCCGGATTATGTCGGAGGAATCGATCCCACATAGATTTAATTGTACAGAAACATATACCTTGAGCTTAGTCTCATTATGTACGATTATGTTTTTCCCGCTGGTACATTGCTTGGAGTCGGTTACAACAATAAAATATTCTCCACTGGTCAGATTGGTGATAGTGTCACCTGTAACATCAACAGGTACCGGAGGCCTGGAGTTTATGCTGTATCTGTACGGACCTACTCCGCCTTTGATCCCGAACAGCCGGATTTCGCCGTCTTCGTTCTGGCAGGTCTCATCCAGGGTATTTACTTCATATAGTATCTCCATAGGCTGAGTGATGACTATATCACGCAAATACATGGAGCAGCCGTTTTGTCCTGTAATCGTTATTGTATGGTTTCCTGCGCGCAGTCTGGTGAAAATCGGATTATTTCTGGGTGGTTCGTTATTGATTGCAAAGCTGTACGGACCATGCTCTCCAACGATGTTGCTCAGAGCGATTTCACCGATATTTACTCCGTTACACTCAATGTGCTTTACATTAATTACCAGCTCATCAAGATCAATACCACCAACCTGTCGGATTTTGAGAGGAACAAGCGCCTGACATCCCGCGTGGTCCTGCACAATAATATTCATAATGCCGGCGCTCAGATTCGTAAGCGTATAGTCATCCTGAAATGTGTTGCCACCGTCTGAGCTGAAACGGTACGGAGCTTTTCCGCCGGAAATATCGTTGACCAGGGCAACACCAATGCTCCTGTTACAGGTATCAGGAAGCAATTCGATAATATCTGCAGCAATTGCGTCTCTTTCGCTGATGGTAAATGCGACATTGCTTCCGGTACAGCCCCGGCTGTCACGAACCTCGATTACATGCATGCCGGACTCAAGATTATCAAAGTAGCCGGAAGAGCCGGACGGCATTCCGTCGAGCTGATACTCATAAGCAGGAGTACCGCCGGCGGTGGTTAATGTAATATAACCGGACTGTGAGCCATAACAAATGGAATCACTCCAGTTTGCGAGGGAAGACAGAATCGGATCAGGTTGCTGTACTTCGACAGTATACTGGCTGACACATGATTCAGCTGTTCTTATATAAATCGTATACAGGCCGGCAGCAAGATCTTCGAAGACCGGAGAGGACTGATAGCTGACCGGATTATTTATACTGAACTCATATGGGCCGGCTCCACCGCGCACATTCAGCAATCGGGCAGTACCGTCGGAGTCGCCGAAGCAGGTAGCCGGAGAGGTAGCGGTGTCTGCCTGCGCAAGCTCATCGGAACCGGCCAGAAAATAATCGATTTCGGTGATACAGCCATTGGCATCTTCGATCTCGATGGTATGACTGCCCATTGCAATATCAGGAAAATAGGCAAGAGTGATTTGAGGGCCGCCATCTATAGAGAAAAGATACGAAGGCGTGCCTCCACTGACGCTGCTAATGCGGAAAGAGCCTGTCGGGACAAAACAGCTTGGTGTATCAAGAACTTCAATAGTATATTGCAACGCCTCCGGAGAGGAAACGGATGCTTCAAATGTACTGATACAGCCGTTCTGATCACGGACATAGACGGTATGATTGCCTGCAGGCACTCCGCTCAATGTGCTTTCACTGATATAATCTATACCATCTGTGGAATAAGAATAGGGAGATACTCCGCCTATAGCTATGGCCGAAATGCTGCCATCTGAGCCGCCGAAGCAGGAAACCTGAGTAACCTGATTAAGCGCTGAAATAAGCGTATCAGGTTCAGTGATTACAGTACTGATAATATGATAACAATCATTGGCATCTACTACCTGAAAGAGATAGTTGCCGGGACTGAGGTTTGAAAATTCAGGCGAAGCCTGCGGTATATTACCGATAATGCTGTACGAATATGGTGCAACCCCTCCACTGGCTTCCAGCATTACATATCCATTGTCCTGTCCGTAGCATAATACGGAATGACTTGAATCAATTGCCAGTGCCAGCGAATCGGGCTGACCCACTGTGACCTGAAAACTGGTTCTGCACATCAGTGCATCACGCAGCTCAATCGTGTGCGTTCCGGCAATCAGATTGCTGAATGTCGGGTTAAAGGAATAGAAGCCGCCGTTAATGGAATACATATAGGGAGCTGCACCGCCGCCCGGATTGCTTACAGAAACAATTCCCTCATCGCTGTCATAACATAGCACATTCTGATCCACTGTTATTGTTGCAGTCAGTGTTTTCAGTAGTATTTCCGCCTGAATAGTGTCGGATATGCATCCGTTAATATCTCTGACCAGTACAGACAGGACGGTGGACTGGGTAATATTTGACACTGTATGGGTCGGCAGAGTATTCCAGCTATTGCCACCATCGAATGAAAATCCATTGGAAGGTGCAGCTACACTGCCGGGAGTCATGGTAACTGTTAAGGTAGCAGACTCTCCATAACAAACAGTAACCGGAGCTATGGGCTCTACGGATGGCCTGGGAAGTACAGCGATAGCAATAGTTGTAGTGTCAGTACACCCGTTGCTGCTGCCAACAACCGCATAGGTGGTTGCCGCATCCGGATTGGTAATTAATTCTGAGCCGGTGCCGATTTCTGTCATGTCCGGGCTGGTATACCAGATATAATTATCAGCTCCGGCGGATGTCAATGTTACAGATTCACCTTCGCAAACCGTATTATTGTCGGCAGTGACAGTGACTATATTTCCTGATGATATTTCCACAACAGAGGTCATTGTTACGGGACCACAATGCGCATTGCTGATGGTCAGGGATATGGTTTTTGTCCCTGCCGTAGCAAACAGGATGTTATGTGGCCCTTCTGTGGTGGCAGCCGGGATATCCGCATCGGGAGCAAAAGTCCATGAGAAGCTTGTCGGATTTCCGGAAGACGTACTGGTTACGGTGATCGGGCTTCCCAGGCAGGCATTGCTTACAGAGAAATCCGGCACCAGCGCCGGTCTTACGCTGATCTCCCAATCAATGGTATCTGAAGTACATCCGTTTTCATCCCGTACTACAATGCTGACGGTCGTATCGCTGTTTACTATCGGAATCGTCCATGAGTTCGAATTACCGAAGGTGCTGCCGTTATCAAAAGAATAGGCATTGGCAGCTGGTATAAAAGGAGTATCAAAAGCTACTGAAATGGTAATACTTTCGCCTGTACAGATTGTATCCTTATTC